>Ga0302253_1000175_pt1 | contig 63821 bp, 58 predicted proteins | sample AAG_RA_Trp_MG_FD_193537 | JGI IMG/M metagenome (GOLD analysis project Ga0302253, IMG submission 193537) | Enriched activated sludge microbial communities from anaerobic digester in WTTP, New Holstein, Wisconsin, United States - AAG_RA_Trp | ecosystem: Engineered > Bioreactor > Anaerobic >...
GGTAACAATTGTGCTTCGAGCATGTACGACAAGCCGTTGGAATTTGCACGGTCTTGATTCTTATTTCAGCGCAAGGAATTCAGCGAAATTTCATGTAATTTTGCAAGCGGAATCTTAAATTTTGGCAAATGGAATTAAAAGATATTGTAGCAATTTCAGGAAAAACGGGTCTTTTTAAAGTAGTAGGCCAAACTAAAACGGGTGCCATTGTAGAATCCTTGATCGACGGTAAAAGACAACCCGTATTTATTCACGACCGTTTGAGCAGTCTCGCTGATATTACTGTTTTTACCACCGAAGAAGACCGTCCTTTGAGAAAAATCCTACAGGCCATCAGGGAAAGGGAAAATGGAGGGCCAGCCCCAAGCCATAAATCAGATGAAACCACCCTAAAAAATTATTTCGCAACCGTAGTACCTGATTACGACAACGAACGAGTCTATTTTTCGGCGATAAAAAAAATCATCTCATGGTACAACCTTCTTCACGAAAAAGGATTACTCGATTTATTAAATGAACCCGAAGAAAAAGATATTTCTGAAGAAAACTCAACACCAGTTGAAAATCCAGAACAATAATCTTCCAAAAATCCGTCGATACAAAAAAGACGGATTTTTTTATGTTATTTTGTAATCGAAGTTCCGTTCATGAAAATTTATTATGCCAGGCAAATTCATCCATGATTTTATCGTTCTAAGGAATATAAGCCTGAATGCATCTCACTTCATCCTTGAATTGCTTTGTCCTATACAACTACCTGAAATTTTTCCAGGGCAGTTCGTAGAAGTAAAAGTGGAACATTCACCGGCTACATTTCTAAGGCGTCCATTTAGCATTCATGAAGTCGATAGGCAAGAAAACTGCCTTCAACTTCTCATACAAATTAAAGGTGATGGAACTCGTCAACTTTCCTTACTCGAGCCAGGCGAAAGTTTGAATATGATTTATCCATTAGGAAATTCTTTTCACATGGTAAAACATGAAAAAGTGCTATTGGTTGGAGGAGGATGCGGTGTAGCTCCCTTGTTGTTTCTTGCAAGGATTTTAAAGGAAAACGAAAACGAGCTCTACATTTTAATTGGGGCTAAAACGAAAGAGGATATCCTTGAAAAGAAAAAATTCGAAAAGTTTGGTAAGGTTTTCATCACCACCGAAGATGGGAGTGAAGGAAGGCTTGGTCTTGTGATTCATCACGGCCTTTGGAGGCAAACGCCGTTTATGGCAGACAAAATATATACCTGCGGTCCTGAGCCCATGATGAAGGAAGTGGCCAGGCTTGCGCTAATTCATGGGATAAACTGCGAGGTTTCGCTCGAACAAACTATGGCATGCGGGCTTGGTGCGTGTCTTTGCTGTGTCGTAAAAACAAAGGATGGTCACACATGTACTTGCACTCAGGGGCCTGTTTTCGATTCCAAAGAACTTTCGGGCTGGGTTAACTAATACATTCAAGAAGCCATGGCAGATTTAACTACACAACTCCACCGTCTTTCGCTTCGAAATCCCGTAATGACTGCTTCAGGCACTTTTGGCTATGGAGAGGAATTTACCGATTTCATCGATTTGAATCATTTGGGAGCGATCATCGTGAAAGGTACCACGGCAACATCGCGTGAAGGAAATCCTTATCCAAGGATGGCCGAAACAGCCTCGGGAATGCTCAATGCAGTAGGTTTGCAAAATAAGGGTATCGATCATTTCATCCATGAAATATGGCCTCGCTTGAAACAGTTTAAAACGCCTTTCATCGTAAATGTTTCGGGGAGCACCATAGAAGAATACATCGAAACAGCCGAAAAACTGGATTCTCTCGAAGGAATGCCGGCCATCGAGCTCAATATCTCCTGCCCCAATGTCAAAGAAGGAGGCATGACCTTTGGAACTTCGTGCCTGGCCGCTGCGTCTGTAACCAAAGCCGTAAGGAAAGTTTTTCACAAGACTCTTATCGTAAAATTGTCTCCCAACGTAACCGATATCACCGAAATTGCAAAGGCGGTTGAAGGTGAAGGTGCAGATGCGGTTTCACTCATCAACACTTTGCTCGGAATGGCCATAGATGCACAAAGCCGCAAACCCATTCTTTCGACGATAACCGGTGGATTGAGCGGACCTGCGATTAAACCCATTGCTCTGCGAATGGTATGGCAAGTTTATCATACTGTAAAAATTCCTGTCATTGGTATTGGGGGCATTATGAATGCCATGGATGCCATAGAATTTCTTCTTGCAGGAGCCGTTGCCGTTCAAGTTGGAACAGCCAATTTTATCGATCCTGCCGTAACACTGAAGATTATTGAAGGGATAAATGATTACTGCGAACAAAACAATTTATCGAGTATAAAAGATTTGATTGGAGCCTTAATTATTCCCGAATAAACAACCTTTAAAACAAATTGGTCAAAACGCTTCCCTCTCGATTTTTCTTCGTGAGCAGGATTGGAATGTACCCAAGGCATTATTTCCTGATAAATGAGTAGGAATGCGAAAGAACCTGTTACATTTCGATTTTTGATTCCAAATTTCTTAAACTAAAATCTCCAACATTCTGCTTCCTATCTCTGCGGGGGAATCGACCACAAAAATACCACACTGGCGGAGGATTGTTTTTTTTGCACTGGCCGTATCGTCTTTTCCTCCGATGATTGCGCCAGCATGGCCCATGGTTCGGCCTTTGGGTGCGGTGGAACCGGCAATGAAGGCCACTACAGGCTTGGTACCATGATCTTTTATCCAGTAAGCAGCTTCGGCCTCCATGGTTCCCCCAATTTCTCCTATCACTACAATTCCTTTCGTCTCGGGATCATCCATGAGCAATTGAACGGCTTCTACAATGGTCGTTCCTGGAATAGGATCGCCGCCTATGCCAATACCCGTCGTCTGCCCTAATCCCACTTTGGTTAATTGATTCACTGCTTCGTAAGCCAAAGTACCACTACGGGAAACAACGCCTACCACACCTCTTTTGTGGATAAAACCTGGCATGATTCCTACTTTGGCTTCACCCACAGTGATGACTCCTGGACAATTCGGCCCAATGAGCCTGCAACCAAAAGCCTTGATATATTCTTTAACCTTGATCATGTCTTGTACAGGAATTCCTTCAGTAATACATACAATCAGGTTTATTCCACCTTCAGCAGCCTCCATGGTGGCATCGGTGGCAAAAGCTGGTGGAACAAAAATTATAGAAACATTCGCCGATGTGCCATTCACAGCTTCCTTCACGGTATCGAAAACAGGACGATTCAAATGATAAGTCCCTCCTTTGCCCGGAGTTACTCCCCCTACGATATTCGTCCCATATGCTATCATCTGCAAAGCATGAAAAGTGGCTTCATTGCCCGTAAATCCTTGTACAATAACCCTTGAATTCTTGTCAACTAATACACTCATTGTAAATTAAGAATGTCGATATCTGAAACAAAACTTGACTTTCTCCCTCTTCAAATCCAATTACGAAAAGAGACTTCGAAAAAAGAGCTATAAATATGAACAAACAACTCGAAAAAAGTTTGGCCAAATTATAAAAATTCACACAAAGATAAAACAACCCAGGTTTAAAATGATAAAGCCTCAACGATAAAACAAGAAATCGCTGAATTCATCATGAAAATTTCGTTCGGCTCTAGCCCTGTGCATCAGCCTTAACTATATTTACAGGCTTTGTATATCGAACAAATATCACTCTACTATTCTCCAGTTCAAATCTATTTTAGATACTTAAAACATATTGATTCCCATGCTACTCGAAAACCAGCTCCGTCCACATCGTAGGAATTTACAAGCCTTTATCTGAAATCTATAAAAAATGCTTACTGGCATGATTTTCGAAATCAAGAACAGCTCGATCTAAATTTCCTCTCCTGCTTGATATCAGTATTAGTAAATGTATGTGGTACAGCATGATTACACAAACCAGGCAAGATATAAACCCTTATTCGCTTCATAATACATTAGGTTTTCAAAATCTATATCAGGGTATACCCTGCGTAAAAAGATGATCCATTCAGCCAAACCTTCAAAACGTCAGAATGTAATCCGTTTTCTCTGTTATTTTATAGCTTTGCCGATATATACGAACGAATTCACACTTTCTTGTGAACATGCAAGGCCTTGTCGATATTATCCATTTCTGAGGTGTCAGCTGCTAAAATACATCGATTCAGGCGATAGTCTAAGCCGAACTATAAAGAGGATCAAGTTTGAAATTCGTCGATAAGATTAATAGCAAAAACATTTTACTATCTTTACCAAATCATTAATTTTAAAAACCAGCCTGAGAGTTTATGCTTGTAAAGACTTATGGGAGTGCAGTAATTGGGGTAAATGCGCTGACGATAACTGTTGAGGTAGATATCGAAGCGGGGGTGAATTTTTTTCTGGTAGGTTTACCCGACAATGCGGTAAAGGAAAGCCAGCAAAGAATAGAAGCGGCCTTATATAATAATGAATTGAAATACCCGGGTAAGAAAATTGTAATCAATATGGCGCCAGCCGATATTCGAAAGGAAGGATCGGCTTATGATTTGACTCTGGCCATAGGCATACTTGCAGCCAGTGAACAGGTAAATGCGAATCTACTCGACCAGTACATCATCATGGGGGAGCTATCGTTAGATGGTGAGTTAAAGCCAATAAAAGGGGCGCTGGTAATAGCCATAGAAGCCCGAAAACAGGGGTACAAGGGTTTTATCCTTCCGTCGGCCAATGCCCGTGAGGCAGCCACGGTAAGCGATCTTGAAATCATTGGTGCCGAAAACCTCCGACAGGTAGTTGATTTTTTGAATGGAAAGATAAAGATCGAGCCCACGGTTGTGAATACGCGGGAAGAGTTCTATCAGCGCTTGAATGAATATGAATACGATTTTGCTGACGTAAAAGGTCAGGAAAATATAAAGAGAGCCTTAGAGATAGCAGCGGCCGGAAGTCATAATGTGATTTTAATTGGTCCTCCGGGCTCGGGTAAGACCATGTTAGCTCGCCGATTGCCTTCCATTTTGCCACCCCTGAACCTGCAGGAAGCGCTCGAAACCACTAAAATCCATTCCGTCGCCGGACGTTTAGGATGTAATGCCTCTCTTATTTCGCTAAGGCCTTTCAGGGCTCCACATCATACCATTTCAGATGCAGGACTGGTGGGTGGGGGGACTTTCCCACAACCTGGAGAAATTTCTCTGGCGCAAAATGGAGTCTTGTTCTTAGATGAACTTCCCGAATTCAAGCGTAGCGTCCTCGAAGTGATGCGTCAGCCCATGGAAGACCGTGTAGTTACCATCTCAAGAGCTAAACATTCGGTAGAATATCCTGCGAGTTTTATGCTGGTAGCAGCCATGAATCCCTGTCCATGTGGATATTATAACCATCCTGACATTCCCTGCACCTGCGCGCCGGGACAAGTACAGAAATACTTGAATAGAATTTCGGGACCTTTGTTAGATAGAATCGACATCCACGTAGAAGTAACTCCAGTACCTTTTAGAGAGCTTGCAGGACAGCGCGAAGGAGAAAAAAGTGCGGTCATTAGAAAACGTGTAGTCGGCGCCAGAAAAATTCAAGAAGAAAGATTCAAGAATTATCCGAATATCCACTGCAATGCACAAATGACTTCTAAAATGATCAAGACTTTTTGTACGATTCCACCCGAAGGTCAAACTATACTTCGCACTGCCATGGAAAAATTAGGTCTTTCTGCAAGAGCCTATGATCGTATCCTCAAGGTATCACGCACCATAGCCGATCTCGACGATAGTCCACAGATTAGAACCGAACACCTAGCAGAGGCCATCCATTACAGAAGCCTCGATCGCGAAAATTGGGGGAAATGAAGACAAAACCTTTATTTGTGCAAATCGAATTCCTATATCATACAAACCATTACCCTGTCTATGGTATTCTAATTCAATGAACCCTATTCATCGAGGAGTTCATAGCTGCTAATTTGCACTGGAGCATGAAGATTTTGCAAAACCCGTTCAAGAAGCAGTCCTTCAATCGAATTATATTGATAACCAAAAGTAGCTCTGACTGCATAAGACAAAAATTGAACAGCTCGGTCGAGAGCGATGGGAAGGCTATCCCCTTGAAGAAGCGAGCCAGTGATGATACTGGCAAAAGCATCGCCCGTACCTGGATAACTGGCTGGAAGGTAATCACAACTGACTTTCCAATATCTGCCATCCAGCCGACTATAAGCAATAACTGATGTCCTTTTTGGCAAATCTGGTTGAGGTACACTGGTAACAATTACCGTTTCAGGACCTAAATCCATCATTCGCCGAATATATTCTTTCACTTTGTTTTCACTTATCCCAGGGTCGTAATCTTTATCGAGCAAAAAAGAAAGTTCGGTAATATTAGGTGTAATAACATTAGCCTTCGAGACGAGGCTTCTCATTCCAGTGATCATCTCAGGCTGTATTGAATGATATAAATGCCCGTTGTCTCCCATCACGGGATCAATAACCACCAATGTCTTATCTGTATTGAAATCATCAATGAAATTTTTTACGATTTTGATTTGCTGGTGCGATCCGAGGAATCCGCTATAAATTGCATCAAAATGCAGATGGAGTTCTTTCCAGTGATCGATAATCGTTTGAAGATGGGGTGTCAAATCAATGAGATGAAATCCTTGAAATCGGGTATGTGTGGATAAAACGGCAGTAGGCAAAGGGCAAACCTGAATACCCATGGTAGAAAGAATGGGAATCACTACTGTCAGGGAAGCCTTTCCGAATCCCGAAAGATCATGAATTGCCGCTACTCGCTGAATAGGCCTGTTCATAATAGATGTTAATTTTTCCACAAATATAAATTTTATGTCATGTAAATTAATGTCCAATTTCTCCACAAGTGAATTTGTTTTATTTTTGTGCTCCTATTATTGTTGTACAATTTAATTTTTTTATTGGATGAAAAGATTACATACTTACTTACTCAGTTTATTAGTATTGATAGCAGCCGGGTCTGTTAGAGCAAAAGAAGTACCGTTGAATAAGGCAAAGCAAGCTGCAGAGAATCAATATCATATGCAGGCCGGGTATAAGGGAAACATTGCCGAGACTTTCGAAATCAAGGCAAAGGGGCAGAATGTGATGTATGCTTTTAATTTCAGTGAAGGCGGATTTGTTATCATCTCGGCAGATGATGCATTTTATCCTGTTATTGGCTATTCGCTGTCAGGATTTTACAGCGAAGAAAACCAGCCGGAAGGGTTTCGAGGGATGATGGCCGATTATAGAGATCAGATTTTATATCTGAAAGATTTGTCAATCGAAGCAACTGAAGAGATTGCTCAAATTTGGACAGATTTATTATCAGGTCAGACTTTGAAAAGAGGGGGCAAGGCGGTTGGACCTTTATTGCCCAGTCAGTGGAATCAAGATGATCCGTATAATTATTATTGTCCGGCCGATCCAGCTGGACCGGGTGGACACGTTTACGTGGGTTGTGTAGCCACTTCCATGAGTCAGATTATGTATTACTGGAGATGGCCTTTGCAGGGAGAAGGTTCCTACACCTATTACATGCCACAATATGGATATATCTCAGCCAATTTTGGAGAAACACAATACAATTGGAATGGCATGGTATATACTTCGCCCGTTGCTCTTAATTTACCCATTGCTTTAATCGGTTTCCATACGGGAGTATCGGTGCACATGGATTACAGCCCAACAGGTTCGGGTGCGCAATCGGCCAATGTCCCCGATGCTGCTATAAATTACTTCCGTTATAATAGTCAGATTCAATATTTGCAGCGAATTGGCTATACTTCGTCGGTATGGGAAAATATGGTAAAAGAACAGATGGATAATGGCTATCCAGTATATTATTCTGGTCTCGAGGCAGGTTCAAATGCTGGCCATGCTTTTGTTGTGGATGGCTATGATGACCAAACTCCCCGTAATTTTCATTTCAATTTTGGTTGGGACGGTTATATGGATGGATATTATACTTTGGCGAATGCCGGTGGTTTTTCTACTCAGCAGACTATGGTGCGTAACTTCTTTCCTGGAACCGGTTATCCTTACTATTCATCTGCATTCACCGAAATCAAGGATCTGGTTGGGACAATAGAAGATGGTTCTGGCCCGGTGGCAGATTATCTGAATAATACTGACGCTAAATGGCTTTTCAATCCGCAAACAGAATTTGATTCCGTAACCAATATTACCATATCATTCTACCGTTTCGATTTAGGAACCGGCGATACGCTATATATCTATGATGGAGAAGATGAAAATTCTCTTCTCATTGGAAAATATACAGGCAATAACTTACCTGCTGCATTCACTTCGAGCCGTAATAAAGTGATGATTCACTTCGTTTCTGATGGATCTGTTACTTCTCAAGGATGGCTCCTGAATTTTAAAGCTAATCTTCCTGTGTATTGCACGGGTCAGAAAATCTTCACCCAATATGATACTACCTTCGACGATGGAAGTGGCCGCTTTTATTACAATAACAATACAAGCTGTACATTTAAGATTGTTCCTCCTTATGCTTCCTCTGTAACTGTATATTTTGATTATTTCGATACTGAACCAGAAAACGATTGGTTGAAAATTTACGACCTATCCACACAGCAATTGCTGGCAACTTACACAGGGAGTTATCCTGCTTCCAGTCCACCAGCACCCGTTACTTCGCCCAGTGGGCAAGTCTATATGATTTGGAAAACCAATAGTGGTATCAATGCCGATGGATGGCAATTGCATTATGAAACCTTGAACATAGGAATAGAATCCCAAGGACTTCTGGCCGAATGTCATGTTTGGCCTAATCCAGCCAGTGAGTTACTTCATCTATCCTTTGTGGTCGAAAAACAGCAATATATAAATGTTCAGTTATTTAATGCCACGGGATCAGTGGTATTTTCGAAGGATTTAAAGAGTTTTTCGGGAAAATATGAGGAACAGATTCAGGTCGATAAATTAGCTAAGGGCATTTATATTTTGAAAATCACTGGAGAAAAAGGAATATATAACAAGAAAGTAGTCATTCAATAAGGGAAGTCTGAATTATAGTTTCTTTTGCGGCCGCCACTGCGTGGCGGCCGCATCTTCTACAACCCCATCCCCCTCAATCATCAGAAATTTATATCCCTAAAGAAAACCGGCTCGCCTATTATGCGATCCGGTTTTCTTTTAAATCATCGAAGCTCGTCGAAAAAACGAAGATACTGCTTCCTGTTTTGGTTAGTGACGTATTACTAAGCTCCTAAAGTAGCTACCATAACTGCTTTTATCGTATGAAGACGATTTTCGGCTTCATCAAAAACCAATGACATGGGCGATTCGAATATTTCATCGGTAACCTCCATGCTTTCCAGACCAAATTTCTGATAAATTTCTTCACCTATACTCGTCTCACGGTTATGAAACGAAGGAAGGCAATGTAAAAATTTTACCTGAGGATTACCTGTTTTCCTCACTAATTCCCTGTTAACTTGATATGGTTTCAACAAATGAATACGTTCGGCCCAAGCTTCAGCAGGTTCACCCATCGAGACCCAAACATCTGTATAGAGAAAATCTACTCCTTTTACGCCTTCATCCACATTTTCGGTCAGCGTGATTCGGGCACCGGTTTCCTCGGCAATTTTACGACAAATGTCTGTCAATTCTTCATTCTGCCACAATTTTTTAGGCGCTACTGCCCTGAAATCCATTCCCATTTTGGCTGCTCCTACCATGAGCGAATTACCCATATTATTTCTGGCATCTCCACAATAAGCAAACGAAATTTTATTCAATGGCTTGTCGCAATGCTCCATCATAGTGAGAAGGTCGGCCAGAACCTGAGTGGGATGAAATTCATTGGTCAAACCATTCCAAACCGGAACTCCCGAATATCTTGCCAGGGTTTCCACGATTTCCTGTGCATATCCCCGGTATTCTATTCCGTCATATATTCTGCCTAAAACTCTTGCCGTGTCTTTCATAGATTCTTTTTTCCCCATTTGAGAGCCCGAAGGCCCAATATAGGTAACATGTGCTCCCTGATCCAGCGCGGCCACTTCAAATGCACAACGCGTTCGTGTAGAATCCTTTTCGAACAACAACACAATATTCTTCCCTTTCAAGCGCTGATGCTCTGTGCCGGTATATTTCGCCTTCTTCAGCTCCTTTGAAAGACCAAGCAAATATTTGATTTCTTCAGATGTAAAATCGAGAAGTTTCAAAAAACTGCGATTTCTTAAATTGAATGCCATACGTATATCTCCTTTTTATTTTGATGGTTGATAATTTATTCAGCATAAATAATTGTTCCGGCACCAGGTTTACCAAGTTCACTGGCCATAGTAATCAAGGCTTCTTTTCCTGATTTTTCGACAAACTTGATGCAGGCTCTTACTTTTGGCGCCATACTTCCTTCCGAAAATTGATTATCAGAAAGGCATCTTCTTGCTTCGGTTATGCTCATCCTATCCAGAGCCTTTTCATCAGGTTTATGAAAATTGATATATACCTTAGGAATATCGGTTAAAATAATAAATATATCGGCTTTAATTTCAACAGCGAGTAATGAAGAAGCTAGATCTTTGTCGATTACGGCATCGATTCCTTGAAGCTTATTGGAATGAACCCAAAAAACCGGAATGCCTCCTCCACCCACCGCAATAATAATCTGGCCGTCACGTGCTAGCTTTTCGATCGATTTTACATTGTTGATTTGCAGAGGCATGGGCGAAGCTACAACCTTACGCCAGCCTCTCCCCCGAGGATCTTCATGAAATTTTGCACTGGTTTCGGCTGCTATCTTATCGGCCTCCTCTTTCGAATAAAACGGCCCAACGGGTTTCGTAGGGTTATGAAAAGCCGGATCATCCTTATCTACAATTACTTCGGTAATGATGGTCAAAATATCTCGCTCGAGGTGCTCCTCGATGAGAACATTGCGTAATTGCTGTTCTATCATATATCCGATAGATCCTTGAGTTTCAGCCACACAAAAATCAATGGGCTGGGCTGGGATACCAAACATCTTTTCTCCCGCTTGATGTTGAAGAATAACATTCCCCACTTGCGGCCCATTGCCATGCCCAATCACAAAATTATATCCCTGCTTGATGAGAGGCACTAAATATGTACAGGTTTCATATACATTGGCTTCCTGCTCATCAATGGTTCCCTTTTGATCTCCTCGTAGAAGAGCATTGCCTCCAAAGGCTATTACTGCAAGTTTATCCATAAAATGACTTTTTCGCAAAATAAATTGAACAATAACTGATGATTTGCTATTGTACTCGATGCTGAAAACAAAAAAACAAGGGCCGAAATTTTGTCCTTGCTCAATGCTTACAGCTAATGAATCGATTTTAAAAATCGACTGCAAATCTATGAAGAAAAATTAGTTCGACAATTCCTCTTTGCTTTTTATTTCTCGAAAAAACGTAATAACGGCATTTTGGATAATTTTGCAAGGAATGAGAAGAAAATCCGACATAAATATTAAAAACCGAAAAGCTGGATTCGAATATTTCCTGATAGAAACCTATGTGGCTGGTATACAGCTTACAGGAACGGAAATCAAATCCATCAGAGCTGGCAAGGTCAATCTCACCGATGCTTATTGTAGCTTCATAGGAAATGAATTATTTGTTCTGAACATGCACATTTCCGAATATGAATTAGGTACACATTATAATCACGATCCTAAACGCCATAGAAAATTATTGCTGACAAAAAGAGAACTCAAACGCTTGCAAACCAAGGTAAAAGAGAAAGGTTTTACCATCATTCCGATACGTTTATTCATCAATGAAAAAGGTTATGCAAAACTCGAAATTGCTCTGGTCAAGGGAAAACATAGCTATGACAAACGAGAAAGCATTAAACAAAAAGACCAGAAACGCGATATGGAACGCTTCGAGAATTATTGATTTGTATTGTTTTTCTCTAAACACAATACCCATTCTCAAAAAATCTAATTTCTCTGCTTTGAATCGGTAAAAATCTCGAAAATTATCGGATATTTGAGGATAAACCAATAATATTAGACCTCTATGAGAAAGATATACATCTTGTCGGATGGGACTGGCCGCACGGCGAGTTATGCCTTGGAAGCTGCCATGGTTCAGTTTCAGGAAATGAAAGATGAGACAAAGATTGAATTATTTCCGGATGTAAGGACTTCGCAGCAGATCGACCAGATTGTGGAAAAGGCATCAAAAGAGGAAGCTCTTATTATTTATAGTCTTGTGGGAGAACAAACCCGACATTACATGCAAACTATCTGCAGGCATTATATCATAGAAACAGTTGATCTGATGGGGCCTCTACTTATGAAACTCTCGGCTCATTTCGAGCGTCAGCCAGCTGGCACACCAGGACTCTATCAACAAATGAATAAAGAATATTTTAGAAGAATCGATGCTGTGCAGTTTGCTTTTACGCATGATGACGGTTTGCGTATCGAGGAATTGTCGAAAGCCGAAATTGTGCTTGTTGGCGTCAGCCGCTCATTCAAGACCCCTTTGAGTATTTATCTGGCGTACAAAGGCTGGTTTGTTGCCAATGTCCCTATCGTTCTCGATATAGAACCACCCGAAGAACTGTTCCGTATTCCTCCACATCGTGTTTTCGCATTGACCACTTCCGCTCTCGAGTTGAGCAAATTACGTCAGACACGTGTGGAAATTCTAAATGGATATGCCGAAAACTATGCCTCGTTCGATTATGTGAAAAAGGAATTGGCATGGGCGCACACTATCTATCGCAAACAGCCCTTGTGGCATATTATTCATATCAGCCATAAATCTATCGAAGAAATTTCGATAGAAATCCTGTCTTTTATCAGGCAACACCATAACAACCATCCCTTTTAACTTCAGACTCTTCTGAAAAACTTCTATCCCTTACATCACAAAAGCTATCCCCAGAGTAAAGCTACTGAAAATTCGGCAATAAATCAAAGTATCGAAATCAAACTTGTTTACAAATCGCAAGACATTTGCAAATGTCAACATATTATTGTCCGTTTTTAAAATCATAATACAAATGAAAAGGAGTGGTCGGTCGTAACAAAGTTTTCAAAGGAACAGAACCTCTGAACTCTCAGCCTTGCTGCGACATTCATTGCATATCGTTTCTGTAAAGATATATTGCCCTTACTGGAAAACTTTTGCTAAATGAATTTGAAATTATCTATCTCGCGATCGTTAAAATTCATGATATATTCATGCATGCTTTGGTTTTCTGATTTGGCATTTTCGATGAAAATCCGAGCAGATTTCAAGAATTCAGGATTTCGCTGAGAATCGAGCAAAAGGAGATAACCCAAGATAATGTTTCCTGCCATTTCTACCAATCTGCGGGAGTGAAATTCAACAATTTCACTATCTTTTTCAGTATTAACCTTGTCAACTGTTTCTTTATATTGTTGGGTCATCAATTGAAGCGACTTTTTCAAATACTCTTCTGGAATGATTATCTGCGAATCATAATCTTGTATTGCTTTAAGATAAAATCCAGTTGTAACGCCTCTAATGGCGGCTACTACCTGTAACTGTGATGTTCCTTCATAAATGCTAGTAATTCTGGCATCCCGGTATAGGCGCTCTACGGGGAAATCCTTCATAAATCCAGGTCCACCATGTATCTGGAGAGCATCATAAACGATCTGGTTACAGTATTCGCTTGAAATAAGCTTCAATAGAGGTGTGTACATATCGGCCATTTTCTGATAATACTTTTGCTCATTGCGTTCGTTAGGCTCGAGTTTTCTTTTTTCGGCAGCTATGTTATATGATTTGTTAATATCGACAAATCGGGCGGTTTCGTAAAGTAAGGAGCGCATGGCATCGATTTTTACCTTCATGCGTATAAGCATTTCGTATATTGCTGGGTAATTGACGATTGCCTTGCCAAATTGTTCGCGTTCGTTGGCATATTTCAATGCTTCGCGGTAAGCTGCCTCGGCTATGCCTACAGATTGGGCTCCCACACCCAGACGAGCCGAATTCATCAGGGCAATTACGTATTTGATGAGGCCCAATTTCCTCTCCCCTACCAATAAAGCCGGAGCATCTCGAAATACGAGCTCACAGGTAGGTGAACCTTTTATCCCAAGTTTGTTCTCGATTCTGCGAATGGTAACTGCTTTCGAATTTCTATCATACAAAAACAAGGAAAGGCCTCTGGCATCGGTAGTATTCTCTTCCGAGCGAGCCAAAACCAGAGATATGTCGGCATCTCCATTGGTAATAAAGCGTTTCACCCCATTCAATCGCCAAGTTTTACCATCCTGATTGGGCGTTGCCTTGAGCTGGACTGCCTGAAGATCACTGCCGGCATCGGGTTCGGTCAAAGCCATAGCCGCAGTAGCACCTCTAGGAAATCGAGGTAGAAACTCATTCTTGATCTCTTCTGAGGCAAACTCATGAATGGTTTCGGCACAGTCCTGTAAACCCCATATATTCGAAAAACTGGCATCGGCACGTGAAACTATTTCGGCCGACATCACATAGGGAACAATAGAAAAATTCAAACCACCATACTTTCGGGGCAGTGAAATTCCAAATAATCCTGCATTTTTGATAGCTTCCAAATTTTCCTGAGTTCCTCTTGCATATACTACTTCATTATTCACAAGATGCGGACCTTCTTTATCCACATCATCGGCATTCACTGCAATAATATCGCCACTAATCTCCCCAATAATCTCCAGCACCTTATCATAACTATCGAGCGCATCTTCGAAATCAATAGGGGCATAATCATACTCGTTCTTTTCAGTATAGTCGAATTCTCTTAAACTAATGATTTTCGGCATCAAAGGATGGGAAAGATAAAATTTAAGGGACTTGTTGTCGGTATAAAAATTTGCCATGATATATTAATTATTACTTCGAGTTGAGTTTATAAAAATGGATAAATTTAGGAATGATTTCAGCCACATCGCCTATGATGGTATAATCGGCAATTTGATTGATAGGGGCATTGGGATCCTTATTGATAGAAATGATTTGAGCGCTTTTATCCATGCCTGCTCGGTGCTGAATTGCGCCCGATATTCCACAGGCTATATACAATTTAGGTTGAACAGTAACACCGGTTTGTCCAATCTGGCGTTCATGATCGGCCAGTCCGGCATCCACAGCAGCACGGGAAGCACCTACCTCAGCTCCAATGGTCTCGGCTAATTCATAAAGCAACTTAAAATTTTCGGGCGTACCCACTCCATAGCCACCCGAAACAATGATTTGAGCACCCTTCAGATTCACCTTTCGTTGTTCGATATGACGATCAATGATCTGGACAACAAAGTCGACATCGGATAAATACTTTTGTACCTCCACATGATTTATTTTTCCAGAGAATGGCGATGGAAGAGGTTCCTTCTTCATGACTCCATCACGAACAGTGGCCATTTGAGGCCGTGTATCAGGGTTAACAATTGTTGCAATAATATTACCCCCAAAAGCCGGCCGAATCTGGTAGAGAAGATTCTGATATACCTTATTGCTTTTTAGTTCAGTATGGTTGCCTATTTCAAGGCTCGTACAATCCGCAGTAAGTCCGCATCTCAATGCAGAGGCCACGCGTGGTGCAAGGTCGCGGCCAATGGAGGTAGCACCAAATAACGCAATCTGTGGCTGTTCTTCTTTGAAAATTCCAGTTACAATAGAAGCATGCGGAAGGGTCAAATATGGAAATAGCCTTTTATCGTCGGCTAAATGAAGGATATTGACTCCATAAGTAAAAACCTCATCTGCAATATTTTCGAGTCGATATCCTATAGCCAGGGCTTCCAATTCGACATTCAGTTTGTTGGCCAGCCTACGGCCTTTCGATAACAGTTCGAGGCTCACTTCGGCTATATGGCCTTCTTCGTTGATTTCGCAATATACAAATACGTTATTCACAAGACTTTCTTTTAAATTGTAAGGCAAACATTATCCAATAATATGGTTCTGAATCAGCTGTCGTACTAACCATTCTATATCCTGATCGCTGTTGTTCAGAATTTTTGATTCTTTATGCTGAAATACGACATTTTCGATTTTCTTTACTTTGGTAGGTGAACCTGCCAGTCCTATTTTTTCTTCATCGGCTTCAAGAGCATCGCCCGACAATTCTTCGATATCGAGATAAGGCTTTTCGAAGCGCAATTGGGTATAGTCGCGGGTTTCTTCCTGAAGTTCGGTATATGTACGAGCATGTTTGAACTTCATCAGCAATTTGGCATTCCGTGGTCGGCAGGCAGGTGCTGAGCCATGTACCGTAATGCAAACCGGCAAAGGCGACTTTACTGTTTCGACTCCCTGCTCTAATCTGCGTTTTACGACAACTTGCTGTAAATCGATAGAAATCAGTTCTTCAACATAAGTAATTTGAGGTATGCCAAGTTTTTCGGCGGTTTGAGGACCCACTTGTGCGGTATCCCCATCGATGGCCTGCCGGCCCGTAATGAGAAGATGAAAAGGTTCGAGTTTTCTGATGGCAAGCGAAAGTGTATAGGAAGTAGCCAGAGTATCGCTGCCGGCAAATTTGCGATCGGTTACCAGATATCCTCGGTCGGCACCGCGGTAAAGCGCTTCACGAATAATTTCGGCCGCTCGAGATGGACCCATGGTTACGATAATCACTTCGGCATCCACCATCTGATCTTTGATCTTAAGGGCCATTTCGAGTGCATTCAAATCATCGGGATTGAAAATAGCTGGAAGTGCCGCCCTGTTGACGGTTCCATCAGCTTTCATAGCATCTTTGCCTACATTACGGGTATCGGGTACCTGTTTGGCAAGAACGATAATTCTAAACGACATAATATCTGACAATTAGGTTTTCTTTCCTCAAGTTATAAAAACTTCACAAAAGGAAGCCGCAAAATTACAAAAAAACCTCAGGGCAAAAATTCTGGCATTTTTCATCAGATAAGAATAGAAAATAGGGTTATTTTTCAGAATGGATGATTCTTTGTGAAAAAATTATAATTTTGCAACGATTTTCAGCCGATGTAGCTCAGTTGGTAGAGCAGCTGATTTGTAATCAGCCGGTCGGCGGTTCGAGTCCGTCCATCGGCTCATTTATTGGTGATTTGAGAAGTACATCCATCGTTTTGTCATTCTTTTTGCCAGAATAATGGATTTTTTAATACATGCTATAGGCGATAATCTCATCAAGAAGGGGAAAAATATCAGATCATTGTCAGAACAGGTTAAATTCTCCCGTATAACCTTGTAATAAGCCTGAAGGCAAAATTTGATGACTATTTGGCTCAAACCATCCGAAGGGATTAGCTCGCCTATTACAAATATTTATAATAAAATCATTCGAATAAATTCCTCACATAAATCTCGCAAGTATAGCTTTTGTCGTTTCAATCATTTCCGATAATTTCTCAGAGGTATTGGCTTCGGCAATAAAACGCAAATAAGGTTCTGTATTAGAGGGTCTTACATTGAACCATTCACCTGAGAATTCAACCCGATACCCATCGAAATCATAAACTCGGAGAGGATCTTCTTTCGAAAGAAATACACGAAGAAGCTCGTTCATGGCTTCAGTTTTATTTCGAACAAGAAAATTCAATTCTCCTGAATTATGATAATGTTGAATGGACTGAATGAGTCGAGAAGGACGAACACCCCGGGTTTTGAATCTGGAAAGAACGGTCAATAATCGTAATGCGCTCATCAAGCCAGAATCGGAAAAATAAAAATCTTTGAAATAATAATGGCCAGCCAGTTCACCTCCAAACAAACCATCTATCTCTCTTAACTTTGGAGCAGCAAAGGCCCTGCCAACCTTCCAGATATGAACCTGCCCTCCTAACTTTTCGATATATTCCGATACAGATTTCGAAGTTCGAATATCATGCAGAACCCTGGCATACAATCGATCGTTTCTTAGATAATAATGCGCTAACACGGCAATCATTAGATCAGGCGAAATAAATTGCGCATTTTCATCTATAAACATCACACGGTCGGCGTCTCCATCGAAAATAACTCCCAAATCGCATTCCCTTTCGAGCACTTTTGCCTTCAAAGGTTCCAAATTTTTTCCCTCCAGAGGATTGGGAAGATGATTGGGAAAACGTCCGTCGATATCTTCGAACAAGTAAAACGATTCATTTCCGAACAATCCTCTGGCAAACAAACCCGCCATGCCATTCCCGCAATCTATAGCCATCTTTAGATTTCCAAAGTCATATTGCCCTGAATGAATCAGAAAATCAAGATATTCTGTCTTCTTGTCGAATTCGATGATTTTCCCATTTATAACAGCATTATGCACAACGGGCGATTGTATCAAGTGTTCAAGTTTGTTCAATCCAGAATCATATCCTACAGGCAAAGCATTTTCTCTACTGATCTTCATCCCATTATACTGAGGGGGGTTATGCGAAGCCGTTATCATGATGGAAGCCCCAAAACCGAAACGAGCTGTTGCCCAATAAACCATAGGAGTTGTGCTCATCCCCATATCATAAACATCGGCACCCGCTCGTATGACTCCATCACACAATGCCTTGTGAATAGCCGGAGATGATTCTCTGGCATCACTTCCAATCAATATTTTGTGGGTTCGAAGCAAACCAGGCAAATAATAACCTATGCGGAAAACATCTTCCTCATCGAAATCTTCGTTGAATATGCCTCTGATATCATAAGCCTTGAAAGCCGACATAATCAAATCATTCATTTGTGGTTGATACAAAAGTAATTATTTACACCAACTTCATTCTCTCGGTTCAATGATGCCTTCTCATTTTTCAGTTTGAGGTATTTCTGGAATCAACAGGTTGGATACACTAAGGCAAATGGGGCTTTCCATCATCGAGGCTGTATATCCTAACAAAGAGATTGATAGTGTTTTCTTAATTTTGCGGCCGTAATGAGTCATAACATCCTTCAAATGACAAAAGAGATTCCTTCGAGATACAATCCTGAAACTACCGAAGATAAATGGTATTCTTTCTGGGAAAGTCATGGTTTTTTCCATTCGGTGCCCGACGAGCGTGAACCTTATTGTATTGTCATACCTCCTCCGAATGTTACCGGAGTATTGCACATGGGGCACATGCTCAACAATACAATTCAGGATGTACTAATACGCAGGGCTCGCATGCAGGGGAAAAATACACTCTGGGTGCCTGGTACCGACCATGCATCAATAGCTACCGAAGCCAAAGTGGTAGCTAACCTGCGAGAAAAAGGAATCGAAAAATCTTCACTTTCCCGTGAGGAGTTTCTTAAATATGCTTGGGAATGGAAAGAAAAACATGGAGGTATCATTCTGCAGCAGCTTCGTAAATTAGGAGCTTCGTGCGACTGGTCGAGAACGAAATTTACCATGGATCCCGATATGTACGAGTCGGTAATCGAGGTTTTCGTCGATTTATACCATAAAGGACTCATCTACAAAGGCGTAAGGATGATTAACTGGGATCCACAAGCATTAACGGCCTTGTCCGACGAAGAAGTCATTTACAAGGAAGTGCAATCCAAACTCTATTATGTGAGATATAAAATTTACGATAGTGAAGACGAATGGATCATCATTGCCACGACCCGACCCGAGACCATTTTGGGCGATACAGCAGTCTGCATTCATCCCGATGATGAAAGATACAAACATCTTCACGGCCGAAAAGCAGTTATACCGCTCATCAACAGAATAGTACCCATTATCACCGATGAATACATCGACAGAGAATTTGGTACGGGTTGTCTGAAGGTTACTCCTGCTCACGACATCAACGACTATAATTTAGGTATGAAACATAAGCTCGATGCCATTGATATCTTCAATGACGATGGAACTTTGAACGAAAAGGCCATTCTTTATGTGGGTGAAGACCGTTTGAAGGTTCGTAATAAAATTACTGAAGACTTACGCCAAAAAGGATTTCTTGTGAAAGAAGAACCTTATTTGAACCGAGTCGGATTCAGCGAAAGAACAGATGCAATGATCGAGCCACGACTTTCGCAGCAGTGGTTCCTCGATATGAAACCCCTCGCCCAACCAGCACTTGATGTGGTGATGAACGATACCATTCATTTCTATCCTCAGAAGTTCAAAAACACTTATAAATACTGGATGGAAAATGTAAAAGACTGGTGCATCTCGAGGCAGTTGTGGTGGGGCCATCGTATTCCTGCCTATTATTTACCCAATCGAGAAGTTATTGTTGCCAAAACACAAAAAGAAGCCTATCAAATTGCCCTGAAACAATATCCTGATCTCGATGAATTGAAACCAGAAGATCTGAAACAGGATGAGGACGTACTCGACACTTGGTTTTCGTCGTGGCTTTGGCCTATCTCGGTATTCGATGGCATACGCCATCCTCATAATCCCGACATCGAATATTATTATCCGACCAACGATTTGGTTACGGCTCCGGAGATTCTATTTTTCTGGGTAGCACGTATGATTATGGCTGGATTGGAATATAGAGGCGAAATTCCCTTTCGTAACGTCTATTTTACAGGCATTGTTCGCGACAAATTAGGTAGAAAAATGTCGAAACAACTGGGCAATTCGCCTGATCCTATCGCACTAATGAAAAAATACAGTGCCGATGGCGTTAGGGTAGGAATGTTGCTTACTTCACCCGCAGGCAATGATCTGCCTTTCGATGAAGCACTATGTGAACAAGGCCGAAATTTCGCTAATAAAATCTGGAATGCTTTACGCTTGTTGAAAGGTTGGGAAATAGATGAAAAAATTCCACAGCCCAACTATTCGGCCGTTGCGTGCCGATGGTTCGAGAATAGGTTCAACAAATCATTACTCATTATCGAAGACCACTTCGGAAAATACCGCATTTCAGACGCTCTCATGGAAGCTTATCGCCTGATATGGGACGATTTCTGTTCATGGTTGCTCGAAATAGTCAAACCTCCCTATCAACATCCAATGGATAAAATTACTTATCAGCTTGTGAATGGCTTTTTCGACAACTTACTACGGATTCTACATCCATTTATGCCCTTCATTACCGAAGAAATATGGCACCATCTCCAAACCCGTTCTAAAAACGATACTATTATGCTTGCTCCATGGCCAGATACTCATGAAGTAGATGAAACTTTGCTGAATGATTTCGATTTTGCTCGTGAAGTTATCGTCAATATCCGTAATCTGCGTCAAAATCAGAATATTCCTCCAAAAAAGATGATCGAACTGTATTACATCGATTCAAGCCAATCTAATCTGAAACCCGACTTTAAATCCATCATTACCAAACTTTCCAATCTATCGAAAATTGCACCTCTTTCGGCTAATATGGAGAATGCGCTCACATTTATTGTAAAATCAACAGAATTTTATGTTCCTGCTCCTCAAAATTTCGATCTGGGAAACGAAAGAAAAAAATTAATGGAAAAACTCGAGTATACCAAAAGATTTCTTTCATCAGTGAATTCAAAATTAAATAATGAAGGTTTCAGGAAACACGCTTCACAAAAAGTGATCGAAAACGAGCTAAAAAAGAAGGCTGATGCGGAAGAACGAATTCGACTATTGAGAGAAAAACTCGATCAGTTGAACAGACATTCCAAATAAAGAAAATACAATGAATATCTTGGAAGAATCTTACGCTATACAAAAGCCGTTAATAAAATGGATTGTAAGAAGAAACATTTTTTTAGAAAAATAGAATCGTTTATTTCAGAAGGGGCATGATTCGAAACCTTACGCATTCTCGGTTTACAGCAATCAAAAACTTTCGCAAGGCAATTTTCCTTTCGATTTCAGACATTTTCCCTTTCTCAAGGGAATTCTCAAGGATAGATAAATATCGGCATTGTTGAAGTCGCCCGTTCGCAGAAACATACCCAGATTATCTGTACCAAGGGTAAAGGAATATATCCGGAACCAAAAGCCCAACCGTGGAATTCGATAACGATAGAGACTCAGAGGAATTCCAATTTCAAATGCCGGAGTTTCATATCTTGGCATAACATAAATGACATTTGCACGTTTAACGGCCTCTTCACCCAATATAGGGAAAGCTTGAATCGCCATGGCATGAACATAATATTTCTCATTCAAATGATAATCGAACTGAATACTAAAGGCTGTTGGCAAGCCCACAGTAAATGAAGTATCGTTCAACGAAGCAGTTGGATTTCCATAGAAGCGGTTGCTTATGTCATTTACCGCTTCATCAACCGTAGTATAAGTGAAGTCCCGGGCATGTTCCCAAAAGTGGCTTACTCCATCGAATACATGTTTCTGGGCATTTCGTGAAAAGCGAATACTCCCAATATCAAGCAATGACAAGCCCAATCTGAAAACATAAGGCTCGAAACGTGCCTCACAAAGCCTGCCCGGGAAAAGTCTCCTCAATTCCCTATTTGTTTTGATAAAAGTTATTCCAAGGTCGAAGCTGAATCCATGACCAAGAGTATAACCTTCCGGACCAGGGAAATCATTATTTCTATAGTCAATAGCCAGTGAAAAACCAGCTTTGGCGTCAAGGTTGCGAATATCCATGGTAGAATCGTTCAATACCACATAGCGGACATTGTCAATTCTTGCAAAATAACCTGAATGACCCCATAGATATTTCAATGTGATGCCGGCCGCCCATAAATCAAACCTTTCCCTTTTTAAGGTGCGGCCAATATTCACCCCAAGTTCTGTCCACACAAGCCCCGCGGTATAAATATTGTAATCGTTGTATTCAATATTATGTTGAGCCTTATGTTCAAGTCCATAATATCCAAAATTAGCGATGTCGTACGGAATGCAGTCGCCCGAAGCAGCTTCGCGTGATTGGAGAAGTAAACCTACACTCAATCCCCTGGTAATATCTACAACCATTGCTGAGGGGAGCAAGACACGATTCTGAGTAAAAAAATTGCGCATAAATGTTCCTCCCTTTGTAAGAAAAGAACGGTTGTATTTACCATACGTCGGAAAAACATAATCCCTGCGTAATAGATCGGTTACGTTAAAATCGGAGCGAGGTATGTAAAAGCCATTGTTGCAAGCAAAAACCTCCAGTCCTATAATATTAAAATCGAGCCAGTAAGCCGAGTAAATAGCTGCCGAAGGATTCGACTGCAAGGCATGGATTCCTGTATAATTTCCAACCGAAAGTCCTGGCGTTTCCTGAGCATTCACTTCGATGATATCCAATAAACAAATGAATATCGATAATATACTGAATAAGAGATATATATTCCTATTCACAAGCATTTTGCAGTCTTTTACTTCATTTTTTAATAGACAAAGCCAAAAAGCTCAGGTTGTTTGGATTCCCCAAGATTATAACGTGTTTTCATCAGGAATGTTTTTTACGCAAACAACATACGTTCTGTAATAAAAGTAATAGAATAATATCCAATGCATTAAGAAAACCATTATTATGAAAATGTGGATAAAAATTGGAAAAAATCAGGCAGCAATAATGAAAAGAAAAATAATAGTTTGCTTATCTTTGCAAATTGTTCTAATTAGAAATGGACAAACCACGAACGAAAGATGAAAAACCTTAAGTACGGGTTGGCCTTTTTCTTTATTCTGTTTATTTACGGAAAATCAGGAGGAAACAGGGCATCTGATGTTTCCAGCCGGGGTGATTTACCTTCCGAACCCCCATTTATCGTTTCCAAGGCCGATACCATATCAAAAACCATTGACGGAATTATACACAAAGCTCATTTCAACGGTAGTATTCTGGTGGGATATAAAGATTATGTGCTTTACGAAAATGCCATTGGATTGATTAATTTGAGAACCAATGACAGTTTATCAGCCGAGACGCCCTTTCAACTGGCTTCCGTGAGTAAATCATTTACTGCTTTGGCCGTTTTAATGCTGGTTCAGGATAGTCTTCTCGATCTCGAGGATAAGGTAAAAAACCATATACCCGAATTTCCCTATCCAACGGTTACGGTGAAGCATTTACTCAACCATACCTCGGGTATTCCCAATTATTTCAATCTTGCTACACGATACTGGCCAAAAAATAAACCAATGAACAACGAAGATATGCTCAAACTTTTGGTAAAGCATAAACTTCGCTTGCAATTTACCCCCGGCACCAAATTCAGTTATTCCAATACAGGTTATGCCGTTTTGGCTTTATTGGTCGAAAGGGTTAGCAAAACTTCTTTCAATGAATTTCTGAAGAATAGAATATTTATCCCTTTAGGCATGTATCATACTTTCACCTACGATCGCCAAACAATGGATACAATTGCTACAGCATTGGGACATCGTTCGTCTCATCCCAATACTTCTCTCTTCGAATATGATCCTATTGATGAAGTTTTAGGCGACAAAAGTATTTTCTCTACACCGGCCGATCTATTTCAGTATAACCAGGCATGGACAACTGATATTCTCATTAAAGAAAATCTCAGAAAAGAAGCCTTTACACGTGCTACCCTCAAAAATCATAGTACGGTGGATTATGGCTTTGGATGGAGATTCAAAAAAATCGAGGGAAAAGACATCATCTATCATAACGGGCTATGGCATGGGTTTACTGCAACCTATACCCGGATACCCGACAATGAGCTTACTATCATCATCCTTAATAATACTAATTCGCATGTATCGACTATTGCGCAGCAAATATGGAAGGAAATTGCTCCAATACTCGAACTCGAACAATCTCAGCAAAGCACGGCTATCAATTAAGTATTGCGTCGTCTACGATCTAATGAGCTCTTCACTTCCCTGGAATCTTCGGAAAATTTCATACCCCTTTCTGGATATCAATCGCAACTTGCCTTCTATTTTGCATCCCATCGAACCTGCATTCAAACCGAATCACACGGAATACAAAATATGATTCCGAACCCAATCGATTTTGCCGAAATAGCCGGCAATCGTATTCATCATCAGGTATGTGAAGCCCCTCGCTATCTCAGATGTAGATTGATCTTGCTGCATGCAACTGCTAAAGCAGCAGATAAGGCTTCAAAATGGATAATCTCCTGAAAGAAATCACTAATGAAAACCCCAAGGTTATTCTCTCACAAATAATAACTTCGTTTGTTATCCCAGTCCGATTATGTTGATCGTAAAAGCAATCGTTTTACCAATGCAGGAGTAGTCAAACAATCTAAAACACAATTAAATATAAATAGATAAACATGGTGAAGTCGGATTTTTGAGCAGAAGACAACTTGTAATATCCCCGAAGGTTACTACTAAAGCTCGAGTAATGTTAGTTCACAAAAAGATATTACAAATGCTTATCACAAGTCACAAGATTTCGTTTCAAGGCATGTTTATCGGCCACCTGTAAAAAACCAAATGGACTGGATGTATTGCCCCAGGTTTCAGGGCTACTATCTTTATCCTTCGATTCCCAGGATAAAGAATCAGAAGGAACCGACATGAAGACAAATTCATCGATAATATAAAGCCAATTGTACTTCGTTCTCTGAACAAGAATTTTTGAAGAAAACGATTTGCCTTATGTCATGAATCAGCAATAGTGTAGTAAAATTATTACTTTCTCTATTAAACCAATTAATTCTTTTTCCCTCAAATAGAGGAAATTAAAATATTGAAATTTATGTCATTCAACAAAGTATTATTAATCAGCTTTTCATTCATTTTTATTTTTACGATCGAAAATTCTTTTGCACAAAACACAGGGCAAGGAGGGCAAAGTAATCCAAGTAATACGAAAGGGAATCTTCCCAGTCAGAAGACAGGGGTCATTAAAGGACGTATCATAGATCAAAGCTCGAAGATGCCACTCGAATATGCTAACATTGCCATATTTCGCAAACGCGATTCAGCGCTTATCAATGGAACCATTACTAACGAAAAGGGCGATTTTATCATCGAAAAACTCCCATTCGGCCGTTTCTTCGTCAAACTTTCATTCATAGGATATGCTACTCGTAGCATTGATTCTGTATTTATTACTCCAAAGCAACCCGAAGTCAATTTAGGAACTATAAGAATCAAGCTGGTCGAAAATAAGCTTCAAGGGGTTGAGATCACAGAAAAAAGAGCACCCGTAGAATACAACCTCGATAAAAAGGTTTACAATGTCGATCAGAACATTGTAAGTATGGGAGGAACAGCCATAGATATCATGCAGACTATTCCTGCGGTGCAGGTCGATCTCGACGGAAATGTAAGCCTGAGGGGGTCGAGTAACGTCAATATCTTAATCGACGGCAGACCGAGCAACTTGGTCAGCCTCGACCAATTACCCTCAAGTATGGTCGAACGGGTCGAAGTTGTTACCAACCCTTCGGCTCGTTATGACCCCGATGGAACTACTGGCATCATCAATATCATTCTGAAAAAGAACCGCGCTGAGGGAATTAACGGTATGGTAAGCGTAAATGCAGGAACAAAGGATAAATACAATGCCTCCATTAATCTCAACTACCGTGAGAAGAAATTCAACTTCTTTACTAGTTATAATTTCAGGCAATTTTCCGACGAAGGAACCAGTTTTTCACATCGAGAAACCATTATCAACGACACACTTTCCTATTTAGACCAGAATGGAGATTCACGACGCAAAGGAAATTTCCACAATTTTACTTTGGGGGCTGATTATTTTATCGATAACTACAATACTTTATCACTAAGTGGTATGTATAATATAAGAGGAAACGATGGAAGGGAAAATATGGATAACTTAAGCACCAACTTTAAATTTGATACCCTAAGCCTCTTTAACCGCACCTCCATCAATTCCAACGACAATTCAGGCTACCAGGGAATCCTCAATTACAAGCGAACATTCGACGACAAGACAAAGGAACTCACAGCCGATGTATATTATTCCTATTCCGACGGAAATTCCGATAATCTAATCACACAAAAATATACTCAGCTTCCAAACGGATTGCCAGGCGAATTGATTCAGCAAAAAACCATTTCGGATAACAGCCGGAATATGCTTACGGCACAAACTGATTATGTAACCAGTTTATGGGCTGGGCGCTTGGAAACAGGATACAAATACCGTTATTCGAACGAAGATTCCGATTATGGTTTTTATAATTATGATTCGGCTGATGGGTGGACAAGCGATTTTAACCGAAGTAATCGTTTCAAATATTCCGAATCTATTCACGCAGCCTATCTTATCTATACCCGCGATATTACCGATAAACTTTTCATCCAGGGAGGACTTAGAGCCGAAGCCGCTCAGACTACAAGCGATCAGGTAACTCAAGACTCGATATTCAAGAATGATTATTTCAGCCTCTTCCCTACCTTGCATGTCCGTTATAATTTTAATAACAAGAATCAAATTCAACTCAGCTACTCACGTCGTGTAAACAGACCATGGAGCCGTTTCCTCAATCCCTTTATCGACTATTCCGACCCCTTGAACCTTTCGGCGGGTAATCCTGCACTGAAACCAGAATACAGCAACAGTCTGGAACTTGGATATACCTTACAGTTCGGGAAAACCACACTCACTCCTTCGGTTTTCTACACCAATACCAGCGGAGTCATTTCACGTATCATGTCGGTCGACAACAATGGAGTCTCTTTTACTACCTTTAAAAACCAGGATAAATCCTCTGCAGCTGGACTTGAAGTCATTCTTGCCCAGCAATTTGCAAAATGGTGGAGATTGAATACCAACTTCAGTTATTATCATGCCGAAGTAGATGGCCCGGATATAACCCAGCAAACAGCTTCGAGTAATTCATGGACATTCAGGCTTAATTCGTTGATGAGTGTTCCGCGACTGGCCGATATTCAAATCAACTTCAATTATAATTCTCCTATGGTTTTCAATCCTTCCATTGGCAGGCACGGCGGTGGTGGCACTCAAGGAAAAATGGAAGAAAACTACTGGGCTGATTTAGGAATAAAAAAGAACTTCTTAGATGGAAATGCAAGCATTTCGCTCCGATTGAGCGACATATTCAAAACCATGAAATTCAATATGACTACTTACGGCAGCAACTTTACCTCCAAAAGTGAACGTACACGCGATAGTCGAACCTTGTTCGTGGGTCTTTCGTACAAGTTCAACGATTACAAACGCCGCCAGCAAAAATTGCAAGATATGATAGAAGAACTGGATGAATTCTAACAGCTACTGTTCTTTCTTGGGCCGAAAAGGGTAAATTTGCACCCTTTATAAATAATTATGGATTATCGCAAAATAATCGAACAACCCATTTTTCAGCTCATACAAAAAGTTGCGAGTAATCAGAATATCGAGGTTTATATTGTGGGGGGATTTGTTCGCGACTTAATACTGGGATATGAGTCGAAGGACATAGATATTCTTGTGGTAGGCAATGGAATCGAGTTTGCTCGTTCAGTGGCAGATGCCATGCAGCCATCTCCAAAAGTCTCGGTTTATAAAACTTTTGGAACCGCAAGTTTAAAATATAACGATAACTGGAAATTAGAATTTGTAGGAGCCAGAAAAGAATCCTATCATAAAGATTCACGTAAACCCGACGTAGAGCCCGGTACACTGGAGGACGATTTAAAACGTCGTGATTTTACCATCAATGCTATGGCAATAAGTCTGAATGTCAATGACTTTGGAACTTTGATCGATCCCTTTCATGGAGAAAACGACTTGAAAAATAAAATTATATGCACACCCCTCGATCCTTTGGCTACTTTTTCGGATGATCCACTCAGGATGATGCGTGCCATTCGATTTGCTACACATCTGAATTTTACCATTCACTTCAAAGTCTTCGCTTCCATCAAAGAAAATGCTCCTCGAATCCAGATAGTTTCCATCGAACGCACGATAGATGAATTCAATAAAATACTAATGTGCGAGAAGCCTTCCAATGGTTTGAATCTGTTACACAGGTCAGGATTGCTTGGTCAATTTTTCCCCGAATTCGTAGCCCTCGAAGGCATAGAATACATCGACGGAAAGGGGCATAAAGATAACTTCAAACATACATTGGAAGTCCTCGATAAACTTTCCCAAAAATCAGATAACCTGTGGCTGCGATGGGCTGCTTTGCTTCACGACATCGGTAAACCCGCTACTCGACGTTTCGACGAAGAAACCGGCTGGACCTTTCATGGACACGAAACCAAAGGAGCCAAAATGGTGGTTCAGCTCTTCAGAAAATTCAAACTCCCTATGAACGAAAAAATGGAATATGTTTCGAAACTGGTGATGCTTCATCTGCGCCCCATCGCTCTCGTTGACAAGGGAGTAACCGATTCGGCCATACGCCGCCTGATTTTCGAAGCCGGAGACCTGATCGACGACCTGATGACACTTTGCGAAGCCGATGTTACTTCTAAAAATCCGGAAAAAGTAAAAAAATATCTCGAAAATTTTCGACAGGTACGCAAAAGAATAAATGAAGTGGAAGAAAGAGACCGAATAAGAAATTTTCAACCTCCTATCACTGGTGATATCATTATGGAAGCCTTCGGAATACCTCCCTCCCATCCTGTGGGTGTTATAAAAAACGCCATCAAGGAAGCTATCCTCGAAGGAACGATTCATAACGATTATGAAGAAGCCTTCGATTATATGGTGAAAGAAGGCAATAATTTAGGTCTGGTTACTTCGGGCAATATAGAAGAAATAAGAAAAAGATACATAACTCAACAAAAATTGGAAGATACCTCCAATTAAATTTGACAAAGGATATAAAAAAAAGCCCTGTTAAGTAATTAACAGGGTTTTGATGATTCGACTTTTGATTCGAACTTTAAACAACATGAACGATTTCGACAATTTCCATGCCTTTTTTAATTGCTTCAAGGTTAAGGGGAATCAGTTTATGATGACGGGCTGGGAGAGATTCAGTAAGGCCTTTTTCTATATTTTCGAGCTTGACGATGGGTTTAAGCTTCAGATAGGCTCCCAGCACGATCATGTTAAAAACTTTTGTGGCACCCATTTTTGCTGCCTCCGTAGTTGCTTCGACTTTGTAGATATTGATATCTTTTCGTTGAGGGTGGCGAGAAATGCCATTAGGGTCGTAGAGCAAAAGGCCGCCGGGTTTAACACTGTTTTCGAATTTATCGAGCGATTGTTGATTCAGAATGATGGCAGTATCGAATTGACTAATTACAGGACTGCTAATTCTCTCATCGCTCAGAATAACCGTAACATTAGCTGTTCCACCCCGCATTTCAGGGCCATAAGAAGGCATCCAGCTAACTTCCTGGCCTTGCATAAGTCCCGAATAAGCCAGAATCTTGCCCATCGAAAGGACTCCCTGCCCCCCAAATCCGGCTATGATAATTTCTTCAGTCATAAGTAATTAAAGGTATTAGATTATTATTCTGATTTTTTAACCAATTCGCCGTTTACTTTTAAATCGCCAAGTGGATAAAACGGCAACATATTTTCCTCGAGCCATTTGATGGCCTGCACAGGGGTTAATTTCCAGCCCGAATTGCAATTGGATACAATTTCGATGAAGCTAACTCCCCGATCGAGCTTCTGATTTTCGAAAGCCATTCGGATGGCCTTTTTGGCTCTTCTGACCAGAGCTGGAGAATGCACAGCCTGGCGAGTAACATAGTACGTTCCAGGAAGCATGGCTAATAATTCGGTAATTTTTAGCGGATTTCCCATTATTTTTACATCGCGGCCATAAGGACAAGTACTGGTTGGCATATCGGGAAGTGTAGTAGGAGCCATCTGCCCGCCCGTCATACCATAAATGGCATTATTGATAAAAATGATGGTAATATTTTCGCCACGGTTGCATGCATGAATGGTTTCACCAGTACCAATAGCCGCAAGATCGCCATCGCCCTGATAAGTAAATACAAATTTTTCGGGAAATACACGTTTGATGGCTGTGGCAAGTGCTGGCGCCCTACCATGCGCTGCTTCCTGCATATCGATATCGAAATAATTGTAAGCCATTACGGAACACCCCACAGGTGCCACGCCGATGACTTCGCTTTGTATTCCCATTTCTTCGATCACTTCGGCTATCAATCTGTGCGTAGTTCCATGACCACATCCCGGACAGTAATGAAGGACATTATCCGTAAGCACACTGGTTTTTTTATAAACTAAATTTTCCGGGGTACGAATTTCGGGTATATCAAAATTTTGTGTCATTTTTTTAACCTCCAATAATTTGTTTTTCCATTGCATATAATACATCGACCGGAGAGGGAATCATTCCGCCAAAACGGCCATAATGTTCAACCTTTATTCTGTCGTGCGATCCCAGACGAACATCTTCGATCATCTGGCCGGCATTGAGCTCGACAACCAGAATTCCTTTCACCTGTTTCGAAAGTTGTTCTATTATTGAATAGGGGAAAGGATAAAGAGTAATGGGTCGCATAAGTCCAATTTTGATTCCTTTCGAACGGCCCAAATCCATAGCTTTCTGGCAAATACGAGCCGACGAACCAAAGGCAACCAGTAGATATTCGGCGTCATCGCAATGCAGCGTTTCATACCTGACCTCTGTTGTTTCAATTTTGCGGTATTTTTCTTGCAGCTTTAGATTGTGTTTTTCCTGCCTGCCAGGGTCTAATTCGAGAGAAGTGATGATGCGGCGTTCCTTGCCGGGTTTCTTCCCGGTGGTAGCCCATGGATAAAGTTCGTCGATCTGCTGGTTGGTGAGCCTTCCCTGCTGTTCGCTCAGCTCCACTTTTTCCATCATCTGCCCAATAACTCCGTCTGAGAGCATCATCACAGGATTTCGGTATTTGAAAGCCAGTTCAAAACCTAAGCTAACAAAATCGAACATTTCCTGAACCGATGAAGGAGCAAGGACTATAAGCCTGTAATCGCCATGTCCGCCTCCTTTGGTAGCTTGAAAATAATCACTTTGCGAGGGCTGTATGGTTCCCAAGCCAGGACCACCTCTTACTACATTCATGATGAGGCAAGGCAATTCAGACCCCGCAATATAGGATATACCTTCCTGCATAAGACTGATACCAGGGCTCGAGGAAGAGGTTAAAGCACGCTTGCCGCAGGCAGCAGCTCCATAAACCATGTTAATCGCCCCAAGCTCACTTTCCGATTGAAGAACAATCATACCCGTGCGCTCATAAGGTTTTTCCGCCATTAAATACTCCATAACTTCGCTCTGCGGTGTAATTGGATAACCAAAATAGGCATCCGCTCCCGCTCTGATGGCAGCCTCAGCAAATGCTTCGTTGCCTTTCATTAACCTTAATTCTTTCATGCCTTTTCTTTTAAAAGTTGTTAAACCTTAGCTCTATAAACGGTGATTACACCATCAGGACACACAACTGCACAATTTGAACAACCATTGCAATTCCCGTTTACCTTGATTGCATAATGATAGCCTTTGCTATTCACCTCGGCCGATATTGCCAGCACATTTAAAGGGCAGGCAACATTACAAAGTTCACAGCCTTTACATTGTTCAATATCAATGACTACATCTCCTTGTACTTTTGCCATATAATTAATTTTTAGTTTAAAATAATAATCGCCATTTGAATTGACGAAATTACATATTATAATTGAGATACCGAAAACGTTTGCAAGAACTTCGCCTCGACTTTCTACTAATTTAAAATAATTCTAAATGAAAAATACTCATTCAAAAAATTCATTTATAGTTTATTGTAACGATACAAGTGAGCAATATAAATATTTTATTTTCTTTCTCATCCATCATTCCTAAATAATAAGGCCAATAGAAAAACAAAACGCAAATTCCGTTCAAAAAAATCAATGAAATTTAGCCAGCAAATAAACCATAAAAATGGACATCCTTACGATTGGCCCACCAAAGCCCTAAAATCGCTTCCGGTTGGATTCTGGAATACCTTCAATTCGAAATAGGGTAAAACGGCAATCAAATGATCGAAAATATCGGCCTGAATCTTTTCATAAGTTTCCCAACGGGTAGTTTTGGCAAAACAATAAACCTGCAAGGGGATCCCTTTTTCAGTAGGAGCCAGATGTCTTACCATAACTGTCATTCCCTGATGTACATCGGGATTGCTTTTCAGATATTCACGGATGTAAGCTCTGAAAATTCCAAGATTGGTCTGCCGGCGGCCATTAACTACCACAGAACCATCAACACCAAATTGCTGGTTAAATAGTCTAAGTTCTTCTTCCTTCTTCAACACATAATCCCTTATTAGTTTGATTTGCGCAAATTGTTCTAACATTTCGGGAGTACAAAATTTTACACTTCCCATATCAATTTGAAGAGAACGAGCAATACGCCTTCCCCCGGCTTCTTCCATGCCTCTCCAGTTGCGGAATGAGTCAGAAACCAATGTATATGCAGGTACAAACGAAATCGTCTTGTCAAAATTCTCTACTTTTACTGTCGTTAGCGTAATTTCCAAAACAGTTCCATCCACATCATACTTTTGCATGGTTATCCAATCGCCAATCATGACCATATTGTTGGCCGATAGCTGAATTCCAGCAACGAAACCAAGTATGCTATCCCTAAAAATCAATAACAAAATAGCCGAAATGGCACCCAGCCCGCCAAGAATTGCCAGAGGATTTCGCTTGAGCAGAATGGCGATAACCACCACTGCACCTATAAAATAAATGATGATTTTCAGAATCTGGATAAACCCCTTGATGGGTTTGTTTTTCGATATCGGTGTAGTTAAATATAAATCGTGGACAGCATTTAAAAAAGCATCTATAGTGATAAGAAAGACAAAAACAATGTAAAGAGATACAAGAGTATCAAGAAAGGCAATAAGACCCGTCATTTCACTTATGACGATAGGAAGAAATCCCTTGAAAATAAAGGCCGGTACTAAATAGCAAAGCCTCTGGAAAAATTTACGCTGCAAAAGAAAATCGTCGAACAGGCTTTTCGATCGTCTGGCTATGCGTTTGACTATCCTGTAAACGATGTTGCGTACCAGATAGTAAATAAGAACAGAAAGAACCAAAGACGAAAAAAGCCAAATATAATCAGCAATCTTTTCGGCCCAAAAATCAGAAAAACCTATCGAAATCAGCCAATTTTCAAATTGCAAACCCAATTCTCTTAAATATTTATCCATCGATCTGTGTTTATGGGGTCAATAATTAGCAATAACTCATCATGAAAATCATTCAATAAAACCTGATTAAATAATCTCGAGCTTCCATGAATTTACAAAAATACAAACATCTTTATTCGAACGAATGAACATTGTCGAAATATCGAAACACAGAATTCCGAATCATCGGTCAGAAATTTCCGAATAAGCCTCTCTTATCTACTTCTTTAAACCGTAAAAAAATATTTCCTACTCCATAATTTGGAATAACAGGAGAAATAGGCTCTCCTCGAAACCATCAAAATTCTATTCATTCTCTCGAATTGCCAAGAAAATCTCTTCTCGATTGCATGGCAGTTATTAGATATTTAAATCCACCAACCATCGGCCTTGTTGTCGAATAATGAGTAAATTTTCTTTGGTTTCATCCCAGATTATGTCACATCTTGCGGTATCTCCATTCATTTCAATTTTTTCGATTTTATAGAAAACAGGATGAGATTTGATAGAATCATGCAGTGGTAGTATTGATTCGGCATTAATCAGGTAGCTGAGGGTATTTGGGGTAACATATTTACGAGCATGACGAAAATTACCCGTACTTATATCGTGGAGAAAAATCTCGGCCACTTTCTGAGGATTGTTGGAGCGATAACAACCCGCCATCAAGAGAAAAGTAAAAAACCAGCAAAATATTTTATTCATAATGAAATATTTTATAAGGCATTGAACTGTTTATTTTTACACCACACCCCTCTCTCTATCGACCTCAATATCAAAAAAGTTTAATCTTTCAAGTAATAATCGATGGTGCTTACCACACGAATATTCTTAATATAAGGGGTATTGGCATCGCGGTCGCTAATAGTGAATTGACCTTGATTGGCACTCTTAATTTTCCCGAGTTTGCTGTTGGAATCTCTGGCAAACTTTTCAGCTGCCGCACGCGCGTTCTTTGTTGCTTCTTCTATCATCCGAGGTTTGATATCGTTCAGACCGGTAAACAGAAACTGCACATTGTATTGATATTCGTCTCCTCCCACGGCAATTCCTTTCTGGAGCAATTCTCCCTGTTCACTCATCAATCGGCGCACCAGATTTACATTATCCGACATGACTGTTATCACCGAAGTAATATTATAACGGTATGGAGAAGGGACCGCTCGGTAGCGATCGGCTTCCATATCGATGACTTGAGGAGCAGAAATACTTATCTCTTCGTCTTTTATGCCATTTTTCTTCAAAAAAGAAACAATAGCTTCATTTTTGTCTTTTAAATTATCGTACAAAACCAATAAATCATTGCCTACTTCCTTAAAAAGAAGGGGCCAGATTACACGGTTAGCTTGCACTTCCATCTCGGAAAGGCCTTTTACGCTTACCATACGGTCGCGCTCCGAAAAAACCTTTATACCTCCTTTGATCATCGAGCCCAACAAAAGCAGCCCTATAGCCAGAATAATGGATTCAGGAATCTTATTTTCCATGTTTCAATTTATTTAATGAGATGAATCAACAAAAATAAGGGATTTATCAACAAAATCATAAAGTGGAGAGAAAGAAACGATGTCAGCAAATGAAATATTTGTTTCCGATTTTTACTTGAATATTTGGAAATATACCCATACCTTTGCAGTAAAAATATTTCATGCGGGTGAATCATCTGCTTAAAAATTCAAAACTATGAAAAAGCATAATTTTAATGCGGGACCTTCTATATTACCGCGGGTTGCCATCGAAAACACGGCTCAGGCTATACTCGACTTGAACGGGTCTGGTTTGAGTGTTTTGGAAATCTCCCATCGCAGTAAGGACTTTCAGGCTATCATCGATGAGGCTGTGGCTCTGTTTAAAGAACTACTGCACATTCCCGAAGGATATCATGTACTGTTCCTGGGAGGGGGTGCGTCCTTGCAGTTTTGTATGGTTCCATTCAACCTCTTCAACAAGAAAGCAGCCTATCTCGAAACAGGCGTATGGGCCAAAAAAGCCATCAAAGAAGCTAAACTCTTTGGCGAAGTAGTCATACCTGCTTCGTCAAGCGACAAAAATTTCAACTATGTCCCCAAGGGTTTTACCATTCCCACCGATGTAGATTACTTCCACATTACTACCAACAACACGATTTATGGAACCGAACTTCGTGAAGACCTCGACAGCCCCGTTCCTCTGGTTGCCGACATGTCGTCCAACATCATGAGCAGGCCTTTGGACGTTTCAAAATATGCCATCATATATGGAGGTGCACAGAAAAACGTCGGTCCTGCAGGAGTCGCTTTCGTTATAATTCGTGAAGATGTTCTGGGCAAAGTGGAACGCAATATTCCCACCATGCTCGATTATCGTACACACATCAAGGAAGGATCGTTATTCAATACTCCTCCAGTTCTACCTATTTACACCCTTATGCAGACCTTGCGCTGGCTCAAAGGGCTGGGCGGAGTGAGCGAAATGGAAAAAATCAACAAACAAAAGGCTAATCTGCTTTACGACTACATCGACCAGAGCAAGATGTTCGTGGGAACAGCCGAAAAAGACAGCCGTTCGCTCATGAATGTATGCTTTGTAATGAAACCCCAATATACCGACAAGGAGGAAGCCTTCATGGACTTTGCAAAAAACAAGGGAATGGTTGGAATTAAAGGTCACCGTTCAGTAGGCGGTTTTAGAGCCTCCTTATACAATGCTTTGCCCATCGAAAGTGTAAAAGCTCTGATTGCTTGCATGGAAGAATTCGAAAAGGCAAATGCCTGAATGCCCTCTCGAAAAGAATAATTAGAAAACCGTACTCTTTCAGTACGGTTTTTCTGTTTTGTATAAAAATTTTCATTGCTCGGAAAATTTACAGTTTTTTATACTAAATTAGCATTCCTATTTTAAATAGACTCCAAAACATGAAACTTACTAATTTTCTATTGATATTTACAGTGTTTTGGATGACTACCGTGGGTTGTCATTCACAAAATAAGGGAGGAAATATGCAAAGCATCGATCGTAAACCTGCTGTGGCGGGTCAGTTTTATCCGGCCGATAGTGCTTCACTGCAAAAAAGTCTCGAAAACTTGTTTGTACAGGCAAAACCGGGCCCAACTCTCAATCTCAGAGCCATCATAGTGCCTCATGCAGGCTATATTTTCTCGGGAAAAGTAGCTGCATCGGGGTTCAATCAGATCCCAGCCGACATGAAATACGAAAATATTTTTATCATTGGGCCAAGCCACCGCGCAGCCTGGGATGGAGCAAGCGTTTACGACAGGGGCGATTATATTACCCCCTTAGGCAAAGCTACAGTAAACACTCAATTGGCCAGCGAACTCATAAAAAAATATTCTTTCTTTTCTTATCGCCAAGATGCCGATGCCTATGAACACGACATCGAGGTTCAGATTCCTTTCCTGCAAAAACATCTTAAGAATCCATTCAAAATCGTTCCAATCATCATTGGTACGGATTCACCCGAAACCCTCAAGAAAATTGCGTCAGCATTAAAACCATGGTTCAACCCAAACAATCTTTTTGTAATTTCGACCGATTTTTCACATTATCCTTCATTCGAAGATGCGGTGAATGTGGACAGGGTCACTGCACAAGCTATTTGTACCAATTCTCCCCAAAACCTTCTCGATACCTTGATTTCGAATCGTAAAAAACATATCTCCGGGCTTTCGACAAGCCTCTGTGGCTCTTCTGCAGTTTTCACACTGCTTTACATTACTTTCGAATTACCCGGAATCGAAATCAAAGACATCGACTATCAAAATTCAGGTCACAGTCCCTATGGCGACCAAGACCACGTGGTAGGCTATCACGCCATGACCATAACCCAAAAACTTAGTTCGAACGATTTTTCGCTTACCGATACCGATAAAAAGAATCTATTGAAGATTGCACGTCAAAGCATAGAACAATATTTCAAGACGAAAACGCGACTGCCAAAACCCGATGCACTTCTTACCCCGAATCTGCTGAAACCCTGCGGAGCTTTTGTTACACTTCATAAACACGGAGAACTAAGAGGCTGTATAGGCCATTTTGGAGAAGACAAACCACTGTGGGAAACTGTAGCCGAAATGGCTCTTGCATCGGCTTTCAACGATACGCGATTTTATCCCTTAAGCGAAGAGGAACTCAGAGAAATTGAAATAGAAATTTCGGTGCTTACACCCATGCGCAAAATCTCATCCATCAACGAAATTCAATTAGGAAAACATGGCATCTACATCAAAAAAGGCTGGAGATCGGGTACATTCTTGCCTCAAGTAGCAACCGAAACAGGCTGGACACTCGAAGAATTTCTTGGCCATTGTAGCCGCGATAAAGCTGGCTTGGGTTGGGACGGTTGGAAAGACGCCGAAATCTATGTTTATGAAGCTATCGTTTTCAGCGAAAAAGAGTTTTAATCTTCACCCGCGGGCACAAATAAACTTGTATTTACAATAACGACAGGCATTCTTGTTTGAAGTCTGGACAAAGGATTGATTAAGGTCGAAAAGATTTCTAAGCAACATTTTTATTTGTTGCTCAATGTATTGTATAGATTGTATAGAGGAATTAAATTGAACAGGATTATCATTTGAATGGGAAGGATTTTTTATTATGGCCTCAGTAAAACCAATATCAGATCTTCTAAGAAACATTATGCCAGCCTTCACATCATTCAATTTCGGATTATTCATCTTATACATCCATAAATAAGTAAGCAATTGAAAGGCTTTGTCTGTATCTAATTTATTGGAAAGATTTTTTGAAATATCTAAAGACAATTTCTTATCTAAGCCTTTGCCTGTTTTGTAGTCTATGATGCGAATTTGCTCGCCTACTTGATCGATGCGATCGATTCGGCCATGAATGACTACCGAATCTAAAGAGATGTCACTACCATCCATATCAACTGATAATGGAAAAGGCATGGTATAAGTGATTACCTTTTCAAGATTCAAAATTTGCAAATCGGGATAATCCTTTAAAAACTCGATTTCATTCTGAAAAAATCTTGTAAGAATTTGTTGAGCCACGCCAAAAAGCAACTTATTACGTCCATAGTCGATATCTATGCCTTCGAGCTCACTCTGGAAACTCTTCCTGATTAAATCATCTAATTGAGTAAGTTTATTATTTATAAATTCTTCAGTTACACGAAATGGATACTCATGAGGATAAAATTCCTGTAAAACTTTATGAACCACCGTCCCAAAAACAGCTTCATCAATTTCTCCTTCGGTAATCTGATAATCGATCAAACCCACCATATAGTCGAAATAAAATTTTACACCACAAACGTTAAAAGTCCACAAAGCCGAAGGCGAAAGCCCATCTTGAGCTTTATACGTCAATTTTTTCATGACTTCGGGAGTTTTAGTAAAAACTATTTCCTCGTGAGGAATGCTGGGGTAGCGAAAGCTCACCGTGGTGGTTGAGATTTTCGTATTTTTCACATTTAAAGGGAATTCGTTTTCGATTTGAAGGATAAAGCGACTTTTTTCACCTCCGCCCAAACCCCCGGGTTCGCTGTTGTAAAACATAAAGGCTTGCTTGCAGCCCTGAAGCAAACGGTAAAAATGATAGGCCGAAATAGCCGATTGATGAGCATCGACAGGCAGATTGAATTCTTTTTCTATTCTTACATCGAAAGGAATGAAGGAATTACCGCGGTTGCTACCAGGCAGGATGTCATCGTTGGCCGACAACAAAAAAACCGTATCGAAATCGAGTGCACGGGTTTCGAGCATGCCCATAATCTGTAATCCCTTCAATGGTTCACCGTAAAAAGGAACTTTGGTGGAAGCCAAAATCCTTTTCATTAGCTTCAAAAAAGATTGGGGGTTGGTATCGATGTCCGATTCTTTTAATTTGTTCAATGTTCCATATAAAATATGGCTGAAAACATAGAGATATTGTTGAGGAAGGCCCTTCTCAAATTTATCCTTAACGAGGTCAATCAAGGCTAAGAGCGAATTTCCTATATCGATTGAATTATTCACCTCAAAAAATAAGGAAACGAGCTGATTTGCAGTATCATTATCCTTGAACACATCATTCAGTTGCTGATGTGATAAATAGGCTTGGCCAGCCATGATTTTTTTTCTTAAAGCATTTACTTCATGAAAATGATCGATCATTTCAGCCCAAATGTATGGATGATGTATAAGGCGATAAAATAGCCTGGCTGGCAAGGCATCATCTTTCTTCTGGATGAAGATGTTTAAAAAATTCTCGACAAGTTGTTTTACAGGCGTGGCTATAAGTGGTAAACCCATTGTAACGTTCACCTCCTCGATTTCAAGAGGTAAAGCATCGAGCACAGGAATCAACAAATCTTCATTGGCCAATACAATAGCGGCATGATCGAGCCAAGCAGTTCCCTCATTCTTGAGTTTTTCTTCCAATTCTTTTTGTAATGCCGTCGTCTGACTCACATTGCCTGCAACGCCAATAATTTTTATTTCCCTGTTTTCATCTCGTAATCTATTGAGAATCCATTTATCCTTTTCTGGATCGATTTTATCTCTAAGGAAAAGGCCAGCTTCTTGAAGTTTATTTTTAATGTAATACAAGTCGGCGTCGTAAAAAATTTCGGCTTTACCTGAATCCTTTAAAGCAGAAATAATTTTTTCTTCTGCCGGTGTATTTGCATAAAATCCAGCAAACACAATATGATCCCATTTCTTAAAAAGTTCGGCAAAATTTGAATTCTCGGCTAACCATCGAGCAGCCATAGCTGTTGAAACCTTTTTCGCCTTCATCGACAGGCGATGATATTCCATATAGAGACTAAACATGGAATCATAGAAACGCAGATAGTTATTTTGAAATTCTGTAGGAGGAGTTTCTCCCAAATTCCATGTTGCCAATTGCTTTACATTCCGCAGATAGGGGAATAATCTGGCTGGATCAATCAAATAGGCATCCACTTCATCAAAATCTCTCAAAACATTCTGACCCCAGTCGAGAAAACCGTCGAAATCTCTTGATTGAAGCACCGGATTATTTGTTGCAGCCTTATACAGGGTGATTAACTTCTCGAAAGGTTCAGCCTGAATAAAAGGAGTAACCTCGAAGATGAAATCTTCGAAAGAAAAAATTTGAGGAGACAAAACAGGTCTATCTATTTTTGAACCAAGTTCTCTGCGAAAGAATAATCCCGCCCGCCGATTGGGAAATATTACACAAAGATTCCTGAAATCGTTCCCATATTGCTCGTAAATATAATCTGCGAGAAGAGATAAGAATGCTGCCATTATATTCGTATTAAGTTGCGAAAATAATCTAAAGCCATAAAAAAATCGATGAAAATATTTTGCTAAGCAGAAAGATTCTCAAAAAGCTGTAAATTTTCGATGGTGCCTAAATCCATCCAGAAAATTCCAGTATGATCGTAACCCATGATGGGATAACTTTTGCAGAGTTCAAGGTAAAAATCCATTATAGAGAAAACATCTTGTGATGGCATCAGGTCGAATATCTTTTCACTTACAACGTGGATTCCACTAAAGGCAAATGTTCGAAAAACATCAACTGCGTTAGTCAGAGCTTCGTCTGCAGGTTTCATAATTGCTCTGCCCTTCAGTAACATTCGCTCGTCAAAATACAACTGCCTTGCCGTTGGACGCTGGCTTATAGCAAGAGTTGCCAGAGGGTTGTTATTATTATGGAATCTACAAAGGTCCATTAACTTCAGGTCGGTAACAACATCTACATTATAAACCAAAAAGGGAGCGCCTTCGAGAAACTTACCGGCATGCTTGATCGCCCCGCCTGTGTCGAGTAATTCTTCTCTTTCATCGCTGATGATAATCTCAACATTCGGCCATGCATGAGCCTGCAAATATGCAATTATTTGATCGCCAAAGTGATGAACATTGATAATAATTCTTTGAAAACCTTCATTCGATAATTTTAGGATAGCCCTTTCGAGCAGACTTATTCCGCCCACTTCTATCAAAGCCTTGGGACGACGAAGTGTTAAAGGATAAAGGCGTGTTCCTCTTCCGGCTGCAAGAATCAAGGCATTCATTATATTGAACTCGATTAGAAAATTTTAAAATATTTGGTTTTTTATTCACTCATTTCATTAATAGAACAAATTTACTCATCCATAAAAATTGCCTTATCAAAAGAAAGTTCACGATGGGTGAGTACAACATCGTAATCATTAGAAGCCGAAATTTTTTCGGCCAATGCATTGGCACAATAAACCGAACGATGCTGACCGCCTGTACATCCAAAACAAACCAACAGCTGGGTATAACCCTTTTCGAGATAGGAATGAATGCTTTGCTGAATCAGTGCAGTACAATTCTGAATAAACTCTTTTATCTCAGGAAACTTATCGAAAAATTCGATCACTTCGGTATGATTTCCTGTAAATTTCGAAAATTGCTGATATATACCCGGATTAGGCAAGGCTCTGCAATCGAAAACAAAACCACCACCATTGCCTGAGGAGTCGAGTGGAATACCTTTTCTGTACGAAAAACTTACGATTTGTACCAGCAATCGTTGAGTTTGTTTGCCAAAAGATCTGAATGTTTGATCATTAGCAATTACTCTTACCACTCTTTCCAGTTCTGGCATTTGCTTGGCAAAGCCATAGTTTTCGAGGACATAGGACAGATTGTTCAAGGCATAAGGTATGCTGAGGAGGAAATGAGTTTTTTGCTGGAAAAATCCCCGATAACCATAAGTCCCCAATGCCTGAAGGATTCTGATATACACAAAGCCAGGCCAGTAGCTAAGAAATTCTTCAGGATCAAGAGAATCAGCTTGTTTCATCTGCTCTATGTAATAACGAAGTAGAATTTCACGGATAGGATGGGGTATATCGGCTTTGGCATCATAAAGAAGTGAAGCCAGATCATATGAGCAAGGACCTTCCCTTCCACCTTGATAATCTATAAAATATAATGTATCATCATGAAGCATGACGTTTCGCGACTGGAAATCGCGGTACATGAAATATCCCGAAGGAGCCTGAGTCAAAAACTCAGCAAAAGATCTAAAATCTGTTTCGAGTGCCTGCTCGTCGAAAAAAATTCCAGCAAGTTTCAAAAAATAATATTTGAAATACTGCAAATCCCATAAGATACTTTGCTCATCGAAGCAGCCACGTGGATAGGCTTTCGAAAAATCGAAACCTTTACCTGCAAGCTGAAATCGAATGAGAGCATCTAAGGTTTGCCGGTAAATTTCGGTAAGTTGTTCATTCCAGCTCATGGATTTTCGTAGTTCCTGCAAATGACTGAAAAGAGTAACATTACCCAAATCCCTCAAGAGGTAGGCTTTGCGGTCATCAGAGATAGCATAGATAGGAGGAACAGGGAGGTCTTTATTGAGGAACTGATAGGTAAAAGAAAAAAAAGCCTCATTTTCCTGAATACATGGATTCCAAGCTCCAAGAATGGAATCATTCTCAACGTTCAATCGAAAATATTTACGTTCGGAAGCCGAAGGAGGCAAATGATGTACGGAAGATGGTTTCGCACCCTTATATCTTTCGAAAAGCTCTACAACAGCCTGTAATGCAATCTTATTCAATGAAAAAATTCAATTTATATGACAAAAGTAATCAGCAAAATTCGAATGAGATATCGTTAAAGAGGAATGAAATAGCAAATCAATCTATAAAATAATGAATAACAAATAGTTAATAAGAATAGCAAAAATCCTCTCTCAAAGCTTAGGATAGACATATTAAAAAATGAGCCCCGCATTCACCGGGGCTTGTTGTCCGACCAGGATTCGAACCTAGACTAAGAGAACCAAAATCTCCTGTGCTGCCATTACACCATCGGACAAAATTTTCGGCGGCAAAGATAAAAAAAATCCTCTGTTCAAGTTGTATGCCACATAATTTTACAAGCCATAAATTTTTTATTACTTTCGCACTCGATTCATAATATTAAAATTTCAAAGTGTTTAATGGTTTAATCGATAGACAATCAGTCGGAAAAAAATACTGATACTTTGAATTTAATCAGTAAAAACATGAAAAATTACAAACGAATCAACAACCTGCTTGGATGGATCACCTTTGCCATTGCTTTTGCAGTTTACATGCTGACTCTCGAACCCACAGCCAGCTGGTGGGATTGTGGAGAATACATTTCAACAGCATACAAATTACAGGTTGGGCATCCACCAGGAGCACCCACTTTCCAATTATTAGGCCGTTTATTTACCCTTGTAGCAGGCAATGATGTTACGCGAGTAGCTTATATGATCAACACCATGTCGGCTTTAAGCAGTGCTCTGACAATCCTGTTCCTTTTTTGGAGCATTACGATGCTTGCCCGAAAGGTGGTTTTAAAGCAAGGTCAGGAGATCAATACAGCAAAATTAATTGCCATCATGGGCTCGGGATTCATTGGAGCTATGGCCTATACTTTCAGCGACTCATTCTGGTTCTCGGCTGTCGAAGGAGAAGTTTATGCCATGTCGTCTTTCTTCACGGCTCTTGTCTTCTGGGCAATCTTAAAATGGGAAAATGTGGCTGACGAAGATCATGCCGTTCGCTGGCTTATCTTTATAGCATTCATGATTGGTCTTTCCATTGGAGTACATCTACTGAACCTCTTGGCTATTCCTGCCATAACTTATATCTATTATTACAAGAAATACAAGCCCAACTGGAAAGGATTCCTGCTTACAGGAGTCATTTCTATAGCCTTACTGGCACTGATCATGTATGGAATCATTCCCGAAATCGTTAACCTTTTCGGCAAAACCGAATTGTTCTTCGTTAATTCACTTGGATTGCCATTCAACTCGGGAACTCTTTTCTTTGCATTAGTGCTTGCCTTAATGATAGTTTCAGGCTTACTTTATACGATCAAAGGCGACAAGTATAAAAATTTCTTCCTAATTACCCTCATTATCTTTTTTTTGATTTTAATCGGATCGGGAAAGGGATTTTTAGGCGTTGTGATCTCATTGGCTGTTGCAGCAATTAGTATCTATGTAGTTCTTAAATTGAAGAAAGCACGGCCTGTTATTAATGCGGTCATTTTATCGTTAGCATTTATTCTTATAGGTTATTCTTCATTCTTAATGCTGGTTATACGTGCCAATGCCAACACACCTATTAACGAAAATGCTCCAACCGATGCCATTGGCCTTCTTTCGTATCTAAATAGAGAACAATATGGCTCATGGCCTATATTTTATGGCCAGTACTACAATACACCCGTTGTAGATTTTAAAGACCAACCACCTATTTATCAAAAAGACGAGAAATCGGGAAAATATGTGATTGCCGATCCTCGAAAAGGTACTCTGCCTGTGTACGATAAACGATTCATGACCTTGTTTCCGCGAATGTGGAGCAATCAAAAACAAAGTCATATCAATGCCTATAAAAATTGGGGCAAGATTAAAGGAGTTCCCATTACAATAACCAACAAAAGCGGTAAAACCGAAACTCTTATAAAGCCCACCTTTGGTGAAAACTTAAGGTTCTTTTTCAATTACCAGTTGGGGCACATGTATTTCAGATATTTTATGTGGAATTTTGTAGGACGGCAAAACGACATCGAGGGTCATGGAGGGATTGAAGATGGCAACTGGATAAGTGGTATTAAGTTTATCGATCAAGCCAGATTAGGCAATCAGGAAAATTATCCTGAATACCGGAAACAGAATCCAGCATACAATCGTTTTTATTTTCTGCCACTTATTTTGGGCCTCATTGGTTTATTCTATCACATTAAGAAACATCCACGCGATGGTTTTGTGGTGGCTTTGCTCTTCTTCATGACGGGAATAGCTATCGTTATCTATTTGAACCAAACTCCTTTCCAACCCCGTGAAAGAGATTACAGCTATGCGGGCTCCTTTTATGCCTTTACCATCTGGGTGGGGTTAGGAGTACTTGCCCTAAACGATTGGCTCGGGAAATATATCAAACCCGTTGCAGCAGCCATCTTAGCTATTTTGATTGCATTGCCCGTTCCCTATGTCATGGCAAAAGATGGATGGGACGACCACAATCGTTCTCATAAAACTGCAGCTCGTGATTTCGCCTTTGCTTATCTCGATTCAACCCAGCCTCAAAGCATACTTTTTACCTTCGGCGATAATGATACTTTCCCCTTGTGGTATGCCCAAGAGGTAGAAAATCATCGCACCGACGTAAGAGTAGTAAACTACATGCTGGCTTCAAGCGACTGGTACATCCATCAAATGGCCCGAAAAGTCTATGACTCTGAACCCCTTCCATTTACCCTGAAACCCGAACAATACGATAAGGGCAATAACGATTACGTGATGGTGGTTGACCTGAACAAATCGGGACAACCCATTCTGCTGAGGGACATCATGAGATTTATTGCCGATGAAAGAAACAAGCGTGATTTTGGCGATGGCCAAAGGCTTAGCTTCATACCTTCCAAGACCATTCGTATCCCTGTGGATACAGCTGCAGTAAAAGCAAGTGGCCTCATCCCAAACGAAATGAAAAATAGAGTTTTACCCTATCTCGACTTCACTATTCGCAGAAATTATATCGTTAAAAATGATTTAATGTTGCTTGATATCTTAACCACCAACGATTGGAAAAGACCTATATATTTAACGAGTCCTTCAGGAATTGGAGGAGCTATTAATTTGGATGAATACTGTCATCTTGAGGGAATGGTTTATAAATTCTTGCCTGTTAAAGCCACTGACTATATCAGAGGATTAGGAGGAGTTTCGTCCGATACGTGCTATGACGTTCTAGTCAATCGTATTAAACAGTGGGGAAATCTCAATGATCCCAGAGTGACGGTTGACAGAGAAAGTTTTCGCAACGCTGCAATACCAAGACAAAACTATATGCGTGTTGCCCAGTCTATGCTAAATAAAGGCAAAAACGAAGAGGCAGAGAAAGCACTCGATTTGTCGTTACAATATTTCCCAACCTCAAAAATATTCCCCGATAAATATATGCTCTCATATGTTGATTTATATTACGCAGCAAAAGCTACCGAAAAAGCGAACAACATGGCACTGCAGTTGGCTAATATCTTTTCACAGGATCTTAATTTCTACCTTTCACTCGAACCCAAATATTCATCTCAATACGAAGAAGAAATGTCAGAAAATGCCTATCTGATACAACGTTTAAGTCAGGTAGCCTCTCAAAATGGACAGGATAGTACGGCTAAAGCCATCGAATCGATGATTAACCTTAAGCTATCCCAATAAATCCATTTCTCGATTGTAGTCCTTATGGCAAGTGCTGACTTATCGATGCCAATCTAGTTTGGATGATGAATATGGGCTGATTTTGAATTGGTTCTCGAGCCACAGAAATAATTCAAGTCAATGCTGTTTTCGTTAGACGATGTTTTAGTGATCAGATCCAGTATATCGGATTTTTTTCAGTAGGATATTCAGGATATTGTGGGTCATTGAATTCTCTATGAGATTTAAACCTGATATAAAAATTCTCGTAGCACAAGAGCCGACATAATATAATAATAATCTTTATAGGGACTCATAATGAATTTGAAAAAATTCTTAGCTGAAAATATTGCCATTTAAAATTAAAATCAGCTTCTTTATTTTTAATTTCTTAGTGCTTGACCCTCCGTTAAAAAATATTGGTTGCAACATGTTTTAACTTCGGTGAATTCCACATTCGCGTCCTCCTTGAGCTTCCCACCACCAGCGCCCAGCTCTGACATCTTCACCGGGTTGTATGGCATGAGTACAAGGTTCACAACCTATGCTCGGATATCCCTTATCGTGCAAGGGATTATAAGGAATCTGATGATCATGAATGAAATTCCATAACTTTTCGTCAGTCCATGCTATGAGAGGATTGAATTTTAACAAACCATTTACCTCATCCCATTCCAATAACTGTGTGTGTTCTCGTGTTTGCGACTGTTGTCTCCTGAGCCCGGTAATCCATAACTTCATTCCTTCGAGAGCACGCCTTAAAGGTTCAACCTTTCGAACGCTACAGCACATTTTACGGTTTTCAACACTATGATAAAATAGATTGATTCCTTTCCCATTCACCATTTTCTCCACTTGCTTATAATCAGGGAAAACTACTTCAATATTCATTTTGTATCTTAAACGAGATTTTTCGAGTAAATCATAAGTTTCTTCGAAAAGCCGCCCCGTATCGAGTGTAAAAATCCGTATCGGAAGATTCTGGTTAGCAATTAAATGCAAAATTACCTGATCTTCGGCACTTAAGCTGCTGGCAAAACATACTTGGGAAGGAAACCACCTCGCAACTTCCTTTAAAGCCATATCCTCAGTCAAATTCTCAATCTTGTTTCTCAAAACCAATACTTCACTTTCGTCCATATTTTGGCAGTTTGTGCAAAGATAACCGCTTATCTCATCTTCGCCCTAAACTCCAAATAGAGAATTACCAAAACTCATCATTCATATATTCTACTTATTGATTCACTTTCTATTATATGTTTATTCACTTCATAAAATATGAATAAGTGTAGTAAATTGGATAATAAATTGACTAAAACGGCATAAATTTGTTAATTGTGGGGCTTACGAACATTTTTATGGATTTGCAACAAGATTTTATGAAAAACCATATATCGAAATTCATCTTGATTTCTGTAATATCTCTCCTCTCCTACTCATGCTTAGGCCAAACATCAATTAGCGGAAAGATAGAAGGTGCTGCCGGTATGAAATTGGGAATTGCTTATTATTATGGTGAAAATCTAAGAGCATTCGATTCGCTCAGGTGCAACGAAAATGGAGAAGTTAATCTGGTTGTTCCCAAATATATTCCTCCTTCCCAGATGTGCATACTTACTCAGCAAAACGATGGTTTTCAATTTTTTTACGATGGCAAAAGCCTTACCTTTCACACGAATATATCGGCCTTGCAGGACAGTTTGAATTTTATAGATTCGAAGGGAAATACCGACTTCCTAAAATTTACCAAATACGAAGTCAGATACGAGAAAATCAAGGAACTCTTGGAAAACATGTTGGATGAGTATCCTCATGAACTTCCTTTCTATCAAGAAATTATCGATGAATACAATTTACGGCAAATCGACTACGAGGCAACCTTAAACAAAATCATTACCGAGAACCAGGAAAATCTCGCTGGTAAATATTTGATGACTCGACGAAAACCTTTCGTTAGCCCCAATCTCTTAGGTGAAGAAAGGAAAAATTTTCTGAAACAACATTTTTTCGATAAAATTTCTTTCGACGACAAGGGTCTTCTCTATACCAATGCTTATCCAAGGCTTGTGATAGAATATTTGGAATTATATGCAAATCCCAACTTCGATAAAAAGAAATTAGAAATCTCATTGATAGAAGGAATAAAAATAATCATGAGTATACTTCAGCCTTATGCAGAAGCGTATGATATGATTACAGAATATTTGCTCGATGGCTTTCAGAACTTCGGTTTCGAGCGTGTGGTGCAATTCATTTCCGAACGTTACGAACAGGGAAATTGTATAAATACCAATCCCCATCTTACCTCCCGAATAGAGATTTCGAAGCGTCTTTCACCAGGCTCGCCTGCCCCCGAAATCAAGGGAAAAGATTTGAGGGATCATGAAATAAAACTCAGCAACTATAAAGGTAACTATGTATTGTTGATATTCTGGGGGAGCTGGTGTAACCATTGCTCGGCACTTTTACCCAAAATAGCCTCTCTTTATGCTCGACCTCATCAAAAAAAGTGGGAAATAATCACCGTTGTGATCGATACTAATTTACGAGCCGTTGAAGATTCGGTACGAAATAATCATTACACATGGCCTGTAATTGCAGATGGAAAAGGATGGGATACACCGCCGGCAATCGACTATGGAATTAATGTTACACCTGCCATGTTTTTTATCGGCCCCGACCTCAATATCATCGCTAAGCCCTCTGACTTTTCAGAAGTACTTGACCTTGCTCTTACCTACGGGCTAATAAAAATAAATTCGCACTAACAAATTACAGTTTTGAAAGTTTGTTTGTAAAATATTGTATATGAATGATTTATACCACTTTTTTGTTTTTTACTATTTCTTTCAAAAGTTTATTCAGCAATACTTTAAAATTCAATAAGATAAATTATTTTCAACTGAATTTTCAAATAAATTCGGATAGTTTACCTATTTTCTCGGCCTGAAAACCCTTTCCTTTGATGATTACGGTGGCAGCTTCGTTGAAGTAATCATGACCAAAAACTAAAATATACTGCTTTTCAATGGCTTCGTGAAGGAATTCTTCCTTTTCGGTAAGGGTAATCAAAGGTTGGATATCATAAGCAGGAATATATACCAAAGGCAGATGAGCCGAAGATGGGATAAAATCGCTCACAAAAACGACGGTTTGGTTGTTAAGATGGATGAAAGGGATTATCTGACCGCTGGTATGTCCATTATAGAAACGCAAATCAATTTGCTGAATGAATGGCCCGGGCTTTTCTATAAGGTTCAAAGGGCCAGCTTCGAAAATAGGTTCGAGATTTTCTTTCAGATACGAAGCAGCTTCTCTTTTATTGGGATACAAGGCCCATTGGGCTTGAGCTTTCGAAACATGATAGGTGGCATTCGGAAAAACACGTACTACCTTCGAACCTTCGCTATTCCAACATGAGGCTCCTCCACAATGATCGAAGTGCAAATGTGTAAAGACCGCATCGGTGATGTCATCGGCCGAATAACCTGCATATTTCAGGTTTTCGAACAAACTATCATCTCCAAAACGATAGCGGTACCGGAAAAACTTTTCGTCCTGTTTGTTTCCCATGCCTGTATCGAACAAAATTACCCTCGAACCCGTGTCAACCAGTAAGCACCTGCTGGTAATCTTTTGCAGATTATCGTCATCAGCAGGATATAATTTCCCCCAAATTGTCTTGGGAACAACGCCAAATGCGGCTCCTCCATCGGCTTTCCAGTTCTCGGCAATGATTGAGATGATCTTCATTGGTTCAGTTTATTGTAAGAATCTTTTAAATTTGGCCAGCCACTGATATATCCTATTCATTCTTGATAAATAATCTTCATACATCAAGGGTTTATACGATAAAATTTGATCGAGATCTTTCTCGTTTAATCCCAAATAATTCAGTATTTCAATATAATTTTCAGGAGGCTGATCAATTTTATCATCTTCGTAGAGTTCGAGTGCATGTGCTCTTGAAATTTCATTATTTCTGACCATATTACTGTATTGACAAATTCTTCTTTCATAACCATATATTCTATTTCTTACGTAATTCGTAAAAGGTTCGGCAATACAGTCCAAATGCCGTGAATATTCCCGACCATCGTCTCTCCATTTTAATTCTTTCGAAATTATTTCACCCATTTCTTTATCGGATGGATTTTTTATGTAAAATAAAGGCCTTACTTCTCTGGGATAGATTCCAACTAATTTATTGAACGACAATATTAAGTCATTAAGCCATGGATATATCGTAAAATCCTTGATCTCTTTGTCATTAATTTCACCAGAACTTATTAGAACATATTTAAAACGTCCAATATCTTCTATCGAATCGGGAACAAAAGAATTATCTTCTAAGGGAGATGTACCGTATAAAACTATTGGGATATCATATTCCAACGAAGCTTTTAAAATACATGCCCTGGTTGCAATATCGCATGCTCCACAAATATCACCAGTTTTTAGAAGCATTATCCTATATATCTTCTTCTGTAGTTCTTGATCGGGTTTATAAAAAACATGGTCAACCTTTGTTATATCCACCGCATTTTTTATATTGTCGAGCGATAGTTCACTCATAAAGCCATTATCATAAGTCATTGCAATGACTTTTAAATTATAAATATTTACGGCTAAATGTAGAATATAAGTACTGTCTTTGCCTCCACTCAAAGGTACCAAAGCATCATATTTCTTATTTCTTTTTCTGGCTTTTTCAAAAATCCTGATTAATTTTTCTTCACCCTTAGGTATAAAATCCGTTTTACTGATACATAATGAACATATACTATCATCATTAAAGGTTATACCCGGATAATTTTCATTTAAAATACATCTTTTGCAGATTTTCATTTTATTTTACAAAATTTGAATAATAAATGTCTGGCGACAAATTTAACAAGAAAATTTTACCAGATCTAAAAGCTAAATTCATGTATCAAACATGGAGAATATTTGTGGTATCTAAGAAAATCAATCCAGAAAAATTCTGATAGAATCTTTGTACAACATTGCAGAATGGACACCAGATCTTTAGCAGGGCATAACCCCTATTGTTCGAACAATCGTATAGAAGGTTTTTACAAAATTAAAAAAAGTTAAAGAACTTTGCGTCGACAAGGAACAACCAACGGCGATTGTTATACCGATGATGGTTGTGGAAATGTTTCGGCGCCGGACATTTCTTTTTCTAAATTCTCATCCTCTATCCCATCGAGGGATTTCGGATGAGGACAAGGAACTTCCCTCAAGCTCAGGAATCGATTTTGATTATTAACCTGTAAACCTTCTTATGGTTAATAAGATATCCAAGTATGAGCAAATAATAAGTCATCTTAATATATCCATAATCAGTGTCAGTATCCTTCTTTATATTTTTTTATTTCTTCCACCACTATCTCATTGAGTACACGTCCTATTATGTTTATTTGATAATATATGATGCTTGATAAACTCCATATTTTTCAAAGGTTGGGTTAACCCCGTTCTGGGAGGCTTCCTTAATAATTTGAAGCTTCTCTTCTTTGGTGAATTTTTTTTCATAGACATAAAAGTACAGATTTTTATCTATACTCTCGTCCTAATTTATAGGGACTAATACACAACTAAGCACTTTATACGAAGGGCCCAACTGTTAAGACATAGTATTTCAAGACTCTGTATACTAGAAGTTATGGCTTGCTGTCTCATGGTTTTCACTTACTAGAATCTCATTCCTTGGAAGATTACACCTAATTCACAATAAATTTACCACTCCCTACTATATCATTCATGAATACGATGCTGACCAAATACATCCCTTTTGGCCAAGTTGAAATATTTATTGACACGGTTTTTTCACTTTGTTGTATTTCTTTACTGAATATCATTCGCCCGAACAGATTAAACACCACCATTCGCACCTCAGGCCACTGATGGTAATATGTTGTGGCAGAGATTCCATTACCTTCTGATTTTCTGATTAGATACTCCGGCATCTCAACTGTGACTTTCTCCTTTGCCGGATCCGGATAAACCCTTAACCTCGTCTTTTCCGGATGTTCAATGGGATCATCAATAGATACAATCACTTCACAGTCATCCAGGGGAATAGTGTCCGAAACAATAGAATATGGACATCAGTTGTCGTAGGTGAAAGGGGTGGTATAAATACTGTCGTATTCGAGATCGAAGTTAACCTTGTATAGATATACACTAAAAGTACTGCCAGAATAAACTGATCCAGCAAGAATTAACCTGTTATTAAAGGTAATATCAGATCCCCAAAAAGCACCGGTTCCATAGTTAATCAATAAAGGTTTTTCTTTGATAATAGTGCCCAATGAATCTGTATTAACCAAACCGGTTGTATCTACTCCAACATGTGATCCCCAATACATGCATTGGACTAAGGTAGAATCTTGGAACCAATTAATTGTTGTTGCAATACCCATTGTAGATGTTTCTTTCAGATCATTATAAAAAACCGGATACCCTGTGGCCGAGGTTTTGAATAAGCAAGGTGAATCACCAGAAGGAGCCATGGTTCTTGCCCTTCTTCCGGCAGTATAAATATTATTGGCTGCATCAATGGTAGAGGCCCGGCCATCGCAGTATATGCCATTGTTTGATCCCCAGGGAACCTCAAAAATTACTTCTCCGTTTTGTTTTACTTTAATCAGAATAATTTTTTGAATCCAATGCCCGGGATAAGTGGAATCTGGATAATATGCTTCTCCGGTTATCACCAAGCAAGAATCTTGCGTTTTTAATAAGGAATGTGGACTTTCAGAAAAAAAAGCTGTATCCGTTGCATACGTTTGTGGCTAAATAATATCACCCACACTATCCAGTTTGAATAACCAGATTCAATCTTCTTCACTATTATTCCAACGATTGATCAATGCTAAATAACCACCATCCGGAAGGATCTCGATATCCTGAGCCCAGCTATTACACCATTGGGCGCTATAGATTTTACACCACTCTTTTTCTCCACAGGCATTTATTTTAACGATAATTGGATCAATACAACTTGAAGAAAGTTTATTTGATCCTCCTGATATAATCAATCCCCCATCAGTTGTAATTCGTGACGATGAGAATTTAGTCCTATCAGATGGATTTCCATATGATTTTTCCCATAAAATTTCTCCGTTAATATCTGTTTTATTTATCCATCCGTAATATGACCAGCCAAGATATTTTTCTCCTGTAAAAATATAGCCTTTATCATAATGTTCCCATACCCGGTCTGGCACAACATTAATCGAATCTTCATAAATTACAGGCCATTGGCCATATATATTGGATAATGCAGAAAGGAAAACTATCCCTGAAAAAAGAATCCTGAATTTCATAAGTAAGTAAATTAGCGGATTACAATAACTTTATAGGCTCCTTTAAAGGAATTATTTTTATATAGATTGATAAAATATGTGCCCCCGGAAAGACCTTGTAAAGAGATCAACTGTTGGTTTTCAGTTTTTGGCAAATTATAGGATCGCACTATTTTACCATTAAAATCAATCATTTCGAGAATAACTTCCTCGTTAGAATCATTCTTTCGATATTCAGTAATTATATAATCTTTTGCAGGATTAGGAAAAATTTTAAATCAGACATAATTGGTCGTGTATATGTCCAGTGAAAACGGTCTCTCCAAGATGATTTCATCTTGGTCTCACTGACAATTGGTTCATGATAATCCAGTAAATCAGATGCAATCAGTATGTTCCTTGCCCCAGCCCCAGGATAAGTTGTTTCATCGGAGGCCCACAAGGTGTCAAAGGCATTCTCAAGGGTGATCAACGGATAAGATTCAAAAACCAGGAAATGATTCCCATATGTATCGATCAGGACCACCCATACTAGGCTGGAGTCGCTGAGCAGGTTTATCCCACCTGAAAAGTTCATTGAATAGACAGGCGCTGTTCCTGAAAAGGGGGTGAAGATGCTGTCGGAAGAAAAGGTCTGATTGATCTGAACGACCTGTGCATTAAGGGATGAAACGCTAAATAGTGAGATGAGCAAAACAAAGATTGAATAAGTAAGCGCTTTCATGGCTTTTTAATATTTGAACACTGTAAATATAATCTATTATCTGGATTCTTCAGGATAGTATATGAGTTTTCTAAATTTATTAAAACATCATATTCAGCATAAACCAATAGATTTTTTGTAATTAACGTTTTGGCGCTTGGCGCAGTGGTGGGTTTAGCTTCGCTGATTTTCAGTTCGGAGCACAAAACTGTCAACCACCACTGAACTTAAATAGAAGCACGAAGCTCCAAGTTTGCACGTCAGCCCGCCTGACGCAAAACCCGTGTTAGCGGTTCGTTTTTATTTCATCTTTTTTGTCCGTATAAAAATCATTGCGCTTGCTGTCGTTACAATTCCCATAACCAAAGCTCCGATTGCACCTTGTATCGCATAGTTTTGGTAATTGAAATTGGCTTCTGCTTCTGCTGTCGTTTTGAAATAGCCAATTTCTACTGAACGTTTTATTACGTTCGGAAAATATTCTGGTGTAATGACAAAAGAAGTTACCCATTGTGTCAATGGACTTAACAAAGCAATGATAACAGACAAAATAATCCCCGAAATAAGTCCTTGTTTGTAGTTCATTTGTCCGTCATAAAAATTTTTCTTTTGTCTTTCAACGCCATTACCATTATGATAATTGCAGGAATTGCAAAAAGGTTAGTCAAGTAAAGATGATAGTCAATATATTTTCCGTGTAGTCCGCACAGTTTTTCTAACACCATCCAAAGTAATCCCATTACAGAAAAGATAATTGCCCATTTAATTTCAATTTTTATATTTTTCATATTCAGTTGTATTATTTATTTTGCAATGAAATTTTAATAAGTTTTTCTAACTGTTTTTGGTCAATGTCTGTTAGTTTGTTTATGTAAAGGCAACCAACACCTGTTTTGAACTTGCCTAATTTTTGAAGAGTGTCTTCGTGTTTGTTAATGTCAATAGCAAGATATAATGATAGTTTGCTTTCCGTGGTGAAAAGCCTATGAGAAACCAATCTACTTCTCTGCCTGTTTTTGGGCTTTTATATCTTTTGTTGCCAAAACCTATGATTGAAGCTCCCCATATTTTTGGTTCTTCGCCACTAATTTTTTTCATCATTTCAATAATGGCAAAACTGTCTGCACGTTTTTGTTCGTTGTCCACTTTGTTAACAAAGTCTTCAACGTTTGCTGTCGTTTGTTGAGTTTTTATTTTAGCTACTTTGCTCATACTTTATTTTTTTAATGTTTTTTCAAAGTTGTCTGTTTTTGGTTGCACTGTCCTCCGTTAAAATGATTGCCAACGTTCCGCAAATCATTATTTTTTCAATCCCTCTATCTGATGTATCGTTCCTCCACCTAAACCTCCCCATCTTAAGTATAAATGTAAAGTATCACGAGACAAGAATTTTCCACTGCAATAGTGTGTCGGAAAATCAGATAATTCCCCATTCTCTCCAATAGTCAATGTTATTGTATTTTCAGTTGTATATTTTATCATAATCTCATTATCTAATTCTCCATATACAATTTTTCCTTCATAATGTACTGAGTCATGGTAATAGTATCCTATGCTATCTGTATTAAATTCAGTCCTATCAACAATAAAAACCCAATCTCCAATATATGTATCTCGATAATCATTATCTTCCTTTTTACAACTAAAAACTATTATAAAAATAATCCCCAAGATAATCACATATTTTAATATATTTCTTTTAATCATTTTTCCTAAATCATTTATTCTTAATTTGTTACTTTATCTTGTTAAACATTTATTCATATTTTAGTTTTATGCTATCGTCAGTACTTGTTTTTATTCAAAAGTAATTATCACTTTTCTTCATGACTATACGCTACAGATTTGTGAAAATCATAATGTTTGCCAACGTTGGCGGAATGGTTAGTTGCCGATTCCGAAGCACTTTCCCATCAAGTATAACTACTTTTGATACGAGCTGTGCCGCTCGAATACTTACTGCACCGGCAATTAACTATACCGCTTGTTAGCAGGTTGTTGTTATTTTTTTCGTTAATGTTTCAGTTACTTTATCCCAATATTTTTTCATTTCTTCTCTCTGGTTACTGTCAATAAGTTTTTCTTGGTGAATACTAATTGTTGTTTTGCCTTTTGCTTCAATCACTCTGATTTGTAGAGTTGAAGTATTTGTCCAATTTTTGGGCATCCAAGTCAATCTTATGTGTGAATTTGGTTTGAATACATTAACTTTTCCTTCAACCCCTTCTTTTGTTTTGTAAGTTTCATTGAGGTCAAATTGGTTTGAATTTATTTTTCCAAGCCATATTTTAAGACCTTCTTCTGAAAACAAGAAATCCCAGGCTATGTCAAGAGAAATAGGAATCGATTTTCTAATACCTATTTGAAATCCAACGTCTTTGGTCTGTCCAACAATCTTTGTCTTTTCCATAATTCAAAGTTGTTCAGAAATAAATGCTGTTGCATCTATCTCAATTAAAAAATCAGGATTTGCCAAACCTGCTACTACAAGCACAGTAATTACTGGAGGATTTGATGTGTTTAAAAATTTCTGCGAGATTTGAAAAGCTCCATAAAGATTTTGTCCTTGAACAATATGGATAGATAGTTTAACCAAATTGTCAAAAGTTGCCCCACAACTTTCGAGTGCAACTTGAATATTCTGCATTACCTGTTCTGTTTGAGCCTGAATATCCCCTTTACCAACAAATTCTCGATTCTTATTCACAGCATTTTGTCCACCAATGTAAATTGTCTTACCGTTGCCTTGTGTTGTCACAACCTGTGAAAATGCCGGATTTTTCATAAGTCCATCTGGGTTGATTCGTTCAATTTGTCTTGTCATATTTTTGTCTGTTTATTAGTTGTTGTCTTTTTACAATGCCCGCTAACGTCCGAAGCTAAGTGCAGGTGGGCATTTCGGAGCAATCAGCTTTCAAGAGAGTACAAATATAAACAAAGTTTCCAAATTTCAATACCGCACAATTTGCCCGTTTGCATTTAGCTTTTGTTGGCAACTGGGCGTTTTAATGCCATAATACAGAAAATAGATGTATCTGTAATTTAATCAGGGACGGGCTTTGTTCATTTTTACTGCAGCATATATCGGTGCAGCTCCTAGACAAAGTAAGAAAATTAGAATAATAAATACGTTGACACCTGAACGATGAAAAATCATCGAGGAAGTTTGGGAGAAAGTAATATAAAGGACTAACAAGCAAATAGTCATTTTCATAAAAGAAATTGTGCGCTTGCCGATTGTGTACAACACTTCTGCATTATGTTCACTAACCTCAATTGGATAATTAAAAATATGAGGAAACCTGTTTAAATACGTCATTCCTACATACGTTATTAAACCTGTTGTTGGCAAAATAAACAACAACCACCTAGATCCAAATGAATCAGCTTGACCAATTGCATTGTAATGTATTGCTACACTACTTGGGTACTTGCCAAAATAGTAAATAAGAAGAATAAATGAAAGTGCTAAAGAAATAATTGAAATACCCTCAAAAAAGTAATCCAATCTAGTTTTTTTTATATGAATTCTTGGACGAGACATAACTTTCAATTTAGTTAGAAATTTGTTTTAAATTGAGAGCGATTACTTGCTTAAGTGCTTCTTTATCTACATTAACTAATTTATCAGGAAATTCTCGTTCCAGAATTGTGATAAATTCTGTCATTTGGGCTTGCTCATACTCAGATAGCATCATGTAAGTATCTGATGAATTACCTCCATTTAAAGCCCATATCTGTAATAACATTGGATCATTGTTTATTAATGATGTAGAAGAATCACTTCCCCATGTTTTCCATACCCAAGTACCAGCTGCTGCAGCTACAATAACGGTACCACCTCCTGCAACATTTACAAGAGCAAGATGCGATGCAACGAATGCCCATACAGCAACAATTGCTCCTACAGCTATTGCAATAACAAACGCTACTACACTACTATCTCCATTTTGTAAGTCCATCAAAGACAATAATGATGGATTTGCTTCTATTAACTTGTTAATGCGTTCAATATCTGCAATTTGAAAATTGGTTACTAAGTTTTTCTCTTTACAAAGTCTAATAAACTCACTAATATTATTTTGCTGAATTGCATTGTAAATATCTATATCTGCTATTGAGGTAACGAGTTTAATCAAATCGTCATCTAAAGAAATAATTAAACCCGAAAACCCAGAAGATTCAACGTAACCGTTAGGGTTTTCAATGAATTGCGCAGCTTTGTTTCTATCTTGGAGGATATCCAAGGTAAGTCTGTTTATAAAGTCAAAATATTTTCTTATCATCTTCACTTATTTGAATATTTAGCAAAATGTGCGTACTACCGCTCTTTAACATTTTTTGAATATTTTTATTGATATCAGGCACTGACTTATCAACATAGAGTAAATCATAATCCTTTACACAGGACTCTAAAAGAAGAGTTGTTGCTAATGCACCCGAAATGATTTGTTTGTAACCCGGTTTTCTTTTCATTGGTTAAAAATTTAAGTTAAACAAATTGATTTTGCATATAGAGAATATTTCAATAATACTCTTGCCATAGCCTCTTTGTAGTGTAATTGAAGAATCTCAATATTTTCTCGTTCTTTAAAAATTTCCGAACAAATATTACATATATGCCCAGTAATAAATCCATATTGAACTTTTCGCTTTTCATAAATAAATTTTAAAATGCTCATTGGACCTTCAATAAAGAGCCAAATTTTAAGAAAATCTTGAAATTGTGATTCGTATAAATGCTTGATTTCACTCTCTTTAACACTTCCCAATCTTAAAGGAATAATATACTCACTGGTTAAACCACAGCATGCCAACATTTGTGAGTATGGGTTAATTGATATTGTGTTAAACAATGTTGTACATCCTTTAGAATTATCATTGTACACAATCAAATCTTTATATGTTATTTCTGATTCTTTATTAAACTTTATCCAAACACCACTTTCGATTTTTAAATTTGGTTTTTCATTATTGGTTGGGAACAGATAGGATTTAAGTCTTTCATCCTTAAAAAATCGTTCGACTTTAAATATCGATTTATCATGTTTTTCAACGTTTACAATACAAGTTAATCCAAGATCTACAGATGCCATACAACCATTTACAATATTGTCATATGGTACCCATTCAAGATGATCATCCCCTGTACTAAAATTTATTTCATACAAACCCGCATTTTTAAGTTTTTGCAATTTATTAAATGCAATTCTGTAGCTTTTAGCCCAATAACCATTTGTTACAATTCGAACAAGAAGTCCATTTTCTTTACCATGTTTAATTATTTCATAAATTTTATTGCCTAAAAGCATACATTCCCCGCCTGTTAAAACCAATACTTTAAGGGTGCTTCTATATGCAGAAAGGCTTTTGTCTATATATGATTTCATTTCATCCACACTTAATTGCTCTCTAATTCGGGGATTGCAACCAAAACAACAATTTTTGCATACAGCAGAGCATTTATAGGTAGTTAACAATGAAATAGTCTTTGGCGGAATTATTGTAACATCCATAAGATACACATTATGTTTAATTTATCAGCAAGCAAAGGTAAGATTCCCAAACTATCAGAAAAAGATAGTAAACTATCATTTTTTATCAACAAGTACTAGGCAATAAGTTTTTCTATAAGTACAATATCCAATCTGGTACCCGAGCCGCCTTAGGTCAGATATATATCTATAAAGAGTGGGTAATGAAACATAAACTCTTTTACTAAGTTCTTCAGCAGTACCTGTTTTTCCTTTTTCAATCAATTCAAGAATATATTCAAGTTTCTGTTTTCTATCTACAAAATTCATAACCCGAAATTTTTAATTTATTTTAAATTAACTATATACATAGACTAGTTCGTTATCATCGCCTTGTTGCCAACGGTTACGTGTATGAAACGTTGGGGATTGCGGGCTATGTTCCTATCCGCAGATACAAACGCCGATGCGGGGCAATATGTTTCAAATAACCTCTTAAACCCCAATGTTTTATACACGATGTTATGAGCTGGGCTTTATTCATTTTTTAATCCTTCTGTTTTAATTTTTTCAATCACTCGTTTTAAAATGTCCAAATAATTTTCAATCTCTAAAGTAGTTATATTTCTGTTAATCACCCATTTTAAATTCGATTTTGCTTGCTCAAATTTTCCAAATTTTTCCAATTCCGTTTTGTATAATTCAATCACGCTATCCGCATTATTAATCTTTTTACTAATCTCTTCAAATCCAGTATAAAGACTTTGTTTATAAACTGAATTCGGCGGATAACCAAAAACTAATCCTACAAATAATCCATTGTCAAAAGTTTGGTTCAACGAAAATCCCTTTGAGCCCCAACGAAATATAAGTTTCTCTTGTTCTGCAAACTTTGACAAGGACTCAAACAAAAGTTTTCCATTACTGTCTAAAGTGGCTATAAATTTATCTTTGTTGATTTTGGGAAGTTGAGCCGATGAACCGATTTTTGTCCGTATAAATTCCTCGTCACCTACAACAAAATCGCTCGAAATCATTTTATTGTCAGCGTCGTTGACAAAGTATTTAAATTCTACACAATAAACATCAAGTCCTTTTTTCCTCAAGTACATTGCAGTCTGTTTAATCTCAGCTGTAATGTTTGAAGCAACAATTACCAATTTTGAACTTTTATTCCAGGAAACTTTATCATCTATTTCGGACTTGTAATATTCTTGATGATAATCCTCTAAACTTGCTTCTTCGCCTGAATAATCCTGATATATTTCATTCAACTGGTCATAATCCAAATTGTCTATGAACGAAGCATATTCAATTAGTTGAGCAAGTGTTTCTCGTGGCGTTTTTCCCCTTTTTAATTCAATCACAACTGTGTTTCCAAACTGGTCAACTCCAAGCAAATCAATGAATGTGTTCAAATTTGTCGTTACTTGTCGGCCGATTATTAAAATCTTGGAATTGTCAAAGAAATATTCAGGATTATTTTCAAGAAGAATTTCCAAATCAATTTCTTTGTTTTCCTCTTTAAATTCCTGTTCCTTGAATTGAAAAAATTTTCCGTTTTTATCTATCGTAAATAGTTTCATATCTTAATTCAATTTGAATACGTGCGCTTTTTGCCTTGCCCATAACGGTTCGCGGCTTGGCGTAGTGGCGGATTTTTAGCACAAAAGTTCAATCGAAGAACTGCACTTGAACCTACCACAAAACTGTCATACGAAGCACTGCACCCGCCATTACGCCAAGCACCTATGTAAAAGCAGTAAATTGAGTCCATCATTAATTTTAACCTGTAGTCTGCGTTATGCAGCTACCAAAATTTGTTATTATGAAACATCAATTTACTGCAAGTCCAAAGTTATACATTGGCATGGACATACACAAAAAAAGTTGGTCCATTCATCTTCGAACGGATATCAGCGATCACAAGTCGATGACCATTCCGCCGAATACTGCAATTCTTGAACGCTATGTTTTCGAGAACTTTCCTGACCATGAAGTTCATTTGGTTTATGAATCGGGTTGCTGCGGATTTTGGGTGGCGCGTTACTTTCTGAACTTAGGTTGGCATGTGAAGGTTGTCAATCCTGCCGATATCCCAACGATGAACAAACAAACGTATCAGAAAACCGATTCGATCGACTGCCGCAATCTGAGCAAGCAGCTGCAAGCTGATCAGTTGCGTGGCATTTACGTCCCTGACGAAGCACAAGACTTTCTGAAGAGTTTGCTTCGTCAGCGAGCTGTGGTGAGCCGTCAGCTTCGTTCAACCAAAAACGGCATCAAATCCCTGTTGCTTTATCATGGCATTGTTATTCCAACAGAATACGACAACAACAACTGGAGCAAGGCCTTTGTGGAGTGGATCAAGGCCATTGTGTGGAAATCAGCTACAGTAAGAACTGCTATGGAGAGCAAACTCAGAACTTTGGAGTTTCTTCACCGTGAGTATCTGAGTTTAGCTAATGAGCTCAGAGCCTATTGCCGCAAGCATTACAAAACGGATTATTATCTGCTCAAAAGCGTTCCGGGGGTTGGTGGTTATCTGGCATCAGCAATCCTTGCAGAGATTGGCGATTTGCGTCGCTTTAACAAAGCATCGGACTTTGCCGGTTATGTGGGTATCATACCGATGATGCGCAACTCCGGTGGTACCGAAAAAATCATTGGCGTAACACCCCGTTGCAGGGCCTTGCTTCGCAGCTACATCATCGAAAGTGCCTGGACTGCCTTGCGCTTGGATCCGCACATGCAAAGTTATTACCGCAAACATGCCGGCAAAAACTCAAAGGGCATCATCGTGAAAATAGCGCATAAAATGCTCAACCGCATGTTGGCTGTAATAAAAACAGGTAAGCCTTATCAAAGTAATTACGATCTAAACGACGGTCAGAACAACAAAGGCACAAGAAAGCGGACTGCAAAACAGCCGTGGTAGCGAGTCTACATCGCCAAGCAGGCAGCCGCTTTCTTTTTAAAGATTACAAATCATCATTAATGCTCAATAAATAAATGAAAAACGGACTACAAAACACGAGTGGTGCAAATGGACATCATGATACACAACGCAAAGCAGGTAGCTGTTTTTTTACCATCATTACAACCATACAGGTGCAGGTAGCTGTGCGCAAGCGGGGACTACACATAGGAGCATGAGCTTAATGACTTAAAAAATATTAGATATGAAAACGTAAAACTGAAAAATATATATCTTTGGAAAACCCAAAACAAACTCTTGCGAAGCAGGAAGGCTTATCCCAATGAGCTTTCCGCTTCAAAA
>Ga0302253_1000177_pt1 | contig 63383 bp, 52 predicted proteins | sample AAG_RA_Trp_MG_FD_193537 | JGI IMG/M metagenome (GOLD analysis project Ga0302253, IMG submission 193537) | Enriched activated sludge microbial communities from anaerobic digester in WTTP, New Holstein, Wisconsin, United States - AAG_RA_Trp | ecosystem: Engineered > Bioreactor > Anaerobic >...
CGACGATGTCGGGTAAAGCCACTGGCCGCTTCACATAGTAGGCTAACGAGAAGGTCTGGGAAGAGAAGGTCCTGTGGCAGGCGGAACACTGGTAGCGTTGGACGCGGCCGAAGGCCTTGGTGGTATAGAAGCCCTTGGGCTTTGCCCAAGCGAAATCTGGTGCGTTACTGTGCCAGACACAGTGAGGATTCGGACAGAAAGGGAAGGATTGCATCGGCATCTACCTCCATAGAGAGTGGTGAGTCTTCTCATAGAGGTAGACGCGAGAATGCGAATGCTTACTTCAACTTTGGCACAAGGTTGGAAGCACTACCCATTGCTTGGCACAAAAAAAGCGGCACCGCGCGGGCGCCGCTTCAATTTGCTGAAACAGAAGAGCTTACTTTGCTGCCTTGAGCGCTTCGACTGCGAGCGTAATTCCCTGAACCGTGATCGATACGCCGGAAACTGCATCGGTCTTGCCATCTGCTTTTACGGGGATTTTGGCCGGATCACCCGCCTTGACAATCGCTTGTGCGACGCGGTCAGCCTGGACGTACCATTCGCCGTTCTTCGCGTTCATCTTGTATGTACCCAGCTGACTCTGCACATACTTCGATTTTGCCTGCGGGTCTTTGCTGATACCATTCCATACCACATCGACGATGGTGCCATTCACGACTGTGACAAGAACGCTGTTTTTCCATCCGGATTTGTCGAAATTCAGGTCCTCGGCATAGTACCAGCCATCCTTGTAGGAACCTTTCTCAACCGGGCTGCTTTTAAGCGCTTCCTGTGCAAGTTCGAAGAATCCCTTTACCGTGAGAGTTGCGCCCGAGATGGCATCCGTGTGGCCCTTTGCGTCGAATTTGCTGAAGTTGATGTCCTGTGTCTTGACGAGATAGTCTTCAACGGTCTTGGCTTGGGTATCCCACTCAGCTTTGATCTTGGAAGCCTTGATCATGCCATATTTGCCGGAAGCAGCATAGGTTTTTTTGTCAGTTGCGCCGGGCAGATTGGAAACGCCATTCCATACTGCGCGGACGATTTTGCCCTTGCTTACTTCGAGAATGACTTGTTCCTTCCAACCAGAGCTCGAGAAGCCCTTGTCTTGGGCAAAATACACACCATCTTTGACCTTGGAAAGATCAACCTGAGCAAAAGCGATGCCGGAAACAGCTATCAAAGCCACTGCCAGCAAAAGAATCTTTTTCATGATCTGTTCCTCCATGAAATTTGCATACGGGGCCATTTCACCCATATGATGTTTTCTATATAAAAGCATCGATTTCTTTCTATGTCAACTATGCCCAGGTCGTGAAGCTGCAGAATCGATAGTTTCATTGCGAAAAAATGCCCTGATCGGCCTGTCGGGAAAGTCGCCGGAAGCAAATCGGAAACTGCTGTCGCATTGCGCTCGAAATGCTTTGGGAGTACAATCATGCATACACCAATTTCCAGGAGAGGTTACTATGAACCAGCTTGCCGATGAACTCAATGCTTTACTGTCCGGAACCGTTGCGGACAGGCTTCTTTCAGATATGGGAAGGCGCATGTATTTTCCGAAAGGCATTCTTTCACAGGGAGCAGAAGCTTCGGAACGCGCATACCGCTTCAATGCAACGATAGGAATGGCATATGAGCATGGTCAGCCAATGATGCTCAATGCGCTGCGCAAGGAATTGCCGGGGCTGACACCGACCGAAGCTGTTGCCTATGCATCGACCGGCGGTGTGCAAAAGCTGCGGAGCGTATGGAAAGATTCTCTGTACAAGAAAAATCCGTCGCTCGCAGGCAAGCGGATTTCGCTACCGGTAGTAGCTCCGGGCCTTACCGCGGCAGTATCCTATATCTGTGATCTCTTCGTAGAGCCTGGCGATACCGTGATTGTGCCGGATCTTCACTGGCCGAACTACCGGCTTATCGTCGAAGAGCGAAAAACAGCGGCCGGCATAACCTATCCTCTCTTTTCTGGCGAAGGGTACAATGTTGAAGCGCTGCTCGACGGTGTCCGCCAAGAGGGACAACGCCGCGGAAAGGCTATCATCATTCTCAATTTTCCCAATAATCCCACGGGCTATTCTCTTACCCTCGAAGAAGCCGACCGCCTCGCGCAAGGCCTGCTCGAAATCGCCCAAAGTGGAACCGACATTCTGGCTATTACCGATGATGCCTATTTTGGCTTGCAGTATGAACCGAATCTCTTGCGTGAGTCGATGTTTGCAAGGCTGACAGACTTGCATCCGAATATCCTGGCGGTCAAAGCCGATGGTCCCACAAAGGAAGATTATGTCTGGGGCTTCCGCATCGGTTTTGTGACATTTGGCGGCTGTGGGCTTTCGGATGAGCAGTATGATGCGCTATCCAAAAAACTCGCTGGCATTATCCGCTCAAGCGTGTCCAGTTCGAGCAGCCTGTCGCAGAATCTTCTTTTGAAAGCACTGCAGGATTCGGGCTATGATGCCCAGAAGGAAGTCTATCGCGCAACGCTTGAGCGGCGGTATCGCGCAATGAAGAATAAGCTCTCCGCAATGCAGCTTCCGGAAGGCCTTGTACCGATGCCCTTCAATTCGGGCTACTTCATGAGTTTCCATTGTCAAGGCTTCTCTGCTGAAGCGCTCAGGAAAAAACTACTGGATGAGTACGGTATTGGTACGGTGTCGCTTCTCGACCGGTATCTGCGCGTTGCCTTTTCCAGCGTCGAAGAAACGGATGTCGATGAGCTCTGCGAAGCTATCGCGAAAGCAGCGGCAAGTCTGATATCAAAAGGCTGAGAATCAGGATTTTGTGATCCGACAGAGGGAAACCATAGCCTGAATCGGGAGCGTCGACGATCGCTATGTCATTTTTCCCTGCGTTCGCGGCGAGTGCAGGGGAGATGATGAGATGATCGGTGATGCTCGAATAGCGCGTCGAGATGAATGTAGGCTCGGGATAGCGCCACTTGAGATTCGCACTCAGAAAATCATCGCTTGGGTCTTCGTTATCTCTGAGCTGAAGCATGTCGAGCGTGCCAGTATGCGGTGCCATGTCTTCGGGCATGATAGTGTTGAAATCGCCTGCGAGTATAATTGCAGCGCGTTTGATTCGATCACCATACTGGGCGCGCAGGAGCGATGCGAGCGCGCTTGCTTGCGCGCGCCGGGCGGCAAGGGATTTTGCATCGTCAAAGGCTTTGAAATGGGCATTATAGAGCACGAGTTCCCAGCCAGCAACATTGATGTGCGCTTCCAGCACTGGCCGCGGCCATGGCGCTTTGGATGGTTCGAGCACCACTTGATTTTGCGCTATCGGAAATCGTGAGAGTATAGCAAGGTCATCCGCCTGAGGACTTTTTGCCCATGCGGCATAGGACATCGGCCATCCTTCATGCTCAAGTGCATTCTGCAAAAGCTGAATATCGGCGCCTTTGCGTCCTTCAACCTGAATTTCCTGAAGCGCGATAATGTCGATTTTGAGTTCGTGCAGAGTTCGAGCGATCTGGGCATGCAGCAGAAAGGTCTGGCCCGTTTTTTTGTTGGAAGCGCTGCAATCGTGGACATTCCAGGTGGCAACGCGTAAAGCCGCCTGTGGCGGTGCTTGTGGAATGCTTTCCGCATGCGCACTCTGCGCGCAGGCACTCTGACAGGAAAGCCAAAGAAAGAGCGCCGCGCCCGCCGCAAGGGCAAAGCGCGGAATTGCTTTGCATTTCATTAATAAATTATATCATGCCGGCGGCAAAATATAGGATTTGAGCGGCGGGAAACCATTGAAATACACTGAAGAATAACTCTGCGTATATGCGCCCGTCGTCAGAATATAGACCCGGTCTCCGATTTTGGCTGACGATGGCATGAAGTAGGGCGTCCTCTCATAGAGGATATCCATCGAATCGCAGGTGGGGCCGGCAAGAATGACTTCTTCGACGGAGCCCTGTCCTTCGAAATAGATGGGATATTTAATGGATTCATCTAGAGTCTCGATAAGGCCGCCGAATTTACCAATGTCGAGGAAGACCCAAGGATATCGTTCATGCACCGATTTTTTTGCGATGTTTATGATTTCCGAGACAATGACGCCGGCATCGCCTGCCATCGACCTTCCCGGCTCAATGACGATTTTTTCAGGCCACACCAAACCGAAGCTGTTGTCGAGGAATCGCTTTATGTCTTCCGCGTACTGCTCCAGCGAATCGGTCGGCTCGAGGTAGTTTGCAGGGAAGCCGCCGCCCATATTGATCATTTTCAGGTCAACCTTGAGATCATGGCGCGCCCAGTTGAAAAGCTGTGCCACAATTGCAAGAGCGCTTGACCACTGGCCGACATCGCGCTGCTGGCTGCCCGGATGGAAGGAAATACCATACGGCTCGAGGCCGAAGCGCATTGCTGTTTTCATGAGCTGGCGCGCCAGGTCGGGGTGTGAACCGAATTTTTTGGAAAGCGGCCAATCCGCACCAAGGCCTTCAGTCAGAAGCCGGAAAAATACTTTGGACCCCGGCGCAGCTCGCGAAAGCTTGTCGATGTCGGCAATCGAATCAGTTACAAAGAGCCGTACGCCCTTTTCATAGAAATATGCGATATCTTTTTCTTTTTTGATGGTATTTCCGAAACTCATCCGGTCGGGAGACACACCGAGCCGCAGAAGTTGATCGAGCTCGTACCGCGAGGCGACATCGAAATTCGAGCCGAGGTCTCTGAGAAGAGAAACCACAGCATCATCGGGATTTGCCTTGACCGCATAATATATGGTCGCCCATGGCAGGTAGGTCTGCAGATTTTCGTAATTCTTGCGTATGACATCGAGATCGATAATCAGACATGGTGTCTCTTTGTCTTTGGCAAACTCCTTGATGCGTTCGAATTTTTCGCGGCTCATGAAGTTTTCGAGCGGAAAAGAGTAGGCTGTTTTCACTGTGCACGCCTCTTGGCAGGGGGATAGCTCGCTGGAGCTCCAATCGCATACTTTATGCATCTACTTGTCCAAAGGTCAAGCATGGAGTATAGAACTAGTATGATCGGGTTCTTTATAAAGAAGTCTTTTTTCGACGGGTGGGATAATCTCTACCTGCTTGCGGCACTGAACGGCATATTTCTGCTTGTGCTGCTCTTGTTTTTTGCTGTGCCTGTGGCGCTCGGCGCTCCGATGTGGCTGATTATTATAGCGGTTGCCTGTGCGATTGCAGTGCTTTCGATCTGGGATGTGGCCGTTTCGCATGCGATGTATGCGATCGCAGACGGCAAAAGCGTGCATTTCGCCGACATAAAAGCTGCAATTCCCCGCTCTGCGAAGCTTGGCCTTGTTATGGGCGGTATCAATATAATCTATGGTGTGGCATTGACGGTTGCGCTGCCATTCTACTTCAGCCAGAAAGCTATGTGGGGGGTGTTCGCGGGCGGCGTGCTGTTCTGGACGATGATTCTTGCGATGCTCATTTTGCAGTATGTTCCTGCAATTTTTGCACGCGACGGGGGGACTCTGCGGCAGATTTTCAGAACATCGCTCTATCTGTTCGTCGATAACCCCGGTTTTTCGATATTCTTGTTGCTGTGGAGAATTGTCACTCTTGCGATCTCCGCGCTTACCATGCTGCTTGCGCCTGGTCCTGCGGGTTCGGCGCTCGCTTCCGCGGTCGCTGTAAGACTGAGGATGAAGAAATATCGCTATATCAAGGATAATCCGGGTGCCGATCGACGCCGCATTCCATGGAATGAGCTGCTTCTGGAAGAAAAAGAGCTTGTCGGCAAGAGGACGTTGAAAGGGATGATTTTCCCCTGGAAGGACTGATCATGATAGAGAAATCAAGAAGAGAGCCGGGCATGAAGCCGCCAGCGCGGGGGAAAGGGCATGCCGCTTTGAATCCTCAAAAAAAAGTGCGCAGCGCAGAGCATGGCGAGAATTCTTCCACGCGCCCTTTGCTCGAAGCATTTGAAGAGCGAAAAAAACTTGCGCTTTCCAGCATCGTCTTTATCCGGTTCGATGGTAAAGCCGCGCAATCGCATATTCCCGAAGGCATCGATCCTTCGATTCCGTACCCGGTCCAGCTCCAGGCACCCATGGTCAAGCTCAATCCCGCATCGATCACGCCGGAAAGTCTCCTTACCGGTATGCTCCGTGTGCTCGCATGGGATCCGGACAATGCAAATGGAGCGACATACCGCGCCTATGTCAGGGCGGTGCGTCCGGAGCTGTTCGAGGAGCTTATTGCAGCGGGCGTCCAGAAAGCGGAATCAAAAGAATGGCTTGTTGCCGAAGAGATTTTTTTTGCCGCGAGCGGGTTGGATCCGGAGCGCCCCGAGCCTTTCATTAATCTTGCCCTCATGCATGAGGAACACGCAAAACAGCTTTCCGACGCAGGAGACGAGGCACAGGCGGAAAAGGAAGATGAGCTGGCTCATAAGTACTACCAGCACCTGCTTGCAGCAAAGCAGGCGTTTCCTCCTGCCTATTACCACGCTGCATTCTTTTTTCTCAGAAAACATAACTACGACCGCACGGTATCCTTGCTCACCAGCTATATCGGTATGAATGACGACGAAGAGCGCACGAACAAGGCAAAATCTATCCTCGAAAAGCTCAGCAGTATGGGCTATCTCGATACCCTGTTCAAGGAAGCATACGACTTTATCCAGATGGGCGAGGAACAGAAGGGTCTGGAGCGAGCGAAGCAGTTTGTCGACAAATTTCCCAGTGTATGGAATGGATGGTTCCTTGTCGGCTGGGCACATCGGCGCCTGGGGAATTGGCCTGAAGGAGCCCAAGCTTTTGCCACTGCGCTCGAGAAAGGTGCCGAAGGTGCGGATGTGTTCAATGAACTTGCTATTTGCCAGATGGAAATGGGCGACCTCGAGGCTGCCAGGTCGAATCTCGAGCGGGCACTGCGCCTCGAGCCAGAAAATGTCAAGATCATCGTAAATCTTGGTGCGCTTTCATACCGTCAGGGGCGATATAAAGAAGCAGAAGGTTTTTTCAGGGCTGCGCTTGAATTCGATCCTGAAGACAGGATTGCGAAGGAGTGGCTGAAGAGATTCGACTCTGCGGGAGGTTCCGCAGAGTCGACTGGAGAGCAGAATCAATAGTATCAGCGCTTCCACTGCAATGGGCTGAGCGATGCTATGAGGGATTGCTGACATGGATCACGATGAAGAATCATCCAATGGAACTCTTCCTGCAAGCCAGGAGCTGGAAAAAGCGCTCGAAGCTGCATTGGCTGCTGCCGGTACGATTCCATCTTCCATACGCCCCAGAGCGCCAGAAGGTTCTTATTCCGGTGGCTTGATTCAGCTACCTTCGGACAAGCCCTGCGTGCTCGTTCCGGATGTGCATGCACGCCCTGATTTTGTTGAGTCGCTCTTGCTTTCTGTATTCCCGGGCATTGAGGGAACGCTGGATGCTGCGCTCGGGAAAGGGTTGGCGACGCTGGTTTTCCTCGGCGATATTCCGCATGCCGAGGGAGAACTAGCAGCACGCAGATGGAATCGCGCATACGAGCGAATCGTACGCGCGCATGATGCCCATGCAATACTCTGTCCAGAAATGGACGAGGAAATGGGTCTGTCGCTCGCTGCACTCTTAGAAGTAATCGATTTGCAATGCCGCTATCCTTCTTCGGTATTCTGCCTCAAAGGCAACCATGACAACATGACAAACGCAGCGGATCATGGAGATTTGCCTTTTTATAAGTATGCGGACGAAGGCAGGATGGGTGCGCTTTGGCTCGAGATGCGCTATGGCGAAAAAATCGCGCGGTTGATGCGCCGTTACGAGCTTTCGCTCCCTGTGGTCGCGTGCGGCAAAAATTTCTGTGCGAGCCATGCCGAACCTGCTTTTCCGCTCGACAAGGAGCGCATCATTTCCTTTAGGGAGCATTCAGAGGTGGTGCAGGCTCTCATATGGACTGCGAACGATGAAGCGAAACCAGGATCGGTCGCCAAAAGCCTCGAAGCGTTGCTTGATTCCAGGGAAAAAGCACAGCATTCAGTATGGTTTTCGGGACACCGGCCGGTTCGTGACAATTTCGCGATTCGAGCAAACGGGCAGCTTGTGCAGATCCATAACCCTGACTTGTGGCACATTGTCTTTTTGTCGGAGAATGCCAAGCAAGCGGATTTTTACGCTGTTCAAAGAAGCGGGGGCGAGGCAGCGCATGTATGCAGCCTCATCCTTGACCCTGAGCGCCGCCGCAAGTAGGATCGGTACTATATGGCTGTGCGGAAAAAAAAGCGAACAAGCGCAAAGACTGGCTGCCTTCTATGGGCTGTCGCTTTTCTGGTGCTATTGGTATTGTTTCTGGTCAAGTTCAATGATATTCGGAGCGCGGTACAGAAAACCGGTTTTCTGGATGCATTGAATCACGCTGTTTCGAAACCCGCCTCTCAGGAAAAACCAGCACAGCCGTCCGCACCAGCTTCGCCGCCATCTGCTGTGACTCAGCCACCGGGTTCACAGCCTGCAACAACTCAAGGGCTACCGAAAGATGCGGAAAAACCTGGGCAGACACCTCCTCAGAGCGCTCCTCAACCTGAACAGAAACCGGAAGCACAAACATCGCCGCCCTCGCCGGCAGAACCTGGCCAGCAGATTCAAAAAACGAGGAGCGCGGTGCTGTATTTTGTTCACATTGGTGAGGATGGCACCATCTCGAGCGAAAGGGTAAAAAGAGTCTTGCCGCTGACTGACAGCCCGATCCAGGACACCCTCGAAACGCTGCTGAAAGGCCCGACGGAATCGGAGCTCAGAACGAATCTGATTTCGCTTATCCCCTCCGGCGCGAAACTGCGCGGCATAAGCATGCGAGGAAGTACAGTGCTCGTCGATTTCAGCGATGGTTTTACGTATAACCGCTATGGGAAAGAGGGCTATCTGGCTCAGCTCAAACAGGTTGTCTTCACCCTCACGGAATTCCAGAATATTACCGATGTACAGTTTTTGATCGAAGGCAAAATGCGCCCCTTTATCTCCGAAGGTGTGCCGCTCGACAAGCCATATTCGCGCGCCAGTTTCTGAAGTACCCATATTTTTCTGCTTGCTGGTCGTTGTCAGTGTAGGGAGCAAGTGGTAAAATAAAACAGCATTTCAGAATACGAAAAGGAGGAGTCTACGAATACCACTGCATTGCATGATTGGCATGTTTCCCATGGCGCAAAAATGGCGCCTTTTGCGGGATATGATATGCCAATTACGTATCCAACCGGCGCAATCGAGGAGCATCTTGTCACCCGCCGCTCAGTCGGCCTTTTCGATATCGATCATATGGGGCAGCTCGAGATTTCCGGAGCTGGTGCAGATGCCTTTGTTTCGCGCATGGTTACCGCAAAGGTATCCGATCTGGTGCCGCCGATGGCCAGGTATTCGCTTTTGCTCGACGAAAAGGGTGGCGTCATCGACGATCTGTTTGTCTACAGGCTTCCGCAGTCCTGGTGGATTGTGGTCAATGCTTCGAACCGGGCGAAAGATTTCGAGTGGTTCAAGGCCCATGCTCCTGAGGATGTTGCTGTAGTGGATCGCTCGGACGATACCTATATGATCGCTGTCCAGGGACCGCGCGCAATCGAGCTCATCGACAAAGTTGCCAATATGGCCGTATCGAGTATTCAGCGATTCAATTGGGGAAATATTTCCATAGACGGAGTGCCGGTGCTTTTTGGAAGAACCGGCTATACGGGCGAAGATGGGGGAGAGCTTTTCTTTCCGGCGGCCGAGGCTCAGCATGTTTGGGAGCTGCTCCTTGCAAAAGGCGAAGCGCTCAGTATCGAGACAAGGCCTATAGGGCTTGCCGCGCGCGACAGCCTCAGGTTCGAAGCGGGGATGCCTCTCCATGGCCATGAAATCAGTACCGAAATCAACCCGATCGAGGCGGGCTTCAAGTGGGCCTGCGATTTCGAGAAGGAATTCATCGGCAAAGAAGCGCTCCTCGCTATCATCGACAAGGGAGTGAGCCGCAAGCTCGTGGGCATCGAAGTGTTCGGCGGAGTGCCGCGCGAAGGATACGAAGTGACTTCGCCCGATGGCAAAGCTATTGGCCACTGCGTTGCAGGCATGTTCTGCCCTACAGTCAAGAAATATGCGGCAAACGCCTTTGTACTGCCTGACTATGCCAAGGTTGGGACCGAAGCTTCGGTGGTGATCCGCGGCCAGCCTCGCAAGGCAGTTGTTGTGAAACGTCCGCTCTACCTGCCTGCCTACCGGCGTTAGCGCCAAACGCGGCAAGATATAGAATTACAGAATTTCAGGAGGAAATTATGGCAATCGACAAGAATGCACGGTATTTGGAATCTCATGAGTATGCAAAGCCCGAAGGAGGCAATTTTGTAATCGGCATTTCCGACCATGCGCAGGCCGAGCTTGGCGATGTCGTATTTGTCGAGCTCCCCGCAGTGGGTAAGACCATTGCCAAGGGCGCGACATTCGGAACCATCGAATCGGTAAAAGCCGCAAGTGACCTCTATATGCCGGTTTCCGGCACCGTTGTCGAAGTGAACGAGGCGGTCAAGAACGACCCGGCCCTTGTCAACAAAGATTGCTTTGGAGCCGGTTGGCTCATCAAGGTTGCCCCATCCAATCCTGCTGAATTCGACAGTCTTCTCGACGCGTCTGCCTATGGAAAAGCCATAGGGGAGGAATGAGACCGTGCCGTTTATCCCGAATACCGATGCCGAACGCACCGAAATGCTCAAAACTATCGGCGTCGAGTCGGTCGAGGAGCTTTTTTCTGATATTCCAGCGCATTTGCGCATACAGAAGCTCGATCTGCCCGATGGCGTTTCGGAAATGGAAGCACTCGCGGCGCTCGATGCGCTTGCTGAGCGCAATGCGCAGACAACAAAAATGGATTGGTTTGTTGGTGCCGGCGCGTACAACAGCTATATTCCTTCTCTTGTGCCTGCCCTGGCTTCGAGAGGGGAGTTTCTGACTGCCTATACGCCCTACCAGCCAGAAGTCTCGCAAGGGACATTGCAGGCAATCTTTGAATACCAGAGCATGGCAGCCAAGCTGCTGGGCATGCCCGTTGTCAATGCTTCCCACTACGATGGCGCAACGGCACTCGCAGAAGCAGTGCTCATGGCGTGGAAGGCAAAAGAAGGCAGAAACAGGATTTTGCTTCCCGCGGATTTGCATCCGGAATATGCCAAGGTCATTGCGACCTATCTTACTTCATTCGATATCGAGCTTGCACGCTATGATGGAGACCCTGAAAGAGCATCCCTGGATGAGCGCACAGCAGCAATTGTAGTAGCGTATCCAGGCTTCTCCGGCGAGGTATATCCGGTCGAAAAGGCTGCAGCGCGTGCACATGCAGCCGGTGCGCTCTGCATTGTACAGGCAGACCCTGTCATGTGTGCGATCTTCAAGAGCCCCGGGGAGCAGGGTGCGGATATTGTCACTGCGGAAGGGCAGAGCCTTGGCAACCCCCTCAATTTCGGCGGGCCTTATCTTGGCATGTTGGGCACGACAGAAGCGCTCCTGCGCCGCCTGCCTGGTCGCATTGCCGGAGAAACAAAGGACAAAGAAGGCAGAAGGGGCTTTGTGCTCACGCTCTCGACCCGGGAGCAGCACATCCGCAGGGAAAAGGCCGTATCGAACATTTGCTCGAACCAAGGCTTGAGCATGCTGCAGACCTGCATCTATCTGGCCGCTCTCGGAAAGCAGGGATTGCGGCATGTCGCAAAGCAATCCTATGACAAGGCGCATTATGCGGCCGAGCTCATTGGGCGCATTCCTGGCTTCCGTGTCGCAACGAAGCAATTTTTCCGCGAATTCCTTGTGCAGACGCCCAAACCCGCAGCTGACATCGCGCGCGCGCTTGCAAAGAAAGGCATTGTGCCCGGCTTGCCTGTTTCGCGCTACTTCCCTGACAGGCCGAATGAGCTTCTGATGTGCGTAACCGAAATGAATTCGCGCCCACAAATCGAACGGCTTGCCATTGCGCTCAAGGAGGCCTCGAAATGAACACAATGAATATGCGCGATGAGCCTCTCGTCTACGAACTTTCCAGACCCGGAAGAATCGGCTGCACGCTCCCCAGATCGGATGTGCCGGAATATGCGCTTCCTGAAGGACTTGTGCGGACCGAGCTCGATCTTCCCGAGCTCGACGAGCTGACAGTGGTGCGGCATTTTACGCGCCTTTCCCAGAAGAATTTTTCGATCGATACTGAATTCTATCCGCTTGGCTCATGCACCATGAAGTACAACCCCAAGGCCAACGAGGCTGCCGCTGCGCATTCAGGATGGAAAAATCTGCATCCGCTTGTAGAGCCTGAGCATGCACAAGGCGCGCTCGAGCTGCTTTGGCGCCTGCAGGAAGCGCTGCAGAAAATTGGCGGCTTTGCCGCTGCCTCCTTGCAGCCGGCTGCGGGAGCGCATGGAGAATTTTCCGGCGTGCTTATGATACACGCCGCGCTCAAGGACAGGGGAGAGCTGGGCCGCAAAAAAATGCTGATTCCTGACTCGGCGCATGGCACCAATCCTGCGAGCTGCACGATGGCGGGCTTTGTCACTCAGACCATTCCTTCAGGTCCCGACGGCAATATCGATATAGCAGCCTTGCGCGCTGCCCTCGATGACACCGTTGCCGGCATCATGATCACCAATCCGAACACGCTGGGTCTTTTTGAGACAAACATCGAAGAGATCTGCAGGCTCGTGCACGAAGCAGGCGGCTATGTCTATGGCGACGGTGCGAACATGAACGCACTGACGGGCGTCTTTAAGCCGGGCAGCTCAGGCATCGATGTCATGCACTTCAATCTGCACAAGACCTTCTCGACACCGCATGGTGGCGGCGGGCCTGGCGCCGGAATGATAGCCGCAAACGAGACTTTGGCTCCCTATCTGCCAGGTCCTGTTGCGGTCAAGCGCGGCGAAAGCTATCGCCTCGAAATGCCGGCTAAAAGCATCGGCCAGGTCAAGGCATTCTATGGGAATTTCGGTGAGCTTGTGCGCGCGTACACGTACCTCCTTATGACAGGCGGCAACGGCTTGCGGCGAGTCGCGGAAAATGCGGTGCTGAATGCGAATTATCTCAAAGCGTTGGTGGAAGGAGTCTATCCGGTGCCCTATAAGCGCCATTGCATGCACGAGTTTGTCGCAAAAGGCACTATTGTCCCGGGCGTCCACACCCTTGATATAGCAAAGCGCCTGATCGATTATGGGTTCCATCCTCCCACAATCTATTTCCCGCTCATTGTGCAGGAAGCGCTCATGATCGAACCTACGGAAACCGAATCGAAGGAAACCCTCGATCAATATGCCGATGCGATGCTGAAAATTGCAAAAGAAGCTGCGGAGCAACCCGAGCTTCTGCACGATGCGCCGCATAATGCGCCGGTAGCGCGCCTCGATGAAGTTATGGCTGCGCGCTGTCCGATACTCTGCTATCGCGGGTAACGAGCGCTTCGGGGTGAACAAGGGGCTTTCTGCGTTTGAGGAAAGCCCCTCTTTTTTTGGGTTTATGATTCTATTGTAAGAAACGTACTGGAAATATGCGCGAAGCCTTGTTTCATAAGAGAAAGTGAGATAAAATTATAATAATAAATTGAAACATTAAGAAAATACTTAGGAGTAGCGATGCTCTGGCTTTCACTTGCGACTGCGGTGGTTCTGTCCTCGGTTTTAATGCCTCTAGTAATCCAATTCTGTCACAGGCATCAGCTCTATGACAGGCTCAACGATCGAAAGGTTCACTCAAACAGCAAAATGCCGCGGCTGGGCGGCATAGGGATTGCGCTCGCATTCATTCTGTCGATCGTAATCATTCGAATCTTTCAAATTGATGAATTTCATCAGCTATACGATGGCTATCGATTGTGGCCCATAATTGCAGGCGCAAGTACCATTCTTCTCACCGGGCTTTTAGATGATCTTATTGACCTTACAGCATGGCAGAAGCTGACCCTGCAATCGGCTGCCGCCATAATGGTGATGCTTGCAGGGTATCGTTTCAAGTTTCTTGTTGTCCCGTTTGGCAGCGGCGTCTGGGATTTTGGCCTTTTTTCGTATCCTCTCACCTTTTTATGGATTGTTGGGATCACGAATGCGATCAATCTCATCGATGGCATCGATGGGCTTGCGGGCGGAATTTCGGGGCTGGCAGCGCTTGCATTTGCATTATTCTTCATGTTCACATCGAATGTGCTTCCAGCAGAGATCTGCCTTGCGCTTGTAGGGAGCATTATCGGTTTTCTCATTTATAATCTGCCGCCAGCCAAGATTTTCATGGGTGATTCAGGCAGCCTCTTTTTAGGCTATGTGCTTGCCATAATTCCGCTCATGAGCCAGTACAAAGGCTTTCAGGGTACCGATATCGGAGTGCTTTCCGCAGCGACAGTGCTCAGTATTCCGATTTTCGACACGCTTATGGCGATGTATCGCCGTTTCAGGGCTCACCAATCATTCTTTTCGGCGGATCGCAAGCATCTGCATCACCAATTGCTCGACCGCGGATTCCATACATCAGAAATTCTCCTAATCCTGTACTCGTTGACAGTAGTGCTTGCAATGGTTTCTCTGAGCATGTTGTTCATCCCTCTCTCGTGGAGCTTTGTGCTCAATGTCGCGATGTTCGGTGCGATGCTTCTGTATTTTTTGCGATTCAGCAGGCCCGATCGCGAAAAAAACATGCATGGTCCTCTCTGATATTCTGAAAGCAAGCCGCTCGAAACATTTACGCTCCATAACATTAAATATTTGCTGCATCAGAAAATATTGAATACAGAGGCCAAGCCGCTTGTGCCTGTTGCAGCCACGATAGTATCTCCAAGCGCTGCGATATTCATAATAGATGCAATACCTGCATAATTCGCGTCGACTGAAGCAAGCGAAGATTGAGCGATTGGCTGGCCGGCCACATCAAGCGCAATAATTCCTATGCTTTGCCCACCGCCAGCAACGAGAAATGACGATGATGGATATATCCTTGCCAACGCAAGGGAGCGCGCCTTGTCGAATTCGTTTGTGAGGCTGATAGTCGATACAGGCTGATACCCGGTATATCCATCAATCTTCGAAAATACATGCAGTTTCTTTGAATACCCTAGTACGTACATGAGAGTGTTCTGTTCGTCGAACACGATCGATTTGGGGTCGCCGAGGGATTCACCATTTGCACCACTCGCATAGGTTGTCGCTGAGCTGAATTGATTGTCCGAATAATGAACAAGGAATATCCTCGCGATATTCGATGAACATGCTGCAATCCAGCCATCGGACAGCAATGCCAGGTCTTCCATTCCCAGGGAAGAACTGGGCGGATTTTCAAAGCAGCTTGCAAAGAGAAATTCTGCTTCCAGCACAGGTTCCCCGGCAGTCGGATTTTCCACGTTGAATACCAGGATTTTCTCCGGGGAATTAGTGAGCACGAACAGTTTTTTCGTGTCAGGAGAGAATTTGAGCGCCTTGATATTCGCAAAAGCAGGTGCCCCATTTTTACCGCTTACAATATCTTTTTTCGCAACTATCGCACCTGCGGTATCGAGCACATATACTCGCAGCCAATTGGAAGAGGAAGATCCAGCCGCGAGCAGCAAGCCATTGGCCGAAAGGCTCACGCGATCCGGGCTGCGTTCGCTCTTTTCAATAACCACCTTGTCTCGCCACAAGCGAATCCAGCCCGATTCTGCAGGAAGCACAACCGGAATGCCATTCGAATCCGTTGCTTCCTGGCCGGCTGTCGAGAAAAACAGGTGAACAGCGCTCGATTTGTCGAGGCCAGCGATTGCGATAAGGCCATTTGTGCTTGCTGTAACCCACTTTGCATCCGATGGCACGCCTGTGCCCTGGTTGGCCGGATCGCCGTTATCGTGAAGAGCTTTGGTCAATGCTGCCCTGTAATCCATGCTCTGGATCCACTCGGCATGCGCAGAAAGGGGAGGGCTTACATTCGTGGACTTTTGAGTAACAACCTGAGCAAGTTTCGTATCAGGATCAGTCAGAAGAGCATCCATTTTCAGAAATGAAAAGGCGCCAGGTGCATCAATCGTTCCGAAATGCAATCGATAACCTGTGAGTATTTGATTGCCCGCTTCGAGGCCACCCCCAACCGCCTCTCCGTTCGCAAACCAATCAATTCCGAGGTTTGCATTTTCTTCGGCGACCGCGAGCGGCACAAGCATTTTTTTGTTCTTGTTCAAAAAGCGGTCGACGCCAATAGCAGCCTTCGCCGAAAGCTCGAGAAGCGGCACAGAAAGTGAAATGTTGATGGAGGGATCGGCAAGGACAATGTCGCAATTGCCAGAAGAAATCCTGCCGGGCAGCACGAGAATGGTTTCGACAGAGCCCGCAAGCGTAGCTTGAGTATTGTCCTTCAGCTGAACTGTGAGGCGATAGTAGCCAGATGGCAGATCAGCAGCATTGAAACTCTGCTCTGTTGCGGCGAATTCAGCAGTATATGCGGGCGGCCCTTCAGCGGTCGCATCGCCGGGCAAGCCCAAAAACTCGAGCGATATACTATATTCCCAGGAAGCATTCGGTGTCTGTGTTGTCGAAAATGTTATCTGCACGCTGCCTTTGCCCTTTGCGAGGTGCAGACTGATGGGAAGATTTATAGTGCGTCCTGCAGAAACATCGATTTGCGTCTGGTTCTCTACTATTATTGATCCGTCAGCAGCCAGACCTTCAGCAAGGATATTCCACCCCCCAACCTTCAAGGTGATATCCCCGCTCGCCCGGCCCAGAGTCTTAGTGATGATTTCCCCTTCATGCGAGGTGCATGTCAACCGGTACGACGCGATTTGCCAGCCGGTTTGCGGCCCGATCAGCCTGGGCGCCGCGCCGCTATGCGCCGCGCTTTCGGGCGCTCCGCCTTTTGGTATGTCTTTTGCAGCGTAGTGCGCAAATTCGCCTGGCAAAATGCATTGAATTCGCAGGGTCCCCTGGCTTTTTGGCGCTTCGATAGCGCATGCTGCCATCGCAGCCAGAACGAGGCCCAGAATCGCCAAGCGCAAGAAAACTTGCAAAAGCCTCCGATGTGTGACAATGGAACTCATTCGTCCCCTCCTCACATAGAATGTCGCGCGCGACTGGGCGCTCTGCTTCAAATTTGGAGAAACAAAACGGCATCGCTGCGCTCGAGGCTTCTTCAGCAAAATATAGAGGCTGCATTGCAGAATCTGATGAGAGCGGACTATAATGAGCATCAATGATTCTGTTGCGTTCCGGCGTGTTGCTGCCAAGATTGGGCAGTAAAGATACCATTTAGGGGAGGGTGCGTGTGAAAATACTGTTCGTTTCCAGCGAAGTGACACCATTCGCAAAAAGCGGAGGTTTAGGCGATGCAGTATCTTCTCTTGCGACGGCGCTATCCCGAGCTGGCCACGATGTACGCATTCTGCTTCCGCGCTATTACTTCATCTCGAAGAATACGCTGAGGAGAATAAATGGGCTTCTGGAAATTGAAACCGCCCGCGAGCACTATCACGCATTCTTATACACAACAGCAATGCCGAATTCGCAGGTCAAGATATATTTTCTCGATTGCGAGCCTCTGTATGGGCGCAATGGCATTTATGGCTATTCTTCCGCGCAGGAATTTCCAGACAATCCTGCTCGATTTTCGGTATTGAGCAAAGCTGCCTTTGCAGCATGCCGGAGTCTCGGATGGATTCCCGATATCATGCACGCGAATGATTGGCCAACCTCGCTAGTGCCAGTCTATCTCAATACTACCGAAAAGAATACAGAATTTTCGGATACGGCGGGAGTGCTCACAATCCATAACCTGGGCTATCAGGGGATATACAGCAGGGATCATTTTCCGGAGCTTGGTCTAGGGTGGGAATATTTCTATGGAGCCGGGTTTGAATATTACGGCAATGTGAACTTTCTCAAAGCTGGCATTGTTTCTGCTGAATGCATTACAACTGTCTCGCCGACGTACGCCAGGGAAATCCAAACCCCGAATGGCGGCTTCGGGCTCGATGGCCTCCTAAGGCAAAGGAGTCGCGATCTTGTAGGTATTCTTAATGGCATTGATGTTGATATATGGAACCCCGCAGCAGATCCGTATATCCCCGCACATTATTCCTATAAAGACATGAGCGGCAAGGCAGCATGCAAGGCTGCACTCCAGAAAGAGCTTGGTCTTCCTTCTGACCCGAATGTTCCCGTCATCGGCATGGTGACGCGGCTTGTGGAGCAGAAGGGCATTTCGGAAGTGTTCGGTCGTACATATGGTTGCATGCGCAAAATCCTGGAGACAATACATGTGCAGGTTGCGGTGCTCGGATCCGGAGACGCGTGGGCCGAAGAAGCAATCATGAATTATTCCGCGCAGTATCCTCAATTCAAGGGTGTTGTCGGCTATAATGAAAGGCTTGCCCACCTCATCGAAGCGGGAGCCGATTTCTTCCTCATGCCGAGCAGATATGAGCCTTGCGGGCTGAACCAGATGTACTCGCTCGTGTACGGGACTCTGCCGATTGTGCACAGGACAGGCGGCATTGCCGACACTGTTGTGAACTATAATCAGGAATTAGGCGAAGGCACGGGTTTCATGTTCGATGACCTGACACCACAGGCTGTATATGATACAGTCGGATGGGCTATGTGGGCGTGGTACAACAGACCTGAGCACATCCAGAACATGCGTGTGCGCGCGATGCAACAGGATTTTTCTTGGGCTCGATCGGCAGATGAGTATGTCAGGCTTTACGAACATGCCATTTCTTTAAGAAAAGCACGATGACAGTTCGGCTCTGTCGGTCTGCATCAATCGACAAGGAAGTAGTTGATGTCTGAACGAAAAACTCTTGATTACAATAAAAATGAAGTGCGGGAACGTCTGCTTCGGACATTCCAGAGCGGCACGAAAGAATGGGCCGCAGCGGATCTTGCACGTGCCACAGGACTGCCGCTCGCTCAGATTAACGCGGAAATGCCGGCAATTGCAGATGAGTATCGCGGCAGGCTGAAGGTTTCGGACAAAGGGGATATTCTCTATTCCTTCCCCAATGGCCTGAAGAGCAGATATCGAGGTTTCGGCCCCTTTATGCGAAAACTGGGGAGAGCTCTTGGACGCGGTGCGGCAGAAGCGGGCAAGGCCTTGTTCAAGATATGGATTCTTGTGACCCTTTTTGGGTATTTCTTTTTGTTTATTGCACTTGCGCTTGTAGCGTTCTTTGGCTCCATTGCAGTGCAGCAGGGAGGCGGGTCGCGCGATCGTGGTGACAGAAGAGGAGGGGGTGGGCTCGGAGGGCTCTGGCTCACCACGAGTCTTTTTGATTCCATGATCCGGCTCTGGTTCTACAGCGAGCTTTTCAAGAGTTCCGAAGCCCGCTACAGGGATTCTTTTGCCAGACGCGAACGTCATCCGCTTCACAAAGCTGTCTTTTCGCATGTTTTCGGCGATGGAGACCCGAATGCCGACTGGGATACTGTTTTGAAGAAGGCCTTTGTCGCTTTTGTGCAGACGCATAAAGGAGTCATTACGCTTCCGGAATTCATGGCGATATCGGGATTGAAACCGCAAGAGGCCGAGGACCGGATTACGCGATTTCTCGTCGAATTCGAGGGCAGCCCGGAAGTGACGGAAAGCGGCGCGCTCTATTTCTTTTTCCCGTCGCTGCTTGCGAAAGCTGGTAACGTATCAGCCGCAGCTGCTTCCACATTTCCTCTCAAGAAGCTCAAAAGCTTTTCTTCCAACAATAAGAAAATGGATCGCACCTTCCGCTGGGTCAACATTGTCAATTTGCTGTTCGGTTCGTATTACGCATGGAATGCGATGAATATTGGCACCGACGTCATTGTGCGGACTTCCCAGGGCTTGAGTTTGCGGGGAGGGCTAACGTTTCTCTATTCCTATACGGTCTATCTTGCATCGCAGCTTGGAGCGGCGAAGCCTGCTGTCGTAATAGGATGGTTGCTGGGCGCAGCGCCTTTGGCTTTTTCAGTGCTTTTCTTTGCAATTCCCCTCATTCGCTCATGGCGTCTGAAACGCGAAAACGAAATGCTCAAGCGCGAGAATATGAGAAAAATGCTGTATTCAGGTGTCCTTTCAAGTCCTCAAGGTTTTGATCATCGCGCGGTTGCTTTGCCGACTGAAGAAGTGCGGCCCGCAAATCCAAAGTCTGTGGAAGAGGAAATCCAGCATCTCGCGGCATGGAGCTCTGCAGAGATACGCGCTGATGGAAAGTGGTTTTTCAAGGATGTCGAATTTGTGCAAAAAGAAGTCGAACATGTGCGCGCCTCGATCAAAGAATCGGATTATGCTGCCGACCGGACAATTTTTGATACAAATGCCCCGGTTTGATTTTCCGATGCGCAATATAATGCTCTTTCAGGCGATGCAGAAAATCGGTGCACGAAATACTTCGATTATCAGCACCATAGAGCCGGTATTCACCAATGTCTTTTCCATGATGCTTCTTGGCGAAATCCTTACAGGGCAGAGAATTGTTGGAGGAGTCCTGATTTTGGCCGGAGTTATTGTCCTGGATCGCTTGGGCTATTCGCCTGACAGCACCATATCAGCGACTTCGAGCATCGGCCGGAGTTCGCCAATATCAAAATCGCCAGGAACCGACGAAGGGAAATCATAGTCGGGAGAAATCAGAATGCCGCGTTCCATGCATCGCATAAATATTGTTTCATGCATTGCGCGCGGATATCTCGGGTAAAGCCAAGGACCCGACCTTTCGAACAGGGAGCCGGCGAATCGGTCCATGCGCATCCATTGCTCGCTTGAATCAATTTTTTCCTGCTCGAACATTTGAGAAAGCGCATGGATAGCCGCCATCCCGTGCAGGCCATCGATAAGCTCGCTTTCTTTTTCTTCCTCTGAACGGGGCGATTTGCTTGCAAGAATGCCAATGGAAAAGGCCGCAGGAACAGGAAGAATGATGCTCACTGATTCGGGCTCTGAGGTCATCTCGGGCTTTTTCAGATATGCATCGAACGCAAAGACGCATGTGCCTGGCGCAGGTTTCGAAACGCCGCCTGTCGCGATCCTTGTTGCTTCTTCGGGCGAATTGAATAATTTGACAAAAGGCCTCTGGGGCATGTGTTTTTGAATCATTCTTGCGATGCGGCCATTCCATTCGCCTGGCGACGGTGCAACAAGGCCGCGGTCGATTGCGCTTTTCGCGATTGTTGCAAGCCCGCGCGGCTTGTAGCCAAATATATTCCTGCCATAGTCCGACCAGAGGCTCAAGAGCTTTTTGCCATTTGCGGCATACAGTCTCCAACCGCGCATGCGCCGAATCGGAGGCAAGCGCGAAAGGAGCAATTCAGGCAGGTGTACAGTGCTGCTTTCTTTTTCTGTCATATTCTCTTTCATCAATGCTCGACCTTTTCAAGCTTTTTTGTATATTTGGGAAAGAATTGCGCAATCTTCCCGGAATCGAAGCGAACGATGACAAGCAAGCCTGCGCTCTGCGATGGTGTAACCTTGATAATAGTCCCGCTGCCGTACTCATCATGATATACGGACATGCCAGGCTCCCATTCAGGCTTTTCAGGCTTAGGCGCCGGTTCCTGGCTCCGATACTCGTTTGCAGCGCTTTGGACGTACATGCTTTCGCCATAGCCGCGTCTACCCGTTTCCGAACCGGCCGACAGCAAATCAGGCTGGTGCTGCTCCACCGCGAGGCGCCTTGAAGCCCCCCAGAGCTCGTACAATTCAGGATCGATTTCGGTCAGGAATCGGCTCGGCATGGTTTCGAACAAGCGCCCATGCAATCTGCGCCACCGGCACGCCGAAAGGTAGAGATGTTCTTTCGCTCTCGTCACTGCCACATAGAAAAGGCGACGCTGTTCTTCGAGATCATCCCCTTCTTCATCGTTTCGGGGGAAAAGACCCTGCTCAAGGCCAGTTACAATGACAATTGGGAATTCGAGGCCTTTTGTGTTGTGCATGGTAATCAAGGTTACCGAATCAGCGTTGCTGTCGCCGTTCTGCTGGGACTGATCGAGCATGATGGTATCAAGGAATTCAAGCAATCCTTCCTCCGAAAGCGGGAATTCGGATGCTGCATTGACTAGCTCTTCTATGTTTTCTTCTTTTTGGGTGCCTGCGATTCTATCTTTGCTGCGATAGAGTTCGATGAGCCCACTTCTCTGCGCAAGATCGCTGATAAGCGCTCCAAGATCTTTGGGGTGGTTTTCATCCTGCAATCCGGACATGAGCATCGACCTTGCACTCTCCATGAGCCCTACAAAATACTTAAGCCCTTCTTTTCCTTTTCCGTGCGCTTGTGCCTGTCTGTCTCGTGAGGCTTCCAAAAGATCGAATTGCTTCTGCATGGCATATTCAACAATTGCGCTGATGGCAGAGGCTCCGATTCCTCGTGATGGCTTGTTTACGATCCGCTTGAATGCAATCTCGTCTCTGGGGTTAGCGAGCAATGCCAGAAAAGCCAGCATATCCTTGATCTCTTCGCGTTCGTAGAATCGCAATGCCCCTACAAGGCGGTAAGGAATATCGAATTTGGGGAAAAGCCGTTCGAATCCAAGGGATTGCGCATTCGTCCGGTACAAGATAGCGATATCCTTCCAGTGGCCGCCATTCTGCACATGCTGCCGTATGATTGAAGCACAAAATTCGATTTCCTGATCCTGATCGTCGAGAATCGCGAGCTTGGGCTTTGTGCCACCCGGGCGAGTCGCAAGCAGCTTTTTCCCGAGTCTGCTCATGTTGCGAACCACAATACTGTGCGCCAGATCGAGAATCCGCTGATGTGAACGATAATTCCGCTCGAGCTTGATGATCTTTGTTTCGGGGAAAATCGTTTGAAAATTGAGAATATTGCGCACTTCAGCGCCGCGGAAACGATAGATCGACTGGTCATCATCGCCTACTACACAGAGCATGCCTTCTGGACTGGCGAGCTGCTGCAGCAGACGGAATTGAGCGACATTGGAATCCTGGTATTCATCGACAAGAATGACTCTGAATCGCTGGCGGGTACGATTCCGGATGATCTCATCTTTTTCGAGAAGGAGAGCGGGCAGAAGAATAAGGTCACCAAAATCCACATTGCCAGTCGCACGAAGCCGTTCTTCGTAGGCAGCATAGATGCGCCGGAATTCAGGGTGCTGGCTTATGAAACCGAGAGTCGGAGAGTCTGGAGCAAGGCAATAATCTTTTGCTTTTGCAATTAAAAATGCATAATCGCTGCAATCCCGCCTCGAAAAAGCCGGGAACACCGAGTGAACCAGCTCCGCGCTGTCATCAGCATCGTAAATGGTGAATTCGCTTCTCAATCCGAAAGCTTGGGCGTTTCGCCGCATAAACCATGCGCCAAAAGAATGGAAAGTCCGGATAATTGCCCTTTCGCATGCCGGCTCGATGGCCATGGCACGTTCCCTCATTTCGTTGGCTGCCTTGTTCGTAAAGGTAACCGCAAGGATGGACTCGGGCGGAATGCCTTTTTCTCGCACAAGGTAGGCGATTTTCGTCGTAATAACCCTTGTCTTGCCTGTGCCAGCGCCCGCGAGTATCAACAGGCGCGTTCCGTCAAAGCGCACTGCTTCGAGCTGTTCAGGGTTGAGCCCTTGCAGATAATCCGGAATTCTGTCAGCCATCATGGTTCGGCAGTATAATCCAGAATTGCGTTAAAATCGACACCGTTCACGGAAATAATGCGGGCATGCACAACCGATCCGGGGTTCTGCCTTGAATGGATCAATGTGACACCATCCACATCGGGGGCCTGCATCCATCCGCGGGCAATGCACAGGTCGTCATGGTCAAAGACTTCTTCGACAACAAATGTGTCGTTCGAGCCGATGAAGCGCTGAAGCTTTGCTCCAGTAATTGCAGTCTGCACTTCTTCGATGAGCGCTTTTCGTTTTTTAGTGATAGATTTGGGCACGCGATTCTTCATTGTATAGGCAGGCGTGTTTTCTTCTCTCGAATATTCGAACGCGCCGAGCCAGTCGAGCTGAGCCTTCTTCTGGAATTGCAGGAGCTCCTCGAAATCATCCTCTGTCTCTCCAGGAAAGCCCACGAGGAATGTCGAACGGATCATCGCGTCGGGGAGAGACTCTCGTATCGAAGCGAGCAGTTCCAGATACGCAGTCGCGGAGCCTTTCCGGTTCATGCGTCGCAATACCGCTTCTGAAGCATGCTGGAACGGCAAATCGAAATAGGGAGCGAAGCGCCGGTCTTCGCGGATGATCGGGAGTATTGTTTCTGGAAAATGGTCGGGATGGATATAGAGGATGCGGACACGAAAATCTCCGCTCAAGCCGGCGATGGATTCGAGCAGATTGGGAAGCAGACACCTGCCTTTTAGATCTCGCCCGAAATTGCCAAGATCCTGGCCAATCAGCACGAGTTCGAATATGCCTCTTTCGAGGAGCGTTCGAGCTTCATGAACAATATCCTCTATCGTTCGCGAGCGGAGCTCTCCTCGGATAAGGGGAATTGCACAATATGTGCAGTGATTGGAGCATCCTTCAGTGATTTTGATATGCGCCGTACCCGGAAAATCGAACAGTGCCTTGCGAGGATAGTATGCGGAAGGCAAGCTGGCTTGCTGAGGAGGGCAGACGAGGACGCGTTCTCCTCCGACCACTTTCTGAATTGAGTCGGGTATGAGTGAAAGGTCTGCGTTGCCCACAATGCCGTCGGCATCGACGAGATCCTGGAATAGAGCATCGGGATATCGCTGGGACAGACAGCCTGCAACAACGACTTTTTTCTCTGGCCACTGGCGCTTGGCCTCGATAATTGCTTGTATGGATTCTTTTTTTGCGTCTTCTATAAATCCGCATGTATTGACGATGATGACCTCGGCATTTTCAGGAGAGTCAACAGCGACAAAGCCCGCATCCACAAGTCTTGAAGCTATCTCTTCCCCGTCGACTTGATTTTTGGCGCAACCATGCTGATCAATAAAAAATGCCGGCATATTTTATCCTCGATAATCTTCTGTAAATTCATGCAATATAGATAAAAGTATCCTTGTGAATACCCGTGCTCCAGACTGGCGGTGCGTTTCAGTCGAGGGGCGCAGCGACGAGAGCCCAGCCGCCTTGCGAATTCGACCATGAAAGACGCTGGACTGAAATTTCCCCTGGACCGCCCATCATCAATTCAGTCGATTTTCCTGCAGATTGAAACACGCTCACTTTGACTGCCTGGGCATTGGCTGTCCAGAATGTAATGCTGTTTGAGGCATTGACAGTGATAGATTCTCCCTTGCGGTAATATTTTTCCACCCATTCTTTTCTGTCAGCTTCATATCGGAACATGACAGGCGACACAAAACTTACATTTACATAGAAAGGATGCGGGCCACTGGCGCTCTTGAAGAGAACAATTGGTGCTGGCTCAGCTTTGGACGCAGCGGGGGCAGCTGCGCTGGCAGGGATAGTAATGTCACTTGAGGTTTCTTGCTGCGACAAGGCTTCTTTTACATCGAAGTGGGCGAGAGCGCCATTCTGCGGCTCATTCGGCGCATAATCGATAATCGAGACAATGAGGCGATCCTTGTCGGCAGTGGGGTTGATGACCGTCTCCTCATTCAGCCCAAGGGTGAATTCGCCATACGGCGTGTCCAGGACAACCTTGTCTTTCACTGACTTGAGTGTGACTGAAATGAAATCATTCCCGAGGGGCAGATAGACGCGATCCTGCGGGTAGAGGCGCTGTTCGAAGGGCAGCCCTTCAGCGCGATAGTCAGCAGGTGTCCGGCTTGCACGAGATGGGAGCTTGAGGCGCGGGAGCATGCTTACAACGCCGACAATAATAATGAGTATAGCAAGCGCATACAGCAAAAAATGTCCCAGTTGGATGGGGGCTGCGTGTACTTTCTGGTTTTTTTGCGCAGGAAAGGAAGGCTGATGTGAAAGCGCAATTTTTTCTTTCTGTGAATCTGTCAAAGAAGGCTGTGCCTTTGCTAAAGGCGCTTCGGATTCTGTAACGGAAGCCGGGCCAGCTGCGGGGGGCGCTTTTTCAGGCTCGGAAGGATGCTTTGCAACTGCTTGCTTTTTCGATGTCCGGGGCTTTTTGCCGCTTTTTGCATGCTCAGAGGAAAGCGCAGAAGCTTTGGCTTCCGCTTCTTCAGATTCTTCAGTGAAAAGCAGCGGCACTTCCGGTTCCTTGCGTGCCGGCTTGGTTTCAGCTGATGTTTGCGTATCGGGGCTTTTTGCAGTGGGCTCGATGGCTTCGGGCGTTTCGGATGAAGGCTTTTCCGGACTTTTGTCTTGGCTAGGAGGCTCTGGCTCAGGTTCTGCCGCCTTGAAGCGGGCTACAGTTTCTGCTGGATTCAGCCCCAGAAATTCAGCATAATTCCGGATAAAGCCGATGATATACACTTCGCCAGGGAATCCATCGAAATTGTCGTTTTCAATGCCCTGAAGAAAGCGTTTGCTGATATTTGTTTCATCAGCAACCTGATCGAGCGTGAGGCCTTTGCCCAGACGAGTGTCTCGAAAAATATTCCCGACCTTGCCCATCACCACCCCCCGCTCCTGCAACCTCTCTTACTGGAAAAGGAAATTGTTGTAGACATTCGCGCTCGCGGGTGCATCGTACACAAACCTGTCATCGCGAATGCCCTGGTTGAGCAGGACATTCTGGAAATCGAAGGTGATTTTGTCATTCGAGACAGTCCAGCCCTCGAGCCTGCGGATAAGCATTGTATCGCCGCTCACGGAAAGCCGAATATTCTTGTATCCTTCAGAAACGCTCTTCCTCGACAGCATGAGCCGATATACCTGCTCAGTCGAACCGGGATCGAGAGGTTCCTCGTTCGGACTGCGCTCCCACCCGATTGTATAGTTCCGCCTGAGCAGAGAAAGGCCTTCCTTCGATGCAAGTGTTGCTGCACCCAAAGAAATGCCCTGATCGCTCGCATCCTGACGCAGAACCGCCCGGTATTGCGGCAGGTACACAAGCAGTGTCTTGCCGTCAAACACGATAACCTGGTCTGCAGGCTGGGAGAAATCGATGCGCAACAGTGTCGGCGACTTGAAAATAAGTTTTCCTGTCATCGGCTGTCTGCCGGCAGTGATTTGCACGTCTGCTTGATAGTCAGTGACCGAGGCGTACCGATCAGCAAGCTTCGAGAAGAATTGGTCTGCGGTCAGAAGAGTCTGCGCGCCGATATTCGATAGGGCCATATAAAAGCCCACAATGAACATCAGAACAAAAAAGTGTTTTCGTTTCACGAATTCTGCTCCAGTTGCAAAATAATTGCAGGAACATCGGTAATCGATGGCGGTCCGAAATACTGGATGCTGCCAGGAATCCGATAATCGGAGGATAGCGCCCATTTGTCGCGCACTTGCGCAAAGGCTTTGAACGGTTTCCCTTCGAGGTCGACAAGGGCTTTCTTGATGACCGGCTTTTCTTTCCCGTGCCTGCGTTCGATATTCATCATGGAAACAATCGGAATGCCACCAGGTATCCATTCTTTGGGCGGGGCGGCCAGATTTCTGATTGCGGCGATATACCCAGTAAGCCCGTGCAGAATGAGCAGAGATGCCGAATAGCCGAGCGAGTAGCAATAGTCCGCATCGAAATTCGAGGGGAATGCACAGCGGCCTTCGTATCCAAAAAAGTGGGTTTGGTAGTCGAATGTGCCGGTATAGGTCCCTTTGGCTGACATTTCTTTCAGACGGCGCGAAACCATTTCGACGAGGAGTTTTTCAGTCTCGATTCTCGAAACCTGCACATTGCCATGGGGATCGCGATCCCAGCACAGCTGGGTCTGGATTGATTCGGGAAGTTGCGAAAAGAGCGCTGCGGTTTCGGCGGGCAGCTTCGAGAGAATAAAGGAGCGCTGCGCTTCGCCGCGGGGGAGCGACTCATATTCGGATCCGGCTGCCGCGATGATTTCATTAATTTGAGCTATGAGCGCTTTGATTTCGGGAATAAATTCGATCAGTCCTTCCGGCACAATGATGACACCGAAATTCTCACCTTTTGCGGCTCGGGCGGCGATTGCATCTGCGATCGTCGCAACAATCTGCGCAAGGCTCATTTGCTTGGCTTCGATCTCTTCTGATATGAGGGCAATATTCGGCCGTGTCTGGAAGGCGCATTCCAGTGCGATGTGTGATGCCGAGCGGCCCATCAGCTTTATGAAATGCCAATATTTGCGCCCGGAAGAAGCATCGCGGCAAATGTTGCCAATCAGTTCCGAATATACCTTTGTCGCGGTGTCGAAACCGAAGGAAATTTCGATCCATTCATTTTTTAGGTCGCCGTCGATTGTCTTCGGCACGCCGACGACGGTGACAGGGGCTCCTTTCTGAATAAAATATTCGGAAAGAAGCGCGGCATTGGTATTGGAATCGTCGCCGCCAATGACCACAAGCGCATCAAGGCCAAGTTTTATCGCATTTTCGAAAGATTTTTCGAGCTGCTGTGGCGTCTCGATCTTGGTTCTTCCGGAACCGATGATATCGAAACCGCCCGTATTGCGATATTGCTCAAGCAGATCTGCATTGATTTCCAGGTATTTTCCATCGATCAGGCCGGATGGTCCGCCTTTGAAACCGATAAGCTTCGATTTGGGATTTGCTTTCTTGATGCCGTCGAACAGCCCGGCGATGACATTGTGCCCGCCTGCTGCTGGTCCCCCGGAAAGGATTACACCGACAGTAAAGGCTTTTTCCGAGGGCGCTCCTTCTCCTTTTACGAATTTGACTGCGGGCTTTCCGAAACTGTTGGGGAATATGCTTTTCAGAAGCTCTTTGTCCTTGTCAGGTTCGATGACCTCGCTTGGCAATGCTTTGATATGGGGCAGGGGCTCAAGAAAAATTTCGGGTACTTTTGGAGTGTATGCATATCGTGCGGTATGAAGAGGTGATCGTTCAAGCATTTGCGTTTCTCCTGTTAAAAAGTATCATTACTATTGTACTGAATTGGCACATCATTGAAAAGGCCAGCAATTTCCTTCTTGATGAATATTCAAGAAGTGCCGATAAATGAACAGGAAGGCATATGGCAAGACGCGCCGTTGTGATAGCAATTTCTTTACTTTCTCTCTTTTTTATGCCGCTCGGCTTGTGCGGGGCAGAGCAGGAATACCATGTGATTCAGTCGGGCGAGACACTCTATTCGATTGCAAAAAGCTATTCGGTGCCCTATGAAATGCTTGCCAGCATCAACGGCATTACCGATCCATCCAAAATTCGCCCGGGGACAGTCTTGCTTATTCCCCTGGTGCATGTTGTTGCAAAAGGTGAGACATTTTTCGGAATTGCCAAGAAATACGATGTTTCTATCCAGGAATTGAAAACGGCAAATAGCCTTTCCGACTCATATGTTCTCAGAGTCGGAGATGTTCTTGTCATTCCGGATAAAGGCGTTGCAGCAGCCACCCCCTCACAAGCAGCGCCTGCTCAACCAGCGCCTGTTGCAGCTTCGCCTGCCGACACGGCGCCTCCATCTAGTGCAAAGCCAGCTTCGGCCACGCCTGCCGCATCTATACCGGCAGCGCCCCCTTCTGCACCTGCAGCAGCTTCACCTGCCGACACAGCCCCGCCTTCTTCTTCAAATTCAAATTCGAAAAATGCTTCAGCGGCTTCCCGTACGCCAGATGCTCTCTCTATTTGGCCAGTAGAAGGCAAAGGCCAGTACATGAGCGGCAAGCTCGAAGGCATCATGTTCCAGACAACTCGAGGAGCACCTGTCAAAGCGGTTGCATCCGGTACAGTTGTATCAGCAGGTCCGTCGCGAGGTTTTGGAGACGTCGTTTTCATCCAGTCTAAATCAGGCTTTGTGTATGTATATGGAGGAAATGAATCGATTCTCGTAAAGACTGGAGAAAACGTCGAGCCCGGAAAGACCATAGGCAGGGTGGGGATCGATGCAAAAGATGGCACTGCGATTGCCTATTTCTTCGTATTCCGCAATGGACAGCCCATAGATCCTTCTCTTGCTCCCCGCGACTAGAAATATGCCGATGTTGATTTTGCTCTTGTCCCCGAGTATTGAGTATTGTATCTTATAAAAGAAGATACGAAACTATAGTCAAAGGGAAAAGTATGAGCGACCTGGAGAACTGCAATACAGGGAGCAGTTCTGAGCGGCCCACGCGCAAAAATGAAGATTCGATGGCTGATCTTGATCCTCTCAACCTATATCTACGACAAATTTCGAAATATCCTCTCCTGGATGCCTCTCGAGAAAAGGAAATTGGCGCGCGCCTTGCCGATCTCGGTGCGCAACTTACCCAAATAGACCTCGCAATTGCTGAAAAACCTGATAATGCGGAATTGGAAAGAGAACGCAATCGAATTGCGGCGGATATTCGCGCAACAAGAGAGCTGCTGATTACCTCGAATCTTCGCCTTGTGGTATCCATCGCAAAGGGATATCAGATGCGCGGCGTAAACCTTCTGGATCTCATCGACGAAGGGAATATCGGACTCATCGAAGCGATAAGCCGCTTCGATTACAAGCGAGGCTATCGCTTTTCCACCTATGCGAGCTGGTGGATCAGGCAAGCGATCATAAAATGCCTTGTCGATCAGAGTAGAGTCATCCGTCTTCCCATCCATATGCTCAATACAATTCGGCGCTGTTATGCTTCAGCCAAGCAGCTTGTGCAAGAGCTCGGCCGCGATCCTAATATGCTGGAGCTCGCGGAAAAAATGGGAATACCCCAGAATAAAGTTGAGAGCGCTATGCAGCTCGCACAAGGGACTTCCAGCCTCGACGCAGGCCTCGACGAAGAACGAAATGGCAGCATCGGCGACAGCGTGAAGGACGAAAAAGCACCCGATCCCTTCAATCAGGCGTTCGCTGCAACAATTCGCGAGCTTTTGCGGTATGTCATGTGCTCTCTCTCGGAGCGCGAGCAGATCGTGCTCCAATTGCGGTATGGCCTTAATGGAGAAGGTCCCAAGACGCTCGAAGAGACTGGGCATGCGCTCGGCATCACCCGGGAGCGGGTCCGCCAGATCCAGGAACAGGCTCTTGAAAAAATCAAGCAGCGCCAGGAGCTTTCAGACTGCAGGACTTGAACAGCGGCGCTGCAAAATCATTTTGCCTGATTCCTTATGTTCTTCTGCGTTTCAGGAACCTGGCTTCTCAATTGTTCGTCAATAACGACACAATATCCTGAAATCCCTTTGATTGTGCGATATCGAGCGGCGCCTCGCCCTTCCGGTTGCGGATACTTTTGTCTGCGCGAAGCGCCAGAAGGTCAGCGACTGCTTCTTTATTGTTCGCTCGCACAGCATAGTGCAAAAGCGATTCGCCGGCAAAATCAGTTTTAGGGGCCTTTATGGACGAAAGTATGGCCGAGAGCAATTTTGTGCGAGATCCGGAATCCATTCCGAAGATCATTGAAAGCGCCGATATATTGTCAGCATTAGAGGCAAATACCGAAGAGCCTGCATTGATCAGCTGAGCAGCTGTCGCTATATCGTTCTTTTTCAAGGCAACCATAAGCGGAGTGTCGCCACGGGCATTGCGCGCATTCGGATTTGCTCCATTCTTTAGTGCAGCTTCAATCAGGTCGGGTCCGGCAGAACTGCCTGCGAGCATATGGAGAATAGCGTCGCCATTCGAATCGGGCTTATTTATAAGCCATGGAGCAAAGAATTCAGCGGTGACCTGCGCATTTTTCATGAGCGACAGCTTGAATGGCGAAAGCCCTCTTGCGTTCAGCGCATGCATATCAGCCCCGTTGGCGAGCAGAAGCCGCGCTGTTGCAATGTGCTCACCGCTCACAGCCTGGAACAAAGGCGTTGACCCCGAATTATCCCGAGTATCCACCTGTGCTTTTGCTTTCAAGAGTTCGTTTGCAGATTCAAATGCTCCGTTCGCAGCGGCCGCTGCCAGAGGAGTAAATCCTCGGCTATCCAAGATTTCTGTCTGTGCCCCATTCGCTGCCAACAAAATTACGATTGCACTTATGTTGTTCTTTGCAGCCTGGTGGAGTGCTGTTTCTCCTGAATAGTTCTGATTGTCGATTGGAGATCCAGCTACAAGCAGCGCTTGCGTCGCTCGAGCTGCGCCTGCAAGAACCGCGCTCTGAAGAGGAATATCTCCCTTTATATCAGCTGCTTCCAGAGAAGAGCCTGCGCGGGCAAGGTAGGCGATAGCATCGACCGCATCATACTTCGCTGCAGTATGCAAAGGAGTCTCTTCTGCATTATTGAGCACATTGATATCGGCCCCCTTCTTGACCAGATAGGCGATGCCGTCGGGCAGATTCTTGCGGGCAGCATGGTGTACGACCGAATCGCCATTTGCATCGCGGGCTGCAATGACATTGGGCCTGAAGAACCATTCAAGTGGTGCAGGCTTGGCAGTAAGCGCAAGGAACAGAGGATTTTCCTGTTTTGAATTGTACTGGAAGATGTCGGCATTTGCATCCAGAAGCACGATGCCCTGCTCGGCATAGTTTTGTCGGACAGCAATATGAAGCGCGCTGTCCAGCGCCTTGTTTCTTGCATTGGGGTCAGCGCCTTTGGCAAGAATGAGTTTGAGCACATCCGTAGGTGCTTTGAGCGAAACCGCTGTCATCAGCACGCTGTTCGAATTGTCGTCGCTCTGATTGACATTCGCCGAAAGCACAATGCTGTCGACTGCCTGGTATCCTTTCGATATCGCAAGCTTGAGCGCGTTTTCGCCCGCCTGGTTCATTTTGAAAATGTCTGCTTTCGCTTCGATGAGGGATTTTGCATATTCGTAACGTCCGCTTCTCACGCAGAGAATCAGCGGTGTATCGCCATTCGCGTTCTGTGCGTTGACAGGGGCGCCTGCCTGGATAAGCGTTTCGACAATTTCTGGAGCGTAGCTCTGGATGACTGCCTTGTGGAGCGGTGTATTTCCTTGATTATCGGCAAGTGCTGGATTGGCTTTGAAATTGAGGAGCAGTTTGATCATTTCCAGCCGGCGCGCTGCGGGAATAGGAAGAAGCAGGGGAGTATTGTGGTTTGCATCAAGGATGTCCTGGTTCGCATTCATGGAAAGAAGCAATTTCGCACCTTCCACATAGCCTGCTTTCACCGCAAGGTGCAACGGGGCATCGCCATTCAGATTTTTGTTGTTCGGATCAGCCTTATTGAGAAGCAAAAATGAGGCAAAGCCATACTGATATCGGGAAATCGCCTCGTGCAGCGGGGAATTGCCGTTTGCGAAGCGGACTGCGTTGTAATCCGGTGCCCGCACTGTCTGGGCAAACCATACAAATTCCGGGAAAGAAGGATTTGCGCCTTTCAGAATGAGTTTTTCTGCAATCTGTGCTGCTTCGAGCTTGTCAGGATACAGAAGCACAAGATCAAGGGCCGTCCGGTCCGCCTTGTCCTTTATCTGTACCGAAGCGCCTTTCGAAAGAAGAAGTTCTACTTCCTTGGTCATGAGCGCGTCCGCAGCATAGTGCAGGACCGTTCTGCCGTCCGCAGCGGTGTTGTTTATATTTTTCGAATTGAACATTGCATCGAGAATATTTATATCTGATTTAAGCGCAACCTGGGCAGGCGAAGTTCCTGCTACGTCGGGCAGGAAAGGATCCGCCCCCCGGTCAACGAGCATTTTTATTATTTCTTTCTGCTTGGCAGGTTCTGTTGGATATCGATCAACGGCATATCGCAGTGCTGTCTTGCCTGAAAGGTCTTTGTTGTCCGGCTTGGCTCCGAGCACAATCAGAATCTCTGCAATCTGCGCATCTCCCCTCGATATGGCATAGTGCAAGGGGTAGAGCCCCTGGCTGTCCGCTTTGTTGAGCTGTTCCTGGTTGGCATAGAATTTTCTGATTCCTTCTATATCACCTTTAATGACAAGGTCGCTCAGCGTGACTTCTTTGTTCGATGCCGGAGAAGTTGCGCATCCTGCAATCAATAAAAGCGCAAGAATCATGAAGCCCAGAAGTCTTGTAGGTCTCAGTGTGTGCTTTTGCATCGGTTATAACACTCCCTATTGATTATCGGCAATTTGCTCGCAAATACGCAGCCACCACTATCTATATCGCAAAATTTCGAGGATTTCATGATGCCCCTTGCTTCTCCTGCGCAAAGTATGATTGCATATATATGCTATATTCTATTACCAAGCGAGGTTACGATGAAAATTGGCTCATTTATGCCGCTCAATTCTGTATGGAGCTCTGCTATAAAGCAGCTGCGCGACGAATTTCCCCAGCACGCATGGCTCGAGGGGCTCAAGCCAGAATCCAGCGAAATTGGAAGTCTGGATGCAATGATAGCGGGACGTATCCCTCTTGAAGTATTTGAGCGCGCTCATTCGCTGAAAACATTGTTTCAGCCCTTCACCGGCGTCAATCATCTTCCCGCGAGCCTTCTGCTCGAGCGGAATGTGGAAGTGTACAATGTCCACTCCAATGCATTCGATGTAGCAGAGCGCGCGCTTGCAATGACGCTTGCATTCTATGGACGGCTCATCGAGTATCATAATGACCTCAGGAATGAGATATGGCACGGATTCTGGGTAAATCGTGGAGCGGAAGATAATTGGGACAGCATATACGGCAAGACATGCACAATCCTCGGCACTGGCGCGATCGGTGTTGCGCTGGCAAAACTGCTCAAGGCTTTTGATTGCACTGTCTATGGATGGCGAAAATCGAGCACTGCAACGGTACCCGAGCATTTTGATGCAATCTTCCCCACAATGAGGGAAGCCATCGATGCTGCTGAAATCGTCTTCATCGCGCTGCCTGCCACCGCAGAGACCGAAGGGCTATTCTCCAAAGAAATTCTCGCTGGCATGAAAGGAAAATTCCTTGTGAATGTCGGACGGGGCTCTATTGTTAACGAAGAGGGCCTGTATGAGGCACTGAAGAATGGCATACTGAAAGGAGCAGCGATTGACACCTGGTACACCTATCCAAAGACAGGGGTTATCGGTGCGCCGTCGCGCTATCCGATTCATACGCTCTCGAATGTCATTCTTTCGCCTCATGTAGGGGGTTCTACAAACCAGGCCACGCGGAGAGCAGTGGACGATACGCTCAAAAATATTCGAGCTTTCTTGCGCACAGGCAAAGGCATCTGGCGGGCAAACCTCTCGAGAATGTACTAGAACAGGCCTTCCGGCGCTTCTATCAGCATATGCGGAAAGTCTGCATATATCGAGATAAGCTCATACAGCCGATCGAAGGGCAGAGTTTGCTTGTCGAACACTACATACGGCAGGAGCTCTGCAAGCCGCTCCGCGTTATATCCGCCTTTTGCGTTAAGGACGACCATCGTCTCCATATCTTGTGCTTCTTCCAGCGCTCTGTATGCAAGCGCAAAATTCTTCGTGGCGAAAAACATGCGCGTTTGATAGCTCGTCTGCGGGTCCGGAGAGAATGAATTGGCGAGCTCATAATAATGTTCGGGGTGGAGGAATGCTTCTCTCACGCGCTCGACCAGCTTTTCGGACGGGATTCGCGTTTCGCTCGTAAGGACTACCTGGTACAGAGTAAATGGGTTGTCTTTCCTGAGGTCGCGAGCGGCGCGCACAATGCGGACAAGAATTTCCGGGTCGTCTGAATCGACGAGCAGCGTCATGGAATTTGAGAGCTTTTCAGGATTCAGGCGCATCCAGTCTATATTTTCCGGCCTGCGCGTATCTATGAACGATACAAAGCCTTCTTTGAACAGCTGGAAATGCGGTGCAGGCGGCATCGCCCATTCGACATCGAAGCTCTCCTCGAACGCGGCAATCGCGTCGACCATATCATCGTAGGAGATCCAGTGAGTGCTCGTAACCAGATAGGGAGGGATTTCCATGGCACTCATGCCGTACTCGTCTGCTCGCTCCCGGATCTCGGTGCCGGGAAGAAGCGAAAGCGGATAGAGCTCGGCTTCCTGCCCGAGTCCTTGCATCCCCAAGAAGTCGAAGGTTTCGATTACCTGCTCATAGCCATCGAAGGGTAGGCCAAGAATAAGTCCTGTCTTTACAAGAATCTTCTGTTTCTGCAAAAGCTCAGCTCCGCGCTCGAATGCCTTGCGATCGAAGGTTCGATGGACTGCTTCGAGGGCCTTGGGGTTGGTGCTCTGCAGCCCTGCTTCAACTGAAGCGACGCCAGCCTCTTTCAGAAGCCCGGCAATCTCTTCGGTAATGCCTTCGAGCCTGAGTTCCGTATGAATAGCTGTGCGCGCATGGTTCGCATAGGCAATATCCCGGAGTCTTCCTGCAAAGTCGGGGCCTGTCTGAAAATTGGGATCCATAATGTAGATCTCAGGGACTCCCGCTTCAGAGGCAGCCCGGATGACATCGAGTACATGCTTGTGCGGAAAACGCCTTAAAGTGTTATAATTCTTGCCATAATAACAATATGCACATTTTGCAGAACAGCCGCGCATGGTCTCGAGGTGCACCTGGGTGCTGGGGTCGAAGCGCAGCGTCCCCGCAAGGTACGGATTTGGGACTTTTTCGAGGTCGGCAAGGGCATTTGCGGAATACGAAGGGGCCAGCGGACGATGCTGCTGGACATCCCTCAAAAGGTCGACAAATGCTTCTTCGCCTTCTCCAAAGACAAGGCTATGAAACGGCGTTCGCACGGTGACCGGCATGTGCTCAACAACTTCTGGCCCGCCTGCGACTAGCCGTGCATGAGGCAGGAGCGAAGCAAGCCGTTCAGCGATGAAAAGGCTGCGCTCGAGATTCCATGAATAGAGTGTAAAAGAGACGATATCAGGTTCCCGCGCGGCGATAGATGCGACAATCGATGAATCCGAGCCATAGTTAGCAATTTCGGGCTCGAGAATGGACCATTCCCTGCGCGCGAGGATTCCTTTCGATTCCGCATAGGCAGCGAGATATCCTGCAGCGAGCGGCACGTTTGCGGGGGCTGAACTCCAGTCAGGCATCTGCGAAGGCAGTTGTACAAAAAGCAATTTCATCTGTTTTCCGTTCTTGGTTTAGGCATTATGAGTGATAGTTTCGATATTTCTTTTTGCAGCAATAATAAGATTGACTTCCGGGAAATTCTGGAAATATCGGGACCAGTCTCCTTTGATTGTCGGCTTTTGCAGGGCACCCTGCAGCATCTCAAGATAGAGCTCTCGCGGTACATCGATTCCGCCCATTAGTTCGAGATACGGTGTATAAACTTGGCAATCGATAAAGTCGAATCCTTGCTCGAATAGTGTGATTGCCAGTGCTAAAAATCCGATTTTCGATGCATTGCTTTCGGTGCTGAACATCGATTCACCAAAAAAGGCAGCTCCGATACTTACGCCGTACAGCCCGCCCACCAATGCGCCATTTTTCCAGACTTCGACCGAATGCGCATAACCCCGCCCATGCAGTTCGGTATATGCGTTCACAAGGTTCGGGAAAATCCATGTGCCAGCAGGCTGGGATGGCCTTGGGATGGCTGCACAATTGCTGATAACATCAATAAATGCTTTGTCGAGCGTCAGGGTGTAGGGAGAGCTGCGCCGCAGTGCTTTTTTCAGAGCTTTTCGGGCGGATTCAGTGATATAGAGAAATCCTCTCGGAATGACGAACCGCGGATCCGGGCTGCACCATCGCAATGCGTCCGGAGTCGATGGCCATGGGAAAATGCCCTGTCGATAGGCGGAAAGCAGAGCACCCGGCGAAAGGTTCCCCCCATAGCAGACTACGCCATTTCGCGAAGCGCCTGATGCGGGAGGAAATCGGTATTCCTCAGCCTCGTCAAGATATGCCGGCATTGTAATCCATCTCATGCGACAGGCTCCCTGCTTCAGCTAACGTGCGGGGTGATATCAAAGGCGATCTTGTCTCCTTCAATATGCGCAACAGCTGTGCCGCCGTGTTCGAGCTTGCCGAAGAGCACTTCATCGACAAAGACAGTCTTGATCTGGTCCTCAATAAGACGGTTGATATTGCGCGCTCCGAATTCGCGCGAATAACCGCGCTCCGCGAGGAAATGAACGACCTCGTCATCGACTTCGAGGGTGACATTCTTTTCTGCGAGCTGGACCCTGAATTCGTCTATAGCTTTCCTGACGATGCGCTCGATGATGTCCATGGGGAGATTGTTGAAGTGCACGACAGCATCGAGCCTGTTGCGGAATTCAGGGCTGAATGCGCGCTCTACCGCTTCGTCCAGAGCCGATACGCTTACGGCTTGATCGCCAAAGCCGATGAGCGGTTTGCCGATGTCCCGCGCACCTGCGTTGCTTGTCATAATGAGTATGACATTGCGGAAGTCCGCCTTGCGGCCCTGGTTGTCGGTAAGCGTTGCATAATCCATGATCTGGAGAAGAATATTGTAGATGTCGGGATGGGCTTTTTCGATTTCATCAAGAAGCACGACCGCATTCGGTGTCTTGCGGATTGCATCGGTCAACAGGCCGCCTTCTTCATAGCCGACATATCCGGGAGGAGACCCGATCAAACGGCTCACAGTATGCTTTTCCTGATATTCACTCATGTCGAAGCGATGCAGGGAAATCGCAAGGTGCTTGGCGAGTTGGCGCGCAAGCTCTGTTTTTCCGACACCCGTCGGGCCGACAAAAAGGAAATTCGCGATTGGCTTGTCTGGCGCGCGGAATCCTGCTCTGGAACGTTTGACTGCTCTGACAACGGCTTCTATAGCCTGATCCTGGCCGAACACTTCCAGCTTGAGCGTCGATTCGAGGGTCGCGAGCTTGTCTTTTTCGGAAGAAGTGACGGTGCGCTCGGGGATTCGAGCGATTTTTGCGATCACAACTTCGATGTCATGCGGGGTTAATTCGATTGTCTTGACTTGGGCATCCTGGTTTTGTTTATAGGCCTGGATGCGGGCGAGAGCACCCGCTTCATCGATGACATCGATCGCCTTGTCGGGGAGTTTGCGCTCGGTTATGAATTGCGCGGCGAGTTTTGCGGCGATTTCGAGTGTTTCGTCGCTATAGCGAACATCATGATATTCCTCGTATTTGGGGCGTAAGCCCTTGAGTATCTCCACTGTTTCGGGAATTGTGGGTTCGACGATGTCGATTTTCTGGAAGCGGCGCGACAGAGCGCGATCTTTTTCGAAAATCTTGTTGTATTCGTCGTAGGTTGTTGAACCGATACAGCGAAGCTTGCCTGAGGTAAGGGCGGGTTTGAGCAAGTTGGATGCATCGAGAGTGCTGCCGGTTACAGCTCCGGCGCCGATAATCGTATGAATTTCGTCGATAAACAAAATGGATTTTTCTTTTTTGAGCAGTAAGTCGATGACTTTCTTGACACGTTCTTCAAAATCGCCGCGGAATTTTGTGCCAGCAAGGAGCGCGCCCATGTCCAGCGACCAGATGGTATATCCCTGGAGTTTGGGAGGAACTTTGCCTGCGGCGATGCGCTGGGCAAGGCCTTCGGTGATTGCGGTTTTCCCGACGCCGGCATCGCCGACATGAATCGGATTGTTCTTAAGCCTCCGGCATAGCACTTGAATCGTGCGTTCTATTTCGGCTTCTCTGCCAATGACAGGTTCGAGCTTTCCTGCCGCCGCAAGAGCGGTAAGGTCTGTTGCGAAGCGTTCAAGCGTACCGGGGCGAGCAGCACGCCGCTCCTTGCCGCCTTCTTCAGGATGCTCTTCGGTTTCTTCTTCCGTGAGCGATTCCGCTTCGATGTCTTCATCACTCATGCCATGGGAAAGGACTTCCAGAAGCTGAAGTCGCTTGATACCCAATTTGCGCATAAGGTAACCAGCATAGGTGCGCTCTTCGTCATAGAGCGAAACAACGAGATCGGATATTTGTACTTCTTCTTTGCCTGCGGATTGCGATTGCATGACTGCGCGCTCTATGACCGCTTGGAAACCAGCACTCTGGATAGGCTCCGCATTGCGAACAATAGGCATTTTCTGCTCGAAATAAGCTTCGATGCTGTGGCGCATCTGCTCCAGATCAGCATCGCAGTTTTCGAGGATATTGCGCACCTTTTCAAAAGAAAGGCTTGCAAAGAGAATATGCTCCGGCATGAGATACTCATGGTTCCGGAGTTTTGCTTCGTTATATGCAGCGTTAAAAATCGCTTGCACTTCAGGGCTTACTTTCATGCCTTCTCCATTATGCAGCGGAGCGGAAATCCCCGCTGTCTGGCCATTGCATGGACTTGCTGTATTTTGGTCGTCGCGATGTCGTAAGGAAATACGCCTGCCATTCCACGACCTTTTCTGTGCACTTCCAATGTGAGCTTTGTCGCTTCCGCGAGGCTCTTGTGAAAAATGGTCATGAGAATCGATATCACAAATTCCATTGTAGTGAAATCGTCATTGATGAGGTAGACACGATATTCCTCTGGCTCGTTTGTCTCAAGGTCGTGCTGCGTCAGCTCTTGCGTGCCTGTTGCGTTTGTGACTCTGGTTCCCATACATATTAAAAATACTCATTGCGGCCGCCTTGAACAAGTGTTCTGCCTTGCCTTTGCAATATGGTGGCACGAATGCCATGCTTCAAATCTGGCCAAGCACTTGACATTTCCATTCCTTGCATGGAAAATAATAAAAAATGCGTTGATGGAGAAGAGTAGCCGGGCAATCTTGAGCACAGAGAAGGATTCCGCATGTTGGCATGCGGGTGGAAGAATCCTGCCAGGCCCCGACGAAAACCACTCCGGAGCAGTCTGTGTGAACCTGCAGCTTTGCAGCAGTAATGCAGACCGTGTGCCAGGCGTTAGTGGCGGCGAGCGCGGCCCCTGTCGAGGGGAGCCGAAGTAAGGTGGTACCGCGGATTACCGTGAGCATTGATCTCCACGGGATTCGTCCTTACGTGAAGTTCTTTCACGTCCGGGCGTATCCCGTGGATTTTTTTATCTGCTGGGTACGCGCCCTGGGTATTCTGGCATACAGGCTAGCTGTATGCAAACTGAAGGTATGAAAAGGAGAAGATGTATGTCAGCTGATATCGACAGAATAAGACATTCCCTGGCGCATGTGATGGCGGAAGCGGTGCTGCATCTGCATCCAGGGGTTCAGTTCGGAATCGGTCCTGCGATACAGGATGGCTTTTATTATGACTTTCTGTTTCCGCAGTCCATTGCCAATGAGGATCTGCCTGCCATTGAAAAGGAAATGCGACGCATCATCGCGCAAAACCAGACCTTTGTTCGTGAAGAAGTCAGCAAGGCGCAGGCGCGCGAAATATTCCGTGACCAGCCTTTTAAGCTCGAACTGATCGACGGGCTGGAGGAAGGAACGATTTCGATTTATCGGCAAGGCGATTTTGTTGATCTGTGCCGTGGTCCTCATGTCGAATCGACCAAGGAATTACGGCCCGATGCCTTCAAGCTCAAGACAATAGCAGGCGCATACTGGCGCGGCGACGAAACGAGGCCAATGCTTACGCGTATCTATGCCTATGCCTTTGCCACCAAGGCCGAGCTCGAAGCATACCTTCGCATGCTCGAAGAGGCAGAGCGCCGTGATCACCGCAAACTCGGCAAGGAACTCGACCTGTTCTCGACGCACGAAGAAGCGGGGCCTGGCCTTATTTACTGGCACCCGAAAGGCGGCCGCGTTCGTGTCGAGCTTGAAAAATGGTGGCGTGAAGAGCACTACAAGAATGGCTATGAAATCCTGTTCACTCCGCATATCGGAAAAAGCTGGCTCTGGGAGACGAGCGGACATCTGGGCTTCTACAAGGCCAACATGTACGCCCCCATGACCATTGACGAAGACGACTACTATATCAAGCCCATGAATTGTCCTTTTCATATAATGATTTATAAGACAACGAGCCATTCGTACCGCGACCTGCCGCTAAGGTGGGCTGAACTTGGCACTGTCTACCGCTACGAGCGATCGGGCGTTCTGCACGGGCTTATGCGCGTGCGTGGCTTTACACAGGACGATGCGCATATTATCTGCACGCCCGAGCAGATCGAGGACGAAATTCTCGAAGTACTGCGCTTCAGCCTCTCAATGTGGAAAACCCTCGGATTCAGCAAGATAAAGGCATACCTTGCCACGCGTCCTGCAGATTCCGTAGGCGACCCCGAGCGCTGGGATCAGGCACTGGTTTCTCTCAAAAAGGCAATCGAAAAAGAAGGCCTGCCGTACGAGATGGATGAGGGTGGTGGAGCATTCTACGGACCCAAAATCGACCTCAAGATACAGGATGCAATTGGCCGCGAATGGCAGATGACCACAATACAGTTCGATTTCAACTTGCCCGAGCGATTCGACATGACCTATGTCGACAAGGATGGCAAGCAGAAACAGCCCTATATGGTGCACAGAGCTCTGCTTGGTTCAATCGAACGCTTCTTCGGAGTATTTGTGGAGCACTATGTCGGCGCCTTCCCCGTATGGCTTATGCCCGATCAGGTTGCTGTAATTCCGGTCGCGCCCACCTTCGATGAGTATGCGAAGGAAGTGACAGCGTTTTTAAGAGGAAAAGGCGTCCGCGCCAAAGCCATGCTCTCCGAAGAGCGCATGAATGCCAAAATCCGCGATGCCCAGAACCAGAAGATTCCGTATATGGTTATCCTAGGACAGCGGGAAAAGGACGAGCGCACAGTATCCTTGCGGCTCAGGACAGGCTCGCAGGAGAATGGGATTCCTCTTGAAACGTTTGCCTCGCGTGTGCTCGGGAAAATAGAAGCGAAAGCTCTGGATTTGTAAATAGTATGCTTATGGAATTCGCGTTTTTCTGCTACAATAACGATCGAAGGAGCGAATAATGGCAGATTTAGGAACATGGCTCATGGGCCTTCGCTTGCGCAATCCGATCATTGTCGGAGCAAGCGGGCTGACCAGCCTTCCCGATGGTGTGGAAAAAGCTGCACATTCAGGTGCGGGGGCAATAGTGCTCAAGTCTCTGTTCGAGGAACAGATTCTCGCAGTGCTCGGTCAGGAAATAGCTGGTCTCGACATCGACAGTTATCCCGACGCAGAAGCATTTATATCCAGAACCGCATGGGAAGAGAGTACCGACGAATATTTGAAGCTTATCGATGAATCGAAGAAGAGAACCAGCGGCGTACCGATAATCGCAAGCATCAACTGCGTCGGGCCTGGCAACTGGGCCAGCTTCGCAAAGCGTATCGAGGAAGCCGGGGCCGATGCGCTTGAGCTCAATATCGCGTATGTTCCGTTTTCTCCGCATATTTCAGGGCAGGAAATAGAGCATAAAGTGCTCTCGACAGTCAAGGAAGCCCGCCTTGCTACAAAGCTGCCTATAATGGTCAAGCTGGGAAACAATTATACAAGTCTTCCGCATACTGTGCATGGGCTGTCAAAGGAAGGCGCCAATGCTGTGGTGCTGTTCAACCGCTTTTTCCGCTTTGATTTCAATCTTGACACGATGCGGCTTACGGGCGTCCAGCCTTTAAGTTCGGAAACCGAATATCACGAAAGCCTTCGTTGGACTGCAATTCTCTACAAACGGGCAGGCGTGGAAATTGTCTCGTCTACCGGCATTCATACAGCAGATGCAGCTGTCAAATGCATACTCGGCGGCGCCAGCGCTGTGGAAGTATGCTCAATAATCTATCAAAAAGGATGGAAGGCCATTACAGCGATTCTCGAAGAAATGGATTCGATCGTTGAATCGATGGGATATTCCTCTCTTGATGCGATACAAGGCAAGCTTTCCGCTGCAAATGCCGAGAGGCCGGAAGAATATCTGCGATTGCAATACATCAAGGCGCTCACCGGAGTATATTGAGCCGCTTTTTTATTGCAGCCATTTCAGATGCATGCTATTATCACGCTGTTGCAAAGCCAAACCAAGGTTCGGTCAAGGAAATTCGCTCAAGCTGCAAAGAGCAGCATTATTCAATGCAAAGGAAGGGAGTTATGAAACTTAATCGCAGCCTCGACAATCTTTCCGAAGCGTTTCCAGACGATTTGACCCCGGATCAGCGCGCCCGCGCCCAGACGCTGTTTCTAAAAGCACTTTCAGAAAAAGCTCATCGTTTCTACGAAGGAAAGATTCAGGTAGTGCCCAAAGCCGGGCTCTATGGATTCAATTGGTTCAATGTCTGGTATACTCCTGGTGTTTCCAAGATTTCAACAGCAATTAGAGATAATAATGACCAATCGTTTGCTCTTTCAAACCGAGGGAACCTCGTCGCTGTAGTGTCCGATTCGACCCGCGTGCTTGGCGATGGCGATTGCACGCCTCCGGGCGGCCTTGGCGTCATGGAAGGCAAGTCATTCCTGATGAAATATTTGGGCGGAGTGGACGCGATTGCCCTCTGCATCAATTCGCGCGGCAAAGACGGGAAACCGGATGCCGACAAGATTATCGATTTTGTGAAAATGCTCGAACCCTCTGTGGGCGCGGTGAACCTCGAAGATATCAGCCAGCCCAATTGCTTCAAGGTGCTCGATGAACTGAGAGAAGCCTGCGATATTCCTGTCTGGCACGATGATGCGCAGGGTACTGCCTGTGTCACTCTGGCAGGTCTTCTGAATGCACTGGAACTGGCGGGCAAAAAATTGTCCGACGCAAAGATTGTGCTGCTTGGTGCCGGCGCATCCAACACGACGATTGCGCGCCTCATCATGGCAGATGGCGGCAAGGGCGAGAATATGATTATTTTCGACAGCAAGGGGGGCTTGCACCGGAACCGGAAAGACATCGAACAGGATACGCGCTACTACCGAAAATGGGAGCTGTGTCAGGCCACAAATCCTCAGTGTATCGAAACCGAGGCAGAAGCGCTCAAAGGTGCGGATGTGCTCATTGCTCTTTCGACGCCCGGGCCGGATACGGTCAAGCGGGAATGGGTACGCTCGATGGCGCCCAAATCGATTGTGTTTGCATGCGCAAATCCGGTGCCGGAAATCTGGCCATATGCAGCAAAAGAAGAGGGGGCGTATATCGTTGCGACAGGCCGAGGCGACTTCCCGAACCAGGTCAATAATTCGATCTGCTTCCCCGGCTTGCTCAAAGGCGCCCTGCTTGTCCGTGCGCGCAAGATCACCGATAACATGGCCATCCGCTGTGCACACTCGATTGCCGATTTTGCGAAATCGCGCGGCATCAATACCGAAAACATCATTGCTACAATGGAAGAAACTGAAGTCTTTGCCCGCGAAGCAGCGGATGTCGCCATGGCGGCTATCGAAGAGGGCGTCGCCCGTGTAACCGATACCTGGGAAAATGTCTATAAAAAGGCAAAAGAGGATATCCTCGAGTCGCGTTCGCTTACAAAAGATCTGATGGACCGCGGCCATATTGCCCCGATACCTGAAGAGATGCTCAAGGAAGCATTCGACTATGCGGTAGCTGAAGTGAGGAAGAAATAAGGCAAAATGTGCTGTAAAAAACCATGAAAATTGCGCTTGCCCAGTTCAGGCCGGAGTTTGGCGAAAGCGATCGGAATATCGAGAGGCTCCTCCGCCTTTGCAAGGAAAATCCGGCGGATCTGTATATTTTGCCGGAACTTGCGTATACGGGCTACCAGTTTGTGAGCCAGGAAGAGGTTCATGCTCTCGCCGATTCAGTGCACAGCAGGAGAATCGAAGCGTTTCGCAATGCAGCGAAAGAACTGGATGCCTGCCTGATCTTTGGTTTTCCGGAACTCGCGGGCGCTGTAATCTATAATTCCGCATTGGCTGTTTTGTCAGACGGACGTGAGTATCTCTATCGCAAAACGCATCTTTTTTACAAGGAAACTCTGTATTTCTCGCCAGGAGATACAGGGTTTCCTGTTTTTGAATATCGAGGCGCGCGGATCGGGATGGCAATATGCTTCGACTGGTTTTTCCCGGAGAGTTTTCGCACGCTTGCGCTGAAAGGTGCAGATATTATTGCGCATTGCAGCAATCTTGTACTGCCATATTGCCAGACTGCAGATTTTGCAGCAGCGGTACAGAATCGCGTCTTTATCGCAACTGTCAACAGAGTCGGAGCTGAGCAGCGGGAAGATGAGCAGCTTGCATTCACCGGCGAGAGCGTGCTTGTTTCTCCAAAAGGTGAATATTTGCTTCGCGGACCCATCGAGGACGAAGCTGTGCTTGTTGCCGAGATAGATCCTGAGGCTGCCAGGAACAAGTCAATCAACCCATACAACGAAGTCTTCAAAATGCGAAGGCCTGGGATGTATACGCTTCAATAAAGAGATGCAGAACTTTTTGAACTGGACTATACTGTAAACTATGAGACTATTTTCCCGCCCTCAGAACGGATGGCTGAAGCGAGCGCTAATCCTCCTTGGAGCAATGGCTTTTCTCTCTGTGTTCGCGACAATCGATACATCCGAGCATTTCCGGACATGGCGGACAGCTCGAATGTGGACAAGCGAGCAGAAAGTTACAGCCCAGGCCGAGGACGCAGCAGCAATGTTTGCCATTGCGAGCGCTTCAGTCATATTCAATACCGCCATAGTAGCTTTTTCTGCTGTCGGCGCCTTAGCGCTCGGGATTTCTGTTGCTCTCGATAACAGAAAATGGCTTTCCGTGTCATGGGCGATAGGTCTATGCGCTTCAGCATGCGGAATTTTATATTCCTTTACTGTAATTATTTACAAAATAAGGATCGGCGAGCGCCATATTCTGAAAGGGCCAATTTTCGATTATAACCTAGCCTTGCAGCCGCCTATCGTTATAGCGATTGTGGGGTATATCCTCGTGTTCATTCTGTGGATCGCGCTCATGCGGAGCGCTCGCGCAAATCAGGCAGGGCAGGGCGGCCAATAAGCAAAGCGATCGTTCAACATAGAATTATATATATTGAACAATCAGCCCTGTCGCGAGGAGAATGCCCGATGCGATGGCTAGATCGCGACGGAACTCGCGGCTGCGCTGTATTTGAAGTGAGCGCGCTTCGGCGTCCATCTCCTGGGTCGAGCCGACAAATTTTTCCGGCACCCGGTCTATCCACGATTCCGCAAGATTTTTTCTTCTGAAGGGATGCATCACAAGAAATGACAGACCCCGCGATTTCAGATAGGATGCCCATGCTCCAATCATAAGAGCGATAGCTTCAATGAACAGTATGTCGCTGGAACGGTTTCTGAAATGGCTTGCGTCAGTGAGGACCGCTATGGCAAGGGCAAATATCGTCGCCATGCAAGCGGTCAAAACAGGCCGCTTCAAATGGTGCGGCTTCTTTTTCGGAATATCTGCCATTTGCGTTCCTTTTTCTTCGTTCATTCTCTCATTGATATTTTTTTTTGAATATCCATGTTGACATCCACTTCAATACCAAAGAAAATGAAGAATAAGTTTGTCGGCCAGAAGCATATGCCCTTCCGCATGCTCATCTGAAGACCGGCACTATAATATCGCATCTATTAATGAGGAGGAAGCGATGTACAAGAAAATCGCGCTCGCGCTCGTCGCGCTGGTACTGCTCAGTGCAGCCACGCTGGGAGCGGCAACGCCGAAGTCGAAGGACTACGTCTATGTGTTCTCTACCGATCCGAGGTCGTTCAATTACCTCAATGATCAGCGAGCCACCAACACGCAGCACATTACGAACTTTGTGGATGCACTGCTCGAGCACGACCGGTACGGCATACTCCGCCCTGCGCTTGCCGAAAGCTGGAAAACGAATGACGATTTTACAGTCTGGACTTTCAATATCCGCAAAGGCGTGAAGTGGGTGACTGCCGATCTCGAGCCCTATGCAGATGTCAAAGCTCAGGACTGGGTTGATGCGCTCAAGTATATGCTCGACAACAAGAGCACACTCACCTACCTCATAGACGGCTTTGTCAAGAATGCCGGAGCATATCTGCAGGGCAAGATCACCGATTTTTCGCAGGTCGGCGTTAAGGCGAAAGGCGATTATGTGCTGGAGTATACACTCGAAAAACCCACGCCGTATTTTGATACCATGCTCACCTACAATGCCTATTACCCGGTGAATGGCGAATTCCTCAAGACAAAAGGCAAGGATTTCGGCAAGGTAGACAAGAATGGCATTCTGTACAACGGCGCGTATATTCTTTCGAATTACACCTCCAAATCTGTGATCGAGTACGATGCCAATCCAACCTATTGGGATAAGGGCAATGTCTCCATCCAGCATGTAAAGTTTGTGTATTTTGACGGAAAAGACCCCGATTCGCTGTTCAACAACTTCGATGCGGGCGTCTATGTTGCAGCGCCGGTTTACACTGATAACGAGGCGCTTTTCGCAAGAGCACAGGCAAAGTACAAAGATTACATCTTCAGGGCCCGCCAGGATTCGACAACCTTCGTCTATGCCTTCAACTATGATCGCAATGCTTTTGCATCACCTGCTGATCCCACGAAAGGCAAGTCTCCCAAGAGCGACAAGGCCAAGGAAGACACCAAGAAAGCGATTCTCAACCGCAATTTCCGCAAGGCCATTTTCTTTGGCATCGACAGGCCGACCATCCTTGCGCAGCGAAATGGTGATGTTAACAAGCTCGCGGCAATCCGCAATTCCTATACCGCACCCGAGCTTTCATTCGACAAAGCCGGCAAGGACTATGTGAAGTATGTCGAAGATGCGCTCAAGAGCCGCAACCCTGCTGACTTCCCCGCCAGTTTCAAGCTCGATGATGCCCAGGATCCATATTACAACCCCACCAAGGCAAAGGCATACATGGCCAAAGCCAAGGCCGAGCTCACCAAGCAGGGCGTGAAATTCCCGATCGAGCTTGATGTAGCAACCGATGTTTCCTACACCAAGGGCATGAAAATGGATCAATCGCTCAAAGCTGGCCTCGAAGCCCTCTTTGGCACCGATACCATCAAGGTCAATGTCGTCGAGATGGATAGCGACAACTACGATGCATCCACGTACTATGCCGAAACAGGTGCCCAGAGCAACTATGATATCGGCAACACTACCGGATGGGGCCCCGACTACGGCGACCCATACACCTTCCTGCAGACGCTCGAACCTGTTGTCGGCGCACTGCTTACTCCGATCGGACTCGATCCAGTCGATGAAGGCAGCGACAAGGCAGCAGCCACCGCAATCGGTCTCTATGAATACGCAAAGAAAGTCGAGGCGGGCAATGCCGAGTACAAGGACTATTCCAAGCGCTTCAAGCTCTTTGCAGATGCAGAAGCGCAGCTTCTCGACGATGCCATCATTCTTCCGTACATGTCATTTGGCGGTGCCTTCCAGGTTTCACGCGTGATTCCCTATACCGCTCCGCGCGCAGCCTATGGTGCTGACGAATACAAGTTCAAGGGCGTCATTGTGAGCGACAAGGTCGTAAGCCTTGCCGAGCGCGACAAATATCGCCAGGAGTGGGAGAAACAGCGCCAGGCCGAGTACAAGAAGCTCAATGCCGGCAAGTAATTCCTGAACGGATTGTGGCATTCCGGGCAAGACAATACCGGGACCTGATCCTGACCAGAGCCATGGGGCTGCCCTGCTTTTTGGACAGCCCCTTTTACTTTTCTTTTTCAATAATTGATAAACTTCTCAAAAGGGTTTAATATGTTGCAAAAGGTATCTGCTTTGCATGTATCCGCAGGTTCCAGCTCAATCAAATCATTGCGCCCAGCTATGTGCTCGGCTGAATGCGGGGTTTCATGAAAGGGTACGTACTTAAAAGAATTCTCCAGTCTTTGGTTTCGGTTTTTCTGGTTTCAACCCTGACGGTTTTTCTGGTTTTTTCCTGTATTCCTCGGCAGCTTGTATTCAAGGGCGACCAGATGCTGCAGAAGCTCGCCAATCGTCCCGATGAATATCAGGACTACAAGTTCCGGACATGGGAAAGCCTGGGTTACCTCGATTACATCACCATGAAAGAATACGCCCAGTCGATATATGGGAACGATTCCGATCAGGTAAGCACTGCACTGCAAAGCGGCTCTTCTTTTTATGAGCGATTCAGGGCTGATTTGCAGGCAAAGGGCTATACAGTGGAGGTGCAGTCAGTCACCGGGTATCTATATGCATACAAAGATATTCCGACCATGACGAGAGTTCTCCGATGGTATGCGAACCTTGTGCAGGTCGACCATCCATGGCGCGTGAAGGATCCTAATAATCCGGATCTGAAGCGAGGTTACTATTTTACGAAGGATTGGAGCGGTATGCCCGCTCTCGCTGCATCGGGAACGCTCTATAAATATCAAATCTGGATCGATGGGAGCTTTCCGTTTCTACACCAGAACATCATTCATCTGTACATGGGGCGATCGTACCCGACATATGACGGCATACCGGTTTTGGAAGTGATAGGAATGGGGCAGGGCCGCACCGCTCGTCGTGAGGTAACGACGAACGTTGGGGGCCAGGAAGTCACCTTCTATACATCGATCGACGAGCATACTTTGAAGTACAAGCCCGACCTCGACAGGCTCGACAAGAATAAGTTCGAGGACAACTATGCCGACGGCAACAATATCTACCAGGACCCGTCGATGCTGGGTATTTCATTTCGCATAGGCATAATGTCGCTCATCCTTTCGCTGGGTATCGGGCTTACAATCGGTGTCGTCGCAGCAATGCGGAAAGACAAGATGTTCGACAAGGTTACGATGGGCTATATCGTGTTCATAAGTTCGATTCCGACACTGCTCTATATTGCGCTTTTTGCGCGATTCGGAATGAAGATACTGGGTCTGCCCGATAAATTCCCCTTCCTTGGTGCGCAGAATTTTCTGTCATACATCTTGCCGACATTGTCGCTCTCGCTCGGCGGGATCGCGGGCGAGGCTCTCTGGATCCGTAGGTACATGGTCGATCAGATGAATGCGGACTATGTGAAGTTTGCGCGTTCCAAGGGTCTGACACAAGGCGAGGTCTTTTTCAGGCATATTGTGCGGAACGCTCTCATTCCGATTGTGCACAGCATTCCCATGGCGGTCATTGGTACGTTGGCAGGTGCGCTCATTACCGAAAGTTTCTATGCGGTGCCGGGCATGGGCAAAATGTTCCCGAGTTCCATTTCCGACTACAACAACGCCATGATCATCGCGCTGACATTCATTTTTACCTTTGTATCAGTGTTTGCTATATTCCTGGGGGATATATTGGTGACTATCGTCGATCCAAGAATCAGCCTGGCGGCCAGAAAGGAAGCGAGGTAACAGCATGACAGACAAGACCGCCGAAAAATTCACCTATGCAACATTCGATATTCTGCAGTCCGAGCATATTGCAGGACCAAAATATTCCTACTGGAAATCGGTTTTCCAGACATTTTTCAAGAAAAAATGGTCGATTTTCTGGCTTGTGCTGCTCCTGGTTATGACATTGATGGCTTTTATCCAGCCGCTTCTTTCGGGGTACGACCCAGCGATAGCGCCTAATATCAACAAGCCCGAGACATGGTATCTGAAGCCATCTGCTCAGCACTGGTTTGGCACGGATGACCGCGGCAACGATATGTGGAATGTGGTATGGGCTGGAACGCGCATGTCCCTTTCAATTGCGCTGATTGCAGCAGCGATCAACATAGGCGTCGGTATTCTCGTTGGAGCCATCTGGGGATATTCTAAGCGAATCGATCCTATTTTGCTTGGCATCTACAATGTTGTTTCGAATGTGCCTGGAATTCTGCGGTCGATGATGCTCATGTATATATTCGGAAGGGGTTTCTGGCAGATAGTGCTTGCAATGACCATTACTGGCTGGTTGGGCGTCGCATTTTTCATACGAACACAGGTCATGATTATCCGCGACAGGGAGTATAATCTTGCATCTCGATGTCTTGGTACGCCGCTCAAGCGCATGGTCACAAGGAACATCCTGCCATACATGGTTTCGGTCATCGCAACGCTCATCTACCAGGAGATACCGGGTCTGATCAACACCGAGACAGTCCTTTCCTATCTGGGAATCGGCCTGCCGACCACCTATCCGTCACTCGGGAGAATGATCGATACATACTGGTCGTTTGTCGACACCTATCCTCATATGATCGTGTTTCCCGGCATAGTGCTCGGCCTTATCACGATTTCGTTCTATATCGTGGGCCAGCTGTTCGCGGATGCTTCCGACCCGCGCACACACCGTTGAGGAGCGAATAATGGACACGCCGAACATCATACTTTCTGCTAAAGATCTGGTTGTCAAATTCAGGGTCAGAAACAAGGAATTGACTGCCATCCGCCACATTTCTCTCGATCTTTTCGAAGGCGAAACGCTCGCAATTGTTGGAGAATCGGGAAGCGGCAAAACTGTACTGACCAAAACCTTCACGGGCATGCTCGAATCAAACGGGCGCATCGACAATGGTTCAATCATTTTCGAGGGCCAGGAGCTTACCAAGCTCAAAACCGATAAGCAGTGGGAAACAATCCGCGGCGCCAAAATATCGACGGTATTCCAGGACCCGATGACCAGCCTCAATCCATTGAAACGCATTGGCATCCAGATAACCGAAGTCATCGAAAAGCACCAGAAACTACCGTCTGCTGAAGCGAAAAAAATCGCGCTCAACCTTATGGAGCGCGTCGGTATCAAAAATGCGGAACAGCGATTTACCGATTACCCATTCCAGTATTCAGGCGGCATGCGCCAACGCATTGTCATCGCGATTGCGCTTGCATGCAAGCCCCGAATTCTTATCTGCGACGAGCCCACGACTGCCCTCGATGTGACCATACAGGCGCAGATTCTCGATCTCATTCGAAATCTGCAACGCGAGTATGGATTTACGACTATTTATATCACGCATGACCTTGGGGTCGTAGCGAATGTGGCGGACAGGGTTGCGGTTATGTACGCAGGGCAGATCGTGGAATATGGTACGGTGCGCGAAATATTCTATGACCCAAAGCATCCATACACATGGGCGCTCATTTCTTCGCTTCCGACACTTGCGGAAAAAGACAAGCCGCTGTATGCAATTCCGGGCACGCCCCCGACACTGTTCAGCGACATCAAGGGCGACGCGTTTGCGCCGCGCAACCGCTATGCTCTCAAAATCGATTTCGAGGAGGAGCCTCCGTTCTATCAAGTGAGCCCCACACACTTTGCCAAGACCTGGCTCCTGGATCCGCGGGCCCCCCAGGCAGAGCCTCCCGATGCGGTAAAAATTATGCGTGAACGCGGCAGAAAAAACACAAAGCAGACTTCGGAGGCTCAGCAATGAATGCAGCAGTGAATGCAGCAGCAAACGCGCGCAACAATGAACCCCTTTTGTCAGTAAAAAACCTGGAAGTCACTTTCAAGAATGGCAATACATCGTTCACCGCGGTCCGTGATGTCAGTTTCGATATTATGGAAGGCGAATCCTTCGCATTGGTTGGCGAATCCGGCTCCGGCAAGACGACTATCGGCAGAACAATCATCCGCATCAATCCGGCCAGCAAGGGTGAGATCTATTTCAAGGGCAAGCGCATATCTGGCATTATCGACAAAGAGACCGATTCCTGGGTAATTCGCAATATCCAAATGATATTCCAGGATCCTATGGCCTCGCTCAACGAACGCGCAACCATTGACTACATCGTGTCCGAAGGCCTCTACAATTTCAATCTTTTTTCGAGCGAGGAAGAGCGCCGGGAAAAGGCTTTCAGAGCCCTGCGCGATGTGGGGTTGCTTGAAGAGCATGCCGAACGCTATCCGCATGAGTTTTCAGGCGGCCAGCGCCAGCGCATCTGTATTGCGCGCGTGCTTGTCATGGAGCCGAATTTCATCATCGCGGACGAACCGATATCCGCGCTCGATGTTTCGATCCGCGCACAGGTGCTGAACCTGCTCAAGGATCTCAAGAAAGAGCGTGGACTTTCGTATCTGTTTATCGCGCATGATCTTACTGTTGTGCGCTATTTTGCTGACAGGATTGCGGTGATCCATCAGGGAGAGCTGAAAGAACTCGCGCGAACTGAAGAATTGTTCAGCCGTCCGCTGCACCCGTATACGCGTTCGCTGCTCTCGGCAGTTCCCCTTCCGGACCCCGACCTTGAGAAAAACAAAAAGCTCCTGGTGTACGACCCTGCGACAATGCATGATTATTCGAAAGGGCTGCCTTCATGGCGCGAAATTTTCCCCGGCCACTTTGTGCTCGCCAACGACAAAGAAGCCGAGGAATACCAGGAGATGTATCGGTAAGGTTTAGTGCACCCCTTATGGGCAGCTGCGAGGGCGCGATTTATGCATCTGCTTCGTGCCTACGCGCCTTATATGCAGCTGCGCCGGCCAAGCTAGTACTTGAACACGCTCCCGCCTATGAATTCGCGCAGGATTGAATCGCTGGGAACATATTGGGGCGAGATCGGCGAAATCCTCGAAATAAAAGCCTGAATGCGCCGGGCATCCGGATATTCATCGTGCTGGGGTTTGACGGCCTGCAAAAGCGGCTCGGCGAACACCTTGAGCACGCCAAGCTCGTAATCGAGGGCGGAATTGAATGCGATATCAGCTGAACCCTGGAAGGGGAAAATGTAGAGCCTCTCGCCGCGCTGCACCGAAGACCACATGCCCAGAGTCGCTTGCGCGCTGTGCCCACGGAAATTGTAATCTCTGACCATGCGTCGCAAAAGGCGATAATCGGTCGTGCGGACGCGGTTGTGATCGTCGATATTGAGCTGCGTCAGCGCTGACACATAGATTTTGAGTTTGTTCTCCGCGGGGATATGCGGCGTGAGGCGATCGTTGAGGCCATGGATGCCTTCGAGAATTAGTATTTCGTTGTTGCTGAGGCTTATTTTTCTGCCTGACGCTTTTCTTGTGCCGCTTTTGAAGTCGTAGAGCGGGAGCTCAACTTCCTTTCCGTCAAAGAGATCGAGCAGTTGCTGGTTGAGGTACTCGATATCGAGCGCTTCGAGGCATTCGAAGTCGGGTTTGCCATCTTTGTCGAGAGGCGTTCGGCTGCGATCGACAAAATAGTTATCGAGTTCGATGTGGATAGGCCTGAAGCCAAGCACTTTGAGCTGTATTGCCAGCTTTTTTGCGGTAGTTGTTTTCCCCGAGCTTGAAGGTCCAGCGATCAGCACAACTTTGGTCTTGTCTGATTTTTCGGCGATGCGGTCTGCGATCGATGCGAGTTTCTTATTCTGAAGCGCTTCGGCTACGAGGATAAAGTCCTGTATATTCCCTGACTGGTTGATTCTGTTAAGCGCGCCTACCGATTCCGCGTTCAGTATTCTCGCCTTGTGTTCGTATTCCTCAGCGATATCGTACAAAACAGGGACATCGGAAAACGGATCCATTTCATACGGCGTTTTTGTATGCGGGAAGCGGAGCAGCATTCCTCTGCGATATGGAACAAGCTCCCAAACGCTCAGAAGGCCTGTGCGCGGTACCAGCGGCGCGATATGGAAATCCCGAAAGCCGTTGCATTCATTCATCTGAATAAAAGGGTCGTTGATATATTCCATGAGCGCGAGCGTATCGCTTTGGTTTGACTTTTTAAAATATTCCAGCGCTTCTTCCCATGAGCGCGTGACAATGCGGATAGGCAAATCGCTGAGGACAAGTTCTCTCATGCGCCTTGAAAGCGCTTCAAGAAGCTGCGCTGATACAGGCTCATTGTCGTCGAAATAGTGGTAATAGCCGTTGCCGATTGCCATGCTCACGGTAAGACGCCGAGAAGGCACTATTTCTCTTGCGGCGAGCGCAAGGATAAAACAAAGGGAGCGGCGATATACTTCAGTCCCCATCGGCGAATCAGGATAGACTGGCTTGATGCTGCAAGGAGCGCCGATCGGAGCAGACAGCGGGGCCAGTTCATTGTTTATCAGCACAGCGAGGGGCGGGAATGCGTTTTTCTTAGGCCTCGACGCGGCTTCCATGTTCGCCTGCTCAAGAACCAGCTCGGCACTTGTTCCGGCAGGGACAGCAACTTCGCCATAGCCATCGACATTGACTGATACGGTATCCATAATGCTGATTATAATAAACAAAAGAGCAAGAGGGGGAAAGTGGACCTCTGCGCTGCTTTGACGCTTTGTTGCCTTTCGTGTACAATTCTTGCGCTATGTCAAAAGTAACGATCAAGGATATCGCCCAGCGCGCAGGTGTATCGAAAACTGCCGTGTCGTTTGCCCTGAACTATCCTGGCCGCATATCCAAAAAGACCTATGAAAAAATTATGGCAATTGTCGAGGAACTCGGCTATGTGCCCAATCCATTTGCGAGAACTTTGACGACCAAGCGCCTAGGCGCGATCGGTTTGCTGCTGCCGCAAAAAATTGGCGATATATTCGGCAATCCTCACATGGCTCAGATTATTAGCGGCATTGGCGAAGAATGCGAACGGCGCGAATTCTCGCTCGCTATTCTGCCTCTGATACGGGGCAAAATTATCGAAGCCGCCCGCAAGTCCTATGTCGACGCCCTCATTACAATCGGCGTTGGCCCGGATCACGAAGTCGTGGATCTTCTCAAAAAGAACCATATTCCTTTTGTGACAATCGACGGCGAGGAATCCGAGAATACCATAAATATCGGAATTGACCATAAAAATGCTGCCAAGGAGATCATGCTTCATGTTCTGCAGCAAGGCCATCGCGACATAGCAATTCTTGCGCTTGAAGCAGATACCAAACCGATTGAATCGACGCATACTTCGATTGTCTTGCAGAGACGGTTCGAAGGTTTTCAGGAAGCGCTTGAGGAATTCAGCATATCGCTTGCTGAGCCGAGCGTGCAGATACTGAACTGCAAAAGTTCGATGCAGGCTGGCCATGAGAGCGTGCAAATTCTTCTTTCGAATGCAAAGAGGCCAACCGCAATTGTGGCGATGTCCGATATCGCTGCAATCGGAGCGCTTGTGGCGATAAAGGAAAATGGCTTGAGAGTCCCTGGGGACATCGCTGTCGCAGGGTTCGATGATATACCGGAAAGCAGCCTTGTCTCACCAGCATTGACGACAATTTTTCAGCCTGGACGGCAAAAAGGTACAGAAGCCGCAAGGATGGTACTGAATATGCTCGATGGAGCGCAAGGAACGCATATCAAGCTGCCATACAAGTTGATAGTGCGTGAATCGACGCTCCGTGCCTAAGAAGGGAGGAACAATGGCAAAAGCAATTCCAGCGCGATCGGAAGTTCCAGCAGAACACAAGTGGAATCTTTCAAGCCTTTTCAAAGATGATGCAGCATGGGAAGAGGGGCTGGCAGCGCTTGGAGCAATGCTCCAGGATGCGGAAGCATGCAAGAAGGCCGGAATCGGACACTCTGCAGAAGCTTTTCTTGCCGCTCTGTCTGCTTATGAGCAATATCTCATTCTTGAAGAACGGCTTGGGTATTATTCCCATCTGAGGGTTACCGAGGATGAAGGCAACAGCACTGCACGTGGCATGTTTGCCCGTTTTGTGGGAGTCTCCTCGCAGGGACAGGCAGCCTGGTCGTGGTTCAGTCCGGCAATACAGGTCCTCGATGACGCATTCCTGCAAGCGTGCCTTGCTGATCCTAAATTTGCCGGTTATAGGGTGTTTCTCGAAAAACTGCGGCGCTTCAAACCGCATGTCCTGAGCGAGGCCGAAGAGCGCTTGCTTGCACTGCAAGCAGAGCCAGCGCAGACAGCACAGGAAGCCTTCAGCGTTCTGACCAATGTCGATCTTAATTTCGGCACCATCGATACGCCGGAAGGGCCGAAACCGCTCACCCAATCGACATTCGCCTCTTTTATGCGCATGCCGGACAGATCGATTCGCAAAACTGCATACTTGCAGTTCTATACCCAATTTGAATCACATCAGAACACCTTGGGCTCCCTCTATGCGGGTTCGGTCAAACTCGACAAGTACCAGGCGCAGGTCCGCAAATATCCGAGCGCACGAGCGATGGCGCTGTTCCCGGACAATGTGCCTGAAAGTGTCTATGACAATCTTATTGCGACTCTGGGGAAGAATCTGCCCTCTTTGCACCGTTACTACAAGCTGCGGAAAAAGATTCTTGGCCTCGATGAATTGCGCCATTACGATGTCTATGTTCCCCTTGTACGGGAATCAAGGGCTATCCACAGCTACGAAGAAGCGGTCGATATCGTCATCGAAGCGCTCAAACCGCTGGGCGAAGACTATATTTCTGTGCTGCGTAAGGGGCTCACAAGCGGCTGGGTCGACCGGTACGAAAATAAAGGCAAGCGCTCCGGCGCTTTTTCAGCCGGGACATATACTGGCGAACCGTACATTCTTCTTAACTATAAGGACGATGTACTGCACGACCTCTTTACCATAGCCCACGAAGGCGGCCATTCCATGCATTCATGGTACTCGGCGCGCAGCAATCCCTTCATGTGCTACAACTACACCATATTCGAGGCCGAAGTGGCAAGCACATTCAACGAACAGCTCGTATTTTCCTATCTCTACCAGCACAGCACCGACGCCATGCAAAAAGCCTTTCTCATCGCAAACCGCATCGACGACACCCTCGCCACGCTGTTCCGCCAAACCATGTTTGCCGAATTCGAAATGCGGGCACACGAGATCGTCGAAGCTGGTCAGGCACTGACAGTCGATGTGCTCAGAAAGGAATATCGGGCGCTTCTGGAGAAGTACTTCGGTCCGGAGCTGGTTTTCGAGAGCGTTTCAGACCTCGAAGGCCTGCGAATTCCTCATTTCTACAATGCATTCTATGTTTACAAGTACGCGACCGGTCTTTCTGCGAGCATTGCTCTTTCGGAGCGCGTCATGAAAGGCGGCAAAGAAGAGCGCGACGCCTATCTCGGCTTCCTGAAATCGGGCGGCAGCAAGTTCCCCATCGAAGCGCTGAAGCTTGCAGGCGTCGATATGTCGACACCGCAGCCGATAGAAGCTGCATGTATGCGCTTTGCCGATGATGTGAACGAGCTGGCAAGGCTGCTCTCTATTTCGCTGGACTAAAGGAAGTTCAGTTTCGAGAGGATGATGGAGACAGCGGCGATTGCGGCTGTCTCCGTTTTCAATATGCGGCTGCCCAGTGCGCAGAGCGAAAAATTTGCCCTTTCGAATAGCGCAAGTTCATCCTGGGTCCAGCCGCGCTCGGTGCCGATTGCAAGGATGACAGGGGTCCGCTCTACCTGGATTTGGCTTAGGGGCAGCGCGGCGATATCTGGATGGCATACGAGCTTGGTGCCTTCCGCGTGCTCGATGGCTTCGAGGGCTTTTTTTAATGACCAGGCGATGCTGATTTCCGGGAGGCGCGGATTGCCCGCTTGCTCTGCACCATCCAGAGCATGCTGGACATATTCCTTGCGCTTGTAAAAATTGGATTGGGTATACGATTTCTCCCCGAGCGCTGTGGGGAAAAATACGATTGATGCGACGCCGAGGGTTGCAAGATCTTTTACAATTCGCGCTCCTTGGATGGGGCGGACAGTGCCGAGCAGCACCGTCAGAGGACGCAATGGCGGAGCGAGACTCTCCGGAAAAAAATGCAGGGTAATTTCGTCATTGCCTATGGCATCGATGATTGCATATCCAAGGCGACCATCAGAAGTGCCTGCTCGTATGCGATCGCCCTTTCTTTTCTTGAGAACTCGAAGTATGTGTTGAGCTCTGCGGTCCGAAACAGGCAAAGCCTGGAATTCGCCGCATGAATCGAGAATGCACAGGTTCATTCGAAGGAAGACACCTCTTGATCGTAATCGACGCCCGGCACATCGAATCCATGCGCTCTCAGAAAATCGCTTTTGAATCCTTCTGGATCAGCCAATAGATAGAGATTCGATTCGTCGATCCGCGAGATGCGGGCACTGACTTCGCTCTGCACCGATGAACCCATCTCAAGGTCGTCTATCCGGATGCGCTTTTCCTGATCAGTCGGAATTTGCGCCGCGTCCTTCCTGTACAGCCGTTCCGAGAAAAGCCTGAGCATCTGATCGACGCAGTCCTCGTGGATATTGCGTTCTTTCATAACTTTGAAGAGGGTTGCGACATAGAGAGGGATGACAGGGATGACCGCGCTGGCTCTGGTGACGACGGCCTTATTGATCGAGACGAAGGCGCGAAGGCCGTTCTCATTCTGATAGCGGCTTGTAAGCGCATGGGCAGTCTTCTCGAGATGAAGTTTTGCTTGCCCGATCGTGCCATCGTGATAGATTGGCCAGGAAAAAGAAGGCCCGATGTACGAATATGCAAGCGTTATTGCGCCAGGGGCAAGCACATTGGCCTTATTGAGGGCATCTATCCATAATTGCCAGTCTTCGCCGCCCATTACCTTGACTGTTTGGGCGATTTCTTCGTCAGTAGCTGGCTGCACTGTGGCTTCGGAGATTTTCCCGGTGAATACATCGAGCGATCGGCCTGCGTATTGCCGTCCTATCGGTTTGATGACAGAGCGGTACAGTTCTCCGGTATCAGGATCGGTGCGAACAGGGCTTGCGAGCGAATAGATGACGAGATCATATCTGAAATTGCGCTCGCGGGCGACTTCGATCGCTTTTGTTTTGGCTTCGTGAGAGAAGGCATCGACATCGGAAAAAGTCCGGGCGAATAATCCTGCCTGAGCAGCGAGCCTGTCAAATTCATTATTGAAATACCAGCCGGGAGTGGCAGGCTTCAAGGCGGAGGGGGCTTTTTCATAGGAAAAACCGACAGTGTCCGCACCATAGGCCATGGCTGCGACAATCCTCGATGCCAGACCATACCCGGAAGAACAGCCTATCACCAGCACATGGAAGGGCTTGGCAACATTGCTGCCATTTTTCCCGAAACCGGCAAGCCGGTCACGGAATGCCTTTGCTCGTTCTACCTGGGCACGCACCTCTGCCCGGCACCCCTGCGGATGCGCATTGATGCAGATATTGTTTCGAACCATCGGTTTGAGAATCATTCTGGAACTCCTGAAGAGATGCTTATCCATTCTGCTTCGACTGCTATTTCATCACCAACCTTGCCGACCCCTTTCTGATGCAGAAAAACAGAAGAAGCGCGGACATTCAGTATTTCCATTTTGAGCGTGTCGCCTGGCCGGACCGGTCGCTTGAATCGCGCTTCCTTGATCTTCGCGAACATGAAGAGGCTTTTGGGGTATATGCCCATCAGCTTTGCTCCTACTCCACCAGCCTGCGCCATGCTCTCGACAAGAAGCACCCCCGGCACAATAGGAAACGATGGAAAGTGGCCCTTGAAGAACCAGTCATCGTCATGGAAGGTATGTGTCGCGATAATCGTTTCTCCCTCGATATGCGCATCATCGACAAAAAGAAATGGTGGCCTATGAGGCAGATATGTTTCGATGTGATTCACTGGATGCCGCCTTTCATATGGATATGATATTTGATAGCGCAATGGATGCAATATGGTTGCAATTTTAGTATCATGCCGCACGCTTTGCAACTGGTTACTGTTGGCAGAGGGCCCCTTTATGGTTGTGCGAAAATGACGACGCCATTATGTCCGCCAAATCCGAGGCTTGCAGACATAGCCGCATTGATCTTGTGTGTTCTTGCGCTGTTCGGGATGTAGTCAAGGTCGCATCCATTTTCAAGATCGGGATTATCGAGATGGATTGTTGGAGGCAGGCTGCCCGTTTCAAGCGCTTGTATGCACACAATGGCTTCGATAGCGCCGGCGGCCGCAACGCAATGGCCCGTCATGCTTTTGGTTGAGCTGATTTGAAGTGATTGAGCGAGCGGGCCGAATGCGGTTTTCAGCATTCGTGTTTCCATTTGGTCGTTGAGCTCTGTTCCTGTTCCGTGGGCGTTGTAATAGCCGATATCTTCGGGGGTGAGCCCGGCATCCTTGAGCGCGATTTCGATTGCCTTTGCACCAAAAAGGCCTTCTGGCTGAGGCGCCGTGAGGTGATATGCGTCACAGGTAGCACCATAGCCGGCAAAAACTGCGTGGATCGGAGCCTGGCGGGCTTTCGCGCTTTCCATGCGTTCGAGAACAAGAATGCCTGCTCCTTCTCCCATGACAAATCCGTCTCTGTCGCGGTCGAATGGCCTTGAGGCTAATTCCGGCCGGTCATTGTAAGAAGTGGAGAGTGCTTTGAGCCGGCAGAAGGCACCGATTGCGAATTCCGTGATAGCTGCTTCGGTTCCGCCTGCAATTACGATATCCGCTCTTCCTGATCGAATGAGGTCGAGCGCCTGCCCAAGTGCGTCGGTGCCCGAGGCGCAGGCGGTAACCTGCGTAAGTGCCGGCCCGTGAATGCCAAAGCGCATGGCAATATTGGCAGCGGCTTCGTTTGCGATCATCAGGGGAATCGTCATGGGTGGAATCCGGTCTGGCCCATCCTGCAGCATTTTTGCATGTGACTCAGTGAATACTTCGAGCCCGCCTATGCCATTCCCTATAACAATCGCGATACGGTACGGGTCAATAGAAGCACTCTTTTCCAGAGACTGCGAATCCATCGTTGCTGGCAGGCCTGCATCGTTCCAAGCCTGTACCGCAGCAGCAACAGCGTATTGCGAAAAAAGCGCCATCTTTCTTGCTTCTTTTCGATCTATCCAGAGCGAGGCGTCGAAGTTTTTTACTTCGGCAGCAATTTTGCTTTCGACATTCGACGCATCAAAATGAGTGATAGGGCCAATGCCGCTCACGCCATTCACACAATTCTTCCAGAATTCCTCGATGGAATTCCCGATTGGGCTTATAATGCCAAGCCCCGTCACCGCTACTTCTTCTTTCATGGTCTGTCACTCCGTTCAGGATTTTTCTTAATGCCGCAAATTCACGGCTCGCCACTGGATCACCATCGGTTTGCCATCTAATCGCCACCAGCCCGCCATCGGCTCACCACCGGATCACTGCCGCGCCATAGGTCAGGCCAGCGCCAAAACCGACCAGCATAATAAGATCATTCGGTTTCAAAAGGCCTTTCTCATCCATCTCACTGAGTGCAAGCGGAATGCTTGCGGCAGATGTATTGGCATATTCTTCAATATTGAGAAATATCTTGTCCATAGGAATGGAAAAACGCTTTGCGGCGGCTTGTACAATGCGCGCATTTGCTTGGTGCGGGACAATCCATGCAAAATCTTCGAGCCGATAGGCAGTCTTGTGCAGAAGGCGCTCAATAACTACCGTAATCGATTTCACTGCAAAATCGTAAACCTTTTTGCCATTCATTGAAATGACCGGAACCAGCGGCGGCTGGCGCTCGAAAGCCTTTGCTCTTTGCGGCTGCACGAGATAAAGGTCTTTCGCGCCGCTGCCATCTGCGCCAAGAATAAATGAAAGACAGCCTCGTCCTGTTTCATCGATGCGGGACAAAACAGCCGCCCCCGCGCCATCGCCGAAAAGCACGGCCGTGGATCTGTCATTCCAATCAGTTATTCTGCTCAGTCCCTCTGCGCCGATAACAAGCGCATTTCGTCCATGCGACGTTTCCAGCATGCTGGAAGCGATATTGAGCGCATAAATAAACCCGGTACATCCTGCAGTGACATCGAATGCGGAAGCCCCGTAGGCGCCGAGCTTGTCCTGCACAATGCATGCAGTCGCGGGGAACCCGAAATAATCAGGAGTCGCAGTAGCGACAATAATATAATCGATCTCGTGAATGCTTATTTTTGCTTTTTCGAGGGCGCTTTTTGCTGCGCTTACCGCCATGTCGCTCGTTTGGACGCCATCCGGAGCAATGTGGCGCGCCCCGATGCCAGTATGGGATCGTATCCATTCGTCGGTAGTGTCTATGCGCGAGGCCAGCTCTTCATTGCTTATCCTGATAGGCGGCACATAGGCAGAAATTGCTCTGATCAATACAGACATATACTTCTCTCCTATAAAAAGTCAACCGGGGCGCTGACGCTGAAATACATCAGCCAGCAACGCCGGCTATGCGGATTGTTCTATGGATGTCCGCATTGCATCCGCTTTCTCCCATATTCGTCGGTCCCTCATA
>Ga0302253_1000178_pt1 | contig 63347 bp, 60 predicted proteins | sample AAG_RA_Trp_MG_FD_193537 | JGI IMG/M metagenome (GOLD analysis project Ga0302253, IMG submission 193537) | Enriched activated sludge microbial communities from anaerobic digester in WTTP, New Holstein, Wisconsin, United States - AAG_RA_Trp | ecosystem: Engineered > Bioreactor > Anaerobic >...
CGCTCGATCTGCTGGATCAGAAGCTCTGGAAGCGTGCATTCCCGACCCCTCTCAAAACGTCTGCGGAGTATCTGCCTCGCTATGCGCTTGCGTGAGTTTTCTCCTACCTACCTTCTGCAAGGTTCGTAACACTATGAAATGATTGCCGGTTGCGAGTGCAGAAGATAATTTCTGCTAATAGTAACCATCATGGCACAAAACCCAATTTCCGGGCTATAACTGCTAGTATGAATATTCTCTCGCTCAAGGACATATCCCTTTCGCTCAAATCGGGCCCCCTTTTCGAATCCGTCAGAATGGATATCGACGAGCGTGATCATATCGGCCTCATCGGAAAAAACGGGGCAGGAAAAACAAGCCTACTCAGACTCATCGCGGGTCTCGTGGAGCCCGACAGGGGAACCATTTTCAAAGCGAAAAATTTCACCTTTTCATATCTTGCCCAGAATACCGAATTCGACCCCTCCCTTTCGCTGCGCGAATTTCTCTATCAGGGCGAGTCGACGGAAATCCGCATGCTCGTCCAGGGTCCAACTCTCCATGGCCGCGACAGCCAGCGCGATCACGATGCCCAGCCTCCAATATCAGTCGAAAACCGGTATTTTGCCCTTCTGCGCGAACTCGGATTTTCCGATTTCGATGCGCCCATGCAGCATCTCTCCGGCGGCGAGCTCAAGAAAGCCGCGCTCGCCCGAGCCCTGGCTCCCTATTCGAACTTCCTCATCCTCGACGAACCGACTAACCATCTCGATGTCGAAACAATCGAATGGCTCGAAAACCGCCTGCGATCCGCCGCCCAGGCTTTCATTCTTGTCACTCATGACCGCTGGTTTCTCGACGCCACCGTCAACCGGATCGCCGAAATCGAACGCCACACACTCACCCTCTACCCCGGCTCCTACGCAAAATATCTCAAAAAGAAATCAGTCGAACTCGCCAGCCTCTCCAGGTCCGAGAACAAACGGCTTGCGAACCTCAAGATCGAACTCGAATGGCTCAATCGGGGAGCTCGCGCCCGTGCGACCAAAAGCGAACGCAGAAAAAAAGAAATCGAAGCCATGAGAGCCTCCCTCATCGAGAAGCCCGCCGCAGCGTATACCTTCATGTCGCAGGAAGTGCGCCTCGGAAAGAAAGTGTGCGTTCTCAAAGACGTGAGCCTGGCGTATGGCGACAGGGCTCTCTTCAGAGGATTCAGCCATGAATTCCTGCCCGGCTCGAAAACCGCCATCATCGGCCCCAATGGCTCAGGCAAAACAAGCCTCCTTTCGCTCATAGCCGGCCTCAGAAAGCCGACAGCAGGCTCCATCACGCTGGGCGAGACGGTTCGCCTGTCCTTTTTCCGCCAGACAAACGAAGCGGTGAATCCCGAAATGTCCATTCTCGACTACATCCAGGAACACGCCGATCATTTCAGACTGCCCGATGGCTCATCGCTGGATGCGGTATTGCTGCTTGAGCGATTTGGATTCGAGCGGACATTCCAAATGCAGAAATTGAGGACCCTGTCGGGAGGCGAAATCCGCAGGCTCATGCTTGTCCGGCTATTGGCCGAATCGCCCAATTTCCTGCTGCTCGACGAGCCCACCAACGACCTCGATATCGAGACTATCGAGCGGCTTGAAGAATACCTGTCCGATTTTTCCGGTTCTCTGATCGTCGTTTCGCATGACCGGCTTCTAGTCGACAGGCTGGCACAGGACATGCTCATCATCACCGGCAAAGGCACTATCGAGCGATTTACCGGCACCTATTTCGAATGGAATATCAAAAAGCAGCAAGAAGTCGAGACGCAGTCTGAATCCAAACAGATAGAATCAGCCTCGCAGAAACAGAAGCAGCCCTCGCCTAAAAGCCAGGGGCAACAGTTCATGCTTCAAAGCCGGAAGCCGCAGTCCACGCCAGCCAGAACAAAACTCAATTACAAAGAACAGAAAGAACTCGAGCATCTCACCGAACACATCGAGCAGATGGAGCAAAGAAAAAAGGCACTGGAAGAAGCATTCCAGGGCCCGCCCAAACCAGGCTCCAGCCTCGCCCGCGCCAAAAAGGAATACGACGAACTCTGCCGTCTCATCGAGTCGGACCTTCTGCGCTGGGAAGAGTTGGCGGACAGGTTATAGTGGACAGGTCCTAGAGGACAAGTCCAAGGCTGCACTCAGGTCCCGGACTTCCTGCCCTGCGCTCGCCAGCCCGCGCCTGCTGCCCCACGCTTACCCCATCCGCGCCTGCCCCACCCACTGCATAACCATGCACAAAATTCGCATAACCCCTTGCCTTGCATGCACAAGAAGAGTAAACTCGCCGGAAATACTTTGGGAGGCTGTACATGACCACAGACAAAGAGAACAAAGGATCGCGTTTTGAATCGATGTGCGTCCCCGGTTCCCTCGAGCCTGCTGATTTGGCATCGCTGGACTGGAGCAAGCTCGGTTTTTCGGTAACGGTAACTCCATACATGGGAGGCAGTGTCGCCGGGCCCGATGGTGTTTTTGAACCATGCGCGGTAGTGAAAACAGGAGTATTGCGTGTACCACCCCAAGCATGCGCGCTCAACTACGGACAGTCCATATTTGAAGGCATGAAAGCTCGCCGGGGGGTCGATGGCAAAATTCGCCTCTTCAGGCCCGAAGCGAATGCCGCACGATTCGCCAGGAGCGCCGAGCGCTTCATGATGCCCGCTGTGCCCCAGGACCTCTTCATCGAAACCGTGACAAAAGTCGTCAAGGCTAACCGTGACTACATCCCGCCGGCCGAAAAAGGCTCGCTCTATATCCGCCCGGTGCTGTTCGGAATCGGAAAAACACTGCAGCCCGCCCCTGCTGACACAACCATGTTTGTCGTCTATGTCCAGCCGGTCGGAGTCTATTTTAAAGGCATGGCGACTATCTCCATAAAAGCTGACGACACCTTCCAGCGCGCTGCGGCTCGCGGTACCGGCTGGGTCAAAGCAGCCGGCAACTATGCACCCTGCTTCCTGCCCGCCTACGAAGCCAAGCACGAAGGCTTTTCCGACGTCCTCTACCTCGACTACGACGGCGTCAACGTCGAGGAAGTCGGCAGCGCCAACTTCGCGATGGTCAAGGGCGGCAAGCTCTACGTCGCCGACTCCCCCTCGATCCTCAAGGGCATAACTCGCGACTCCGTCATGCGAATCGCCAGGGAAATGCTCGGAATCGAAGTGGTTTTCGCGCCGCTCGAACTCGAGCGCGTGCTCGGCCTCGGCAAGTACGCCTCCGAAGGCCCCGCCGACGAAGCCTTCTGTACCGGCACCGCCGCCGCCATCTCCCCTATCGGCTCCATGAAGTGGCGCGGCAAGGATTACTCCTTCAACGGCGGGGCTATCGGACCCATCACCCAGAAGCTCTTCGACGCCATCGACGGCATCCAGACCGGGCGCCGGCCCGACCCCTATGGATGGACTGTGGTGGTGGAGTGAGGAAAGCGAGATCGCGGGCGGTAGAAGCCGGGCCCGAGCGCGGATGGCGAGAACTAAATGAGTGAACGCCCACTTTGCCGGCCGCACGCTAGCCGGCCAAGGCCCCACCGCTTGATGCGCCGCCCCTGAATTTGCTATATTTGCATTCGGCTGCCGCAGCGGCAGCCGCAATGGGGAATTAGCTCAGTTGGTAGAGCGATAGGTTCGCAATCTATAGGTCAGGGGTTCGAATCCCCTATTCTCCATAAGGAATTACGTGATACTTGATGCTTGAAAAATAGCAATGTAACGGCGAAATGTAACGGAAACCGGTACAAACGCAAGGGGGTTTGCAATGCCCCGATCAGCAAAAGCGATCCGCTGGGAAATTTACCTTCGCCCGAACGCAAAACAAGGTAAGCCAGTCTACTATGTGCGCGCCGTTGACATTCAAACAAAGAAAGCTCTTCTAACCCGTTCCACTGGAAGCGATTCGCGGAAAGCAGCCCGTGAGCTTATTGCGAAGTTGTCAGCAAAAATGGATTTTAGCCGCCTCGCCGCGGCAAAAACCGGAAGCGTTGACGCGGCCTCCGCTGTACAAATGGAAAACATGCCGCTTTCGGAGTACTTTATATTATTCTGGAATAAAGAAAAATCGTTCTACTTGCTGGCCCGTGCCGATTCTGGAAAGCCTTTATCTTCGTCTTATATCGCTGCGCAGTATGCAAATGTAAAAACGCATGCTGCACCTTTCGAGGGATTCAAAACAACGGCCCTGCGCGATGTAAACTTGTTTTTGATAGAAACCTATATTCGACACTTGCGGGTACAAGGCATATCGGGAAATGTGGTAGGCGATTGCCTGAACGCAGTCCGCACACCGCTGTCATGGGCAATGAAACGCGGTCTTGTGCTGGAGCCATTCTCATTCTCTTGCATTATCCGCCCAAAGGAAACCTATAGAACGCGTGGCATGCTGACCCGCGATGAAATCTCAAAAATAATTGCGCTTGATGTAGCGGAAACGATCAAGCCGCGGCCTCGACTGAAAAAGGGAGAGACACACGGCACACCCGGTCCTATTGATCTGCGAATCAAGGTAGGAACCTTGCTTGCTCACCTGGGGGCGATGCGTGCAGGCGAGATTCGTGGCTTGCGATGGTCAGCGATTGATTTTGATAAAAACAGAATAAAGATCGAGCAAAACTTCGTTGAAGGCGATGGAGAAAAGGCTCCGAAGCGCGATTCCTTCGGCACTGTGCCGCTTACGGAACCCATGCGCAAACCTTTGCAGGCCCTTCTTGCCCTGGCGCTCAAGCTGGGCAGATACAATGTGAACGAATATGTGCTGTTTTCACTAACGACAGCGAATAAGCCTATATCTATAAAGGGTCTGGAGCATGGCTATTCGCGGCTGTTGGAATGGATCGGTATTTCTCCTGAAGAGCAGAAAGCGCGACACTTGACTCTGCATGGGGGGCGACATTTCGCCGCCTCTTTGCTCGCCGACGAGATCGGCCCCTCCCTTGCCCGCAAGATAACCCGACACCGAAGCCTGCAAGCCTTCAAAGGGTACGATCATGAAAGTAGCGAGGCTCTAGAAGCTGCGAGAAAGGTTCTTGAATTCAAATCGAAGCAAGAAAAGACAACAGAATAGCTTCTTTCAAATATTTATTAGACAATCAAGGCCGCAAATTAATACTATACATCCGTGTTGTATAGCTATTGACTAGAATTGCATAGAGTAATAATCTAAAAATATCGGAGCCGATATGTTAAAGCCAAAAATGCCAGTCGAAACATTTTCGCGAAAATATGCTTCAACCCATTTTGATGTTGGCCATATTCTACACAATTATGCAGCAGATTTTTCAATCGTTTACTTAGGCGACGAAGACGAAGATACCAAGAAGTTCAACGCTACACCGCGCATACCTATTCGTGGCCTAATTCCTTTGGGGGTTGACCTTATAAATCCCGAAACGCTGAAGAAATTGCCAATAAAAAATCTGCAAGAGCTTCAAAATGAGAATTTGTATATCCATCGGTTTGATCTCCGTAAGTTGCGAAGCCGCTGTAATTTGTCGCGGGCAGATCTTTCGAAATTATTTGATATGCCAGCAAAAACAATTGCAAGGTGGCTCGCGAAAAGCAAAGCGGACACTGATATTATCCCCATCGAAAAAAATAGATTTAAAATTGTAGCTAGAAATTTATACTTTCAGGAAAAAATTGCCTCAGGCGAGTTCGGCATAGACCGTCCGGGGCTTTAAGTATAATGCGGATAACCGCAGGAATTGGCGGCAATTGCCAGCCTAAAGCTTGCGGCGCAAATTGCAGATAACAGGCAAGGCTGTCAGCTAAGACTGTTGTTCGCAATTTGGGGCATGTCCCCCGCGAATTTTCTCACCTACAACCGCAAAAGCGGCGTAGGTAGATTTTTTGCGGAGGCACATCATGCCTGAAGACATTAAAATTGCTTTTTCTGTCACTGAGGCCGCTAAAGCGGCCGGTCTATCCACAAAAACGTTATGGACCAAAATCCGATCGGGTGAACTTCGATCTGCACGCGTCGGTGCACGCGTCTTGATCCTTCAATCTGACTTGTTGCAATGGCTCAATAGTCTCGCCGACAATTCGGGGCGCATTGTTCGTACAGATCGTTCTGAATTTCTCAAACAGCAAAATCGCAAGCGCAGCGAGGCCACAAAATGACCGCGGCGGAAATAAAAAACCCACCGGCTGGAGGCGGGCTGCAAGCAGAGCAAATAGCCTTATCTGTTTATAGTATAAGCAAAAAACACCAAGCTGTAAAGGATCAGATCATCCGCATGCGCCAGCGGCTGAACCTTGAGATCGAGGACTGGAGGCGCTTCGCCATTTTCATTGCCAGGCTTTTTCTTGAGTATGCGCCGATTGAAGTGCGCATAAAATTCACTGGGGCGCCTAGCGAGACGCCGCGCGAGGCGGCGGATTTGGCTGAAACGTTTTTGCTCTTATATGCGCTGGCAGAGGACAAGGCAACAGCTACCGACACCAAATATTCGCTTACTGAGATTTGGAGGGCTGCCGTACGGCTGGCGGGAGGTGTGAAATGAATGACATCACACTTTCCGTTGAAAATATCCTTCAGGGTACCGGTATTGAGCTACCAAATGCAAAAACAAAAATCGATCAAGACTTTCTTGAATCGCCGACTCATGCGGACGGAGCGAAGATCCTATTGAATGAGCTTCGGGGCAGGATCATCTATGAGCGATTGATCGCCGTTCGCGGGAACTTCTGGCGGCGCACCGATGCGGGGTACTTTGAGCCTGTAGATGATATTTTCAAAACCGCATCGGGGATCCTTTGCGACTCGATCAATGCGACCCTATCCAATCTATCAAAAACGGCTGACCCAAAAACCCTGAAAATCCTGTACGAACGAGCGGGAGCTGCGCTGAAACGGGCGAAAACGAGGGAATTCCTTTCAGGTGTTTTGGCGTTCTTTGCCGAGCTTGTCTTTGAGAAGGCGCTGCCTGCGGCGTGGAATGCTGTTCCGCAATGCCTGCCATGCAAGGATGCAATCCTCGACTTCTCCGGGCAATCCATGATCGCAAGGCCGCCGAAAGCCGGCGAATTCTTCCGAGACCCCTTACCGGTCAAAGCATCCGAGGTGATGAGTGCGACCCTCGCACCTCAATTCGAGCTTTTTATGATGGCTGTTGCGCCTGATCCCGGCGTGCAAAAAACCTTGCGAGAAATCCTGTCCCTAGCTGTTGCGAATCGAGGGCATCGAACGATTGGCTTGTTTACCGGGCCGGGAAGCAACGGAAAATCGATGATTGGGCAAATTTTGCAGCGGGTGCTGCCGGGCCGGATTGCCGAACTTGCAAGCGCTGCCATTTCCCGGGATATGAGCGGGGCAAAAAGATTTGCCGCGGCGGAATTGGAGCATCGAACCTTTGCCTTTGTCGAGGAACAATTAGCGCCGCTCGATGTACCAGAGCTGAAGCGGCTTGCTGGAGATGCGCCGCTTGCTGTGGAGAAAAAGGGGCTTGACCCGTGTGAGATCCCGCAAACCTGGGCCTTGGCGATCCTCTCGAATGGCTTGCCGAGCTTTGCACCTGCAACGGATGCCGCCTTCGTGTCCAGGCTGATCGTGGTTCCTTTCGAGGTGAGCTTCTATTCGAGCGAAGAGCAACGACAAAACTTTCTGCGCCTTGGCGTACCAGAAGAACATCTCAAACCTGCCGAGGACAAAAGCCAGATCCTCGAGCGCATCGAGCAGGAGCGGCCGGCAATCCTCAAAACACTGATCGAGACGTGGATCCGTATCCGGGATACAAGCAACGGCAGACCGAGTGAGGCGCCGAAGTGCGTTGCGCTCAAAGATGCCTATAGGTCCGCGAACGACAAAATCGAGGAATTCTTTCTTGCATTCTTTGAGCGGCGGGAGGGTGCACGTGTTTCCTATGATGAGATCGTTGAGCTGTACCGCGACTTTTTCAACGACAAGAGCATCTCAACGCGGGATTGTATCAAAAAGCTGACCGACCGGTTCCCGTGGCTGGAGCGGGGGAAGTCAAACGCTACTTTATATTTGAAAAATCTAGCTAGAATTGATTTCCCGCATCCCGAAGAGGATACAAAGGGTAATCCTCAAAATCAAAAACTAGGGATTGAAGGGAGCGAAAGTACCGATTTCCAACTCGACTATAGGGAAATTAGCAAAAACCCTATAGTAAAGTTAAAAAATGGAAATTCAATCCCTCCAATCCCTGAAAGCGATCTTTCCATGCTGACTGATGGAGAAATCGCGCTTGCAAGCAAGACAGTTGCCGAGCTGTTGCAGGCATCGGGCGAGACGGCGCGGGTGCCTGTTGGAAAGTGGCGCAATGCATGTGCAGCGAAGGGCATGGATCCGCAGACAATCGCTACTGCTGAAGCTTACATGCAGCAGGTTGGTCTATTGGATGGCGAGTATATCAAACAACCTGATGAGGGCAGCTTTGATCAAAGTATCGAACCGCCTGCAAGAATGCGCCTTGGCTTACCTAGGGCTGATTGGCCGGCATTCTTAAATCAGCACAATGAGTAGACCGCTGACGATTCAGAGATATTCTGACCATGGCAAGAGCGCCGGAAGTGTCGAAACTGATATTTTCGGCGCAATTTTGCAAACAGAAGGAAGGGCTGAATAGCATGGGAAAAATAGACGATGGGAAGAAACAGGTACTACATAAAGAAGTTCTACGACACCGGCAAAGGATTCCCCTGCGATGGCGTAAATTTGCTGAAGAGTATTTCTTGAGCGGCTTCAAGAATGCAACCGAATCGTATCGCAAGGCCTATGGCGATTCCGTGGAGGCGGCGCATATTTGTGTAGCTCAATTATTAGCAAAGCCGCGATTTCAAGAATATTTTGCCGAGTTTCTTGAAAAGCAATTAGGTGATGACAAGGCGGTCCTTACGGCGCAAGTCATTCAGAAGATGAAAGCCCGAGCTTTCTATGATCCCGCCGATATTATCAATGATGACGGCAGCTTACGGCATAGCATGGAAGAGCTCTCGGCAATGGACTTGAGCTATGCGATTGATGGCATCGAACGATCGTACACAAAAGAGGGCGACCAGATTATAAAAGTGAAACTTGCAGATCGCCAGGCAGCACTTGAATCTCTTGCGAAATATCTGAAGATTATTCAGCAAGGCAATAATGTTGAGATAAATGCGGAGAAATCGTATCAATTTGTCGTGATACAAAGGATGACGCCAGCAGAATGGGATATTTATTACGAGCAGAAGATGCAGAAGATATATGGGACCCCCAGCCCCGACAAGCCGAAGCAATAACGAGTCCAGGCTTAGAATTCTTCTTTGGCGACACGCCATGCCCTATATGGAATGAAATTGATAAAAAATTATAGAAGTTAAGTTTAGTTAACAAATAAAAAGCCCCGTAGAAGCGATAGGTTGTCAATGCTATTTAATAGAAATGACCTATAGGGGCTTTCTGTTTGGCAGGGGTTGCTGAAAATATAGCTATAGCTTGCCTTCGGAAAACCTTTCCATGGCCTTAATCAGCGACAGCGGGCAATGAGAAGCACTAGAAATAATCGATATTCTGCTTGACCGTTTCTTCTGAGGGTGTTGTAACTATGCAAGTACCCCTGGGGAATTACCATAACCCTGCCGGGGGAATAAGATGACTCGCGACAGATAGAAGGTGTACAGTGTAAAGGTACTAGGTAGCGGGTGAATAAAAAGCGATGCAGGAAATATGAAGGAGGTTTTTATGCGACAGAGAAGAATGGTTATGGCGGGGATGGTGATTTTGGTTTTGGCCGCGTGCAGTTTGGCACTGCCATTATCAAGCCAAATTGTCGGGACATGGAGGATGGATATAAACCCAAATTTTACCATCACATTCGCGGCAAACGGGCAGGTAACCAACAGCCTGGGCGAGCATGGCACATGGTCAATGGATGGCGACAAGCTGACACTCCAATGGAGCGGGGATAGCCCTAATCTAATTATTGTCGCTATTAATGGCGATAGGCTTACCCTGACTCGAACTATTGTTACTACCTTTACCCGCGTACAATGACGAGAGTATGAGCAAGCTAAGTTTAATGAAGCGTGAGAGAGTTTTTAAGGGCGAGAACGCAAAAAAGACTGCAAAGGGCTTCTGAAGCGGCGGGTGATAAAAAGAGAGACACAGAGAAGAATAGGAAACGCGTCTATGCCTACTATACGCAATTGGGGGTAAAAAGACTTAAAGCGATTTGCGACACACCTTCGCAATTTTTAAAAAACATTATTGACAGAATACTTTATGAAGCTATAATAAATTCGATGATTGTTATAAATAGGCGTGCTTTATATTTTAATTGTGAATAAACCTATCATTTTAAGATAGGCAAGTCATTTTAGGGAGGTTGAATCATGAAAAAATATTGGTATTTGGCTTTTATTGCTTTGCTTCTTTTTTCTTGTGCAACAACACCGAAAAAAACTATAGCTGATTATTCAATTGAAGTCCAGAGCAGTATTCCTACAACAGGAATAACTATATCAGTAACAGATTTTGGCAGAACTTATCCTCTCATTGAACAGCCAAGCGGGATAAGAGGAATATTGCTTAATATTAACAATAATAGCTCTGGAATTATGCAAATAGATTGGGGTAAATCATCAATAAACTATGAAGGTAGCTCCTATGGTATATTTCTTGAAGGCATGAAATATATGGACGCAGGAAAAACACCGCCAATGGCAATTATTCCGAAAGGTGGAAATTTTGCAAAGTTCGTATATTCCGCGAATCAACCATACTATGAAAAAAATTGGTATATGCATGGTATGAAGATGCCTATTCAAATAATGCTTTGTACACAAATTGAAGGTAAAGAAGTTTATTTCACAATTTCGATATCAGAAAAATAGTACTAAAAGGTTGTTTTTGAGGGGTTAAATAAAAATGAAGGCGGGGGCTTCGGCCTTCGCCTTTCTTTGCATGGAAGCCGGCAACTAGGAAGCCGAAAACCGCCGCTTATAAACCGGTTTAGCAACAACTTTTGTAAACCCTTTGTAGACAGGCTTCCGACAGTATATAATATTTACATATAGCATCGTTACTTATATTTTTATAGCAAAGTACTGTAAAAAGTATTGAGAGAAAAAGAAGCCCCACCCTCAACCTACTGCTTGAAAAACTCCTTAATCAGAGGCTCAGGGATTGAATCAATAAATTTCTTTAGATTTGGGCTTCGGTGTTGAGGCATTTACTAACCTCTATCAATCTATTCCTCTAACTTTGCCTCAAGCTCGGATTTGAAATCTCTGTAAGTGCCGTCACTGAGCGCCTTGGAAAATAGGTCATAACTCCCAGGGGAGAGGAATTTGAAATAATATTTCTGCTCTTGCTGTAACTCGTTGACCCTGGCAAAGTGCTCCCTGGCATATCGGAGCTTGGCCCTGTTCTCGTCGGAGACATCGTTATCCATTTTAATTTCCACAACAATAATATCCTTCCCAATCTTGAGGAAGAAATCAGGATTGAAACTTCCTTGCTTTGGATGTTCTCCCTTACGCCAGGAGTATTCAATGCTATAGAAGCCGACATCCAAGGACTTGATCCAGGCATCTATTGCCTTAGCGGTCTGGTCGGCAGTCAATTCCTGGATAAACTTCCGTTCAGGCCCATAGGAGGCCAAGGCTACATTTAGGGGCGTTTTGAAGTTGTATTTATTATCCACCTTTTTTAGTGCCGATCTCGGAAGGCTCATGTCCCCCTCAAGCTCCTTCAGCAACTTTATATCCGCTGCCTCACCCAGGCTCATGGAATAATCATCGTAGAAGACCGTACTATCGCGCCGAAGCGATCCTACACCTAGGCTGTTCTTGCCGATCTCTCTGGTGTTAATTTTGATGAGTTCCTGTGCCTCAATCTTGAGCCGTAGGCTTTTTGTCCCCTTTCTCCTGATGACTCCGAATGCTGCAAGAGTATGACTACGGTTCGCCTCACTTACCTTGCCGCTCTCATCTTTAATTCTTTTAAGGGACTCTCTGATAATCTCTGCGATTTTTCCCTTTGAGAATTGCTCGCTATACTTAGTCTCAGCCTCCTGGTCAAAGATAAAAAGGCGATTGAAGACATCGTGCGCCACTTCTTCAACGGAATACATCTTGAACTCAATCAGCGTCTTCTTGACATCCTGCTCGCCGGATACCGCCCTGACGTAGGTAGTGCTCTTTTCAACTTCCTCCGCTTGGCTCGAATAGGTGATATACCCTTTCTTTAGGAGCTCAAAGGAGTCTTCCTGAGGGTATTCCACCTCCTCCTCGTTGCGTTTGTAATCAATGTTATAGAGGTCAAAGTTGTAATCCTCTTTCTTTGCTACCGGGTAGGAATGCAGGCGCTTCTCAATTTCCATGACCTCATCTACTAGGTGTTTGATACTGCTTGACCACTTATCATGATTGAAGACGGTTACGCTAGGTTGATTGCCCCTGTAAACATCAGGGACCCTTAACCCCCTTCCTAAGACCTGGGCGATAAGAAGTTTTGAGTTGAACGCTCTCTCTTCATGAGGGACGATCTGAAAGACATTTTTTACATCCCACCCTTCAGAGAGCATACTGACTGAAGTAATCCACTCAATCGGATTGTCCTTGTCATCCACCCTCCTGAGGATTGGAATATTACCCTTGTGCTTGCTGGCAGAGGTTACGATCAAGACTTTCTCGGCAGCTTGCTTTTTGCTGATCTTTTCCTTCTTGGCTAGGAAATCAATCAACTTATTGGTAAGGCGCTCGCAGGCATTAATATCCTTGGTGACCAGGATGGTGATCGGCTTCACCATGCGGTATTTGGTGGTCTTGTTCTCAATGTGATTGTCGTAAATCTTTTGAAACTTCTCATCTTCGTTCCCTGAGGAGTCCTCCGCCACATAGCGGATGGATTTGACAAACTTCTCCTCGATGGAGTTCCTTAAAGAAAAGCGATGAATGACATCGGTAAAATAGTCGTCTCCAATGTAGCAAGTGCCTGAAACATTCACGATAAACTTGAACCCGTATTTAGGGTCAAGTAGAAATTCTTTCCATTTCTTGAGGGCGGTATCGGAAGGGCTCATTAAATGGTGTGCCTCATCATTCAATACTAGAGTCCGCTCGCCTTTGCCGACAAGGCTGTCCTCAATGGAGGATTTGGTTTTGATATAGGTAGCGTGGATGTTCTCGGTACAGATGTCTCCCTTCTGGATGGTGTTGGAGGCGTTGATAATCCTGGGGTTGGCAATCTTGGAATCGGCAGGCAGAAGGTCTTTTAGGGCTCTGTCGGCGGAGAGGCCTCGAAACTTCTCCGTCAAACCGGCCTCAATAGTGTTAGACGGACACAGGACCAAAACCTGATCTACAGCTCCCTCGGCCAGCAGGATGCGGGCAATGCCATACATCACATAACTTTTGCCCGTAGCGGTTGCATGATCCAGGGAGCAAGAGAGTTTATCGGGCAACTGCAAATGATTTAAGAAATCCTCAAAGGTTGAATACTTCTCCTGAAGCTTGGGATTGTTGTGATAGTTTTCCTCAGCCAGTTCTTTGAGGCTTTTATATTCACCGCCCAAAAAATACCTAATCGTCTCCCGGATCGCCTCTTTCTGATACTCTCTGTCCCCGCAGAGGGCATCCAAGAAAGCCTCGTATTTATTGGGATCAAACCTATTAGGATTGTAGCTCGGAGATATTCTGAGGACTAAATCCTTGTTCTGAAATGTCTGACGCTCAAGCATGGCTACTTCTTCCTTTTACCGCTAAAGTCGGACAAGGTCTTTATCTCCCGCTTCTCGTTGCCGAAGATGTCAATATAAATGACCATGATCTGCCCTTTGATTTTGTCTTCGGCAAAGCGCACCTCATAGTCATTTTTCTTCAAATCCTCGGCGTAGAAAACTTCATCTAGGTCAAAGACTTCCCCATTAAAATTATAGTCCAGCATGACCATAGCAAGGGTCTCAAAGTTGTCAAATTCAAGAGGCTTGCGTGAGATAACCTTGCTCTCGAATTTCTTAATCTTGATAACACACTCCTTGATATCCTGATTGAGAAGATCAGCTTTTTGGGGTTTATCTAGAAAGTATTGGCACTCCACCGCCGGCAGTTGAATAAAGTCAAAGCCTACAGCGTCCACCGTGTCGTTGACATCCATCTCGCTCACCGGCTGTTTAAGATTGGTAAAACCTCGTTTGTGGATCTCCTCGATGATGGAATAAGGAATGCGAAGGACAAAATATTTTGTTTCCCCCTTCTTAATATAGTCCTCAAGGAACTGCACTGAGGCAGCAGGGGCGATGATGAAGAAGCGTTTGCCGATCCTATCTCCCAGGTACTTGTGAAGGTCGTCAATAAACCCCCTGTCCAGCACGGCGTTCTTGTGTTTCTGGTAATTGAAAACCAGGACGCTGTCCGCTCCCAGGTAGCCGTCCAGTTCAATCTTGGAAATCTCATGCCGCTCATCCCGACACTGAAAGATTTTGAGGGCAAAGTCCCGATACTGTTCCCAGGGGAGTTCCTTAATCATCTTGTAGTCGTAGAGGCCGGCGTTGTAGAGGGTGAAAGGCTTGCAGGGCTTGCCGTATTTCTTCTTGGGATTTTCCAAATCCTTGCTCTCGGCGATGTTCAGAAGGCGCTTCTGGATGGTGTAGATGGCTAATTTGCCGCAATCCACGCCGATCCAACGTTTGCCCAGCTTCTCCGCCACAGCGAGGGTTGTGCCTGAACCGGCAAAGCAATCAAGGACAAGGTCGCCAGGTTCAGGTTTAGAAGAGGCTTTGATGATACGGTAAAGTAAGGCTTCAGGTTTTTGGGTGGGGTAACCCATCTTTTCAGTAGAAGTAGGAATTTGTTGAAAAGACATTATATCGTCCCATACATCCCCAATAGCTTTCCCTTTTTCTATAACTTCATCTAAATATCGCTTACCCCCTCTTCCATCAAAGTATTTCCTGCCTTCCTTGTCTACCTTATTGAACCTATCAAGATACTCTTGTCGATGTTTGACTGTAAGCTTGTTAAAAACGAAGTCATTAGTCTTAGAATAAAACAATAAAACGTCATGCCCCCTAATCCAATTGTCCGCTTGAGTTTTGAAACCCGATAATACACGAGTATCCCACACTATTTCTCGCTGGAAATATTGTTCGCCGAAAATCTCATCCAATAGTGTTTTGATGTAGTGCCCTTTTTTCTCGTCCAAGTGCACATAAATACTACCATCGTCACTTAACAACTCTCGCAGGAAGATCAGCCGCTTTCTCAGAAACTCCAAGAACTTTGCCCCGGCAATTTTGTCCTGATATGCCTTCTGATCCTGGCTTCCCCTTAATTCCTGCCCTGTCGCAAAGGGAGGATCTATATACACCAGCCTCACCCCCGGCGTCCCGTCGGCGTTTTTGAGTTCGCCTCTCTCCTTCATCTGCAATAGAGTCTTCAATACCTGAAGGTTATCACCAAAGATAAGCATGTTTGTCCAGCCGTTACCGTCCTCGCCGTTTCGAAACGTCTTGACCCTCTGCAATGGCACGGCCATCGTGTCGGCCAGGATATCCTCCTCCCGCTCCTTGTCGGCGTAAATAAGCTCGTATTCCTTCTTGGTGTCAAACAGAAGCGCCTTATAGTCCTCCGGCAAGGGCTTGCCCTCTCTGAGGAGGCTTACGATCCGTTCAATTTCCTGTTCTGAAAGCTTACGCATAGCAGTTACCCTCCCCTTTCCTTCTGTTCCCTTGCCAACTCCTACCGGTCCTTTTCAATCAGTTCCCAGATAATGGACACAATGGAATCGAAAATCTAACCGAAACGCTATCGATGCCTCATTATAAAATCTAACCCAAATTACACTCAAGCCTATGGGTCTGAAGGCAGAATATAGGTCTCAGTATGCAAGAACGACATCGGGTCATCGCAGAAACCGCAGTATAGTGAGTACTGAATGACGTGCGGTTTTAGCACTTAGGAAGCTATAAAGGCAGAGAAATTCGAAGGCGATGCGGGGCTTCTGTTTGGCAAGGGGAAAAGTATGGCTTGCCTTCGGAAAACCTCGCTATGGCGGCCTATCAGCGATAGCGGGGAATGCAGAGCACAAGGCATTAGCTACACTCTGCTTGACAGCTGCTTCTGAGGGTGTTGTAACTATGCAAGTACCGTTGGGGGAATAAGTTGACCTTTGACACTTTCTTTTACCCTGCCCATTTTAGCGGACATTCAACTTTACTGTCTGCGCATTATGTTTATTTCAAATTTTTCCTTTTCTTCTCCTATTATCTGATGTAGGTTATATGCTATTGCTATAGATACGTAGAGGAAGGATTAAACATGCAAGCAAAAGAAACTAAACTTCAGGATATTATTGAAGGAACAAAGCAGTATGTTGTTCCGCTCTTTCAGCGAACTTATAGCTGGACCATCAAGGAGTGGGATGTACTATGGAAGGACATTATTGAGCTTTCTGAAGCCGAAACCCCGCGGTCACATTTCATCGGGTCAATTGTAAACATGCCTACGGTTTCAGTTCCCGAAGGGATTTCAAAGTTTTTGCTTATTGATGGACAGCAGAGACTTACCACAATCTTTATCCTGCTCATCCTCTTACGTAACAAAGCCAGAGAGAGTCAAAATCAGGAACTTGCAGATGAAATAAACAATACTCTGCTTGTTAACCCCTATAAAAAAGACAACGACTATTTCAAGCTAATTCCCACACAGATCGACAGAGATGCTTATAAGAACTTGATTTACGGAAAGCAAAACGAAAAAGACAATTCACTTATTAGTGCCTATAATTTTTTCGACAAGAAATTGAAACAGATTCAGATAGAATACGAAAGGCTGAAGAAGATCATTACAAGCTATTTCTCTGTTGTTAGCATTGTGCTTGACGCAAATGACAATCCTTATTTGGTGTTTGAGAGCCTTAATGCAAAGGGCAGACCACTGACCCAGGCGGATCTGATTCGTAATTATTTTTTCATGTGCATACACATAGACAAGCAAGATGAAGTCTACACCGACTACTGGGAACCAATGCAGACAAGCTTACAAGATAAACTCACTGAATATATTAGGCACTTCTTGATGAGGGACGGCAACATTGTAAAACAAGACGACGTATATTATGTTCTCAAAGAAAAAGTATCACAGGCAAACGCTATCGAATATCTGCAAGAGCTAAAAATGTATTCAATCTACTACCAACGGCTGATTTATCCCGAAGTTGAGCCCGAATTGGATTTGCAGAAGTATTTCAAAAGGCTAAACAGAATAGAAGTCACAACAGCTTATCCTCTGCTACTGAATTTGTATGGAGCCTATGTTGACAATAAAATCAGCAAGGCCGACTTCGTCGACATTCTGAAAGTACTTGAAAATTACCTCATCCGTAGGTTTGTATGCAATGTCCCAACAAACCAACTCAATAAGATTTTCCCCGCACTATGTCCCCAGCTACTTGCCAATTATCAGGACAACATAGTCGAAGGGCTTAAAACGATCTTGCAAAGTAAAAGTTATCCTAAAGACAACGAGTTTTACGCACGATTTATAGACACAAAGTTTTATGGTGCTGGGGACCGCCTAAAAAAGACCAAGCTCATCCTAGAAAGTATCGAAGAGAATTTTGCCCACAGAGAGGTAGTTTCTTTCGAAAACTTAACGATTGAACATGTTATGCCTCAGACTCTTTCGGTATGGTGGCAGAATCACCTTGGTGAAGATTGGGAAGAAACGCATGAATTATTTTTGCATACAATTGGGAATCTGACTCTTACTGCCTACAATTCGGAATTGTCGAATGACGACTTTATCAGTAAAAAGCAGCTGTATAGCGAAAGTCATTTGGAGCTTAACAAGTACTTCATCCCTCTTTCTTCTTGGACACGAACCGAAATTGAGAAAAGAGCCGATGTATTGGCAAAAAGTGCACTTGAGATATGGAGTTACTTTGGCCAGGAGAATTTTGCTCCTACTGGTCAGAAGGAAGTTACCGGAACCACCCCCACAGAACTGTATATCCTAGGTCAGCGGTTTGAAGTCCATTCTTGGCGAGATGTCTTGGAACAAACACTCAACACTGTGGCTGATTTAGAGCCGGAGAAGTTTGAAATGATTGCAAGCAATTTTCCACGTTATGTAAGCAAGGATAAAACTAAATTCAGAGCAATTCGGCAGCTTCAAAATGGTTACTTTATTGAGGTTAATTTGTCAGCTCAGAGCATACAAAAGTTTTGCTATCAAGCCATTGAGACAATTGAGCTTACATCTGAAGAATGGGCGGTAGCAGCTACCTGAAATGGCTCACAAAAATAATATCCAGAGAGGCAGGTATTTACTAGCATTAACCTTTCTTGCAATGGAAAGGATTTTCAAAAAAGAGGAAAAAGATGTTACGTTCTGTACATGTATATCGGCTTGAAGAAGTTGGCGCAACTATCTATGCGCCTGATGACTGGAATTGATAATCGACTTCTAAATTTGAAGGCGGGTGCTTCGGCTACCACTTTTGATATTTCCGCCGTTACATTTAGCGCGTTATACGACATAAAAACAGTGTAACGGAAAAATGTAACGGAAACCCTTGCAAACACTACTTCAATAGCGTACAATTGGAGGCGATAACAAGGGCGGCCTGTTAGGCAAAAACCCTTGAAAAACAAGAGGTTTCTGATGCCGTTGCAATACTATTCCATTATGGTATAAGTAATTACTTAGATTCGCAATCTATAGGTCAGGGGTTCGAATCCCCTATTCTCCATAAGGAATTACGTGATATTTAATGCTGCAAAAGCGGTACTGTAATGCCAAATTGTGACCCAAACGCAAGCCGCCTCAAAGGGGCGGCTTTTTGTTGTTGCATCGCGAAAGAGCAATTTGCAAGCGATATGGCATTCTTCAGACTCTGATAAGCACTTCAGAGCATATAACGCAAGCGTCATGAAATATATCTTACCTACACAGTAATAGACAGCTCTATTGCAGCCATTTTCTTGGTGACTGCTTGCCAAAATATCCTTAATTCCTTTCGCCATCTTTCGAATTCGAAGACCATCATTTATGCTATATTGAGCCCATCCCGCTGACCAAAAGAATAATAAAAAATGAAGTTCCTTTGATGCTCCCTTAAAAACCAAGAACCAAAATGATCAGAACAGAGAGGAATTGCTTCAATTCGGCCGCGCATTCAACAATAGGCAAAAGGCTCTTCCCCCCACCCCTCTCTCCCCTATCCCATCTCACTCCAGAAACGCACGGCACGCTATCGAAAACTCCTCCTGGGTGTACCGCCAGCCTTTCTCCTTGGGCTCGAAGGTCCTGTCAAACTCTTCCGCGGCCGCTGGGTCGATGCCGAATACGACGCTCTCGTGATATTTCCACGCATGGCCGGCGAATACGCCTTCCTTCAGCTTGAGCACGAGGAGGCTGAAGGGGTACCTGCCCTCCGCGTTGCCGATGTTGAAGTCCTTGCCGCTTTTGAACCCATGCTTGCAGTAGTTGTATGGGCTCCCGTAGATGATGATTGCCGCGTGCCCAGATTCCCTCGCCTTCTGGATGGTGTGCCGGATCAATGCTGACCCTATGCCTTTCCGCTGGTACTCGGGAAGGACGCTCACCGGCCCGAAGGTGATCGTTTCCAGCCTCCCGCCCTGCTCGTCCTCGACGAAAGACTTCGTGTACATGATGTTCCCGACGAGCCTGCCGTCCGCCAGGGCGACAAAATCCAGCCCCCTCATGAAATCCTCGTGGCTTCTCATGACGTGGGCCAGGTAATGCTCGACGCATCCCGGGACGTAGAGGTTCCAGAACGCCTCGCGGGTGATCTCTTCCACCCTCCTGAAGTCTTCCGGGGTTTCATTGCGGATTGTGATGTTCATTTCAGCGTGCCTCTCATCTGTCCGATTCTATCCCGGAAATCGCCGGGACGAAAGAAGTTAGCTGACTGGCCTGGCCCATAGCAGCGAGATTATCCACTGGCAGAAGCACATTTGCACAATTTCCAATTTCTACTTGAATTTTGTACCAAAATGCATTATTCTATTTCATGAAAACAACTTAATGGAGGACATTGTTCATGGCCTCAGTCTATATCGAGCGGAAAATGAGCGCGATACTGGCCCGATCTGCCCGGGAATATCCCGTGGTGACACTGACCGGTCCCCGGCAGTCCGGCAAAACAACCCTTGTCAGACATCAATTCTCGGGCTTTGACTATGTCAACCTTGAACTACCCGAGGATCGCCTTCTCGCTCAGTCTGATCCGCGCTCATTCTTCAAAATGCATCCTCCGCCTCTCATTATCGATGAAATCCAGCGTGTGCCCGAGCTCTTGAGCTATATCCAGGTCGATGTCGACGAGCATCCGGATGAGAGAGGGCGCTACATCATTACAGGAAGCCACCAGCTGGATATCAGGGCGAAAGTGAGCCAATCGCTAGCAGGCAGGACAGCCCTGCTCGAGCTGCTGCCGCTTTCAATCGAGGAGTTGAGCAATGCCGGTATTGCCATGGACCGTGACGAATATCTTTACACAGGCTTTCTGCCCCGAATCTACCAGGGGGGCCTTGATCCGGGCATGCTCTATAGAAATTACTACCAGACGTATGTCGAGCGCGATGTGCGTCAGATCGCGTCGATCCGCAATCTTTTAGCTTTTGAAACCTTCCTCAAACTGCTTGCGGGCAGGGTTGGCCAGATACTCAACCTGAGCGATCTTGCCAACTCAACCGGCGTCAGCTCGACGACGCTGTCCGAATGGTTGAGCATTCTGGAAGCATCGTTCATCGTGTACCGGCTGAAGCCGTATTTCCGCAATTTCGGGAAACGGCTTATCAAGGCGCCAAAGCTGTATTTTCTGGAACCAGGGCTCGTGAATTACTTGCTCGGCATTCGGGATGTTCAGCAGATTCCAACGCATCCGCTTCTTGGAGGCATGTTCGAGAATCTGGTCGTTTCGGAAGCAATCAAGGCGTGCCTCAATGCAGGAATGGACCCCGATCTCTATTTCTTGCGGGACAGCAAGGGACTCGAGTGCGATCTCCTGGTTGAGCGTGAGAATAGGCTTATGCCGATCGAAATCAAGGCATCGCGGACATTTTCCGCGGATTTCTGCAAGAAGTTCTCCGCTATCCGAAAGCTCGATCCCGCATTCGAGACCGGAGTCATCGTGTATGGCGGAGACAGGTCTTTTGAATATGCTGCCTGCAAGGTCATCGGATTTGCCGACACCGCGCAATTGTTTGGGGGAAAAACACCTGCTGACCAACAAGTCATAATGAAGTGACTGCACCGAGTTTATATGCGTAGTAGCGCTGCTACAGTGGATTTTGGCTTGCTCGGCCTTGTCGACATTGTATATATGTAAACCGCGCGCCAGTTGCCCGCCTCGCAGCCAAGCGCGCGTTATGCAGGCATTTTCGGATCGTCAAGGGTCATCTTATTCAGCTTCAAAAAAAGAGACTGAATCCTGACTCTGCAGGGAAGCCTGAAAGAAGACGGCATCAAGGTGAATATTCACACTGCAGGCAGTTCAACCTCTATACAAGTAAAGGAAATGTATATATTCTACCAGAGAATTTTCTCCATTCTCACACTGCACCAGATGGATTAACGAGATGCGATTCCCGCAATTAAACTACGCACCTAAAAAGATACAGGGCTTTTATATTTTTTTGTTTATGCTTGTTCTGTTCACCTCCCTCTATGGCTTTTACAGACTAAAATCACACGATTTTTCAATGTATATCGAGTCTATACAACATTCTTCGCAGATTATTGTTGAGCAAACAGCAAACATCGTTTCGTACGGGTTTTTCCAATGGGACCAAATGAGACATGCTATTGCAACAGATAATATTCAGTTCTATCAAGAGCAATTTGATTTGATAAGATGTATTCTTAACCTTCTAGACATACATTCTAGTATTAGCTAGTACATTGTAACATTTAAAAGTTTACAATAGATGACATTTGCGCTATCCTCTGAATAGTGTACCATCAGGAGGGTAGTGATATGGCAAAAGCCAAGAAAAAGATTGTGTTATCCTCGGAGCAGCGGAATACTTTACTTAAATTCATATCAAGCGGATCGAAAAATGTTCGCCTTACCAGAAGGGCACAGATAATTCTTGCGTTGGATACCTCGAATAACAGGACACCTCTTCATGATGAGCAGATTGGAAGAATGTATCAGGTGAGCAGGCAAACAATACAAGTCATCAAGGACACGTTCCTGCAAAGTCCATCGCTTGATGCTTTTCTTCAGAGAAAGAAACGTACCACACCGCCTGTTATGCCCAAGGTTACCGGCGATGTTGAAGCGCATATACTAGCTTTATGTTGCAGCACACCACCTGAAGGGTATGCGCGATGGACGGTCAGGTTATTGGCAGATAAATGTGTTGAACTTGGAATTATCAATTCCATTTCTCCTATGACCATCAATCGGACATTAAAAAAAACGAATTTAAGCCTCACCTGAAAAAATGCTGGTGTATTCCTCCTCAACACAATGGTCGTTTTGTTGCCACCATGAAAGATGTACTGGAAGTGTACAGCAGGCCTTATAATGTCTCAATCGTCCAGTGGTATGCATGGATGAAAAGCCGATCCAACTGTTAGCTGATCGACGGCAAGGTATCGCAATGGAAAAAGGAAAGCCCGAGCGACAAGATTCCGAATATGTTCGCAAGGGTACCTGCAGCATTTTTTTATTTACCGAACCATTGCAAGGGTGGCGAGTTGCCGATGCTCGTGAACATCGTACGAGGACCGATTGGGCTCAGCATATTGAACGGCTTCTCACAATCGATTATCCAAAAGCTGAAAAGATAGTGCTCGTGATGGATAATTTGAATACGCATGGTGTGCCATCGTTATACGATTCATTTCCTGTCACAGTTGGTGATAATTTTCCGGTTTTAGTCGGCGAGAAATTTCCGGTTTCTTGTCCATAGCCTGACGTTGTCGGGCAATAAAAGAAGGGGCTTGGGCCTCCGGTATACTGGGAGTGACGAGCAAATCACTACCCATACTGGAGAGAACCCCATGGACAAGGAGCACTGTATGTTGCAGGCGCATCTTTTGCAAGCGCAAGGGTACACACAGGTGCAGATTGCACAGATACTCGGTGTGAGCGATCGCACGGTGAGGAATCACCTCAAATCGATTCCCTGTGCGAGAAAGAAACCGGTTCGTGCCAGCAAGCTCGATCCGTACAAGGCGTTTCTCGACGCACAGCTCGAGAAGAACCCTTTGTACAATGGCGAGCTGCTGTATGAACGGATTGTTGCCATGGGCTACCGTGGCAAGAAAACCATCATGAAAGCCTATGTGGCGCAGCTCAGAAGAAAATTGAATCAGCAGGCGGTGCTGCGCTTTGAGACCGAACCCGGCCAGCAGGCCCAAGTTGACTGGAAGGAGTTCGGCAGATGCCTTGTGGACGGCCGGGAAGTCAAGCTGTACGCCTTCGTGATGGTGTTGGGATATTCCCGCATGCCGTTCGTGTACTTCACCACCGACATGCACCAGTCGACGCTGCTGGCATGCCACATACTCGCCTTTCCCCACTTCGGCGGAGTTCCCAAGGAGATTCTCTACGACAACATGCGCACAGCATTCGTGCCGGACGAGGATGGCTTCTGGCACCCCACCAAGCGTCTTGCCGCCTTTGCACTCCACTATGGCTTCGTTCCCCAACGCTGCAGGATTCGAAGGCCGCACACCAAAGGCAAAGTGGAACGGCTCATTGGATACCTCGATCATAACTTCTGGGAACGTGTCGATTGCGCCTCTCCGCTCAGCCTTGCCACGCTCAACGAACAGGTGAAGGAGTGGATTCGCGAGATCAGCCAAAAGCCGCTTGCAGAGCTGCGCCAGTCGAGAGCAGAACGGTTTGCACGGGAACAGCCGCTGTTGGGCGCGCTACCGGCGGTGGACTTCGACGTGCGAGAGACTGTCCCCCTGGTCGTCAGCCGGGAGTCGCTGATCCGCTACGAGACCAATCGCTACTCCGTGCCCCCTGCCTATATCGGAGAAACGGTGCAGCTATTGGTCCATCCGCTGCACCGGACGGCCGAACTGGTAGGCCCCAAAGGCCACATTCGATTCGTCGAGCTGGCCGAGCCAGGCAGTCACACCACCGTGTTCTTTCCGGAAGACCGCCAGGCACTCCTTGCCCGCTGGAAGGCAGAGCAAAAGCATGTGCTCAGGCTCACGCGGTCCCGAAATCACAGGGGTCGTCCGGCGGTCGACGTGGAGATCCGCCCTCCCTCGGTGTATGACCGCTTCTTTGCCGTTGCAGAGGGGGTGCGAGGATGAATGCACCGCACGCTCCCGTCAGCCTGCTTGCCCACCGGATGGAAGAGCTGGGGCTTTCCTTCATGGCTGCAGGCCTCGAATCGTTTCTTGCAGAGCAGCCGAGAAACCCCTTGCCGCTGCTCGACAGCGTCTCTGCACTCATGGAGCTCGAATACAATGCCCGGAAAGAGCGTACCGCCCGCACGCGCCTCAAGCTCTCCGGCATGCCGCAGCTCAAGCGGTTCGAGGAGTTCGACCTTTCCTGGCTCAAGGGTGGGCTCACTAGGGAGCTCTTTGAAGCACTCAAGAGCCTTGCGTTCATCGAACGCAAGGAAAACGTGCTCTTCCTGGGACCTTCCGGCGTAGGCAAGACGCACCTCATGCTGGCCATTGGGCAGCAAGCCTGTCTGTCGGGCTATACGGCCTACTACATGACTTGCCATGACGCGATCGAGTCGCTCCTTCGCGCCCGGGAGCAGGGTCGGCTCAGAAAGCGCCTCTCGTGGCTGAGAAAGCCCCACGTACTCTTGCTCGATGAAGTCGGCTATGAACCGCTTTCGCCTGAGCAGGCACATGTCTTTTTCCAACTCATCAACGCACGCTATGAAACAGGCTCGATCGTCATGACATCCAACAAGCCCTTTGCGAAGTGGGCTGAGCTCATGTCGGACGAGGCGGTTGCCACGGCGATGCTGGATCGGCTGTTACACCACGCTCAGGTCATAAGCCTGAAAGCCGACTCCTATCGCATGAAGGATCGGCTCAAGGTAGGACTGGTAGGATTCGAATGATGGTCAGGAACCGGAAAATTTAAACCGACCTTGACAAAAACCGTCAACGAGTATGCGCCACGGATTGCGGCGCTGGGGATTCCTGCGGGTGCCGCGTACGCCGAAGCCTTGGCATTGTTGGCGACACTGCTGCCTACAAACTGCAAGCCTAAGCCGGCTTTTTCACTCCTTGCGTCGTACGCCGATGAAATCAAAGAGCTCATCAAGGGTGACAAGGAATCGTCTCGAGAAGGCATGACGGCAAAAAGTGCCTTTATAGTCGTACGCCATCGTCATGCCCTTGCCGGAAAGGTAAGCTACGAAACCTTCAAGCGTTTTGTCCGTGCATGCCCGGCACTTGCTCCCGCACCTTCCGCCGTGGCGCGCATCGAGGTGAATCCCGGCGAGGAAGTGCAAATCGATTACGGCAAAGTGGGAACGATCCAGGAGCACGATCGGCGAAGAACCGTCTATGCGTTCGTCGGTATCCTCAGCGCCTCCCGGCTGCCCTTCATCCGCTTCTGCACCAGTCAGGATCAGGTCTCCTTTGCGGTCTGTATTGCTGCCATGTGTACCCAGTTGGGTGGTGTTCCCCGCCGGCTCAACCTGGACAATCTCAAGGCAGGCATCCTATCGCCCGATATCTATGATCCAACCCTCAACCGTACTTTGGCAGAGTTGTGCGAGTACTACGGGACGCTGGCCGACCCCGCCCGCGTGCGGGCACCCAAGGATAAAGGCAAAGTCGAGCGTTCCATCCCCCTTGTCAGAGAACTATATAAACGCCTTAGGGCCCTCTATCCCGACGCCTCGCTGGAGGAGCTCACTGCCAAAGCATGGGAATGGAGTACCGGCGAATATGGTACCACCACGCATGATACGACAGGCATCCCACCTCTCGAGGCGTTCCGCGAGGTAGAAAAGCCTTGCCTGCAGCCGCTTCCCGCAGAGCCCTTCGTCCCTGCTTCCTGGACGACCGCAAAAGTACATCCGGACCAGTTCATCCAAGTCCGTGGGAAATACTATGGGCTTCCGGCAGCCTATATCGGCACGCGGGTAGAGGTGCGCTCGACGCCGACGACGGTCACGATCTACAGCCAGCACCACATCGTCAGGGAATATCCCGTCTCCTCACGTCGCCGCAGCTATCTGCCCCAGGATTTCCCCGCCTGGGCAGAACCCTTTGTGCCTGGCTCCTATGCAACCTTTCTCGTAGGAAAAGCAACCCTTATCCATCCTGCCGCAGGAAGGTACCTCAAGGCAATCCTCGCAGACCAGGGAAATCTTGGCCTCCGCCGCGCCCAAGGTTGTCTTGCCATCCTTGAAAAGGAGAAAGAGCACCCTGACTTCGTACGGATCGTGGAACAGGCAGCGGCCCGCCGTCTCTGTATCCCGGAGCGCTACGTATTATTCGGGTTTCTGAATGGGTTCGGGGGACCCGTCGTGGCCCCCTTAGTATATCCTAGAAAGGACGTTCATGTTGAAAGACGATCTCATCACTGAACTGAAACGCCTCAGGCTTCCTGCCATGGCAGACAACCTCGATGTGCGTGCCGGCCAGGCGGAAGATGGCAAACTCGGCTACCTCGAATTTCTCCAGCTCCTCGTGCAGGATGAGCGTGCCAGCCGTGAATCCAACTCGTTCCAGAAACGGCTCAAAAACGCCGACCTCTCGAATCGCATGACCTTTGAAACCTTCGATTTCGACTTCAACAATGCCGTGTTGCCTGCCCAGACGATCCGCGACCTTGCCTCATGCCGCTTTATCGAGCAGCACCGCAACCTGGTCCTTGCAGGCCCTCCGGGCATCGCCAAATCCCATATTGCCCATGCCGTAGGCCATGAGGCGGCACGCCGGGGACTCGATGTCGTGGTCTATAAGACGCACAAACTGCTCGAACGCCTTGCTCCCGATCGATTCTCGACCAAGCGCAGCCAGCTGCTCATGCAACGATGCATCCATGCAGGGCTTCTGATCCTCGACGATTTTGCCTTCAGGCTCTATAGCCAGCAGGAAACTGAACTCTTGTATACGATCTCCGACGAGCGGCTTTCCGAAGGCTCCATCGTGATCACCTCCAACCGGCCGCCGGAAGATTGGTTTGCGATCTTCCCCGACCAGATCGTGGGAGGAGCCATCATGGATCGGCTTGTCTCCGGAGCCGTCAAGCTGATTGTCACCTCCGGCCGCTCGTTCCGCAAGGAAGGAGCTCTCAGAATGCACTACTCAGACTCGACTGCTTGACAGCGAGCCTCTGAGGGGTTTGTAATGACACCAGTACCCCTGGGGGAATTACCATGACCCTGCTGGGGGAATAAGATGGTCCTTGACACGTTTTTGTCCCGTTTTCCACTATCGACTCAAGTGCGGAAAAATCGACACCATCTGCGTTGAGTTTCACTCCGCAGACCGAAATCAGCAGGCATGCGACAATTAGCTGAAGGCGGCCGCTCATGGCATACCGCTTCGTTTCACGGTATATCGATCTCATTGTACAAACTCCCCGCTCTTTTCGAGCGCGTAGTTCAGACCATAATCGCTTCATTTTTTCTTCTCACAGCACATGAGCACACAGGGATTCAGAAATAGCACAGGGAAGCAAAGTCAAAATATACAACAGCAGAATCCTAAGCTCATATAATGGTATATTTAATAGTATGGTTCTTAGATATCTTCTCGATCTTATCCTCCTGTATGCAATAGAATGTCCTTTGAGAGCATCTCAGACGACAACTGTTGAGAGCACATTCCATATGAAATGCAGAATAATTGGATATGAAATGGATTTTGATGTCATGGCAAGATAAGAGAGTCCTAGGCCCGCTCCCCACAGATAGAGAATCACGAGCCATTCCCCTTGCTTAACATACTCAACATGCATCAGTGCAAAAAAGAGGGAGCAGACTACAGGCACCAGAATTTTTGACCATTTTCTGAAACCGGTGGTTTCGTAGAGTAAATGTATGAGGAAAAAACGGTAGTAGACTTCCTCCAGCATTACTATGGAGAGCATTGCCAAATAAAAGGATACGGGTTCAAACCTCGCATCGATATGCCTCGCACCCTTGAGCAGCACAAGGATCGGCTGCCAGTAGATCGCAACCACCGCGAACACAAAAGGCTTGAGAAAACGAGGGGGCAAGCGCAGAGAGAAGAGTTCCTTTGGCAAACAACCATAAAGCTTGCCTAACGACAGGGCCACAGCCAGGGAACAAGTGAGCGACACTAGCGCCCCGGCCAAAACCGGAATCGAAAAACCAAGGTTGCCCACCGAATCGAGCATGGCTGATGAAAACGTGGTGATCACAAAGACCACGGCCGCTACGATCCATGCGGCTCCCAGCGTTCTTCCACGGGTTCTGCTTGTACGGGCGCGGTACGAGGCTCCTGCCACAATCAGCGTTAATACTACTTCGATGATTGCCATTCCCAGCAAACTTGTCAAAAGTAAGTCCTTTGTATTTATCATCTCAAAAAAGGCACTATCCAAAAAGCTCAAAGAGACTTTATTAGGGCAATCCATCTCTATGATATTTTGACATTTTTGCGATTAATTAGCATTCTAACAATGAGCTTTTTGGATAGCTCTACGACATCACGTAATAACCTATAAACTTCCTAAGGAAAGCCAACCTCGAGATTTACGGTTGCTTTCATCATAAACAATATTACAGTAATTATCAAATGAATTTCTTATGCTTCTTCCTATAGTTTCTCCTGCTTTTTCTGCATCTTCCTTTGCATCTCGCCCCGTTATCCCTTTATATAACCCATCACAAAAACGACTTACCATATCTGATAACCATCCCTCTCCTTCCACCGCCTCGAGCTCTGCCTGAGTTGTAATCTCCACTCCCTCGACGTCGAAGACAACTTCCTTCGACCCTTCGCTCACCGGTATCACGATGGTTGATCCAATAGGAATGGTCGCTTTTGTTGCGCTCTCATTCCCTGTTGCTTCTGCTGCTGCCATTCCTCCTGCCATCATAATACCGATCAGAAGAAACATGACGTGTTTCATACCGACCTCCGTATTATGAAAAATCTGTGTAACTCTACAGTCACCAATTTCCATTATAGATACGCTGTGTGACGGCGCAATAGTTTTTTTCCAAAAAAGACATAGACACTTGTCTAAAAAGCGATGTGGTTTTTCCGGCACAATACTGTTTACCCCTGAGCCTCAGCCATATTTGTGCAATTTTAGGGTTCTTTACCAAAAGGGAAAAACAAGGCAGTCATGTCTTCTTTTTGATTTTTTCGAGTTTACAAACCGCCAATTTTGAATGTACACTGAGCTCAAGATAGTACAATCGTTTCCCAACGAGGGGGCAGTCGCTTGTCTATGAGACTGTTTCTGCTGCTTTTACTCCTTTCGGAGACCGTCGACAGAGAATCCCTCCGGTTTGCCTACAGCACGGAACAGGGGTTCGATACATCCTGCGGCCTGACGGCTCTTTCTTGTCTCATGGACAGGTAGTGGGGCGTTCCTTCGGACGAGGTCTCGCTCGCGCGGGATTTTCTTGCGGAGAAGTTTTCCGGCGGCGACCTCACGGTATCCTTCGCCGATATGGCGGCCATTCTCAAGGCCAAGGGGTTCTCCTGCAAGGCGTATCAGATGAACTTCGGGCAGCTCGAGAAGGCTGTCGCCAGGTATGCGCCGATCATCGTTCACTACGACAGGCCGGAGGGCCACTTCGCCCTTGTGCTCGCGATACAGGACGGCTCCGTACTCACCGCCGATCCTGCAGAGGGCACGATCTCCAAGGAGAAAGCCACCTTCGAGTCGCTGTGGTCGGGCAACGTCATGCTCGCCGCGCTGCCGGGCAGGGCTGTCAACTTGGAGCTCATCGAAGAGGCGAAGAGGTCCGTGTGGGGCCGGGGCGAGTTTCTGGAACGGGCGGCGCTCGTGGGGGCAGGCGTCACGGGGTGGTGAGCGTCATGAGGAGCGTGAGGGGCATCCTTTCGACAGCTGCCGCGGTGGCGCTTCTGTCCGCGATCGGCGCGCCGGTCCTTGCCCAGACCACTGCGCACCAGCGCGTCGGGGTCGAGGCCAAGGACAGCCTCGAGGTGAGTATCGGCACGAATCTCGAGATATTTCGCTCTGACAACGCCAAAACCAATGCTGTGGAGATCGACCCCACCATTTCTCTCGATCTGTTCTTCAGGCGGCGCTTTGGGCTATCGTTCGAGGTGCCGGCGCTCGTGTGGATCGCCACGGGGCGCGAGGCGGTCCCTCGGGCGGTTGGTGCCCTGGGCGATCCGGAAGTGACGACAAGCCATACCTTCCGCCTCTCCGACTGGAGGCTCAGTGCCGCGCTCTCTTACACTCACCCCTTGGGAATATGGAATTACTACGAGGCCAGAGAAAGACAGATCGCCTCCGGATCGGGATACCCCAAGCTTGGGGTATTATTCTCCGCGGTCCGCTACCTCGATCCGATTGTCGCGGGGGCGAGCCTGTGCGGCGAGACCTGCTTCGCGAGGCCCGAACGCTCAGGGACGTCGACCAGACCGCTCATTCTCACCGCAAAGCTCTTTGTCGTCGCCCTCTCCGCAAGCCTCTCGCCCAAGCTCACGTGGCCGCGCTACCTCAACGGCGTCCCCGACGAATCGGGGATAACCTATACCTTGACAGGTAGTGCCTCCCTTGTATTCAGCGAAAAGGATCATACCGTGCGGATCGGCGTCTCGAAAGTGGTGAGCGACTACAGTTCCCCTGTGACCCTTGATCTCGGATTTTCTTATACATTCAGGAAAAAGGAATAAAGCAATGCGCGCGACTGACTGCAAAAAGGCTTTTTGTGTGGCGGCCATTGTGGCGCTCTTCTCGATAACCTCGTGCTCAGATCCATCCTCGTGGTACCCGTCGGGCGTGGCGACCATCGTTTCCTGGTACGAGACTTCGGCCAGCGGCAGCCAAGTCTGCATGATCACGCTCAAGATCGAAAACACCGGCCGATCCACCATCAATGCCTACACCGTCTCGGTCTCGGCACAAACCGACGTCAGAACCTACTACAAGACCATTGCGGGGAATTTTTCCATCCTGCCGGGGAAGAGCGCCTATGTGGATGTCGAAATTGCGTATGCTTCTAGTACAGAGGTACTCGCCGCCGATGGGCTGACTATTCTGGATGAATACTATCAATAAGAAAACTGTTGGACTGTTTCACAGCGTGTCTATAATGAGAAAGAAACAAGTCGGGGCCTATGGGAAGGCCATAGGCCTTTTTTTAATAATCCCCTGGCTGATAAATTTTTTTGTCCCCCTTTCAATATTTTTGCCTTTTTCCTCAACCATAGAAAAAACGCACCCGCCCGCTCCTCAGTTGAAAATTATGGGTGCAGTGCTTTCGTTGATAGTAGTGCTCTGCTATCTTCTCCTCGGCAAATATATAGAGAAAAAGTTGAGAGAGTCAGACGAATCTTCTGATGAGGGAAACAACGCGAAGTCCGTTAAGGAGATATGCTATCCAAAAAGAGGAGATTTACTGCTCTATAGCCTTGCCTCGCTGGCACTCCCCCTGCTGGTGTATTGTTTACAGAACATACTTGGCGTCTCGGAAGGTCAGCCATCGATAAATCTATATCAGTTGCCGATCGCGTTGGCGATTGGGCCTGTGATAGAGGAGTATCTTTCTAGAAAAATCTTGTACTTCTATTGTATCAAGCATGGTATCCACAGATTCGTCTTCCTAAGTGCAGTCTTTTTCACCCTTATTCATGGTTATTCCATCTCGTGGGCGGCAGCTGTATTGTTCTTGGGCACATTTGTTTTTGCCTACTTTTTTCTTGCGACCTTGTATGTCATATACCGGAGTATTTATATCCCTCTTCAAATGCATATCTGCTGGAATTTGTCGGTTTTCTTGATAGGGATGTTCCGTGTTGACACCATGGCTCCGGCAGCATGCTTTACTGTTTCATTGCTTATATTGTTATATGCTATATATAGAATTATAAAGATAACGCGTTTGCTGCCAAAAGAGGCATTATGAGAGACATAAGGCTTTTTCTCAATATTCTGTGAAACCGATCGGTACACTTTGACCAGCCGCCTTCAGGTTATAATGAGCCGCTAAAACTCGACAGATAAAAAAAGGAAATAAAGTGGACCGCTGCTTCTTGTGAAAGAACGACAAGGAGGCATAGAGTACGACTATGCGGAAGCGGTACGACAAAGAGTTCAAAGCAAAAGTAGCTTTGGAAGCCTTGAAAGGCGAGAAGACATTGCAAGAGTTGGCAACGATCTATGCGGTCCATCCGAATATGATCGCGTTATGGAAGGAACAGCTTGTTGAGCGCGCATCCATGATCTTTGAAAAAGAAGGGAAGGATAAAGAAGCCGAAGCAGCAGAGCGCACGCAGGATGAGTTGTTTCGTCAAATTGGTCAGCTGCAGGTAGAGAATGAGTTTCTAAAAAAAAACTACAGGCGGCTGTATGGGACCGAGCCGAAGCGGTAGAGCCAGCGCATCCTGTTCTTTCCATTGGCCGGCAATGTGAGCTTTTGGAAGTGAGTCGTTCAACATTCTATTACCGGCCAAAGGAAGAAAAGGAAGATCCTGATGTACCGATTTTGGCCGCTATTCTCGCAGTGATGCATAAAAAACCTTGCTATGGCTATCGCAAGGTTGCACGCGAGCTTGCGACAATGGGAGTGACCAGGAAACAAGTGCGCAGGATTATGCACATCGCAGGATTGCGGGCGATCTATCCAGGCAAACAGCTTTCGAAACCTTCGAAAGGATTCAAGAAATATCCTTATCTGTTGCGTGGCAAAACAATATGGAGCCTATAACACATTTTGTGTAAACAGCAAAATTCATAGCGGCATCCGGTCGCCATAGAGAATCGCAAATTGCTGGAGTGCCGACCGCCAGTCGTGTATCGGCATTGTCCACTTCTTTGAAATATTTTGCAAGGCCATAAATACCAGCTTCATGGCAGCGTCAGCCGAGGGAAAGGACAGCCGGTTTCTTGTGACCTTGCGCACCGTATAGTTGAGCGATTCTATCGCGTTGGTGGTGTAGATCGCCTTGCTGATCGTCTCTGGAAACTTGAAGAACGGAACCAGTTCAGCCCAGCGCAGTCTCCAGGAACGGCTGATCATGGGGAAACGGCCATCCCATTTCGCCGAAAAAGCTTCAAGGGCCGATAAGGCTGCTTCCTCAGAAGATGCGGTATAGATGCTCCTCAGGTCAGTTGCGACGGGTTTGCGATCCTTGAAGGGCATAAACTTCAGGGAATTGCGTACCATGTGCACAATGCACAGCTGCACCTCAGTCTTTGGAAATATCGTCGCAATCGCCTCAGGAAAGCCTGTCAGCCCATCCACCACGGCAATGAGGATATCTTGAAGCCCCCGGTTCTTACGTTCACTCAATACCCTCAGCCAGAACTTTGCTCCTTCAGCCTGGTCAATCCACAGCCCCAGAAGCTCTTTTCAGAAACACGATGGGATAGCATACTTCCAAGGTCCTCGTGCGCCACTCTTCCAGAAGCTCTTTCACTGCATCGGTCGCACGGCTCACAAGTTCAGGAGAAATGTCAGTGCCGTAGATCTCCTTGAGGTGTTCGGCAATCTCCCGGGTGGTCATCCCCCTCGAATACATCGAGAGAATCTTGTCGTCAAACCCTTTGAACTCGCGCTGATGTTTGGGCACAATCGCAGGCTCAAAGGTGCCTTCCCGGTCACGCGGAACCTCGATCTCGAGCTTCCCCTGGTCCGAACGTAGCGTCTTTCTGCTCCTTCCGTTTCGCCGATTGGTCGTACTTTTTTCGGACTGGTCATGTTTTTCATAGCCAACGTGTGTCGTGATTTCGGCATCCATGGCTCGCTCGATAAGCGCCTTCGTCAGCTGCTTTAGAAGTCCTTCGGGACCAATAATATCCTCTGGCCCTTTGTACTCCTTCAAGAGCTCATCCAACACTTCCTTCGTGATAGCCATACTCTCTCCTTCTTCGAGTATAGCTGTTTACACAAAGATTTTTACAGGCTCTTCCCTTGAAGGAGTATATGTCCTCGCAGAATTCAATTACAAAAAGCTTTTAAGCCAGCTCGATAGCAGACATGTTTTGAAAATAGCGGACCGAGGTTATCCATTGCCTTTTGGTTTTAACGCGGCGGCTTCGAAAAGCCTCTTAGGCATTGGCCATTATTTAAGTGCTATATCGGTCGCTCTGCTTGTAGTGATCTTAATGACTACATTTGAGCAACAAAGTATCCGGAACCACTATCACGAAGATGGATTATATCGAATTATCAGTCTGTTCGAACGCAAAGACAGCTATACGGCAAACCATTCGCGCAAAGTCGCGCTTATTAGCGAATTTATTGGCAAAAAAGCAGGCTTGCGGGGAGCTGCCCTCCGAAACCTGACTATTGCGGCACTTTTGCATGATATCGGCAAAATTGGCGTTCCGGAACACATCATCGATAAACAAGACAAGCTTACAGACGAAGAATTCAAAATCATGAAAAAACATGTCAATTTAGGAGCTGAAATTTTCAGGCTGTATCCAGAAATTTCGCATTTGTCGGATATAGTTTTGCATCACCATGAGCGGATAGATGGATCCGGCTATCCGGAAGGGCTCAAAGGAGACGAAATCCCCTTTGCTGCACGAATTATTGCAATTGCCGATGTCTACGAAGCGCTCACTGCTGACCGCCCTTATCGCAAAGCCATGTCCCCTGAACAAGCAGTCCGCACCATGGCCTCGATGCCCCTCGATCCAATGCTCTTGGAAATTGTCAAGAACGATTTTCAGGAGCTCAAAGCGATGCTAAGAAAAAAGCAAGAAGAGGCTTGAGTGCTATTGATTTGGTTTTGTATTTCGAGGCGGCTATGTCATCCATCCCTCAGCGGGCCAAAGATCTTCGTCAAAAAGGTATCGAAATTAAGACTATTGGAAGCTGGTTTTGCCTATGCAAAGTCACCTCAAAATAGGACCCGGAACAGAAACGATCGCGCAAAAGTATATTGCTTTGCGGCACAAGCAATAAAGAAAGTCGAATCCACAATCAGCGCAGGGCTCTGCAGCCTTGACAATTGAATGCATGTTGATTAGAAGAGAAATACTGCAGCCAAGAGAGGCCTGCAAATCGCTCGGTTACTATTCTCAACGAGGACCGCGATGAAAATTACGCTCGAATATATTGGCTTTCTGAAAATAGAAGGCATAAAATCCGGCACTGTGGTGGAAGTTCCAAACGGGAGTACCGCCGCGTCTATTCTCGACATGTGCAAGCTCACCGGTTCGTACCGAAAATACATTGTGCCCATTATCAACGGCGAGCGCTCGAGCCATGACCGAGTGCTCAAGGACGGCGACCGGATGTTCATCTACCTGCCGGTGGGTGGGGGCTGAGCATGGTCGCAGCGAACATGCATGGGCCGAAAACGGCGAAGCCGGGTGGGCAGGCAAAAGGGGCCGACTTCCTGGCCCGCAATCCTCCTGCCCTCGAGCATATCGCCGGCAAGAGAGTCGGCATCATCGGCCTGGGCGGGCTCGGCTCGAACATAGCGATGATGCTCGCGAGGGCGGGGATCACATCATTCAGGCTGGCTGACTTCGACACTGTCTCGCTGGAAAATCTGAACCGCCAGCACTATTTCTCGGCGCATGTCGGCCAGGCAAAGACCGAGGCGCTTGCCTCCCAGCTGGAAGCGCTGAACCCGGGAATTGAGCTCGAGCTGTGGCCCACCCGGATCGAAGAAGAGGACCTCGATGCGTTCGCCCAGGACTGCGATGTCCTTGTCGAGGCTGTAGACGATGCCGCCACTAAAGCGATGATTTACGCATGGTTCAGGCAGGAAAAGCGGGCTTTGTGGCTCGTGACGGCGTCGGGGCTGGGCGGGCTCGAGCCGGCAAATACCATCCGCACGATGCACCTCGCCGGGAAGGTCATAGCCTGCGGCGACTTCGAAACCTCATCGGAGAACGGCAACGGCGTCTGCGCCGCGCGCGTCATGCTCGTCGCGGCGCATCAGGCACTCGCCGTGCTCAGGATTCTGGCGGGGGTTGAAGCTGAAGCATAAGCCTAAGATTTCAGCCGGCGCCCCACACTTTCATGCTCTGTTATACAAATGGGCTGCCCGACTTTCGGGCAGCCCATTTTTCAGTTCATGAACATGGATCAGTGCGCACCTGATTATGAAACGAAAACCTCTCTGCTCTGATGGCGCATTGCATTGAAAATAGCGCTGATGAGGGTGCCCGCGGGGCTTGCGTCAGAAGCGGCAATTGGTGTCGACAGCTTGGCCTTCAAGGCTTCGATCTGCTCGGCCTTCATGCCGCCCTGAAGCAAATAGCTCTTCGCGCCCGCGGCGAGGTCCGCCTTGTCCAGGTCGTTCGTACCCGCAATGACTTTCAGCATGCCAAGAACATCCTGCGAAATCAAAGTGTACTGGTCGGTGCCTTTCTTGACGCCGTAATAGTTGATGTAGCTCTGCATATAGTCTTCGACGATCTCGTCTTTGGAGGCGCCCATGAGGGCTTCAACGAAGGCGGCGAAGAATCCCGTGCGGTCCTTTCCTTCCGTGCAGTGGACAAGGTACGGTCCGTTATGCTCGGCCATAAACACAAGGCCTTTGATGACATTTGCCCTGAATTCGTCGCTTGCAAAGGCCAGGTTCATGTTGAGGAAAATGACCTGGTTGCTGCCGGCGAGAGCTGCATAGTACGGCGAGGCGAAATCTTTTGCCGCAAGGTAATTCTTCATATTATCAGCAGAATCCGAGAGATTGACGACAGTACGAACGCCGGCTTCTTTTATAAGCCTGTCCGCAAAGGCTGCGCGGCCGAGCTGGTTGTCGATTGGACTCGAACTGCGGTACAGCACACCTTTCGCAATGCCGCCGAGCGCAATGTTCCGGAAATTCGCGAATACCTCATCCGAAGTATAGTCTTCGCGCTTGTTGGAGCGCACAAGCCTTCGGATCTCGTATTGTGTCAGATATGCGCCGGGCCTTGAAAGCATGATCGTGAACTTGCTGCCCACATCAACCTGCGCGACCACATTGAGCTTTCCGTAGTTGATGCACACCGCGATATTGGTCTGCCCGGGATACGCGCGGACAAGCGGGTCGCCATTATTCACATAGTAGCCATCCAGGTACGGCGCCTCGAGCACAAAGCCATTGTTGAACACGACCGTTACCATATCTCCGAACTTGAAGCCGAGCGCGTTGAAATCGGCGATTGTGATATCGGTGACCGCATGGCCGTATTTCTCTATCTGGGTCACGGTGCCGGTGACATTCGGGGCTTTGAGCACTGCGCTAGCAGAAAGCTTTGCTTTGAGCGCCGCGATTTCATCCGAGGACAAACCGATGCTCTGCAAATACCACTGGGCAAATTTGGCCAGAGGCATACCAGAGATGTCGGTGCCCTTCGGAAGCCCACTCATCGCGGTAGTCAGCGAGGTCACAATATTACTGTTAGCGATTGCGGTATACTGGTCGCTACCTTTTTTAACGCCATAATAATTTTCGTAGCTCATCATATAGTCTGCAACTACTTCCTGAAGTCTAGCACCCATCAGCGATTCCAGCACTGCGCTGACAAATCCCGCGCGATCCTTGCCTTCAGTGCAGTGGAGCAGGTACGGCCCATCGTTCTGGATGAGGAAGCGAAGGCCTTCTGCCAATTTCGCGCCAAATTCCGGCGCCATAAGGTCGACGCCCATGTTCAGCGCTTTTACCTTGCCAGCCTCATAGAGCGACTTGTAATAGTTCGATTTGAAGCCGGGCGCTGCGAGATACTTTTGAATGTCTGCTTCGGAATCAGACAGATTGAGGACCGTCTTGATGCCGACAGCCTGCGCAAGGGCGTCTGCATAGGCGGCGCGGCCAATTTCATTGTTGATCGGGTTGCTGCTCCGATATACAAGACCAGGCTTGATGCCCGTCGTAGCGATGCTCCGGAAGTTGGCAAAAATCGAATCGGTTGCATAATCTGAGCGAACATTTGTGCGTTTGAGCTGGCGGATCAGATACTCCGACAAGTAGCCGGCTTTTTCGGCCAGCCCGAAGGTCAGGGTGTCGCCGACTTTGGCGTTGTACTTGGTCGAGAAATTACCCATGTTTATGGCGACAACGAGCAAATCATTTTTCTGGTCATCCCGCACCACAAGACTTCCGGTGTCGACATCGCTGTAGGATGTGCAGAACGGAATCTTGAGCACGTTACCGCCAATGGTCACATTCAGGACATCGCCCAGCGCAAAGCCGGCGTCGTAGAGCGCCTTGGGTTTGATATCCATGGTGAGGTTGCCGTATTTCTGTACCTCGACGACGGTCCCGGTAATGGTGAGGGCATTGTCGCCCGCAATCGCCGCCAACGGCAGGACGAACGCGATGAATGCGACAGCCAAAAGCGACAAAGTAAATCTGCTTATTTTCTGCATAGTTTCCTCCGCAGAAAAGTATAGCCACTCGACTTGGAGTCTACAAGACTGACGCGAATATCTCGATTTCTATTTCCGGTTGCTGTGGCGGCCAGTCATTCCTTGCAACTAGCCTCATACTCCTCAACAAGCTCAGCCATGAGCTTTTGAACCGGGACTATTTTTTCAATTCGCCATGCATTGGCCCCCGCAAATGCAAATCCACTATCCAGATTGCCTTTCTGTGCGTTGAGCAAGGCCAGCGAAATGCAATACGGCGCTTTTTCTACATCGCAGGTGATGATGCAATGATAGGGGCAGGTGAATGGTTTTTTCTTTCCTTGCTCTACATCATCAAGAAATTTGTTGTCAATTGCCCGGCCGGGCATGCCGACAGGGCTTTTTATTATTCTCAGGTCTTCTTTGCTGGCTTCAATATACGCATTCTTGAATTTGATCGAGGCATCGCACTCGTTCGTCGCTACGAATCGGGTCGCTATCTGGACTCCCGAAGCGCCCATCTCAATGAATTTTCTAATATCAGCGCCCGTGTAGATGCCGCCGCCCGCAATGACAGGAATTTTCCTTCCCGTTTTTTCTTCAAAAGGACGGACAGCCTGAATCACTTCAGGAACAATATTTTCAAGCGCAAATGCAGGGTCTTCAAGTTGCTCTGCCTTGAAGCCCAGGTGCCCTCCGGCCATTGGTCCTTCTACAACAAACGCATCAGGCAGGTAGTTGTATCGCTCCAGCCATCGCCGTGCGAGCAAGGTAGCAGCTCTTCCCGAAGAAACAATGGGCACCAATTTTGTCGTGCTGCCATGCAAATACTCAGGGAGGTTCATCGGGAGCCCGGCTCCTGAAAAGATGATATCGATTTTTTCCTCTATCGCTGTTCTGACCATGTCGGCAAAATTGCTTAAGGCAACCATAATGTTGACGCCGAGAACACCTTTGGTAAGAGACCTTGCTTTTCGTATTTCCCGCCTGAGGGCGCGAATATTCGCTCCGAGAAAGTCCTTGAATCCATCGGGCTCGAGAAGGCCGATCCCCGCTGCCGCAATAACCCCGATCCCGCCCGCATTCGCAACGGCCGCAGCCAACCCCGACAGCGATATTCCCACGCCCATTCCACCCTGAATTATAGGGATTCGAGCTGATAGATCGCCTATTACCAATGCTTTTAGTTCTCTGCTGATCAAAGTTATCTCCTTCACGGCCACATGGAGCAATTTAGAATTGATAGCCCTCATCTGCGTGCCATATTTTGCACTATAACACTTTTTGAAATTTTGTCAAAGCATGGGCAGAATGAGGACTTTTGCACAACCTTAGCAAAGAATATTTATGCATTTTGTCACTTGTCAGGCTTTACTTCCCTGTCTATTTCTGATACATTCGCAAAAATATTCCGTTAGAGGAGGCAGGCAATGAATACGACATTCAAATCCAAAGTGTTTGCGGTCGAAAAAGTGCAATTTGGCCCGAACGAAGAATACGTGGTGCGAGGTGGTCGCCATCTGTTTCCCCTATTGCCGAAGGCTTTTGACGGAATTCGCCAGATCGGGGTCCTGGGTTGGGGAAGCCAGGGCCCTGCACAAGCGCAGAACCTGAGAGATTCGCTCGAAGGCACTGGCATCCGCGTCAAGGTTGGCCTGCGGCAGAATTCTTCGTCCTGGAAACTAGCGGAGGCTGCCGGCTTCCGAACAGAAAATGGCACGCTAGGCGAGATGATGGATGTTGCAAGAGAATCTGATCTCGTGCTGCTCCTCATCTCGGATGCAGCCCAGGCTGAGCTCTATCCGCAGATTTTCAAGGCACTCAAACCGGGCGCGACGCTTGGTCTGTCGCATGGTTTTTTGCTCGCCGTTCTGAAGATACATGGCGTCAAGTTCCCCGCTAATATCAATGTCATTGGCGTATGCCCCAAAGGGATGGGACCCTCGGTGCGCAGGCTGTATGAGCAGGGAAAGCACATCAATGGGGCCGGGATCAATACCAGTTTCGCAGTCGAGCAGGATATCGACGGTAAAGCAACCGATTATGCGCTCGCCTGGTCTATTGCAATCGGTGCGCCTTTCACATTCCAAACAACGCTCGAAAAAGAGTACCTTTCGGACATATTCGGAGAGCGGGCTGTTCTGCTGGGAGCCGTGCATGGCATTGTCGAATTCCTCTTCCGCCATTACCAGGCGCAAGGCATGTCGCCGGAAGAAGCCTTTGTCCATGCCACCGAGAGCATCACAGGGCCGATTTCGAAGACCATCAGCCGCAAAGGCTTGATTGGAGTCTATAATTCCTTATCAGAAAAAGACAAAGAAATTTTCAGAAAAGCCTATGGCGCCGCATACAGACCAAATTACGAAATCCACAGAGAAATCTACGACGAGGTCGCATCTGGCAATGAAATCCGCTCGGTGATTCTTGCGAACAAGCGCATCGAGGCAATGCCGATGGCCAAAATCGACGGCACCTTCATGTGGAAAACAGGCGAAAAAGTCCGCGCACAACGAAACGAAGCGGCAATTCCGCTGGACCCATTTACCGCAGGCGTGTATATCGCGTGCATGATGGCACAAATTGATCTGCTTGCTGAAAAAGGCCATGCATATTCCGAAATTGTCAATGAATCGGTCATTGAAGCAGTCGACTCGCTCAACCCGTTCATGCATTTCAAGGGTGTAGCCTACATGGTCGACAACTGCTCGATCACTGCACGGCTCGGTGCGCGCAAGTGGGCTTCACGCTACGATTACATATTGATGCAAGAGGCTGAGCCCTTGTGGGCAGAGGGAAAAGGCGAGGACGAGGCGCTCATGCAGAAATTTCTGGAACACCCGGTGCATGGCGCGCTTTCGGTTGCAGCGTCCATGCGTCCGAGTGTAGATATCGCAGTGCAATAATCTGGATAATATTCTCAACTTAAAGCTGTATCCTTCATGCTTCGTCGCCCACAACTGGCCCGCCATTGACACAGGCACTGATGGGTGTATGCTTACACATATGCGTGCATATTGAGATATGTATATATATGGCTGGTGCAATCGGCCGAGGGAGGCGCAGCATGAAGCATTCGAGCCTTTTCAAGCATTATTGGTGGGCAGCTCTTGTGAGCCTCTTGTTCCTGGCAATGAGCTGTGCGAGCGCACCATCCACGCAAGCGCCAAGCGCGCCGCAATCCCAAGCCGCGGTGGCCTCCTCTTCCGGCGCACTGCCAGCGCCTCAACCAAGCTCGGCGCAGCCCGGAGTCGCGGCGCCTAAATCCGATATCTGGCCAAAAATCTATGATGACGAGACCTATCTTACAACCTTCGATTCCTCTTGGTCCGAAGGTGAAGCTGTCGGCGCCATCAAGAACCTTCAGAATGCCATGGTCGAATTCAATGCCGGCATACCTTTCTCAGAACTAGATGTCGACCCCTATGGTCTGAGGGCGAAATGGTCATGGGCCGAAGGTTCATTCATAAAGAGCGCGAACCTCATCATCCCCTTCGATCAGGTGTCGTATCTTTTGCTCGAACACTACCCTGCGCTTGACAAAGAATACAAATGGGGGCTCCTGGTCGGCATTGCCAATGCCAATCCAGCATCACTCCGCACGCCAACGCGCGACGCAGCCGAGCGTCTTGGCAAAGCAATCCTAGTGCTTGCGAAAGCGCGGGGCGCAAAGGTGAGCCTTCCGAACGTTCGTTTCGGAGCCTCGTTAGGTCCATTGAGCGCGGCGCAGGCGCAGGCAGCTGGCATTCTGCAGTCAGGGGGTATCATCATTTCGTGGGTTTTCAAAGAGAGCCCTGCGGAAAAGGCTGGCTTTTCTCCTCAGGATATCATCACCAAAGCTGATGGAAAGCCGGTCCAGAAAAGTGATGATCTCTTTTCCGCAATCGATGAGGCCGCAGCAGCCGGCAAAAAAGAAATCAAGATCGATGGAATCCGGCGCAGCTATCGTATCGACAACAAGATGTATATCAAAATCTTTGTGCCTGTTACCTTCACATTGGCTATCGAGCAGGCAGGAGGCGCAAAATGAACGCGAAACGTATGCTAGTTGCCGCAGCATTGTGCGCGGTCTTTGCTGGTGCGCTTTTTGCCCAAGGCGCAGATCCCAAGACCGTCACGCCAGCCTGGGTGACCGAAAAGCAGATTGCCCAGCAGGCTCAGGCTCAAACACAGTCTCAAGCAGAAGCTCCAACACCAAAAAGCTTCAATCTGTTTTTTATCGGCTATGATTATCCGACCTTTTCGGGCGCGCTCGCTCCCTCTCTGACAGGCTGGACAGGCCCTTTGAATTTCAGTCTTGGAATAGAATCAGCGAATTCCACTGGCTCATCGATGCTTTCAGGGTTGGAACTTGAATTCTTCATTGCCGCGCCTGCCAAGGGTCTCCGTATCCAGATGAATGACATGGTGATGATAGGGTACTCGCTTGCGCTTAAACCCGTACGATTCAATATTGGCGCGCGCCTTGGGCTCAGCCTTCTCGATATCACGGATGATACTTCAGCTGCGAACACATACACGGGGTTGGGCGGCCTCGTCGGGCCCGAGGCATCATTGTATGCCGAGCTGGCTCCCGATTTCTGGCTCTGGGTGAGGGGGCGGTACGCGCTCTCATACTACATGAGCCTTATAAGCAACGGCTCAAGCCCACTCGACACTGGATCGAATACGCTCAATACCCTGAGCCTGGAAGCAGGACTGGCGTTCAGGATGTAAGGGGGCCGGATTCCTGAAGCGCGGCATTGGGTCTCACTATGAAGCCTGTCCGAGCGCATGAAGCAATGCATGTAATCCAAGGATATAACTGTATGCGCCAAAGCCCGAAATTTGACCTATACAGACAGGCGCAATAACCGAAGTATGGCGAAACTCTTCACGCTTATAGATATTCGAAAGGTGCACCTCGACAGCTGGAATATTGACCGCGGCTATAGCATCCCGAAGGGCAATTGAATAGTGGGTGTACGCGCCCGCGTTTATGACGATGCCGTCGATTTTCCCCGCGCAGCTGTGTATGTAATCGACAAGCTGGCCTTCGATATTCGACTGATAAAATTCGGTGGTTGCGCCACGCTTTTTCGCCTCTTGCTCGATTTCCTTGTTGATCTGATCAAGTGTTTCTGCACCATAAATGCCCGGTTCCCGCGTGCCGAGCAAGTTCAGATTAGGGCCATGAATCACTGCGATATTGAGATTTTTCATGTAAGCCTCTCTTCCAGATATCCTTTTTCTGGCATGAGCCCTGACCGATAGCCTGAATTCATTCGATAACCCCCCTTACGGCTTGCAGATATACCAAGCGCTCTGCGGCCCGACTCTCAGCACTTTTACATCGGAAAAATTGTCAGCAAGCTCCTGCCGGACTGTGCGAATAAAATTGAAATAGCCCCCGCCTTCGAGATATTCGACGATGCTGGTAAGGAGATGCTTGTTCTCGCTGTAATCATGAAACAGCACGGTATCCTTACTGATTCTTTTGCATTCGCGATAGAGGATGAGCCGGTCTTCCAGAGGCAAGCCATGCGCGACATACGCCGCGCTCACGAGGTCGAATGATGTATCGGCTATGCCATGCGCCCCGAGGATATCGACCACCGAACAGCGAAGACCGGATTTTGCCGCATGCGCAATCATTTCCTGAGCCACATCGATGCCTTCGACATCCCATCCTTCAGCCCGCAGCGCGGACGTGAACGCCCCTGTGCCGCAGCCGATATCGAGCGCCCGCTTGCCATGCGGCGACGGCAGGGCTGTTCTTCCGATATCGAAACATCGGGCATACGATCGCGTCTGGCCGGCAAAAAACCAGCTGTAGGGTATGGCAATGCGATTAAAAAGCCTTGCATGGCGCTCGCGATGATTCATGTTCAGACTATACTATATTTAGTTGTCTCTGCGAAATCGGGTTGACTTTTGTGCATGATGCACGGGAATATGACGAGATCTAGACTAGAAAAAAGCGAGGTACTGCAGTGCATCGATCTGGGAAAAGGAATCTGTTGAAATATGCTGGCTGGTTGCCTTTTTTTATGATGCTGATCACTCTTCCTGCAGCTGCGCATGCAGCCAGTCCGCGCGATATCATATTTGGCGGTATTGCCTGGGGCTTGCGACAGACAAGCGGCCCTGTCAATCCGGGACCAAATACATTCAGTAATTCGCCCGATCAGGTGTGGGTGGATGAACAGGGCAGCGTTCACCTCACCTTGCAAAAGCGCGACAACGTCTGGACCGCTTCCGAAATGATGGCCAAAAAAGACGCTGGCTACGGTACCTATCGATTTACGGTTTCGAGCTCCGTAAGCTCGCTCGACCCCAATATCGTATTCGGATTTTTTACGTGGGACAAGGCACCGGAGGCTTTCAACCGCGAAATCGATATCGAGATTTCGAGATGGGGAGTCAAGGACGGGCCGAACGGATGGTTCACCGTCCAGCCCTACGATGTCCCCGGAAATCAGCACGCCTTCAATCTGCCCAAAGCCGCAAGCTACACATTCGAAATGCGATGGGACAAAGGCCTGGTCGAATTTGTGCTGTACTGCGACGGCAAGCTGAGCGAATATTGGAAATACGCTGGCCGCGTTCCAGAGCCCGGGCGAGCGCGGTTGCGTATCAACCTGTGGCTGTTCAGAGGAAAAGCGCCACAGGGACCTGGGCCATACGAGGTGGTTATCTCCGATTTTTCATATGTTCCTTCGAGATAAACAATTTGCTTTGGCCATAATAAGCTCGGCCTATCAGTTCATATCCGAGCTTGAATCGCGGCCAGTTCTAAACTAGAGTTATAGTCAAATTACTCTATATTGAGGAATCAATGAGAAAACGTGTAGCGGTAATCGAGGCTGGTATAAGCGGGCGCCATTCACTCAACCGCAATTGGCGCGGAAAATGGTACCGCTGGCTGCGCAGATCCAAAAAACGCGTGCGTTTACGCATGGGCATTCTCTACTATGTGCTTCGCTCAGGCCGCATTCCCTTGAAGACGAAGCTTCTTGGAAGCCTGGCGCTTGGATACTTTCTGAGCCCGATCGATCTCATTCCCGATTTTATCCCGATTCTCGGCCAGCTCGACGATGCCCTAATTCTGCCGCTGCTCATCGCGTTCACCTCGCGCAGCGTCCCAAAAGAGCTTGTGCGCGATTGTGCCCGCAAAGCCATCCGCGAACCAGTATCCTTGTCGAAAAACTGGCGTGCAGGCGCGGTGGTAGTGATGATCTGGATATTTGTTCTTGCTTTGCTGGGCTGCTGGATTATAAAGTGCATGCATGCGTAATGCATAAGCCAGTGCCAGCGGAATTCATCAAAAATCATTTTCACTCGGTACTAAATTTTTGATATAATCATATTTAGAGCGAATTTGCTTACTCGCAGAGCATGGATATGACCAAAGACGGCGAGAAAATGAACCTGACCGCACGCATTTTCTTCAGCGCCGGCTTCTCGTTTGTGCGCTACATTGCATTAGGGCTCAAGGTAAGCGGTACGAAAAATATCGAGCGCTGCAAATCGCCGCTTGTCTTTGTTTCCAATCATGAGGGCGCCTTCGGGCCAGTGAGCCTTCTTTCGACCTTGCCGGTGCGGGCATATCCATGGGTCACGCACGAAATCATGTCCAGGCGCGAGTGCGCGGCATATATCCAGAAGGATTTCACCGAAGCCACGCTCAAGCTGAGCCCCCGGCTCAGCGCAATCGTATCGAAGATCATATGCTATGCCTGCGTCGTTATCATGCAGGCTTTGCGTGCAATTCCCGTCTACAGAAACTCGAGGAAAATTCTCGGCACGCTCCACTACAGCCTCAACATGCTCGAACAGGGCAAAAACGTCCTTATTTTCCCGGAAATTCCCGGTACCGCGAAGAACACCCAGCTTGGCGACCTCTATACCGGATTTTTGCACCTTGCGCGCATGTACTACTCCCGCTATAAACAGCCACTCACCTTCATTCCCATCGCTGTTAGCAAGAAAGCGCGCCGCGTCAGCATAGGCTCGCCCGTTATCTACAACCCCGACAATCCCTTCTGGCTCGAAAAGGAGCGCCTCAAACAGGAAATCTCCAGCGAAATTCTGGACATGTTTTCTTCAATGGAAGAAGCCAGGATTTCGGGGTAGAACCTATCGTATAGAGAAGATTGCATGTTTTCCTTGCTGCCTGCATGTACATCAACAATGCATTGAAGCATATGCAAGGTTCATTACACTATGCAATTCTTGACTAATTTAATAATCTTTTATATATTGATAAAAAAGGAACGATACTTGTATGAAAATTGTAATTATCGGAAATGGTATCGCGGCGACTTCAGCAGCGACGAAGATCCGCGAGTTCGATGCTTCCTGCGAAATCACAATGCTCTCGGATGAAAACACTCCATTTTATTCGAGGCCACGCCTTCTGGATTACCTTGCCGGAAAGGTTTCATTCGAACAGATCACCATAAAAAGCGAGCAATGGTACAACAAGCTCAATATTGAGCTTGTGAGCGGCGCAAAAGTCTTCTCTGTTACTCCTCAAGAAAACAAGATTATCACGTCCAAGGGCGATATATCCTACGATGCGCTGCTTGTCGCTTCGGGAGCGAGTGCCGCAGCGCCGCTCTTTTTCAGGCCTGATCTGAAAAACGTTTTTCGGTTGCGCACAAAAGAAGATGCGGATCGAATTATCGCCGCAACCGAAAATGCGCGTACTGCCGCAATCATCGGCGGGGGCCTTCTCGGCATTGAAACCGGATTCGCACTCACCTCCCGGGGGCTCACTACCACGGTTATTGAAATCGCTGATAGGCTTCTGCCCAAACAGCTCGATGCAGAATCTTCGCTGCTTTTGAAAGCGTCTCTTGAAGAAAAAGGGCTGCGCTTTCTGACCGGCAAGCAGACTGCTGCACTCGATGCCGACTGGGAAGAGCTTGTCATCACCTGTACTGATGCCACTGTGCTTCGAGGCGATATCATTGTTGTCTCGGCAGGAATTCGCCCAAATGTCGGCTTTCTTGAAGGTTCGGGAGTCAATGTGGGCAGGGGAATCATTGTGGACGAAAAGCTTCGCACAAATATTGGCAATATCTATGCTGCCGGCGACTGCGCCGAGTTCAGGGGCACGTTGTACGGCATTTGGCCAGCCGCAAAAGAACAGGGAGAGATTGCGGGCGCGATTATCGCGGGCCAGGATGCTGTCTACAACGGGAGTATCATGAGCGCAAAGCTCAAGGTTGTGGGGATCGAGGTCGCATCGATAGGGGATATCGCTGTGGGGCCTCGCACAAGAACAGAATCCCAGCGTGAGGGCTCGTCGTTCAGAAAGCTCTTTTATGAAAACGGCCGGCTGAAAGGCGCGATTCTCATTGGCGATACATCTGATTATTTCAAATTACAAAAGGAAATAGCACTTCCAGCTCCTCGCCAATCTGTCTAAGCTGGGAGGCAACCAATATTTCCGCGGAATCGGCCGCTTCGTCTTGGCTGAGGCCGAGCTTCATGAAAACTTCGGCGCAGAAATACTCGAGAGCCTTGCGCGGTATGCGAATTGTCCCTGTCATCTTGATTCTCCGGATAAAAGCGAGTACATGTATCAGGATACAACAAGGATTCAATAAATGGAACTTGCGTTTCTGCATCAATCGACGGCACAACGGCGCGATCGTATTCTGAATGGCCCGATTTCGCAAACGCTTTTATTCCTCGCTGCGCCGACGCTCATGCTTGGCATCGTGCAAGCGCTCATGCCGCTGATGGACGGGCTTTTTATCAACAATATCGCAGGAACGCTTGTGGCAAGCTCGGTGACGTTCAGCGAGCCGGTGATCAATATGGCCATGGCGCTTGCGCAAGGTTTGAGTGTGGCGGCGATGGCTATTATAGGACAGCTGAACGGGCGCGGCAGTTTTGATGAATCCAAGCGCACATCGACGCAGATTGTTGTGATGGGGTCGATGCTAGGCTGCCTTTCGGCGCCGCTTCTCGTAGTCGCGGCTGCTATAATCTCCGCGCGGATTAATCCGCAGATTTCGCATAACGTCTTTCTTTATCTCTCGCTCTACGCGCTTGTTCTGCCTTTTTCTTTTCTGGAATCGATTTACAATGGCATAAAGAACGCAAATGGCAAACCGGAAGCGCCATTCATCCGCATGGTGCTCATGCTCATTCTGAAAATTACCTTCAATTTCGTATTTATCTATGCGCTCCGCCTGGGGATCGTCGGCTGCGTGCTGTCCTCACTCGCTGCAAATATCCTGATAACCGTCTGGATGTTCTGGGAATTATTTGTAAAGAAAGGACCGGACCGGCTCGAGCTGAGGGGTTTCCGATTCGATATGATGGCCGTGCGCCAGCTTTTCCAGGTTGGCGCCCCAGCCATGCTTAACACCTTCATACTCAATCTCGGTTTTTTCCTTATAAATACTGAAGTTGAAAAATACGGGCCGGTTGTGCTGAATGGTCAGGGCATCGCCAACAACATCACGCAGGTAGCCTTCATTTTGCCGGGAGCCTTCAGCTCGGCGGTCACGACCATGGTGAGCATGAACATCGGCGCTGAAAATCCAAGCAAAGCAAAAACATCGCTTGTGCGCGGCGCTATTCTGAGCGCGCTGACTGCGGCTCTTGTCATTGCTGTCATTGTGCCGCTCTCTTCGCATCTGACGATCCTCTTTACAAGGCGGCCCGATGTACTCGAAATCGCAAACCGCGCGCTCCACATCTACACTTACTCGGTGATCGGCTTCGGCGTGACTATCACGATCCAAGGGGCCTTCATCGGGTTAGGACGGACGAAGGTGCCACTCGTGCTTGGCGTCCTGCGAATATGGTTCCTTCGCTACCTCTTCATCCTGGCGACAGAAAAATATCTCAAATACTATGCTGTGTTCTGGGGCAATCTGTTTTCGAACTACACCGCCTCGCTCATTGCGATTTTTCTCATTTCGAGGACAAAGTGGGTATCGGCGATACATCAGAAGGAGCCAAAAAGCTCTTGACAATATGTAACGCTATCGTGACAACTGTTTTGAAGCAGGCTGGCCTCATTGTAGGCACTCGTTCACGAAGGTCTTTTCATTTCTCAACCTGCAAAAAATGCTTGAAGAAAAAATAGGACTATCGCACAACAGACTGTCGTGCTTTTGGGAAAAAGCCTTGGCCAGGAAGAATCCAATATCGAACGAAGGAAACGTCTTCTGGAAAAGATACAAACACGAAACATCTCTGAAACCACTAAAGAGATTGATGCCGTCGCCCTTCTGAGAGAGGATCGCGACCGATGACTGCCGTGCTGGATGTGAGTGCTGCGATTGAACTTTTGCTTCAGAGGGATAAAAAAGATCTCTTTACCGCGACGTATGAAAAAGCATCATGGATCATCGCGCCTGATTCATATATCGCAGAGCTCTCAAATGTACTATGGAAGTATTATAAAGCACAAAAGATCAGTCATGCAGAATGTATGCAATATGTAGAAGACGGCATTGACATGATTGATGATTTTTTTGAAGTGAAGGAACTGTGGAAGGAAGCATTGGGCGAAGCAATCAGAAATGCTCATTCTATTTACGATATGTACTATGCCATGCTTGCGAGAAGGAATGATGCACTGATAATGACCAATGATGAACAGCTTAGTTCTATATGCAAAAAATTAAATATTGAGGTAGTTGGCTGAGGCCACCATCTGACGAAGAGCAGCTGGCAACCGCACCGGTGCGATTCAGCGCAGTATCCGCGCGATGACCTCGCGATCGATCACATCGCTCTCCCGAAGGCTGCAGACATCGCGCAAAATTCCGGCGAGGCCTTTGGGCACTTCGTTGGCGATAAATTCGGCATCGCGGGGGTAGAGCCTGCCTTCTTCGTCGACGGCGCGGAAGGCGATTGCTGCGCGGACGGCTTCAGCGATAGCGCTATATGGCAAGTCATGGCGCGTTGCGAGCAAAACTGCGCCGATGAGCCTGTCATTGCGGGCGAGTTTGCGGTAGAGGTCGCGGCCGACGCGATAGATGGTGTCACCAAGGGCTTTGTTCGCAAAGCGCCGCAGGAGGTCGTCGATGTGGCCTTCAAGGGAGGCGGGGGTCAGGTCATTCGGGTATTCGCGGGCGAGAGCGGCTGCGGACTGGCGCATGGCGGTGCGCACTTTGGAGGCGAGGCCCGGCAGCTCAAGGGCCTGCCAGATATAACGGGTGCCCGGCGACTGGCTGAAGCCGAAGTAGGCGGCGGCCGCGTGGCCCAGGTTATGAATGAAAAGTTTGCGGTCGACATAGGCTTTTATGTTTTCCACGGGATTGAGGGTCGGAATCTGTGGAAGGAGGCCCTTAAACCCGTGTTTGTCGACGATGAGTTCGTTGTATTCCTCGGCGAAGAGGAGGAGCGGGTCGGTAGCGAGGTCTTCTTTGCGCATGATCGGAACCATTTTGCCGATGGATGTTTCGACGAGCCCGACGTTTTCGGCAAGGGGGAAACCGGGCGGGAGGAGCTCCTCGAGAGCCTGCCGGAAATAGCGAGCCCCGTCGTGGATGTTCTCGGCGATGATGATGTCGAGAGGGCGGCTGGCTATGCTGCTGGAGCTGCCACGTGAGCACCTGGCTCTCCGGAACCGCAGCTCGATGCCTCTTGCGAGCGCTGGAAAGATATGTGGCAACGCGCTAAGGCCCACACTCGTGGCGACATAATCGGTATCGGCCACAGCCTCAGCAACCGCCGCGTGGTCGTTCCCGTCGATAGCGTGCACATTGCGGATGGTGAGCACTTCATCGGCCGCGCTGCTTCTTTTTATGACAATGTTGTATTCGCGCCGCGCGTTGAGCGCTTCGACGAGTGGCTTTGCGACATCGATAAAAATGACTTCATAGCCGCTGTTCGCGAACAGCTGGCCGATAAAGGAGCGGCCGATATTCCCCGCCCCGAACTGCACGAGGGTTGGCATAGGCTTCATACTACCTTGCTTCATCTTGGTTTGCTGCATCTGGGCCTGGCTTACTCTCCGCGCGCGCGGTCCGCAGCGTTTGCGCTGAGCTGTTCGCGGTAGAGCTTGTAATAGTGTTCGATTTCCTGCTGCTTTTCGCCGGGGCGGGCTTCCTGGTATGTGCCGCCGATGTAGAAACACGAAAAACCGCCGGAAACAATCGCCATGGAGCAGGCATCGACGAGGTCGAGGCTTCCGCGCTTTTGGCCTGCTTCGAGCTGTATCGCGATCGATGCGAGAAGGCCCCCCGCAAAATTATCGCCGCAGCCTGTCGTATCGCCCTTAGGCTTATCAGGGCTTGCAAGCACACGGCGGATTTCTGCGGAGACAGGAAGACTGCAGGCAGGCAAACTACCCTTGCCAGGCGCCGGGAACCGCAGCCCTGACAAAGCCGGCACCGAAAAGAGCGAGCCATCCGAGTAAAAAAGAATATCGCGCACGCCATCGGTGATTATAGCGGCTCCTGTCCCTCGTGCTCGGAAAAAATCGAGCGCTGCTTCGGAGCTCTCCGCGCCGCTGAGTCTGAGCGCTTCTTCTTTGTCCATAACGAGCACATCGATGAAGCCATAGGTCTCGTCGCTTTCGCCGAGCAGCCAGCGCCCGCCTTTCGCCTCATTCCTAAAATCATAGACAGTGTTGACGACGACAACCGCGCCGCCTGCTCGCGCGCGCTTGCACAGCGCCGTCAGGTTGTCGTGGATCTGCGGCACAAGCGCAGTGCCTCCGAATGCGACTATGTCGGAATCGAAAAAGGAATCCGGCAGGTGCTCAGGCGCGAAAAGGTCGGCAACACCACGCTCGTTCACAAACGTGCGCTCCCCATGGCCCTGATCATAGGTGGGATCCGAAAACACCTGCGTAAACGGCGTATGTCCCTCAAAGGCACGATATCCCGATACATCGAGCGGCATGCGGGCGACGATATTCATTATTTCATCAGCACTTGCGTCATTCCCGCGCGCTCCGAAAAACCGAATGTGCGCATTGTGCCCTTCGAGCATCTGGGCCGCATGGATGAGCGCGACGATAGAAGGCCCGCCCAGATTTGCTCTGTCCGGTTTTGCGCCGCCAGTCAGCTCTTCGAGAATTCCCGCAAAAGGCTTGCCTGCAAAGCGCTCGAGGTCTTCGACAAACACGAGTTTGCCTGGCTCGAGCCCACCATCGCCGCCCGCCCGCGAGCGATAGCACAAAAATGCTTCCGAATCGAGGCGGACATCCGCATACAAATAATCCATGAGCGCGCAGCCTGTGCCGGAAATGGTCAGCATATTCCATATCTCCTCAATTTTTCGAGCAGAGTTTTGCGTGTAATGCCAAGAGCGCGGGCGGCGCTGCTCTTGTTGCCATTGGCCTTGGCGAGAGCGGATTCAATGCGCTGGCGCTCGTAGTAGGCCGCTGCTGCCTCGCCTAGTTCCTTGAGGGAAGGATAGCGCTCGGGCCGGAAGACTCCGATCCCAGATGCAACAGGCGTCCCTTGCCCAATGCCAGCCGCCTCATCCCCGCAATTGAGCAGCGTATCCGCCTCGATCCTGTTGCCCGTGCAGAGCAAAACCGCCTGATGAATCACATTCTGCAGCTCGCGGATATTGCCGGGCCAGCGGTACGAAAGCCAGCGCTGCATCACCTCGGGGCTTATTCCATCGATGTGCTTCTTGTAACGCTCTGCATACATATTGATGAAAAACTCCGCCAGATAGGGGATATCCTCGATGCGTTCGCGCAAAGGCGGCAGTTTGATCTCGACTATGGCAATACGGTAATACAAGTCGCTTCTGAACTTGCCTGTACGGATGAGCTCATGGATGTCGTGGTTCGTGGCAGCAACGACCCGAATATCCACGCTGATGCGCTTGGTCCCGCCCACGCGCTCGAAGCTGCTTTCCTCGAGTACGCGCAAAAGCTTTGCCTGAATCGAAGGCGACATGTCGCCGATTTCATCGAGGAAAAGCGTGCCGTTGTCCGCGAGCTCAAATTTGCCTATTTTGCGTTCGATTGCGCCGGTAAAGGCTCCTTTTTCGTGGCCGAAGAGCTCGCTTAAGAGCAGCTCTTCCGAAAGCGCCGCGCAGTTGATGCTGACAAAAGGGCCTGCGCTCCTCGTGCTCGTAAAATGGATGTAGCGGGCGAACACTTCTTTGCCGGTGCCGCTTTCGCCGGTAATAAGGATCGAGGCAGTGCTGTCTTTGACGCTGTCGAGTCTGGCGATTATGTTGAGAATCTCGGGGTTTTTGGTGATGATGTGCCGCTGGTAGGTTTTTTGCAGAAGTTCTTTTTTGAGGTACCGGTTGTCGCGTTTGAGCTGAGCGACTTCGAGGTTGCGGCGCACGAGTGCCAGAAGCGCTTCGTTGTCGACAGGCTTGAGAATATAGTCGGAAGCTCCGCGCTTCATGGCCTCGATCGCGGATTCGATGCTTCCGTAGCCGGTAATGATGATGACAGGAAGGTCGCTGTCTTCGTTTTTGAGGCGGGCAAGAAGGTCGAGCCCGCTTGCGGATCCCTTCAGGCGCACATCCAGAATCGCGATGTCGATTTTCTTCGCGCTGGCGATCTTTTCGGCCTGGGCGACATCTTCAGCGCCTGCTACCGCATACCCTTCTCCCTCGAAAAGGCGCGTAAGCCCGTGCCGGATGCCTTCTTCGTCGTCCACAATCAAAATAGTCGCTGTTTTCGTCATTGCCGCAATCCTGATGGCGCTGCGGGCAGCTTGATTCTCACTGTTGTTCCTTTGCCCACTTCGCTTTCCACATCGATGAGACCGCTGAATTTCGACACAAGGCCATAGACTACCGAAAGCCCCAGGCCGCTGTTACCCGACTCTGCCTTTGTCGAAAAAAATGGATCAAAGATCCGAGGAAGCAATGCGTTCGGAATGCCTTTGCCAGTGTCACTGACGATGCATTGTACCATGGATTCAGAAGGCAAGAAGGCAGTTTCTATGCGAATGCGTCCCGACGTGCCAATCGCTTCCAGCGCATTCTTGATCAAATTGAGAATGATTTGCTTGCACTCATCTTCGCCGATTGCAGCAGGCGGAAGGTTTTCGCCCAAATGTGGCTCGATGACGATGCTGCTCTCTTCCCGGAATGAATATCCGACGAGCTGGACGATGTTCCGGATCGCAGCGTTGATATCGGTTGCAGGTTTTTCCGTGCGCGTCGAAGAGGAAAACTCGAGCAGGCTGCGAACAATCCTCGCGATGCGCTTGGTCTCCTGCTCGACAAGCTGGAGGTCTTTGAGCCTCTCGAGATCTCTTTCGGCTTTGATGAGATTCTGCACATTCGTCAGTATCGAGCTAAGGGGGTTGTTGATCTCATGCGCGACGCCCGCCGAGAGCATGCTGATGCTGGCGAGTTTCTCGGCCTGGCGGATTTTCTCTTCGTATGCGACTTTGGCAGTGATGTCTTCGATAACCATGATGCAATGAATCGATGTAGTTGCGGCTTCGTGTTCGAGCAGGGGATAGAACTTGATTTCGAACGAATGGCCCGAGGATGTGCGGCGAATCTGCGCGTCCGAGGATTTTCCGCCCGAAATGATAGCGCGGATACTGGTATGGACAGGTTCATCAAAAAGCGCGAGCGACAGCTCGTCGATATTGCGTCCGAGCACGGCATCTTCAGCTTGCCCGCAGTATTCCAGAAATGCCCTATTGGCTTTTTCGACCGCAAACTGCGCGTTTATAACGAGTATTTTTTCCTGAATCGAATTGAATATCTTGTCGTTGTATTCTTTTATGCGCGTGATTTCCTGAATATGTGCGGAAAGAGCGCGACTGTCTTCGGCAATCTGAGCCGACATATCGTTGAAGCCCTGGAAGAGGTCGGCAATTTCGCCTTTCTTGGGCCCGGAAAGGAGCGCTGGCTTTTCGCCCGATTTGAGGCGCATCATGGCCTTGCGAAGCTGGCTGACGGGGTCAGTCACCGCTTTGCTGAGCCCCGCGCTCAATAAAATCGTGAACAAGGCTACCAGGAGCGAAACAAGGAGAATCGAGCGGTTGATGAAATTCACCCGTGCGCGATATTCCGAGAGGGACAGAAAGGTGCAGATGTAGAGGGTGGCTTCGGTCTTTGCAGGCTCGCCGGCAAGGCGCGCATTGCCCGACTGCTGAATGACGAGCGAGTAAGGCACACCCTCTTCGATGAGCTCATTCACGACAGTATAGGATGTGCTGAAGCTTCTGCCATGCATCCATTCAAGGAAGCCGGTGCCCGCAATCGTCCCTACGACAAAATGGCTGTTCAGAGAAACCAGCGCCCTGACTCTCGAATTGAAACTGAGCTGGCGCATGAGCGCCTCATCCACGCGTTTGACAATGAAGATATCGAGGTATCGGCCGTTATCGGCGCTCACCCTTACCGAGCCGCAAAAATAGAGGGTATTGTCGGCAAGAACCATCTCAACATAAGGATGCGGCCTGTCGATATAAAAATCTTGCGCCTTGGGGCTGGGAACCGGCTTTTCGGTAAGCGGCCGCACGGCGGAAAATGTTGACCAGTTGTTCTTTATAATGAGAAACTCCGCCCCTGCCTGCGAGGCGGCTTTCCTAAGATACGCATCGAGCGGCTCGTCGGGCGCGATATGCTTCTGGGCAGCAATCATATGCCGCAATTCTCCGGATTTGTTAAGGTCGACAATCGTTCCCCAGAGCGCACGCTTCCACGAGTTGAAATTGTCATAGACATTAAGTGCTTCGGTCTTTAATTCTTTCTTGCTGTCTTCCTCCTGGCTCCTGGTAATGCTGCCGGAAACAAGCAGAATAACCAGAATCGCCTGCAGGATGATGACCGAGATAAAGGAATTGAAGGTTCTTGCGAAGAATCTCATTGCGATCTTTTTTCGACCGACTCGGCTCCAACAATGAGGCTGACAATTTCCTCGGTGCTTGTATCTTTTACCAGGCGCTCGCCCGCTTTTATGCCCCGCCTCATGACGATAATCCTGTCGGCCACCGAAAATACATCGTACATCTGATGGCTTATTATGATAATCGCGATGCCCTGTTTCCGGAGTGAACTCACCAGTTCGAGCACTTTTTTCTGCTCCGAAATGCCGAGCGCCGCTGTCGGCTCATCCATTATGAGCACTTTCGCGTTCCAGTAAATCGAGCGCGAGATGGCGACCGCCTGGCGCTGGCCGCCTGACAGGTTGCGGATGTTGGACTTGAGCGATGGGATCCGGATATCGAGCCTGTCGAGCACTTTGCGCGATTCACTCGACATGTGCTCATGATCGACCACATTGACAAAGCCCAGAATTTTCTTCGTGCGCTCGCGGCCAAGAAAGATGTTGGAGGGCACATCCATGTTCTCCGCAAGCGCGAGGTCTTGGTAGATTGTCTCGATGCCGTGCGAGATTGCGTCAATGGGCGAATCGATATGAATTTTCTGCCCATTCAGGAAGATCTCGCCTTCATCCGGCTTGTGGACTCCGGATATTATCTTTATCAGAGTAGATTTTCCTGCGCCGTTGTCCCCGACCAACGCAACGACTTCGCCCTCATCCACATGAAAACTGACATTATCGACTGCGGTCAGACCGCCGAATCGCTTTGTGATGTTCTTCGCTTCCAATAGGTGTGCCATTGTTCCCTCCTGCCTGAGCTTACCGGTTTCTGTTCGGGAAGACTTGGTCGATGATAACCGCGAGAATCAGGATAGCTCCGACCAGGATATAGGTCATGAATGTCTGCATGCCGATAATCCGCAAGCCCGTCTCGAGGATCGCGATGACCAGTGCTCCCAAGATTGTGCGGCCAACCGTTCCCGAACCGCCCGCCATGCTTGCGCCGCCAATAACCACTGCGGCGATAGCCTCCAGCAGCATGTTCGCGCCCGCATCCGGTTTGCCCGTAATGTATTTCATGACATAGCTAAGACCAGCCAGCGACGCAAACAGCGATGAGATGACATATGCCTTTATGAGGTCGCGCTTTACATTGATGCCTGAGCGGATGGCCGCATCGATATTGCCGCCGATCGCATACAGATGCCTTCCGAACTTCATTTTTCCCAGAATGAACGCAAACAGGAAAATGAAAAGGAAGGCAAAGATCACCATATTTGGGATAATTGCGAGAACGGTTTGGCCGCGAGCCACCTGCGGCCTCGAGAAAAAGCTGATCGCCCCACCTGGCGCCACATAGAAAAATGAACCGTTCCCTATATCGCCGGCGAGGGCTGGCAGGTTTTTTGTCGGAATGCCCTGGGTCATGAGCTCTGAAATCCCATGCGTCACCCCGAGCATGGAAAAGGTAGCGATGAACGCCGGCACCCTCAAGTAGGCGACAAGCCATCCATTGACAAGCCCCGGCACAAGACCAATGAGGAGCGTCATCACGCTTGCGGCCAGAATACTCCAGAATGGCGAAAAACCGAGCGCAACACATGCTACCATCAATTTGGACGAGACCACCGTCGCAAAGCCCATCACAAAGCCGACGGACAGGTCGATTCCGCCCGTTATAATGACAAACAGCTCGGCGATAGCGAGCAGAAAGACTTCAGTCCCATTGAAGAAAATAAGCTGCGCCGTATCGAAGCTAAAAAACGAACGCGCCACAACCGAAAAAAACACGACGAGGAGCACAATGAAGATCGCAATCCAGTTCCGCCCCAGCAATTCGGGAAGAGCGCCTTTTTTCTCCGCAGTTTCGGTTTGCATGTATGCCTCTCCTCTCAGAACAGATCCGGGAATGCGCAATCGATGATCACCGCGATCGTGAGCAGCACTCCGACGCCGATGTACCGGTAGAAAGCCGATACTCCAATGATCTGCAGACCGTTTTCCAGCACCGCCAGCACCAGCACCCCGACCGCAGTACCCAGAATGCGCCCCTTCCCTCCCGTCAAGCTTGCCCCGCCTATGACCACCGCGGCCACCGCCATAAGCTCATAGTTCGCGCCCGAAGGCGTATAATTCCCTATGCCGGTCTGGAAAAGATTGAAGAGGCCCGCAACTCCCGAAACAAACGAAGCAATCACGTAAATCATGACAAGGTGCCGGTTCACATTGATGCCCGAGCGAATCGCCGCGTCCATGCTCCCGCCGATCGCGTAGGTGTGCTTGCCAAACCGCGTCCGCCCGAGCACAAACCCCAGCACCAGCAGCACCAACAGACTCAAAAAGAGCGAATTCGGAACGAGCCTCAAAACGCTCCTGATATTCGCCTGCGTGATATATGAAGGCTTTGTAAAAAAGCTGATTGATTTCGAAGGATCAATATAAAGAAAATAGCTGTTGCCAATTGCATTGATCTCCGACGGAGCGCCCATAACCGGCATGAATCCATCGGCAAGAAACAGCGTAATGCCGTTGCAGATGCCCCACATGCCCATGGTGGCGATAAAAGGCGGCACCCTGAAGCGAGTGACCAGCACGCCGTTCGCCAGCCCCGGCAGAATCGAAACCGAAAGCGCCGCAAGGCAGCCGAGCGCGATCACTTGCGCAGTGGGCATGGCACCTGCGCCGCCCGCGCCGCCCGCGTAGAGAATCTGCATCACCTTCGCACCGAGCACCGACGAAAGCCCATACACATATCCAATCGAAAGATCGATGCCCCCCGTAATGACGACGAGCAGTTCCGCCGCAGCCAGCAAAAATGCTCCTGTCGACAGGTGAATGATGTTCTGGAAATTGACGATATCGAAAAAGCCTGAGCTTCCGAGGCTGAATATGACAATCATTATAAAAAGGAAAATTAATGCCCAGTTGCGCGCGGAAAAGCGCCCTATCGCGGTCTGGAAAAATCCGCCGCCCTCAGGCGCACCCTGCTTCAATCTTTCGCCATTCGACGTGCTTTCTGCTGCCAATTTGCACCCCTGACATTGATAATCTCATGTCTCCCCTCCGATTGAAAGGGGAGACATGATTACTCGCACTCGCTACTGCTGCAGATTACTGATAGATGTACTGCTGCATGTTCGGATCGTTCACATTGTCCTTGGTAAAGAACTCGAAGCCTGGAATTACTTTTTTCGGCACCTGTACCTTCTGGGTCAGATACTTGTACAGCCATTCGACACCGAGCGACCCCATCTCCCCGGGTTTCTGGGCGAGCACGAGGTCGATGACGCCTTTTTTAAGATTTTCGATATTGGTGATAGTCGCATCCCACGAGGCAATCTTGATCGCTCCGACAAGGCCTGCATTGACAACAGCCTGGTTTGCTCCCTGGGCGCTGAATACATTGGTGCCAAAAATGCCGACAATGTCCTTATCCTTCTGCAATGCAGCAAGGGTCTGTTCCTGCGCCTTCTGCTGGACATCGAGGCACCATTCCACCCCCACTAGCTTCATGTTCGGGAACTGCGCGATGCCGTCCCTGAAGCCTTTTACGCGCGCGGCCACTGACGACGCATCAGGATTTGTCGCTTCGCAGAAGACCTTGCCCTTTTCGCCGACGAGCTTCGCGAGATGCTCAGCGATCATTTTCCCGCCGAGATAGTTATCCGAGCCGATGTACGAAAGCGGGAAATTGTAGTCGGTGTTCGGTTTGGAATAATCGCCGTCTCCGAGGAACGTATCGACGGTGATAATCTCGACTCCCTTGTCGTAGATGGCTTTGAGCGGGGCTTTCAGCGCATCGACGGATGTCGGCGCTATAAGCAGGCCATCGAATCCGCCGCGCTGGGCATATGCCTGAAGAATGGGAACCTGATATTCAGGCCCCCAGGCCTTTGGATATTCCGCGACGATCAGATTGACACCGAGCTCTTTGCATTTGGCTCTGACGCCTTTTTCCATGGTGGTATAGAAGGGATCTTGCACACCAGGCATGAAAAGGAAGGTCAGCTGCTTCTTGGCGGCCTGCCCAAACACGGGCGCGACGGTCAAAAGAATGAGCAGAATGGCGAACACTGCTGAATACCGTTTTTTCATGGTATCCTCCTTGGATTGTGTTCGGAATGTTTGCACACTGCAGTGGCGCACAGAAACTTCGCCACGGGCACGCGCAAAAATCCCGAAAAATGGTTGACAACCGTGTCTATAAGAGCAAAATCCATGCCAGAATATTCGCTCACTCAAGAAATCGTACTGATCCCGCTTTGCGCCCTGTTTACAGCCCTACCCGAGCCTCGCTCCCCTGAATGGACGCCTCGATGATCGGGGTTGCATAAAAAAGTGGATAGCGGACTATCCACCATCCTGTGTAGCCGGATATCCAGAACCAGCCCGCTCTCTCAGCGCCAGCGCAACACTCACTCGAATGAGCCGCAGAAATGATCCAAATGGAATACATTCTCTATCTTTACTTTCCCTGGCAGTCGATAGATATCGAAATCAGAATCAATACTTATAATCTTTTTTATTCCGGTCTTTTCAGCAGCTATTACAAGAGTTGCATCTGCAAAATCCATAGGCCTATCACTATATTTTTTTGTTAATTCAATTATTCGACTAATATCCTTCTGACTTATTTCTTGAAGAATAACTCCTTCCTTCATTATCCATTCAAAAAAGTCAATCTGAGCATTTATATTGAAGTCCAACATGTGGGATACTTCAGTTATTACAGCCGTCGTTGTTATAAATCTATATTTTGCATTCTTTATAAAATCTTTTACTTTATTATGATATGTATCATCCTTATCAAACAAAGCAATTAATGGACCTGTATCAATGAGAATTGAGTTTAGCATTTATCTTATCCTTGAGTTTATCTTTATAGGTGACAGATAAAGTACCATCTCCACTCCCATATTTTCCAAAATACTCTTCACCAAGCTCATATGAGTCTTTCTCCGACTCCTCTTGAATGAATAACTTTTCTAAAGCTTCCCTAATAAGGTCTGTCTTTGATTTATGTTTTTTTCGGGCAAGAATTTCCAAGCGTTGCTCAATCTCTATCGGAAGACGAACTGTAGTCATATTGATCTCCTTGTATTACGTAATGTAATACAATATCAAACACATGTCAACATTTTCGACGACACGCCGCTCATCACCAACACCCTCATACTGACAGCTGTCGACACATCCCAGACCTCTATCAATGCGGCCACCAACAAGGAAAAAGTGAAGTGTATGCGGAAGATTCAGGCTGGGGCCCGAGCGGAGGGAGGAATTTTGTGTTCCAGGTTCCTGCAGGCGTTGGCTTCATTGAGGTCCGTGAAGGCCAAAGCCAAACAGGCATAGAACTCAGCGATCTGCGCTTTGTGGGGGAACCATAACTTTGTAAGTTCTATTGACAATTTTACAAAGCGCTCTACAATACCAGTATGATTTACCGCGCCTGCGAACCTTATCTCAGAAAAATTGCTTCCCAATTTCCTGTGGTCTTGATAACAGGCCCCCGACAATCGGGCAAGACAACCCTCGCCCGCTATGCCTTTCCTGACTATAGCTACGTCAGCCTTGAAAATCTGGATACCGCCGACAGGGCCCGCGAGGATCCACGAGGCTTTCTTGCCCAATACCACCTCAGAGTGATATTTGATGAAATCCAGAGATTGCCGTCTCTACTCTCCTATTTACAGCAAATAGTTGATGAACATCCTCAGCCTGGCTCTTTTATTATTACCGGTTCACAACAATTCAATCTGATGGCTGCCGCGACCCAGTCCCTGGCAGGGCGAATTGGACGACTGGAACTGCTCCCCTTTTCTACTGGTGAAATATATAATTATAATCCATCCCTGCTCACGGACAGTACCACATCCATACGACGTGGCTGGTATCCCCCGATTATTGATAGAAGTCTTGATGCTGATCTGTGGTATGAAAACTATATTGCCACATACCTTGAACGGGATGCGAGGCAGATTGATAACATCCGTGACCTGCTTACCTTCCGGCGCTTTCTTTCCCTTTGTGCGGGACGAACCGCACAACTGGTGAACCTGTCCGAATTGGCCAGCGAGTGCGGGGTAAGCCACAACACCATTAAGGCATGGCTATCGGTTCTTGAAGCAAGCTACCTGGTCAAACTTGTCCAGCCCTATTACCGGAATTTTAATAAGCGGATCGTAAAAACGCCAAAACTCTATTTCCTCGATACTGGCCTTGCGGCCCGGCTCCTGGGCATACAGACTGACGACCAGCTCGCACATCACCCACTCAAGGGTGCCCTTTTCGAAACCTATGTGTTCGGGGAACTCCTTAAAAAAAGGATGAATGGACAGGCCCAGTGGGAAATATACTTCTGGAGGGACCATGGCGGTACCGAGGTAGATTTTATTCTGGAATCCGGCGGCACCCTCATCGCAGTAGAAGTAAAGTCGGGAGCCACCTTTCACCCTGATTTTACTACAAACCTCTCAAGATTTGCCGGATTTGCAGGTTCGGACCTCACCCATGCGGCACTCATCTATGGAGGCATGGAAGCCTTCACCTTTAAGGATGTGTCAGTAGTCCCCTGGGACCGGATGGATCGGATGTAAACTATCGTTATTTCCCCTCGAAAGCGCGTTTTAATGCCAGTTTCTGATTTTATGTACATGAAATTCCTGTTGAAATCATCCAGGAAATTTATTTTTTCTATTCTTTATCAAAAAGATCCTTCCTGGAGAAAAAGTCGCCAAGTTCGTAGCATTTCCATCAATTTCGTCTATGGCTCCTTGCAGGTTGCATTTACCATCTGACAGCATTATATAAATAAATGAAATCGGGACACTGTTCCAGTGCAGGAGATTGCAGATGAAAAGAAGCGCAATTTTTTGGGTGGCGATGGCGGTAGCAGTTGCCCTGTCGAGCTGTTCGGTTTTTGGCTCTCTCTTCAAAACCAAGTATCAGGTGCTCGGCGAAGCGCTGGTGAAGGCGGGCGGAAAAGGACTGGAAAAGCAGCTTGATGCTGCAAACAGCTCCTTGAGCAGCAGAATCGCGGCAATCACAGCAAGGGCTGCAATAGCCCGGGAATCCGGCACCATCGAAAACTATAATGAGCCCGAAAAACTGAGCCACATTTGAAGTAAAATAAAGTGGATCAGAAACCCTTCTTGCGAAAGAACAGCAAGGAGGCATAGGATTCACTATGCGCAAACGGTACGACAAGGAA
>Ga0302253_1000179_pt1 | contig 63199 bp, 49 predicted proteins | sample AAG_RA_Trp_MG_FD_193537 | JGI IMG/M metagenome (GOLD analysis project Ga0302253, IMG submission 193537) | Enriched activated sludge microbial communities from anaerobic digester in WTTP, New Holstein, Wisconsin, United States - AAG_RA_Trp | ecosystem: Engineered > Bioreactor > Anaerobic >...
ATAACCATCAGGGTAAGAATATAAAACTTCACCTTATGGTTATTCAAAAACTTCAACATGGTTCACATGGTGTTTCAACTTTTTTTCCAAGTTTTACCATTACGGTTGTCTTCCCCCATTTGGATCGAATATAATCCATTTTATATTCTCCCCTTAAAATGGTAACAGAGTCATAACCTAAGGCAACTGCTGCTTCTTTAGGAAGTTCGCTTTCCTCGTCCACAAAGAAAACATCTCCATATTTCCTTGGTCTTTCAATGAATTCAATGTCCATTTTCTCACATTTTTCATCTAATGTAAGTGTTGATCTTTCACCCATAGAAATATCGATGCTGCCCTTGCACCATCCGAATCCTGTACAATCGTATTTTTTTCTTCCAACAACGATCGTAATTGTAATTGTTACTGCCATAATAAAATGTTTTTAAAGTTATTTACTAGCAAAAATAATTAATTTTTCAATACAAATAAAAAAATCAGTTAGTTTTCTGGTAATCTTTTTTCCTTGCCTTGTGGCTAACACTGAGATTAGTGTTTATAAAACCCTGAACCTCTTTACCTCGATTTCCTCGCAATGCAAATGAACCATCTTTATTACGAGCTAATCCTTCTTTGTCTCCAATTTTTTCAGCCTTTTCAATATTCTCAATTGCTTCCACAAGTTTTACAGAAACAGTCTTAAAATCTGATTTTTCTGACGTGGTTAACCAGAAGTCCGAATAACTGCCTTTGATTTTACTTCTGATTTTCAAATATGAGAAAACCGAAAACAAAGTACCGAAAACCATTACTAATGGAGTTGCAATTATTGCCAAACCAAGTACTAAAATGAGCAGTAATATTAAACCGCCACCTTTGTCATTTTTTTTCTTTGCCATATTATTTATCTTTAATTTCGTTTTTCAAATCTTCTAAAGTTTGATTTTCGGTTTCTTTTGTTGTTGAAGATTTGCCTTTTTTCTTTTGGTCAACATAGTAAATGCCAGTACCAGGTAGTCCAACCGATATTCTTTCGCCCGAAGTTCCTTTTGTATATTTAATTCCTTTCGGTCCAAATGAGAAAGATATTCCATTCTTTCCGATGTTTAAATAAATACCGGGAAAAATCTTTATTCGTCTCCAAAATCTTATATGTCCCATTATGTCTCTGTCTTTTTAGCATGAACGCTAACATCTGTGTAAACTTACAATTACGTTTATATCTTCATTATCCACAGTTGTGTTGTTTGATAAAATGCTGTTCATGTGAGCAATATTGAATATGTGTCTCAAATAGTTCATTTTGTAACTCCGTATATAAATTTACACTCAAAGGTATAACTTTTTTTTTCATTCCACCAAATTTTTTTATAAAAAAGTTTTCATACCAAACCGCTCACAAAAGAATGAAATGAATTTTGTCTCGTCAGCAATGACGAGATGCCGACAGACTAACAATTTTAAAACAAAAGCGAAGCGAATTGTTTTAATGAACCTGTTAGCAAGTTAGGTATAATTCTATATATCAATATGTTGCTTTTTGCTTTAATTTTTCAAGTATGTCGTAAACTTTGGAAAGATTGTTTACTTGTTCTATTTGCAAGTATAGACGTTCGTTGTGTTCTTTCAATGCAATTTTGGAATGCGATTGCTGTAAACTTGAAATGATATTCCTGAATATGGCTGAATCGTAATAATCGGATTGCTTGTTGCTGATAAAATAACAAGTCAATTTATTCATCTTAATACTTATTTTTTCAAAACCAAGTTCTCTGGCAATTTGACGAATTTTGATTACTTGAAAAAGTCCTTGCACTTCTTCCGGTAGGTTGCCGAAACGGTCTTTTAACATAGCAGAAAAGGAGGCAATGGCGTTATCATCTTCCAATTGGTCAATTTCCTTATACAATCGGATACGTTCGGTAATGTTTTCAACATAATACTCAGGAATATACAATTGCAAATCGCTTTCAAAAGCACAGTCAAAAGTAAATTTTTTTGGTATAGTATTTATTTCTTTATTGTCGTCATTAAACTCTGTTATGGTTTCGTTCATAATTTCCTGAATGGCTTCATGAAGAATTTTTTGATAGGTATCAAATCCTATTTCGGCAATAAATCCGCTTTGTTCGGCACCGAGCAAATTTCCAGCACCCCGTATATCCAAATCTTGTAAGGCAATATAAAAACCGCTACCCAAATCGCTAAATTCTTCAATGGCTTTAAGTCTTTTTCGTGCATCGGAAGGTAAAGTATCCAAGGGAGGTGTTAAGATATAACAAAAAGCCTTTCTGTTTGTTCTGCCAACACGTCCACGCAATTGATGTAAATCGCTCAATCCAAACATCTGCCCGTTGTTAATTATCATAGTATTGGCATTGGGAATGTCGATACCGTTTTCGATAATACTGGTAGAGATGAGAACATCGTATAAACCTTCCATGTAATCAATCATTATTTTTTCCAATTCGGCAGGCTTCATTTGCCCATGACCAACGGCAATGCTAACGTTGGGGCATAGTTCGCTAACCATGCGTTTAATTTCGTAAATAGTTTCAATACGATTATGAACAAAGAAAACCTGTCCACCGCGCCCCACTTCAAAATCAATGGCTTTTTTAATAATATCGTTGTCAAACGTATGCAATTCAGTAACAATAGGCTGACGGTTAGGTGGTGGTGTTTGAATAACCGACATATCGCGTGCACCCATTAACGAAAATTGAAGGGTTCGTGGGATGGGTGTCGCTGTGAGGGTGAGCGTATCTACATTGGTTTTTAGTTGTCGTAATCGCTCTTTGGCGGTTACACCAAACTTTTGTTCTTCATCAATAATTAAAAGTCCCAAATCCTTAAACACAACATTTTTTGTTAATATTTTATGTGTACCAATTAAAATATCAATTTTTCCTTGTTGAAGTTTTTCAATAATTTCCTTTTCCTGTTTTGTGTTTTTCAGTCGGGTTAAAAATTCTGTAACGCAGGGAAACTTTTGCAATCGTTCATTAAATGTCAGATAATGCTGAAGTGCAAGCAAAGTAGTAGGTACCAGCACTGCCACCTGTTTATTATCGGCAACAGCTTTAAAAGCCGCTCTGATGGCTATTTCTGTTTTTCCAAAACCAACATCACCACAAATAAGCCGGTCCATGGGCACATCTTTTTCCATATCCTCTTTCACAGTTTTGGTTGCTTTTGCTTGATCGGGAGTGTCTTCAAAGAAAAAAGAAGATTCTAATTCTTCCTGCATATAGGTATCGGGCGAAAATGCAAATCCTTTTTGCTTCATGCGTTCGGCGTACAGTTTAATCAAATCACGTGCAATATCTTTTACTTTCTGTTTTGCTGTATTTTTCATTTTTTGCCATGCCCCCGAACCGAGTTTGCTCAATTTGGGTGGCTCTCCTTCCCTACCCTTATAGCGTGATATCTTGTGTAAATTATGAATGCTAACATACACCAACGCTTTGTCTTTAAATACAAGTTTTATTTGTTCTTGCCATTTACCGTTAAGTTCAATTTTCTCAAGTCCTGCAAATATGCCTATTCCGTGGTCTATATGTACTATATAATCGCCGGGTTTTAGCGAATAAAATTCATCCATAGAAAGACTTTCAGATTGTAAAAACCTGTCTCGTACCTTATGTCGATAAAACTTGTTAAAAAATTGATGTTCAGTATAACATACCAACTTCAAATCGTTGTCTATAAAACCATAACTAAGGCTTTTATCGTAAAACTCAATATAATCATTAATGTTTAGATTAATAAAAATATCGGTTAGCCTTTGCTTTTGCGATTCCTGTTCTACCAGAAAATATATACTGAAATGTTCTTCGTGTTTTTGTTTGATATCATCGGAAAATAAATCAAAATTCTTATTGAACGAGGGTTGTGGAAAAGTATTAAAATGTACAATATGTTCAGTTTTTTTTAACGTTTGCCCGTGTTCTATCCAAATAAATTGTTCCAATTGGCTTGTTATTTCCTTAAACGAAAACGATGAAATGGTATTTGTTTCTTCGTCGTTGTGAATATAGCGGTCGGTTTGAAATTGCTTAATTTGCTGTTCAAAAAGTATAGCATCCGTAGTAATTAATAATGCGTCTGAGAGTAAATAGGAAAAAACGGAACTAGTCAGTTCCTGTTCAAAATTTTCATGTAAATCGGGTGTAATTTGAATGCTTTCACACGGAGATAGGCTGGTTTGAGTTTCAAAATCAAACGTACGAATAGAAGTAACCAACTCATCTTTAAATTCAATACGATAAGGATTTTCAGCAGCAAACGAAAAAACATCTACCAGTGCACCACGACAAGCATACTGACCGGGTTTATGAACAAAATCAACACATTCAAAATGATATTTGTCAAGAATTTCTTCAATAAAATCCATATCAATCTCTTCGCCGGTATGAACAGGAAAAGTGCTTTTTTGATATAATATTTTATCTATCACTTTTTCGCTCATGGCTTCGGGATAGGTAACAAGTATAGAATTGGCATTGTTTTTCATTAATTGTTCCATGCATTCGTTTCGTAAAATTACTTGTGCATGGTCATAATGTTGATTTTTTAATTTTCGTTTATACGATGAGGGCAAATACAGGCATTTGTTTTCGCCCAGCAATTGCACTATATCGGTATAGGCATACATGGCTTGCTCCTTATCGGGATATATAAGCACAAGTTGTTTTTGTATGGTTTGATGTAAGGCAGCCATAAATAAAGTAAACGAAGAGCCTGTCAGGTTTTTCAAATGTACATGCTCGGTAGAATGTTTGTCAAGCAAAAACAATAATTCTTTGAGCGAAGGATGATTTTTATAGTAATCTAACAGCATAAACAACGAGTATCACTTTTCCTTACACACCGTATATTAAAAACTTCCTAACAGATGAGGCTTATAATTATTCCATCAATTTGAATATAGCCCTGATAGCATTTTCTATACCGTCGTATATTTCGGTAATGGACGAATTGAGCATATAACAAGGTGTAGTAACAATTTTGTTTTTTGTATCTATGGATATTTCAGCAGAGCCGGTAGTAACATGAGTAGAGCCCATTGTTTCGAGTTGTTGGGCAGTATCCATATCTTTTCCAACGGTCAAAATAACTTTACCCAATACTTTGGAAATCAGTACCGGTGCTATGCAAAAGGCACCAATGGGTTTAGACTGTTTGGCAGTTTCAAGAATAACCCGTTCTACATCAGGAATAACTTTCATTTTTACACCATCCATAGCATAGGATGATAAATTTTTGGCAGCGCCAAATCCACCAGGAAATATTAATGCATCAAATTCACTGGCTTTATAATCAGACAGAGGTTGAATTTTGCCACGTGCTATACGAGCCGATTCAACTAATACATTACGTTTTTCATGTTCTACTTTTCCTGTTAAATGATTTATTACATGAAACTGCTCCATATTGGGAGCAAAAATAGAATAAATACCACCCAATTTATCTATAGCCAACAGGGTAAGCGTGGCTTCGTGAATTTCGGAACCATCATATACTCCACACCCGGAAAGTACAATAGCAAACTTTTTTATTTTGGTCATAACCATTACTTTTGTTGTTGCACGAAATTACTATTTTTTATTCAACTATTATATGCCAAGAATTTTTTTTGCCTTGCCTGTTGAACCCGACACATACTGGCAATCGTTGTTGCAAGAAAGTAAAAAACAATTTAAAGATGAAGCAATTACATGGGTTTCCATAAATGGGATTCACATCACCCTTTATTTTTTTGGTGAAGTAGAAATGAGCGTGATAGAAAAAATTATTCAGGAAGCACAAAAAACATATAACGGGCTTTCGTGTATAGAACTGAAACTGTTAAAGCCGGTGTTATTTACTTCGCACCGTAAACCCAGCATTATAGGGTGGCAATTTGCTCCTCATGCCGCATTGATTCAAATTCATAAATTAACTGTCCAATTGGTAACATCGGTTGGTTTTATGCCGTCAACACAAAATTTTGTTCCACATGTTACTTTGGGTAGAGTAAAAAAAGTAAATGCTATGAAAACGTATGATAACTATATAACACAACAGCCACCCGACATCCCTATTTACATAAATAAAATAGTATTATATAAAAGTACTCTCATGCCGCAGGGTGCTTTATATTCACCGCTATGGGAAACAAGTTTGAGCAAAATTTGATAACTATTGGAAGAAATGTTTATTACTGTTTATTTTTGTAACTATTCACCCCGTCATTGCAATGGAGGAACGCACAAAGCAATCTCAAGAAAAAAGAAAATGGATATTATAAATGCCTTTAAGCCGGAATGGAAAGATTTATACCGACTTGCTAACAAGATAATTAAAACAATTCGCTTCGCTTTTGTTTTAAAACTGTTAGTCTGTCGGCATCTCGTCATTGCTGACGAGACAAAATTTATTTCATTCTTTTGTTAGCGGTTTGGTATTATATGAAGAAGTGGATGCATGGTGAGATTGCTTCGCTACGCTCGCAATGACGAGAGGGGGTGAATAGTTACTTATTTTTTATAATGGTTCTCTTATTCAATAAATATTGAATGGTATTAGTAAAATGTTGAGTGTCTATTGGTTTTGAAAAATATTCGGTAAAGCCACTTTCTTCAATTTTCTTCTGGTCAGAAATGAGAGAATAGGCTGTTTGTGCTATAAAGGGCACGTCCATATATTCAGGGAATTTTTGATGAATTACTTTCAATAAACTCATACCTTCCCATTCGTTAGGTAAATTAATATCCAATACCACCAAATCGAACGGTTTATCTTTTTGTGCAGCAATGGCATTTAATGCTTCATTTCCATCTTTTACCCAAGTAACCTTTGCCATACTTTCCATAATGACCTGTAAAAACATGGCATTGAAATCATCATCTTCAACCAATAAAATTTTTGCATCGGGTGCAACCACAGTAGCAGTTGGTGTAATTATACTTTGTTTTTCGACTTCTGCTTTTACTTTGGAAACAGGGAATATTAAACTCACCACCGTGCCAACATTTTTTTTGCTTGATACTTCAATTCTTCCAGACATCAATTTTACCAATCGTTTGGAGAGTGGCAATCCCAAGCCTGCTCCCTGATACATTCGATTGTATCCCATACTTTCTTGTCTAAACGTATCAAACACATGAGGAATATACGATTCGTCAATGCCAATACCCGTATCCGAAACGGATATTTTTACTTCATTATTCATCGAAATCATAGAAGTAGAAACCTCTATTTGACCTTTATCGGTATATTTAACAGCATTATCCAATACTTCAGCCAGCACTTTGAACAACAAAGTCTCGTCGCATTGAATATCGGCAACTTCACCATAAGAATATATCAGTTCCAAATGTTTTTCGTTTATTCTGAAAATAAACAAATCGGTAACTTTTCTGACCACAGTATTTATATTACAAATAGTAAAATGCGGTTTAATATCATTGGCTTCTACACGGCTAATATCAATAATATTATTCAGTAAGTTCAACAAGCGATTGCTACTTTGAATAATACCATCCAAATATTTATTTATTTCTGAAGAACTTTGTTGGGATAATTTATTTTTTAATACTTCGGCAAGTCCAATAATGGCACTTAATGGAGTACGAATTTCGTGATTTATATTTGCCAGTAAGGCATCTTTAAGAAAATTGGCTTCTTCTGCATTTTTCAACGATTGCTCCAACTGCAAGTTTACTTGCTTTCGGTTGATGATTTCTTCTTCCAAACGTTCGGTTCTTTCTTTTACACGTTGTTCCAATTCGTCATTTACCGTAGCCAATTCTTCATTCATTTTTTCTATATGCAAGTTCTTTTCTTCTATGGTAAATTTAGAACGTTGCGTTATACGGTAACGAACATATATAATTAATAAAATAGAAATCAATACAATAATGGAGATTAAAAGGATATATTTAAAATCTAGTTCTTTTCTCAGTTTCTCTATAGCAATTTGGTTTTGTAATCGCAGTGAATTTATTTCTTGTTCTTTTTGTTCCGAATTAATTAAATACTCAATATCAATTATTTTATTTTGAATATTTTCATTGAATATGGAATCTTGCAACGCTGTTGATTTTTTATAATATTCCAGTGCTTTATCATATTCTTTCAATTTTTCAAAATATACGGCATACGTTTCGTACAAAGATTTTCTGATACCAAGAATAGTACCCTTATTTATCATCCGTTCGGCAGTTACTAAATAATTGTATGCTCTTTCAATATTATTAGTCTGTGTATATAATCTGGATAAGGAAAGTTCAAAGCGGATTATGTTTTCAAAGTCATTGACTTGTGAACATATTTCGATGGCAAGTTTATAAAACTGTTCCGTACGGGTATAATCTTTCATCAACCAATATGTTTCTGCCAGATTTCCATACGAATTTCCCAATGTTCGCTTATCGTTCAATTTCTTTTTTAAATCGGCCGACTTGGTAAAATATTCTATTGCCTTATCATAACTGCCAATATTTTTATATACCATCCCTATATAATTTAACGTAAAGGCAAGATTTCTTTCATCGTTTTGTTTTGTATATATTTCCTTAGCCTTTTGAAAATAGTCAAATGCCTTGTCAAATTCTCCCTGGTTCTTATTAATAAGTCCCAAATTGTTATAGCATTGTGCAAGGCGACTTTGATTTTTCGATTTTACCGCCAACTGATATCCCTTTAAAAAATAAGTAAGGGCTTCGGAATTAATAGACCAGTCCTGATAAATAGAACCAATACGATTATAGATAAGCGAGAGATTATCGTAATCATTATTTTTGATATATGCTTTTTCCAGAATTAAAAGATATTGAAACGATTGCTTTCTATCTCCAATATAATAATAAGCCATACTTAACCCATTCATTACCTTTATTATCGATTCGTTATCTTTTTTTTGCTGCACATATTGTAGCAATTCTTTACCCAGTTCAATAGATTCTTTGGGAGAATTGCTACTAAGAATTTTTATGGAATCAATATACAATTTATATTGAAGCGTATCGAAGGAATACGCCTTAGCCATGATACTGCATAAGCATAAAATACAAATGCTTACAGTCGATTTTACACGAATATTTAACATTGGGTGATAAACAAATTGTTTCATGGGATAAAAGTACAAAATGAAATGATAAAAAAAAAATTATTTTTCAAAAAAATCCAAATAAATGGGATAATGGTCACTAAAACCCCCGTTGTATTTGAATCCTATAAATGTTCTATAAGGTTTTACACCAATATATGTTTCGTCTTTTTCGGAAAGGAAATCGGCATTAAATACGTGTGCGTTATCAGGAGAGGTATAAATGGAATTTGTATTCATCAATAATGAACCCGATACGATAAACTGGTCTATCAGTCCCCACTGTCCTTGAAATTTCAGACTTCCCATGTTTTTTACATTTTTCATATACCAGCCCAAGTTATATAGTTTTCCAATTTGAATAGCGTCGAACGTATGGCTTACATTCAAATTGCCAAATAAATTTTCGTTTTCGGGTTCTTCGTTAAAATCGCCCATAATGATAACGTTGCTTGCTATGTTTTGGCTGAAAATAGAATCGACCACGGTCTTTAAAAAACTTGCCACAAACATACGGTTTCTATCTGTTTCGGTTTGTCCACCATACTTTGAGGGCCAATGATTCATGAATACATGCAGCGTATCATTATGTCGGGTAACACCTTTAATATATAAAATATCACGTGTAGTTGCCTTCATATCCCATGGATATTGAATTTTATAAAAAGCCTGCCCCAATAAAGTGAATTTTTCTTTACGATAAAGCACTGCTACGTCTATACCACGCCTATCGGGTGATTCTTTATGAACAATGCCATAATTCCGCCATTTTAATGGTGTACTGTTGATTAAATCTTCCAAAACAAACTGATTTTCTACTTCGGCAAGTCCAATAATATCGGGCAATTCCCAACCACCTACGGCGGCTATTACTTTATATATTTTTTGTTGCTTATCTTTATATTTATTCCATGCCCAATGATAGGAACCATCGGGTGTAAAGTCTTTATCGTTCGTTAATGAATCATCAAACTGGTCGAAATAATTTTCAACATTGTAGGAAACAATACGGAAATCGCCTCTTTCATCTGCATAATTGACATCATTTTCATGTTTTTCTATATTTACTCTGTGCGAACAGGAAAAAAGAAAACACGTTGTTACTAACAGTATAACCGTATAGAATTTCATCTTATTAATTTGTTATTCGTATTGATATTGAAGTTCGCCGTTCAAATAAACAGAATCGATAACATTATTTCCAAAATTATAGGGTATAAATTCGATAGAGGAAATAGGTTTAGTAATAATGAAGTTTGCCGTTTTGCCGATAGAGATGCTGCCATGGGTTTCGGAAACGCCCATAGCATAAGCACTATTAAGAGTAACTGCATTAATGGCTTCTTCGGGTAACAATCGGTAACGAATACAAGCCATCGATAACACCAAATTCATGTTGCCCGAAGGGGATGTACCGGGATTGTAATCGGAAGCAAAAGCCACAGGTAAGCCGGCATCTATCATTTTGCGGGCAGGTGCCAAGGGCAAGTTTAAAAAGAAGGCTGCTCCCGGCAATACAGTGGGCATGGTATCCGAATGCAATAAGCGTTGAATATCGTCGTCGCTGGTATGTTCGATGTGGTCCACCGATAAGGCTCCATATTTTACGCCTACTTCTATGCCGCCTGAGTCGTCCATTTCGTTAGCATGCAATTTTGCCCGTAATCCATACTTCATACCTGCCATCAATATTTTTTCGGTCTGCTCAACGGTAAAAAATCCTTTATCACAAAATACGTCGATAAAGTCGGCTAATTCCTCGGCTGCTACTATGGGCAATATTTCATTAATTACTATATCCACATATTCATCAGGATTATCTTTGTATTCCAATGGAACAGCATGGGCACCCAAAAAGGTTGCTTTGATTTTTATAGGAAAATTTTCTTTTAACCGTTTAATGACACGCAACATCTTAATTTCGGCTTCGGGTGTTAAACCGTAACCGCTTTTTATTTCTACGGCACCTGTCCCCATACGGATAATTTCCTTAATTCGCAGGGAAGACTCTTCATACAATTCATCTTCCGATTTTTTTTGTAATAAGGCTGCACTATGGAGTATGCCTCCCCCACGTTTGGCAATATCTTCATACGACAAGCCCTTTATTTTGTCCACAAATTCTCTTTCACGACTGCCCGCATAAACAATATGTGTATGCGAATCGCACCATGCAGGTAAAACCATTTTGTTGGACGCATCCAGTATTTTGTTTGCCATGGTAAAATACCGTTCACGTCCTACATTTAATTCGGTCATTTTGCCAAAATCTATAATTCTGCCCCCTTCGACATACATAAAGGCATTTTTTATGATGGGCAATTTTGACATTTGCTTGCCTGCTACATATAATTTTGCTTTAGATTCTGCCTGAACAAGTTGATTAATATTGATGATTAAAAAATTCATAAACATCACTTCTACGGATAAGCAAAGGTATATGAAATTTTTAAAATAAAATCATTCATGCTGAAATAATTCCAAACCACTATGAAAAGCAATTGTTTTGGCAAGGTGCCTCGTCAATAATGACGAGACGAGATATGATAAGATATGAATAAGTATGGGGTTGGTATAAGTTAAAAAAACGAAAAATAACCTCAGAATATGAAGTAAAAAAAATTTATTATCAGAATACTTCACAAAAAATTAATGTAATTTTGAGCCCCATTTTTTTAAATGTAAAATACATGAAGAAATTACTCATTAGTTTATGGATTGTAGCAGGGAGTTTCACTTCTTTTGCACAAATCGGTACCATTAAGGCAATTTTGGTTGATAATGACAAACAGACCCCTGTTGCTTCATATCCGGTGTGGTTGAACACCACCAAATTTATGACCAATGAAAAAGGTGAATTGAATGCAGAAGTACCTTATGGTACCTATATTTTAATAATTTCGGGCGATGAATTTGAAACGTTCAGTCAAAAAATTGAATTGAGTAGCAATGAATTTGATGCGGGTACTGTTAAACTTATCCCTAAAACCTTAAATACATCGGATGTAACTCCCATAGATGAGCAGGTTATTTCTACCGACGATTTGGACAATGACAAAGCAGAACAAAATATTAGTGGACTTTTGCATTCCACCAGCGACCCATTTGTAAACCTTGCCAATTTCTCCTTAAGCGCTGGCAATTTCCGAATGAGAGGTTATGATGCTTCCTGTTTTGATATATATATCAATGGTTTGCCTATGAACGATGTGGAGAATGGACGTGCTACCTATTCCGATTGGGGTGGATTGAATAATGTAACACGCAACAAAGTTTCTATCAATGGTATTGATGCCGTAAATTATGCCTTTGGTGATATGGGAGGTGCCACCAATATATTAATGGATGCTGGAAATATTCGCAAACAAAACAACTTTTCCTATTCCTTTTCTAATCGTTCCTATACACACAGGCTTATGTACACCTATGCCACCGGGTTCAATGAAAAGGGATGGGCGTATGCATTAAGTTTATCTAAAAGATATGCCGAAAAAGGATATGTAAAAGGCACATGGTACGATGCCTATTCGTACTTTGGTTCCATAGAAAAAAAATGGAATGAAAAACATAATACAGGCTTAACTGTTTTTGGTTCACCGTATAAACGTGCCATGCAGGCACCTGCAACACAAGAATGTTATGATTTAATAGGGTCAAACTATTATAATCCTAATTGGGGAGAACAGGATGGAATAGTAAGAAATGCCAAAGTTCGTAACGTACATCAACCTATGTTCATTTTGAACGATAAATATTCTTTTAACGATAAAGTAACCCTTACTACTGCCATTGGCTATCAATTTGGCCGCTATGGTACCACTGCCTTAAACTGGTATAATGCCAATGACCCACGTCCCGATTATTATCGTTATTTACCAAGTTATCAAAATACAGATACCATGGATAATTACTCCTATTTATATACAACACAATACTGGATTTTCAGCCCTGACCATTATCAAATCAATTGGAATAATCTGTATCAGACCAATTATCTGGCAAATCAGGCAGGCGAACCAGCCCATTACATAGTTGAAGAACAACGCAAAGATAACAGTCAAGCAAGTTACAATATTTATTTGACATGGAATATAAACACAGTAACAACTTTTTCAGCAGGCATTAATGGTATTATTGGTAAGACGCATTATTTTAAAACAGTGAATGATTTGCTGGGTGCCAATTACTGGCTTGATGTTGACCAGTTTTCTGAACGTGATTTTCCTCAAAATATGACCATGCTCGAAAACGATTTAAACAACCCTGGCAGGCAAGTTAAGGAAGGTGATATCTTTGGATATAATTATGATATTAACTTCCATAATCATAATGTATGGGGATTATTTCAGCAAAAACTTGAACATGTAGATTATTATTTGCAGGCACAAGGTTCATATTCATCATTCTGGCGTAAGGGATATATGAAAAATGGACGCTATCCTGATAATTCTTATGGAAAAAGCGATGTTAACTCATTTATTAATTTCGATGCCAAGGCAGGAATAACCTATAAAATAACAGGACGTCATTTTTTAAGGTTGAATGCATCGATGGCTTCCAATGCTCCCGTTGCAGAAAATTCATTTATCAATGCACGAACATCGGATAGAGTGGCTGCTAACCTCGATAACGAACAGATTATTTCTGGCGAAGCATCCTATATTTTCAGAGGTTTAAAGGGAATTGCCCGCATTACTGCCTATCAAACATATTTCAATAATCTAACCGATATTAAGAGTTATTACGACGACCAGTTGCAAACATTTGTCAACATACTGTTGCAAAATATGGACAAAGTACATCAGGGAATAGAAGTAGGTGCTGAAATAAAACTGAATACCGATTTTAGTTTAATAGGTGGGTATAACTTTGGGAACTATCGCTATACGTCCCGTGCCGATGCTACTATTTCTTATGATAATGGCTCCAAAGCCGATACATCCGAAACCATTTATCAAAAATATTTTTATGTTCCAGGGCCACAGCAAGCCGGAAGCATGGGTATTAAATATCGCAATTCAAAATACTGGTTTGCGAGTATCAATTTTAATTATTTTGATAAGAATTATCTTGATTTTGCCCCTGAACGACGTACCGAAGGTGCTATATCCACTCTTGGTCCCGGCGACCCGCTTATTACACAGATAACAGAACAGGAAAAAATTAGCGGTGGCTACACTCTTGATATTTCCATTGGTAAATCATGGAAAATTGGTACTTATTACCTTGCCATTAATGCCAATATAAACAACCTGCTCGATAATAAAGACCTGATTACCGGAGGATATGAGCAAATGCGTTTTGATTATACGGGCAAAAACCTCCTCAAATTCCCACCTAAATATTTCTATGGTTATGGACGAACCTATTTCTTAATGTTAACGTTTCGATTCTAAAAAATTTAAACAAAAAGTCGTATGAATAAAAATAATAAAATTATAATCTTGTCGGTATTTGTAACCGCTGTGGTGTTATTTAATGCATGTGTAAAAGGTGATTTTGACCAGCCACCTGTTGTTATGCCTCATACACCATATCCAGCCAATATGACCATTGCACAATTAAATAAATATTTTACCGATTCATTGCACACGCCCGCACTTGCTTTAATTACTAAGGATATCGTTATTCAAGGTACAGTTATTTCAAGCGACGAAGCAGGGAACATTTATAAATCACTTTATATTGAAGACAGCACCGGTGGCATTGATATAGCCCTTAATCAAAATCCGCTTTATACCAGTTATAAACTCGGACAAAGAATATATGTAAAATGTAAGGATTTATATATAGGCAATTATAAAGGCGTTATCGAATTAGGTTATAACAATTCGGGTGCGATTGGTCAAATTCCATCGTCGTTGTTTAGCAGTCATCTATATTTGGACAGTTTTCCTGGCAAACCGCCTGTTCCAAAAATTATAACTATACCTTCCTTTTCAAAAGATAAAATCAGTACACTCATTAAATTAGACAGTGTTCATTTTTCTCCAGCAGATACCATGCAACCCTTTGTACAAACAGGTGCTCAATACGGTACTAATAGAACTGTTATAGACAAAAACGGGAATCAAGTAGTTATTTATACCAGTGCCTATGCCAACTTTGCAACGGTACTGGTACCCAAAGGCACTGGTTGTATTACTGCTATTCTGAGTTATTACAGTGGTAGCAATTCATATCAGTTATATCTAAGAGATATCAATGATGTTCAAGGATTTAATAAATGAAAATAAAAATACGTATGAAAAATTTTAATAGAGTCATTTTGCTGCTTGTGGTGGTCAATATTTTTTGTACTGCATGCATTAAAGATAAATTTGATGCACCTAAGCAAATTATTCCTCATGTGGATTTTTCTGCTACTATGACCATTGCCGAATTTAAGGCAACTTATTCGGGAACAGGTATAGACAGCATTACACAGGATATTATTATTAACGGAAAAGTAATTTCCAGTGATGAATCGGGAAATATTTATAAATCGCTTTATATTGAAGATAATACCGGTGGATTGCTGATTGCCTTAGATAAGACAAATTTGTACACCACGCTAAAATTGGGTCAAGAGGTCTATGTTAAATGTAAGGGTTTATATCTTGGCGCCTATGGTGGTATGACACAACTTGGTTTTACTTACAACGGTTCCATTGGACGAATTCCTTATGCCATGATAGACAGCCATATTTTTCCTGACAGTCTTCCATCAACTGTTCCTGCTCCCTTGTCAAGAACTATTGCAGGATTATCGGGAAATGATTTATGTATGAGAATAAAACTGGATAACGTGCACTTTAAAACACCTGGCGAATTATTTGCACCTCAAACCAACAATGCCACCAGCATTAAACTGTACGATGATAATAATGATTCTATCATTTTATATAACAGTAAATATGCTAATTTTGCAAGTCTTCCTACCCCAAAGGGGAAAGGCTCAATCATTGCCATTTTAGGTTCGTTCAATGGCACCTATCAATTATATATTAATAGTTATGACGATTTGGTAAATTGGGATACAACAGCACATGTATTACAAAATATCATTAGTGAAACCTTTACATCGTCATTTGGCAATTTTACTACCTATAGTGTAACAGGAGCACAAACATGGACTATTTCTTCGTATGGTGCAAAAATGTCAGGATATTCTGGCGGACACAATGCCAATGAAGATTGGTTGATATCTCCCTCTGTTAATTTTGATAATTATACAAACGAAAAATTGAGTTTTGTTACCAGTGAAAATTTTGGTACAGTGGGTGACGGTTCGCTTAAACTTTATTATTCCGTAAATTATACCAGTGGCGACCCAACATTAGCCAATTGGACTGAAATTACAGGATTTGCATTATCACCAGGAAATTGGACTTCAACACCATCGGGAATTATTGATTTATCTGCCATTGCAGGTACTAATGTTCATATTGCTTTTAAATATACCTCAACTACAAGCAGTTCTGCAACGTGGGAAATAACTAATTTTATTCTTAACGGTATTATGAATTAAATTATGAGCGAATTTATTGTTTCAGCAAGAAAGTACCGTCCCTCTACTTTTAAAACTGTAGTAGGACAGGAAATTATTACCACTACACTCAAAAATTCAATTAAAAACAAACATCTGGCACATTCATATTTATTTTGTGGACCTCGTGGTGTAGGAAAAACTACCTGTGCTCGTATTTTTGCCAAAGCAATCAACTGTTTTCATCCCACCGAAGATTTTGAACCATGCAACCAATGTGAATCATGTATTAATTTTAACAAAAATGCACTCTTCAATATTCATGAACTGGATGCGGCATCCAACAATAGCGTTGATTCTATTCGTGAACTGATTAATCAGGTTAGAATACCGCCTCAACTTGGCAAGTACAGTGTTTTCATCATTGACGAAGTGCACATGCTTTCCAAAGATGCGTTCAATGCTTTTCTTAAAACACTGGAAGAACCACCCAGTCATGCTATTTTTATTATGGCTACCACCGAAAAACATAAAATCATTCCTACCATTTTATCGCGTTGTCAAATATTTGATTTTAGACGTATTCAACTGAGCGATATCGTTCATCAACTTGAATATATTGCACAACAGGAAGATATTCATGCTGAACATCAGGCATTGATTACTATTGCTCAAAAAGCAGATGGTAGTATGCGCGATGCACTTTCCATTTTTGACCAGATGAACAGTTTTTGCGAAAATGAACTTACGTATGAAAAAGTAATTCGTAATTTGAATGTTCTGGATTATGAATATTATTTCCGTCTGACACAAGCCTTTTTGAACGGTAATGCTCCCGAAACACTTTTAATTTTTAACGAGATATTGTTTAATGGTTTCGATGCACAATATTTTATTATGGGACTGGGAGAGCATTTTCGTAACCTAATGCTTTGCAAGGACAAAAATACTATCCCTTTGCTGGAAGTTAGCGAAAACGTATCAACACGTTATGCACAGCAATCTATGCAATGTACAGACGAGTTCCTTTTTGAAGCACTCCAAATAACCAACGACACGGAACAACAATACCGAACAAGTTACAACAAACGTTTTCTCGTTGAACTGATGTTGTACAAAATTTCAAATATCCAAAAACAAAAAAATAGTGCATCCACTCCCCTATCCACAAATGAAAGCAAAGAGCCATCGTCCGTTACTTCCAAAGAATATTCCAAACAAACGGATGTAAATCAAAATTCTGTATCAGAACCAGTGGCAAAGACTTCTATCAATAACGAAAATTCGACATCAACCGCATCTTCTAATAACCCTGTAACACATTTATCTAGTTTTTCTATCAAACAAAAACTTCAACAAAATTTGGAAATTAAATCCAAAATAAACCCTGTTTCGCAGGAAATTAATGCCGAGAAGGATTTTACTCTCGAAATGGCTCAGCAAGCATGGAATGCTTTTTTAAACCATAAACTTAACGATGTTCGATTAAAAAATTTTTTTACTCAATATCCTCAATATGTATATTGGGACGATAAGACTTGTGTTTTAAAAGTGTTAAATAAATCGCAGGAACTTGATCTTCGAAAAATTCATGATGAATTACTTTTCTTTTTAAAACAAACACTCCAAAACAAAAATATTATAATAAAAATTGAATTAACCGATGAAGAAATTAAAACAATAAAGCCCTATACTTCCAAAGAAAAATATGCCTATTTTATTCAAAAATATCCTGCCTTAGGCGAAATAAAAGAACAATTGGACCTCGATTTTCAGTAAAAATCAGTTCCGTCCACTTACAAAAAAACAGAATTAGTCGTCCCTTAAAAACTCATCTCGTCATTACTGACGAGACGGAATTTTTCCTAATACCAAACCGCTAACAAATGAATGTTGAAAACTTTTTTTAAATAAAATTTGGTGATATGAAAAAAAGTTATACCTTTGTGTGTGTAAATTTTTATACGGAATTATAAAATGAACTATTTGAGACACATATTCAATATTACTCACATGAACAGCATTTATCAAACAACTCCACTGTGGATAATGAAAATATAAACGTAATTGTAAGTTTACACAGATGTTACCACACATAATAAAAAGACAGCGATAGTCTATGGACAGAATAGAATATTTTATAAATAAAATTTGGAATGTAGCGATTGGAATGAATTCGATTGTTTACATTTTAATTCTAATATCTATGACTATTCTTTTTTTCATTACGAGATATTTGATACAGAAATTAAGACCAAATACAAAATGGCTCAATTTTAAGGCTAGTGTAATTGCTATTATTGTTGGACCAATAACCTTATTTGCAATATTGTATGTGATTGGATTAATTTTATTACGAAATCAACCATTTTAACAAATAAAATCTTAATTATATGGACATTACTAAACCTATTAGATTTAAAGGAAAATTCGGAGAGTTGACAGTAGACTCACTTATTGATACAGGTGCATCAATTTCAATGATACCGCTTGACCTTGCTCGACAAATTGGGGCTTGGAAAACTAATGATGAAATGCAAATTGTCGGAGTTAATAATCAAGTTAGTTTATTGCCACTTGGTGCTGTAATCGTTAAATTTCCAATGTTTAATGATATTGGGGGAAAATTGGTTGTTCCCGTTAGTGACAAAGAAACTCGTCCCATAATAGGAATGGATATAATGAATCCATTAGGGATTATAATTGACACAAAAACAAAAACTTTATCTTTACGAAATCCTGACAATGAAAATTTAAAAAATATTTTAGCAGGAATTGGAACAGCAACCCTTTTTGTTGGTGGGACAATTTTGGTTGTAAAGATTTTAGAAGAGATATTTAAGAAAAAGTAATGACATTGAAAGAATTACGTGTGGTAACAAAGGCTATATGCAATAAGGGTTTCAGTGGTAATTCAAGCATTCTGCTCCGCTCAAACTTCGGTGTAAGCGGACAGAAAAGTAGCCCGCAATCCCTTACTGCATATAGCCTCGACCGTTGTATGCAAGCCTTTAAATTGAAATTGGTAACTTAAAAAGTTTTTGTAAATTTGAAAAAATAAAATTATGGGAATATACACAGAGTATATTAATCGTAGGTTAACTTTCGACCAAATATCTACTGAAAGAAAAAAACAGTTAAAACGTATATCTAAGATTCGAAATAGGGATATTATTGTATATGCAAGTGATGTAAATAAAGGAACTGCCCCAATATCAATATTACCTTCTGATTTACTTCCTTTTAAAGACCAACTTACTTATATAAAAACTAATGAAATTGACATTATAATTGAGACATCTGGTGGAATAGCAGAGACAGTTGAAGACATGGTGGAGTTAATTCGTGCAAAACATGAAAAGGTTGGTATTATTATTCCAGGAATAGCAAAAAGTGCAGGAACAATATTTTCAATGGCTGGAGATGAAATCCTTATGGGTAATTCTTCAGCATTAGGACCTATAGATGCACAAGTTGTAACCAATGGTAAACGCTTCTCAGCAGATGCCTTTTTGGACGGTTTAGAAAAGATTAAAAAAGAAGTAGTTGATACAGGAAAATTAAATCCAGCATATATACCAATGCTTCAAAACATTTCTCCAGGAGAAATTCAACATTTTGAGAATGCACAAAACTTTGCCAAAACACTTGTGACAAATTGGTTGACAAAATATAAGTTTAAATATTGGGATAAACATAGTTCTACTGGTAAAATAGTAACACAGCAAGAAAAAAAAGAACGTGCTGAAGAAATAGCAAGTAAATTATGTAAGCATTCAGATTGGTTAACACATGGAAGATCTATAAGAATTAATGACTTTCAGAAAATGAGATTGCAGGTATATGATTATTCAAAAAATCCTGAATTGAACGATGCAATTGAACGTTACTTCACCTTACTAAGAATGACTTTTGATTTAACTGGAATTTATAAAGTATTTGAAACATATTATTCACAAATTTATCAATCTATTAGTCAGGCTGCGTTTCCAGTTATTCCAATTCCTAAAAACAGCAAAGCTCAAGCTGCTCATGCAGATTTTATATGTCCCAAATGTGCAACAAAATATAAAATTCAATTAAACTTAGATAAAAATACTAAATTAGAACCGTCTTCCGTTCCTTATCCTAAAGATGACAATTTTATTTGTCCAAACTGTGGGACACAAACAAATTTAACGCCAATGAGATTACAACTTGAGGCACAAACAGGTTTAAAAGTGGTCTTTTAAAAATTGAAAAATGGAAAAACAAGAAAAAAAGGATTTTACAATTATCTTCAAGGAAATTGAAAAATTTCACATAGAAGATTCAACTATTAAAGATAACATTGTAAATGATGAGGAATTGCAACGAGATGAATCCATTAGGATTTTTGGTGAGATTTGCAAAGAAATAAACAATATCAATGAGAATAGTTCGACTGTCTTTATGACTTTTTCATAATTAGGTCAGCACCCAACATCGTGTATAAAACATTGGGTTTTAGATTGTTAATTCAAAACTCCTTCCCAGGATCAGTGTTCGTGTCAGTGGATAGTGGCGCAGCCCGCAATCCCCAACGTTTCATACATGTAACCGTTAGCAACAAGTGTAAAAAGACAGACGACAGGACTAAAATAGAAAGTAATCCATTGTGAAAGGACAGAAAAAAAGAAATATTGACAAGACCATAAAGCCGACCTACATGCTGACCCGAGTTTTTTTATTTTTTACCCACTGCACAAAACTGATATTCCCCATAATTAATAAATTTTCATACCAAACCGCTAACAAATGAATGTTGAAAACTTTTTTTAAATAAAATTTGGTGATATGAAAAAAAAGTTATACCTTTGTGTATGTAAATTTATATACGGAGTTACAAAATGAACTATTTAAGACACATATTCAATATTGCTCACATGAACAGCATTTATCAAAACAACTCCACTATGGATAATGCAGATATAAACGTAATGGTAAGTTTACACAGATGTTATGGGCAAGTTAAATAAACATAGCGGACAGACAAGAGAGCCAACAAAATTTTGGCTTGACAGTTCTTGACTTCAAATAATGACAAAAGTAGAAGTGGAGACCAGCAACCACTTTTAAAAAAACGGGGCAAAACTGAAAAGCCAAAAGAGTAAGAAAAAATTAAATTAAATCGTTATGAAAACATTTTTATTAATAAGTTTTTTTGCTTTTTCTGTATCGTGTTTTTCACAAAGTACAGAATGGACTAAAGAAGATAGAAGTAGCATTTACGATGACTATTTAAATGCTTTAGTTAAGTATAAAAATCTGACAAAAGATCAAAAAGAAAGTATTTCACTTTGTTGCTTAGATGAAGTTACAAAAAAATATACCAAAAAAGAACTTCAGTCAAAAATAGATATTGAATTAAAACGTATTCAAGATGCGATGATTAATCAATGTGCAAAAAACATAGGTGTGAATTTTAGTGAATCAAGTATTAATGAGGATGTGCCAACAAAGAATCAAGATGTAAAAGGTAGTTACAAAAAGGAAGACTTTGACGGTTCTTGGACATTTGAATCTGGTGTTTATACTTTCTATTTAATTGATGATGAATTCAAATATATAAACCCTGCCCGTACCAATGAAGCAAGAGGTAAGTGGTATTTAGATGGCAAATCATTAATACTTGATGATACTAAAACATTTGCTAAATGGGGTTCTGCAAAATATGAGATTGTATCTGTAAGTGCAAAAGAAATCGTACTAATAAATTTATACAATAAAAATATATGTCATCTGAAGAAGAATAACTAAGAGAGTATTAAATAATTGAGTAATACATTGATTGGTTGTACTTCAAATAAACTTACCCATAACAGCGTGCAAGTACAATGCAATAAAAGTTCTTGGTGTATCAAAAAGTTTGACGTAAATTGCACAGTGTTTGCATGCGTACCGTTAGGCACAAGCCTATCAAGATGAAGGTAAGGTTGTTGACAATGGCATTACCTTCACTAAAACAGAAATCCCTCAAGAGATAGAAATGAAATGCTTATTATTCTTACAACATTTTAATTTGAACTTTGGTTGTTTTGACTTTATTGTTGATAAGAATGGCAATTATATATTTTTAGAATGTAACACAAATGGTCAATGGATGTGGTTAGAAGAAGAAGCGAAATTACCAATTTCTGCCGCAATCGCTCAAATATTTGAGTATGAAATTAAAAAGAAAAGATAAAATTGAAAAAATAATAAAGACCCTAAAGGTACAGCACAATGATTTGTATATAAATTATTGTGGAAATAATCCTATTTACATAGAAAACCATTTTACCATTAAAGATAATTTAAAGAGTTTCCCCCCGCATGGTAAACTTGAAGCAACAGAACTGGATTACTTTTATTACATATACCTTAACGATTCGGTTGTTGGTTTTTATAGGATAACCGATTTATATTTTAAAGGAATAATTGAATTGCATGGTAGTTTTAGTCGGCACGATACATTTTTAATAAAATCCTATTTTGAATTGACAAAAATATTTGTATCACAAATATTTATTTTGTTCCCTTCGAAAAAAATACAAATCACCGTGCAAAATACAAATAAAAGTGTCATTAAATTTCTTAACTATTTGAATTTTATCTACGTTGGTAAAGATGAAATCAAAAAAGATTTTCAATTATTTGAGAAACCATTTGATATGAAAATAAAAATCATTAAAAACCAACCACAATCAGGCAATTATGATACTGAAAATTATATTTACCTTGAAGATGGCGAAAATAAATATGATTATGATGATAAATGTTTTTTAGAAAATAAATCATATCATAAAAATTGCAGAATTATTAGGATAACTAACTTTTATGAAGAAAACAATCGTAAAAAAACAAAATCAATATATAGAAAAGCAATTTCTGGAAATAGAAACATAAAATTAGGTACAACTAAAAAAAACGAAATCGGACTGCTGAGAAAAGACTTGATTCTATTAAAGATTTCACAAACTGACAATGCAAACTTGAAAATTTCAAGGGATATTTTTTGCTTCTTTGCATTTTACATATTTAATCCAAGTTACGCTACAAGAATATCTTTAATTTCACTTTTTTTAGGTTTGCTATCAGTAATCTTGGCAATTTTAAGTTTTTTATAATCTACACAAATTTAAATTAACGAATATGGAAACAAATGAAAAGAAAATCAAAGAATTGAGTGAAACAATTGTTGAGTCAATAGTTTCATTAAGTTTGGGTAAAGAACCAAACCTTTTATCAAATTCTGTTTATAAATCAATAGCGAAGCATCCAAATTATTTACGTATTAGACAACTAATAATTGAGCATCTTAAGAATTTCGATGGCAAAATGGAAACAGCAGAAGATTGGAAGAAATTGAATGACTTTAGATTCAATTTAATTGAATTGTACAATTTAAAATAGTATAAATATGAAATTTGAAACATCATCATCCGCAAATGCACTTATTATGAATGGCAAAGGTGCACACGTTGTGAATCCATGACATATAATCATTGATTTAGACGAAGAAACAATAACCGTTAGAAAAAGAAATGCTGTACTCATTGGAGTTGACGAACAAGTAATAGCATTTCGCTACATTAGAAACATTACTATTGACCAACATGTTTTTGGGGCTGACATTCATATTAAGGTAGTTGGTGGTTATGCTTCGGCTTTCTGTATTCCAAAGAGTGATGCTAAAAAAATTAAAAAAATGCTTCTTGAATACAATCAAACAAAGAAAGGGAAAGGTATCATATTTTCGTAAGACATGAAAAACGCCCAGTTGGTAACATGCGGTATATTTTATTGCCGAGACAGTGCGGATTTCAGCGTTTCTGCATCTAATAAACTTTCGTGTAACTTGACAGGACAGTGCTTCGAAATCGGCAACAAAAACATACCGCCAATCCGTTAGCAACAAGTGTAAAAAGACAGACGACAGGACTAAAATAGAAAGTAATCCATTGTGAAAGGACAGAAAAAAAGAAATATTGACAAGACCATAAAGCCGACCTACATGCTGACCTGAGTTTTTTTATTTTTTACCCACCGCACAAAACTGATATTCCCCATAATTAATAAATTTTCAGACCAAACCGCTAACAAAAGAATGAAATGAATTTTGAGTTTGTTCACAAATCAACAACCACTTTTTTAAGGGACGACGAATTAGTGGTTTATTTGCAAAATTTTATTTTTGTTTATAAGTGCATCGGTAAAAGCAGGATTGAGTTTTAAGGCTGTATCAAAGTCTTTTAGGGCATTTGTTCTATTTCCGAGCATGGCATTGGCAATACCACGATTGTTATAGGCAGATGCATCATTGGGGTTTAGTTCAATAGCCTTGTCAAAGGCTTTCATGGCTTCGGTAAGGTTCCCAACATTGGCAAGTGCTCCACCCAAATTGGAATATAATTTTACTTGATAGCGTTTCTCCAGATTAAATGTTTCAGCCTTTTTAAAATCTGCAATGGCATTGGAAAAATCACCCAATTTGGCTTTAGAAACGCCACGATTTAGATATGCTAATCCATCCTTAGGGTTTATACTTATGGCTTTGTTCAAATCGACAAGTGCTTTTTGGTATTCTTCTGCTTCGTTGTATGCATAACCTCTCAATACCAGTGCCGACGGTATATTTGGATAAACAGACAGCACACTGTTCCATAACGAAAAATCATCTTTCCAATACTGAGTTTGATGATAGGTAAAAGCACACAAGTATATGCCGTAAATAGAGCATATTGATATCAACATAAATTTTTGTTTAGACTTGTTTAAAAAAGTCAAGAGCCCCTGTGCCACAATGATGAAAATGCCGATGGAAGGAATATAACTGTATCGGTCTGCCATAATACAATTGCCCACAGGAATTAATTGTAAAAGAAGAAAAATATGGACGATAAAAAATAAAAATCCCCAGAAAACAGTGTTATTTTTTTTGTATGATACCCATAAAATATATGCCGTAATTGGAATAATGATAAGTGAAAACCAGTATGCTTCCGGTATATTTCCATTAATCAATGCAGGATATGGATAAAATGCTGACAACTGAAATGGGAAAATAAGTTTTAGTATATAGATAAAAAAACTGTAGCATGCAAGGGCTATCTGTTCCCATGGTGATACAATAGAAAAATCGGATAGTGTGTTTCCTGATTTTTGAGCCATGATGGCAACAATGCCGAACACAAATGATAATAAAAAGTATGGAATTTTTTCTGTCAGTTTGGTAAACATTTTCCCGCGTTCCCGATAATCTATCAGTAATATTACCAGAGACAGGGTTACGGCTTGCCCTTTAGATAACAACGATAAAATAAAAAACAGAATAGAAAAAATATAATACGACTTTTTTTGTTGATGAACAAATTTCAAATAAAACCACAGCGATATTAAATAAAAAAATGTGTATTGTACATCTTTCAACTCTGAAATCCATGCCACTGATTCAACATGCATAGGATGAATAGCAAACAGCAATGCTACTATGAAAGATAAGTTTATATTTTTAAACAACGCTTTTATTAAAAAAAATATGAGTAATGCATTGGCAATATGCAACAGTATATTATACAAATGATATAATAAAGGATTCAATTTGCTAATATGATAAAGGATGCTGTATGAAAAAATAGTTAACGGATGATAATTTCCAAAGAAAAAGCGGTCGAAGTATGAAGGAATACTGCTGAAATTCCTGATAAAAGCATTGTCGGTAACATAAAGATTATCGTCCCAGTTGAGCAGTCCATGTTTGAAAGCAGGCAAATAAACCAATAGTGTAGCGAATATTATCAGTAAAGAAAAGAGAGTAACTTTGTAATGTGTATTTGCTTTTGCTTTCTTTTGTTTCATATTTCTATCGATACGAGTATTAAACCTTTTTCTTTAGTACAACCAATATATTTATTTCCCGATGCAGAAATTTTTAAAAATTTCATTCAATACCTCTGTGGATAAGACTTCACCCGTAACCACTGCCAATTTTTCGTTTACCAATTTAAGTTCTTCTGCCATTAAATCGGTGGTATAATGAGCGTCTAAAGCATGTAATGCTTGACGTGCTGCATGCTGTGCCTCTTTTAACGCATAATACTGACGTGCATTGGAAATAATATACTCACTACCCGAAACATTCAATTGCTGCACATAATTGAACATGACATCCATGAGTGCATTCAAATGTTGTTTGAACTTAGCCGATATATGTATAATTTCTATTTGTAATGCTTGATTCAGATATTGCAGTTTTTCATTCAATACATTTTCTTCTACTTTATCCGATTTATTCAAAATTAAGAATAACTGTTGATGTGGTTGTAACTGTGAACTCCATAGTTGGTATTCATCAATAATTGGATGAATATCTTTTTGTGCATCTTCCAGCATCAGAATGATGTTTGCCTGTGAAGCCTTTTGCTTAGCGCGGGCTATGCCTATTTTCTCTATTTCATTTTCGGTTTGTGCAATGCCTGCCGTATCGGCAAAGCGAAAAGTTACACCTTTATATGTAAAGCAATCTTCTATCACGTCGCGGGTGGTACCCGGTATAGACGAAACAATGGAACGCTCTTCCTGCATCAAAGCATTCATTAGCGTGGATTTCCCAACATTGGTTTCGCCCACAATAGCAACAGAAATACCGCTTTTAAGGGCATTCCCGTATTCATACGAAAGCGATAATTTTTCAATATGATGGGTAAGTTGCAACAACATCTCCCGTATAGTTGTGTGGCTGGCAAATTCAACATCCTCTTCGGAAAAATCAAGTTCCAGTTCAACCAAAGAAAGCAAGTCAAGCAATGATTTTCGCATGGTACGTATTTCTGACGTAATGTCTCCCTTCAGTTGTTGAATGGCTATTTGATGTGATGCACTGTCGCGTGAATTTACAATATCGTTTACGGCTTCCACTTGTGTCATATCCATTTTTCCATTCAAATATGCCCGTAAAGTAAACTCACCCGGTTCTGCCAGACGAATGTCATGCTGTTGTAATATTTTTAGTATTTCTTCTTGAATATAGAGTGACCCGTGACAGTATATTTCGAGCATGTCTTCGCCAGAATAGGAATGCGGTGCATAAAAAATACTCATCATAGCATCGTCTATAATTTTGTTGTTCGAAACCATCATTGCACGGTATAATCGGCTGGGCTGACATGCAGCAAGAGTTAATCCTTGTTTTTTAAAAACAAAAATATTGTCCAGTTTACTTTTAATGTTGTTACCACTTATGCGTACAATGGCTATGGCCGATTGAACACTTCCCGTAGCAATGGCACAAATATCATCGTGTGGATACATACGTTTAAAATGAATGTTCAAAGTTAATGGTTAATGTATTACGTCAAACTGTGCGTAGTAAATTTTATTGAAATGGTTTAGTTAGCCGTCCCTTAAAAACTCATTTTATACCAAACCGCTAACAAAAGAATGAAATGAATTTTGTTAGTTGGTTTTGGTTAATGCCGACAGACTAACAGTTTTAAAACAAAAGCGAAGCGAATTGTTTTAATTATCTTGTTAGCAAGTCGGTATTAATCTTTCTTGTACTTTTCTTTTTTTCCGCAAAAAAGAAAAGTTCCCAAAAGAAAAAACTCGTCTCGTCATTGCTGACGAGACATAGCAATCCACAGCCAACGTAGAGGCGTATTGCAATACGCCTCTACTTCGTTCAAACAGCTTTTCGGCTTCTACCTATCCCTGCTTGCTTGTTTTTTTACGTAAAAATTTCTAATGCAACATCACTCTCCATACAAACATGGTGCGTAGGGAAAGTTCACCGGCGAGCCAGACATGGCGTGAAGGGCAAAATACTTAGAATATTCATGAAATTTTTGACTGAAAGGAAAACCCATTTCATGTATATATTCTTGTGTTTTGCCCGAGCGGGTTGAAGCATCGGTGAACGAGAATTTTTTGTAACTTTTTGTTTCGAATGACAAAAAGTTTGAAAAAAAAAGTTAACATAGTTGCAACATTTTTCGCTAAAAGTCTCGTCATTGCTGACGAGATAAATAATTTCTTATAAATGCGACATTATATAATTCATATTTAATAGGCTCGGTACTTTTTAAGGGACGACTATATAATATTGGTGTTATCCTCATTTTTCCAGTAAGGAAGTTCGTCATTTTTCTCTTCACTCTCTTCTTCATCATCGTTCATCCAGTCGGGAAGTTTTGGCTGTAAATAACGATTTTCCTTTTTGTAAAATATGGCAAGAATAATACCTAATATAAAACCCGAAAGGTGCGATTCCCACGAAATTTTCCAATCTATGGGAAACATGCCCCAAATAATTCCGCCATATAAAAACACCACCAATAGCGATATGGCAAGTAACGGAATGCTTTTAACCAATACTCCACTAACAAAAATAAACGATACCAGTCCATAAACAATGCCACTGGCACCAATATGAATGGCTGGTCTTGCTCCAAACCATACCCAAATACCCGTAATAAAGTATAACAATAAAAATACCTTTAAGGCTGGTTTGGAATAAAAATAAAAAAGCATAGTACCTAAAATCAGTAAAGGCAAAGTATTGGATAAAAGGTGGTCAAAACTTCCATGTATAAGCGGTGAAAACAGTATGCCCCACAAACCTTTGGCTTTTAATGGATACACGCCCCATTGTGAAAAATCAAGATTAAATAATGTTTCAACGCACTTAATAAGCCATATAATAAAAAGAAAAAGAACGGGAATAAATGCACTTAACCATATACGTTTAGCATCTATATTTTCATTTTTCTTCATAAAAACTAAAGGGTGTTTTAAACGTGAATAAAATATATTTTCAAAAAGTCCAACCAATACCAATCAACGGACCAAAAACGGCTGTTTTTTGCAAATCCTTGCCAATCATGTTACGCACTCGCTCCAGATGAATATCTGCTCCTGCTCTATACATAAATCCGCCTTTGGGTTTTTGATGACGGAACCCTAAAAACAGAAATGGAGTAAAAACTTCCCTGTTTTTATAATAATAAATGCCTGCTCCTATGTCAAAACTGTTTTTTATTCCCCAAAGTATATGAATACTTAATGGGAAAAAGATATCTGAACCTTTTACCGTTGAATCATTAACGGCTTCGCTATAGCCTATGCCCAAGCGTGCAGAAAATGCTGAATTTTCGGTTGATTGCAAAATGCAATCAAAATTAAAGGTACCTCGCAGACCTTTATAATAGCCCCATAAATAACCACCTTCGCCCATGACAGTATAAGTGCCATATCTTTTTTTTGTAAATTTAGACCGCTTTGGTTTTTCGAAATTATTTTTATATTGGGCTGTGTCCAATGAGTATGGTGGTTCAAAAGCATAACTATTCATTGTAATTAAAAAAATAAAGGTTATTAAAACGACACCTCTCATCTTTTGAAAAAATGTTTTTTAAAAAATTTCAGTAAAAATACGTATTTTTTTTTATTTTATAAATGACGAAAATAATAAATAGATTATTTTAAAAAAAAGTAATACATTCGTTGCATTTTTAAATATATGATGAGATGACGGAAGCATGGGTAAAAATTACTTCACAGCAACTTGATATAAAACAGTGGCAGGTATTAAATACTTGGAAACTGCTATCGGAAGGTGCTACTATTCCATTTATTGCACGATACAGGAAAGAAAATACCGGTGAATTGGATGAGGTGGTAATACAGTCTTTAAAAACACACCTTGAGTATTATAATACACTCGAAGCAAGAAAAAAATTTATACGGAATGCACTTGAACAACAAAATGTTATGACCGATGACTTGTCCAATGCCATCGATTCCTGCATGGATATGGAAAGGCTGGAAGATATTTATCTGCCCTATAAACCTAAACGACGTACCAAAGCGGCCATTGCACGCGAAAAAGGACTTGAACCGTTAGCCAAACTCATTTTTGAACAGAATGAAAAAAACATAGAACGTTGCATATCAAATTATGTGAACGAAAAAGTTCCTGACCGTGAAAGTGCCATAGAAGGTGCCAGGCAAATAATGATAGAGTACATTTCGGATAACGCAATAGCAAGGCAAACCATACGTCAACTTTTTGAAAAATACGCTGAAATTAAAAGCAGCGTTATTAAAACAAAAAAAGCGGATGCCGAAAAGTATAAAATGTATTTTGACTACAAGGAAAAATTGTCTCATTGCCCTTCACATCGCATATTGGCAATGCGAAGAGGTGAAAACGAAGGTTTTTTAAGAGTAAACATTGATATTGATGATGAATATGCCTTACGACAACTGAAAAAAATATTTATCAAAAACAATTCGACCATGTCCAATCTGGTTATAGAAGCACTGACAGAATCTTATGAAAAGCACATATTACCTTCCATTGAAAACGAATATGCTGTCAAATCGAAACAAAAAGCAGACATAGAAGCCATTCAAGTTTTTTCACAAAATTTACAGCAATTATTGCTGGCACCACCCATTGGTGAGAAACGAATTTTAGCCATAGACCCCGGTTTCAGAACAGGTTGTAAAGTGGTTTGTCTGGATGAACTTGGAAATTTACTTCATAACGAAACCATTTATCCACATCCGCCTGTAAAAGAAGTTAAACCGGCTGAAAAGAAAATTATCAGCCTTGTTTCGGCATATAAAATAGATTATATTGCTATAGGCGATGGAACAGCCAGTCGTGAAACGGAATTGTTTATTCGAAACATTGCTTTTCCAAAAGATATTAAAGTGTACATAGTAAGCGAAGCAGGTGCATCTATATACAGTGCTTCTGAAATTGCCCGAAAGGAATTTCCACAGTATGATATTACCGTAAGAGGAGCAGTATCTATTGGGCGGCGCCTTCAAGACCCACTTGCCGAACTGGTTAAAATAGAACCCAAATCAATAGGTGTAGGACAATACCAGCATGATGTTGACCAGAAATTACTAAAGGAAGCATTAAACGATACAGTAATGTTGTGTGTAAATAAAGTTGGAGTAAAATTAAACACTGCCAGCGAATATTTATTAAAGTATGTATCGGGGATTGGCGATAAAATGGCTCAGTCCATAGTAGAATATCGAATCAAACATGGAAGATTTGCTTCCTTAAAGGAATTGTACCAAGTGCCACACGTGGGTGATAAAATATTTCAATGGTCTGCCGGGTTTTTGCGAGTGGATAATAGTAACAATCCATTGGAAAATACAGGCATACATCCAGAACATTATGACATCGTTAATGCTATGGTTAAGGATATACATAGCAATGTTAAGGAGTTATTGGGAAATAAGGAACTTATTCAACAAATTAAACCAGAAACATATATCCATGACGATATTGGACTTCCAACAATAATTGATATTCTCAAAGAACTTGAAAATCCTGGATACGATGTTCGTTTCAGTGTAAAAGTGCTTCAGTTTGATTCGAATGTAAAAACCTTTGACGACTTAAAAGAAGGTATGATGTTAAATGGTATAGTTACCAATATTACTAATTTTGGTATCTTTGTAAATATCGGTATTAAAGAAAACGGGTTGGTACATATTTCCAATATTACTCATGCGTTTATTAAAAATCCAACAGAAGCAGTGCACCTGCATCAGCATGTTAAAGTAAAAGTTTTAAGTTTAGATATAAATACACACAGAATTCAGTTATCTATGAAAGATGTATAAGCAGGATGTTTATATCAACCACGTTTTACCCATTTCAAACCTTGTGATTTTGTTTGCACTATTTTGCCATGGTCGAGTAACCATTGAATAACCTTTGCCACTTTTTCACGAGGGGATGAACACGAATTTAATACTTCTTCCAATGGCATGGATTTATCTATAATAACGGCTTTTATTTCATCCACTATTTTATCAAACTCGTAAGTAGAAATATTCAATTCGTTACGTTGACGACAAATATCACATTTACCGCAACGATAAGGATTTTTATCGCCAAAATACATAAGCAGTAATTGGCTTCGGCACTTATTATGACTGTAAGCGTAATTTATTACTTGTTCAATGCGGTATTGCATACGTTTTTTTCGATTATCGTACACGGCATGACTGAAATTTATGTCCTTATAATCAAGTCTGTTTTCTATATAGGTAATAATAGTACCCTGTTTATGTTCATTATAATCGATAATATCAAATTTATGAAGTTTTCTAAGCCATTCAATTACTGTTTCGACAGGTAAATTCATTCGATGCGACAAATCGATTTCATCTATCTTCACGTATTCCGTAAAGACACCACTGTATGACCTGAGCAATAACTTAATAAACGGGTCATCCTGTGGGTAATGAATTTGAAAATTGTATAATTCTTCGCGGTTGGTCTTAAATATAATGCGTGATGGCTGGTCTATATCTTCCGAAAGGGAAATGTATCCTTGATAATCCAACAGTTTTAGGGAATGATATGCCATTAAAATATTAAAATTAAAGTGTTTTGAAAAATCTGTCAGGCTAAAAGCCAAGTCCATACCTTTACCTTGTCCTATGGGCAATTGAAAATAATTTCCCAGAGCATGATATACTTTTCGAATATCTTCGAGCGATGGAAATGAAATTTCCAATTGTTCCAAAAGTTGCAAACGGTCATTTTCATCAACCAGTAGCAATGCCATAGCGTTTTTTTCATCACGTCCGGCACGCCCTGCTTCCTGAAAATAGGCTTCCAGCGAATCAGGCAAATCTATATGAATAACAAATCGAACATCGGATTTATCTATACCCATACCAAAAGCGTTGGTAGATACCATTATACGCGTTGTATTATTCATCCATGCTTGTTGTTTTTTATTTCTTGCTTCTATAGGGAGTCCTGCATGATAGTATTCTGCCGATATGCCATTTTTTACCAGCAGTTGTGCGTACTCTATGGTTTTGCGTCTATTGCGAACATATACAATGCCCGAACCCTTGAAGTGCTTGCATAGAGTAAGCAGGTCGTTATTTTTTTTATCGGTATGGCGTACATAGTAAGTCAAATTTTTTCGTTCAAACGATTTTATAAATACATTTTTTTGTTTGAACTTCAATTTTTCCTGAATATCATCTATAACATCGGGTGTGGCTGTTGCTGTTAGAGCAAGTATGGGAACAGTTGGTATAACTTCCCTTATTTCGGCTATTTTTAAATAAGAAGGTCTAAAATCGTAACCCCATTGAGATATGCAATGGGCTTCATCCACTACTATAAGATTGATTTTTAGTGAAGGCAAGCGTGCTTTAAACAAGGATGTTTCGAGTCGCTCGGGCGATACATATAAAAATTTCATGGATTTATCGTACGTAGCATTATCCAGCGTATTCATTATTTCGTAAAATGTCATTCCAGAAATAATCATGCTTGCTTTTATACCTCTTTTTTTTAAATGTTCAACCTGGTCTTTCATTAAGGCTATGAGTGGAGAAATAACAAGACAAAGTCCTGGTTTTGCAAGGGCTGGCACTTGGAATGTGATAGATTTGCCTCCACCTGTTGGCAATAAGCCAAGTGTATCTTTTCCTTCATAAACGGAACGAATAATGTCCTCTTGAAGTTCACGAAACGCTGTATATCCCCAATATTGCTTTAAAATCTCTTTAAAATCCATATCCATAAAAGTAAAGCAAATCTATGAAATAATTTTCATTTATAAAAATTTTAATTTTCCAAATATATTTTCTATTTTTACAAAAAAAATATTGTGAAAAGAATCTTGCTTCTATGGATAGTATTACTCTTTGCAAGTGAATTATTTTCACAGGTGAATAAATGGGGTGTGCCTTTCATTACCAATTATTCGCCCAAACAATATAAGGCTCATAATGAAAACTGGATGAGCGTTTGCAATAAATACGGTGTTTTATTTGTGGCAAACACGAATGGAAGTATTCTGGAATATGACGGTAAACAATGGCTCCAAATCCCAACCTTAAAAAAATCTATTGTCTATTCGCTTGCCATAGATACGCTGGGAAATGTATTTGCAGGTTCTTATGGCGATTTTGGAAAACTGGTAATAACAAAAACCGGGAATTATGAATACCATTCGTTGAGTCCTGAAAGCGATACAAGTATAAATGCACAAACTTTTTGGAAAACATACACGGGCGAAAAACAAGAAGTATATTTTTGTTCTTCTATTGCTATCTATATATATAATCATGGTAAGGTTACTAGGGTTAAATTACCTCCCAATAGTTGGTTGTCTTTTTATGAAAACAAAAAATTATACATTTCCAATGCCGATAATGGTATTTTTGAATTGGATAATGACTATAAATTAAAACCTGTAAAAGGCGGTGAATTTTATAAGAATAAATATATACGAAGCATGAATAAAGTCAATAGTAATCAATTATTGATTTTTGATGGTGAACGATTTTCATATTTCAATGTTAAAACAGGTATATCGGAAGAAATTAAAGATAAAACTTCCTTTATCCAAAAATACTTAATTGATAAAGTCCCTTATGGAACGTGTGATATATATAATAATCGTGAAGCATGGGCAACTATTTATGGCGGTTTGGCAGTTATAAATAACAAATGGGTAAATGAATTTCTTCTTACCGACAGCACTGGTTTATGTTCTTCAACTATCAGTGCTGTTAATTACAATCCTATAGACGGAATACTATGGGCTACTACTACCAATGGAATTGCCAAAATTGAATATTCCAATCCCTTTCGATTAAATTCATCATTCCAAAACCTGAAAGGCAGTATTTTTAATATCAAACGATATAATAATGAATTGTATGTAGCTACCAACGACGGTTTATTTAAACAGATTAATAGCCATACAGGTTGCATTTTTAAAGTATTTCCTGAACTGAAAGAAAAATCGATTAATGTTATTAACTCTGTTCGTTATCAAAATGCAGAACACTTGTGGATAGGCACTGAAAATGGTATTTCCGAACTGTATCAAAACAAAATTAGTACACTGTATAAAAATGACAGTATTATGCCTGAGGTCATACTTCAGGATGAGAACAATCCTGACCTTGTTTATATAGGAGCACATAATGGGTTGTGGAAATCAACTTTTCGTAACAATAAATGGATGTTTGAAAAGATTAATGGAATTTCCAGTACGGTAATTGTCTCCTTGATTGAAGACGATAAGGGTAATATATGGTGTGGCTCTTTTTCCAATGGAGTTTATTGTCTAACACCTGAAAATAAAATAATACATTATACTGAAAAGGATGGGCTTCCTACGGTAAACGATATTTTTGTTTTAAAAATAGAACATGATGTAGTATTTTGTACACCACACGGGCTTTATTTTTTTGATGTAGTTACGAATAAAATTAGACCATATTCAAAATTAGGGAATCAGTTTACACGCAGCAACTGCAATATTATCTCTGGTTATCGTGGATATAATAATCAGGTATGGCTAAATATTAAAAACCGTCTTTACTTATGCAAGCCGCATTACGATAAGTTCATTATTGATTCAACTACTTTTAATAGACTACCACAACTTACCATTTATTCTCTATATACCGAGCCATCAGGGATTACATGGATTGGCACCAACGAAGGACTCTATTCTTACGATGCCAATATCATATTACCAAAAAATAAATTTTATTCGCTCATTAGGCAGGTAAAAATAAACAGTAACGATTCTATAATTTTTAATGGGAATTTTTATAACGAAAATAAACAATTGACCAATATACAACCCGTTTTTTTAATTCCAAAACTCAAATATAAGTATAATAACTTGACTTTTACTTATGCGGCTCCTTATTTTCAAGATGAAAATAACATTCAATTTTCATATTATTTAGACGGCTTTGATGAACAGTGGTCTAAGTGGACAACAGAAAATAAGGCTAACTATACCAACATTTCCGAAGGGAAATATACATTTATGGTAAAAGCACGAAATGTTTATTTGAAAGAAAGCGTCATGGCAGAATATTCTTTTGAAATCTTACCTCCATGGTACCGTACTGTATGGGCGTACATTATATATGGTATATTAGCAATAGCCATTTTTATAATATCCATCAAATTATATACTCGAAAATTAGAAGCCGATAAGCGTAGATTGGAAAAAATAGTAGAAGAACGCACCGCCGAGGTAGTTCAGCAAAAAAATGAAATTGAAGAGAAAAATAAGGAAATAGAACAAAAAAATAAAGACATCACCGATAGTATTTTATATGCCAAACGTATTCAGGAAGCCATACTTCCACCTCAGGAAATAGCCCATATTCCGGGTGTTGAAATGTTTATATATTTTAAACCAAAAGATATTGTCAGTGGCGATTTTTATTTTATGCGACATATTAAAAGTGCTAATATGTTGATTGTGGCTGCTGCCGATTGCACGGGTCACGGCGTTCCCGGTGCTTTTATGAGCATGCTGGGTTCCAGTTTACTCAACGAAATTGTTACCAAACCCGAAATCAATCATACCGATTTAGTTGTTAATGAACTTCGCAGCGCCATTATACAATCGCTTAATCAGGAAGGTAAGGAACAGGAGACCAAAGACGGAATGGACATTGCCATTGTTGCTTATAATTACGTTACCCATATTCTTGAGTTTACCGGTGCCAATAATCCGTTGTATATGATTCGGAACAATGAACTTATAGAATATAAAGCCGATAAAATGCCGGTTGGGCTGTATGACCGTAAACTTGACCTCTTTTCACGGGTTGAAATATCTGTTCAATCGAGTGATATTTTTTATATCTTCTCCGATGGCTTTGCTGACCAGTTTGGCGGCAGTAAGGGGAAAAAATATTTATACAAGCGGTTTAAGGAATTTTTAACCTCTATACATCAACTTCCTATGGAAGAACAACAAAAACGTATGGAGCAGGAATCTATCAATTGGCGAAACGGGGTTGAGCAAATTGACGATCAATTGGTGATAGGCATTAAAATTCAGTATTAGTACCCATTTTGCAAGGTTCATTTTATTTTCCCAACTTCAAAAACCTGATAAATCCAGCTATTCAATAGAGCCATACACTTCGATATAATTGTTTTTTTGTAACTATTCACCCCGTCATTGCGAGGGAGTAACGCACAAAGCAATCTCAAGAAAATAGTCAATGAAACGAGGAGGAGCCATATATATCATGACAAATAAAATTCATCCCGGCTCATTTACTGCAAAATATGGATTAACGAAATTAGTTTATTATGAAGGATTTCACCGCATAGAAGAGGCAATAAGCATGGAAAAACAGATTAAAGGAGGTTCAAGAAAAAAGAAAATGGATATTATAAATGCCTTTAATCCGGAATGTAAAGATTTATATGAAGAAGTGGCTGCATGGTGAGATTGCTTCGCTACGCTCGCAATGACGAGAGGGGGTGAATAGTTATCTTCCATTTTATCATTCATAATTGCCTGTTACTTTCTTAATTATTTCAACTATGGAAGGATAGGAATTGGTTATTAATTGTTGCCATCTTTCTTTATCCACCCATTCTATTTTCTCAATGTTTTCTTCTATTTGTGGCTTTGTATTTACTTTCCTGTCGATATGAAAAATAAACCAGTATGTTTTTTTCAATATTCTTTTATCGTTAAGGATGTAAGTATGATATGAATAATCAAAAAATTCCGATTTTTCGGGTTCTACACGAACATTACATTCTTCAAGTATTTCGCGAATTGCTGTTTGTAGTGGTGTTTCACCAGATTCGATTTTCCCCTTGGGCAAATCCCATGTAGCAAGCCTGTATATCATCAACCATTCATTTTTCTTATTAAAAATTAACCCGCCTGCTGCCTCTATAAGCGTATAATGCGAGACAAATTGATTCCAACATGTTTCGATTTCTTTACATTTCAACAAGAGTGGAACATGTTTTTGTTCACTTTCAAAGAGTGAAAAAATAGAATCCCAATCAAACGGTTCGTAAAAAGTTATACCTTTGTGGCAAAATAATGCAGGGTCATCAGTTAGTGTAAGTTGGTTATTTATGTGATAAACCGTATAATTCATGAAAGAAGATTTAAAAAGTCAGGTTGCAAAAAACTTGTTGCAAATTAAAGCAATAAAATTGAATGTTCAACAACCTTTTGTATGGGCATCGGGATGGAAGTCTCCCATATATTGTGATAACAGGAAAACATATTATTATCCCGATTTGCGTTTATTAATCTGTGCTGGCTTTACAGGTGAAATAAAACAACGTTTTCCTGATGTTGAAGTTATTGCTGGTGTTGCTACTGGTGCTATTGCTTATGGTGTACTGGTTGCCGATATGCTCGAACTGCCTTATGTATATGTACGCAGTGAACCCAAAAAACATGGGTTGGAAAACCTGATAGAAGGAGAAATTCCAGAAAATAAAAAAGTAGTGGTCATAGAAGATTTGATTTCTACGGGTGGAAGCAGTATTAAAGCGATACAGGCATTGCGAAATGCTGGTGCAAAGGTGCTCGGTTTGGGTGCTATTTTTACCTATCAATTTGAAATTGCCAATAATGCGTTTAAGGAAAATAACTGTAACTATTTTACGCTTAGCAATTATGAAACGCTTATTCAAATTGCCGTTGAAATGAATTATATTAAGAAAGCAGACCTTGATACGCTATCTCTTTGGCGACAATCGCCAGATACGTGGAAACAGGAATAAACAGGTATGTTAAAAGTTGAAAGTAAAGTTGGTATTATTCATCGCAGTGCAGAAGATATTTTTAATGTATTCAGTAATTTCAATAATTTTATTTCGTATTTGCCACAGGAGCATTTTCAGGATGTTCAAATTACCGACGACAGTTGTTCCTTTACTTCCAATGGACAATTTATTAAAGTGCTGATATTGGAAAAACAGCCGTTCAAAACTATAAAATATGGAAGTGACGAAAATACGGCAGTACCGTTTTTTTTCTGGGTTCAATTGATACAAATAGAACCTTATGTATCAAAAGCAAAACTCACTATCCATATAGATATACCCTTAATGGCTCAGCCTTTTATAAAAGGAAAAATACAAAAGGCATTAAATACATTAATCGATAAATTTTCTTCTCTGTAAAAATGTTACCAGATTTTTAATCTGTCCGATGGTTTAATGTAATGCTTGTCGGAAGGTTTAATATTAAAAGCATTGATAAAATCTTCGAAATTGTAAACAGGCACGTTAACACGTACTTCGGCAGGCGAGTGTACATCTTCTTTCAAACGACGTTGCAATTCCTGTAAACGAATATTCTGACGCCAAACGTTGGCAAACGATAAATAAAAACGTTGAACGGGTGTAAAACCATCAATAGGTTGTTCATTGCCTGTAAGTGTTTTCTTAAGAGCATCCAGCGAAATACTTAATCCGCCCATGTCGGCAATATTTTCGCCCATGGTAAGTTCACCATTTACATGAAGTGAATCATTTATTAAATAAGATTCATACATGGGAATAAATTTATCTGTTTTTGCCTTGAAATTGGATGCATCTTTTTCGTTCCACCATTCATTAAGATTGCCGTTTTTGTCGTATTGACGACCCTGGTCGTCAAAGCCGTGTGTCATTTCATGACCTATGACCGTACCTATACCGCCATAATTAACAGCATTATCGGCATTGGCATTAAAAAAGGGCGGTTGAAGAATAGCCGCAGGAAATACAATTTCGTTCATGTTGGGACTGTAATAAGCATTGACGGTTTGTGGAAACATGTCCCATTTTTGGCGGTCCACCGGTTTATCTATTTGAGAAAGGATGTAATCAACTTCAAATTGTCTTGCGGCCAATACATTTAATATAAAGGACTGGTCTTTAACGGCAACGGCAGAATAATCTCTCCATTTATCGGGGTATCCTATTTTTAAATTTATAGCATCCAGTTTTTCAATGGCTTTTTGCTTAGTTTCATCCGTCATCCAGTCTAAATCTTTAATATGTTCGCGAAAAGTGGATTTTAAATTTTTTACCAGTTCGAGCATACGTGTTTTATATTCTTCCGGAAAATATTTCTGAACATATAATTTACCAACGGCTTCACCTAGCATATCGCTTGTGGTTTCAACTATTTTCTTCCAGCGGTCTTTCATTTTTGTTTTGCCCGATAATACTGTTTCATAAAAATCGAAATGTGTTTTTTCATATTCTTTTCCCAGAAAAGGAGCCGTTTCTGTTAGTAAATGAAAGGTGAGATACTGTTTCCATTGTTCCAGAGGAACTTGTTTCAGCATGTTATTTACTTCTACAAAGAAATCGGGTTGTCCTACATTCAACGATTGAATATTGTCTTTACCCACATTTGTAAAATATTCTTTCCATGTAAAATTGGGTGTAAGTTTTTGCAATTCGTCCACAGTCATTTTATGATACAGTTTTTGTGGGTCTCGCATATCCACACGTTTCATAGAAGCCTTTGCCAGACGTGTTTCAAACGAAAGGATATTTTGCGTAATGGTTTCAATGTCCTTTTCAGGATACAAATGGGAAAGTTTTAAAATACGAGTTATATATTTTTGATATTCGCTGCGGAGCATTTTAGAAATATCATCATCGCCCAAATAGTAGTCACGGTCTGGAAGACCTAGACCGCCCTGAAACAATTGAGCAATGACCATATTGCTGTTTTTCTCATCCTGAGCGGCATACAAATAAAATGTAGAAAATAAACTCTGTTGATGAAAATTGCCAAGTAAACCTGCAATTGCCGATGAGTTTTTTAAGTTATTTATTTTTTCAAAATAGGGTTTCAATGGTGTAATGCCATTTTTTTCGATGGTAACGGTATCCATGCCTGAATTGTAAAAGTACATGATTTTCTTTTGTTCTTCGTTCAGGTCTGTACGTTTGGAAAGTTCATCAAACAAATCTTTTAACATGCGAGTGTTATTTTCGTCCAGTTGATTGAACGAACCGTAAATGGAAAATTCGGCTGGAATAGGATTTTTCTTTTTCCAGTTGCCAATGGCATACATGTAAAAATTTTCACCCGGTTTATAGGTAGTATCCATATTAGATACATCTATACCTTCAGATTTCTGATTACCTACATTATTAAGTGTACAGCCGCTCAATAATATCCCGCTAAAAGCACATAATGACATATATTTTAAGGTTGAATTCATAAAAATAGTTTTACATTCATTTGTCAAAATTGACGGGACAAAAATAGTGAAAAATTACATACCTTTTTCTAATATAGGATATTTCTTCAATAAATTGTGTTTCCTGCTATCGTCAAGTATAGCAGCAACAAGAACGTCTTATCAAATATAACGAGGCACACTACTAATACCGACTTGCTAACAAGTTCATTAAAACAATTCGCTTCGCTTTTGTTTTAAAACTGTTAGTCTGTCGTCATTAACCAAAGCCAACTAACAAAATTCATTTCATTCTTTTGTTAGCGGTTTGGTATTAGGTAATACATAAAAACAACAAAAAAATTGAATAAACAAACTATTTACCCGATTATTTTTTCTTTTTTTGAAAATATATTACCTAATTTTGGAGGGTTTGGGTTTAACAAATAATTATTATTGATTCAATAATTGTCTTGCCTGATTAACGGGAACGCGTTTATTTCCATCTGTTGCAATAACGAAGGCATCTTTAAATTGTGCAGCAATATCGTTTTTACATTGAACAGCTTCGTTGTAACTTTTAAACTTGCCAGCATAATAAACGGTGGAACCGGTTTCATCCTGTTGCTGGTCTATGCCATATTTGCCAGAAATCTGAATAAACTTGGCTGCAATATCAAAGGGAACTTTTTCTTTGAATGAACCTACCTGCACGCGGAATATTAAATGAGCCACATCAACATTGGTAACAGGTTGTTCCATCGTATTCGTTGTATGTTCCGAATGTGTTACGGTTGAAATGGCATCCGAATGTTTAATTTTAGCGTTGGGGTTCATTGTTTCAATGTTGGCGGCTTCGGCAAGTGTTATCTTTTGTCCGTTATAATATGCCGACACAAAGGCATCGGTAATACCTGCCTGAATTGCCTTTGCTTTTTCTTCATCTGCCAATGAACGATTACTGTACTTCCCAACTAAGTAACGAATAAAACCATGCAAATGGTCTTCGTAAAGCGGTGTTAGGTTTTTCAATGCATCGTGTGATACAGGATTTTTAAAAACACCTATTTGCACCGTATAGAAAAGTTCTTTGGTAGTATTAACGATTGTTCCAATAGTCGGTTGCATTGCTTCGATTTCATTGATATTGGTTTCTACGTATTGTGTGGGGGGAACCGATGTAACCGTGCGTATTTTCCGAGTCTCATCGGCAGTTAATTGCTGGTAGTTGGCAAATTCAGGCTTCTTTAGTAACTGACGAGCCTCAAACAACGCAATGCGTTTCCCATTGTAGAAAGCCACTACAAAAGCATCATTATAACCCTGTGGCCGTATATAGTCGCGTACCATGTTGGCGGCTTCTTCCGAATAAAACATTCCAACAAAATAACGATAATATTTACTGCCTTCCAGTTTCTCAGCCGATACAGGCGCCAGTCCTTTAAAAGTATTGGATTTTACAGGTGTGAAAAATGCTCCTATTTGAACCTTAAATACCAATCCCTCAGGCAACGGTGCATTGACAGGGATAGGATTGGCTTCGCTGTATGGACTTGACGGCAGATAACTAAATCCCATGGTATTGGATGCAATTACCGGTATATTGGTTACTTTATTTGGATTTGGATTTGGTTTATTTCTTGTTTCAGTGGGTTGAATATTTACTTCTTCCTGTTTGTTCGTGGTTTCAGTAGGCTGAATGTTCACTTCTTCCTTTTTGTTCGTAGTTTCAGTAGGCTGAATATTTACTTCTTCTTTTTTATTCGTCGTTTCGGTAGGCTGAATATTTACTTCTTCCTGTTTGTTCGTGATTTCAGTAGGCTGAATGTTCACTTCTTCCTGTTTGGTCGTAGTTTCAGTGGGTTGATTTTTATTGATATTTTCAGTAATTAATTTTTGTGTTGTATCTTGCTCTTCAACATTTTGCACAGTGATAGGAGTTATGTCAGCCGTTTTTTTCTGAACAATCCATTCATCCACGGCATGTTTTTTAGGATGTGTTTCTGCATATTCCTTAATTTCTTCGTCCAGTGGTTTCAACTTTAAATAAACTCCATAAGCCTTTTCCTGTTCGCCAATAGCTAACTTTTCAAGTGAATCGGCTTGTACCAAATAATTATAAGCGACATAAGGATTTTCAGTTACAAACGATTTTTCTCGTAATTGTTTGGCAGAAGTATAATACTTATTGGCATTCTTTTCCAATTGTTTACCTTGCTTTGCTTCTGCCGATTTATCATTTATTCTGACGTTGGGAAATTTGCTTTGATAAATATTGTACAAATTATCGTTTTCATTCTCGGTCAGTTCGGCAGCTGTGAATTTTCTGGAAAAATATTCCTTTTCCAATTTAGGTATAGATTTTTCTGCTTTTTTTCTTTCGTTTTCATTGGGCGATTTTTTAGATACTTCCTTTGCCAAATTGAGTTTAGATTCATATTTTTCAGATTCCGTATTCAATTGTTGAATGAGTTGATGTTTGGAATTGGCTTCATCCAATTTGGCTTTTTCCGGTTCGTTTAAATTCAAATTGGAAATAATACGTTCCTTTTTAATACGTACAACATCATCCGTGTTTACTACCTCATCTAAGGCTTCCAAATGGTCTAATTTGGTAAGGTTATTGGTAGCCACAAACATTACAGGGTCGGTATTGGTTAATGCATCTACAGCATATTCCTGATTTGCCAGTGCTTTATTTTCAAAGTCCAATGCCTTGTTCAGCAAGTTGATTTTATCCTCGGTGGTTGCAGCCAATTTGCTATCCTGCCTTAATTGTTGCGATTGGGTGAAATCAAAATCGGCTTCTTTTAAAAATTGATTGGCTATGGTTTTGTTATCATGATTCACCTGTTCATTGTCCATGAGCGTATTGATTTGCGATTGATAGGCTTCGTATTTTTTCTGATTAGCCTTTTCATACATTCTATGTGCTTGCATAATTAAGGTATCGGCTTTTTGTTCCTTTTGAGTCACATCTTTTAAGATTTTTTTTCTGTTAACTTCGGAATAAGTTTGATTAGCCATTTGTTTTTGCGATTCGACTTCCTTCAATAAGGATTTTCCCTGTTCCATTTTGGCATTTGCCGATGTCTGCTGACTTTGATATGCCGATATTTTTTCATTTTCTTCGGGACTCAAATCTATTTTTGCACTTTTATTTTCTGCTGTGTATGATGTGTCTTTTTTAACCTGTGAAGGTGTTACCTTATTCTGAGTCAACGGTTGTCGTGATGATACATATAAATCAATGGCATACTTTTCTTTTTGAATGGCTATTTGTTCGGTGGCATCGGCTTTTTGATACAGTTGCACTTTTTGCGTATAGTCTTGTGCTTCCATTGCTTCCTTTTTAAGTTCATTGGCTTTAAAATTCAACGCATCCATTTCTTTTTCAAGAAGTACGGCTGTTTTAACATTTTCATTCTCTATATTGTAATTACGGACATCTTTTAACACAGAGGCATATATATTTTTCTCATTTTGATTGGCTTGGTCCACCTTAGCGGCATAATCATGAAACAGTTGATTTTGTTCAACTATTTTTTGTTGCAAATGATAAAGCGTTGCTTTCTTTTGAGCAGGAACGGTTTGTTCATTCGATTGTTGTTGAAGTTTACTGATTTCGGATGCATTGGTTAAAAGTTGCTGTGTGGTCTGACTGGCTTGCTGATATAGATTTTTGGCTTCTTCCAGTTGTTTTCGCTGTTCTGTTGAAAAATTTATTTCATATTTGTTGTCGTATTTACTGGCTTTTAAAACAAGTTCTTCGTTCGTTAATAAACTGCTATCTATTTGGCTGGTAAGAACAACTTTATAGGCATCTATGTTTTTTTGTGATTGAGTTAACGCATTTTTATATGTATTTATATTGTCCTCTACTTCTTGCAATTGTTGCTGCAATACTTGTTTCTCTTTTTTGTCGTGTGTTTTGTCTATGGATTTTTTTAAAATATCAACTTTTTGCTGCTGGTCGTTGATAAGATTGCTGTAATAATTAATATTGTATTGTTCTTTCTGATATTTTTCTTCATCCGTGGTTTGAACACTCATTGGCAGCATAGGGTTTTGAACCACACTCGTTTCCTTTACCACAGTGGTTTTATTTTCCGATGGTAATTGAACAGTTTGAATATTCTGAACGACATTGCTGGTAGATTCTGTATTATTTTCTTCTTGATTCGTAGTTTGCTGCATTACAAGTTGATTTTGTTGATTAGTAGTGGGAGTTTCGGTAGTTTTTTGTTGCTTGGTATTTTGCTGTTTAGTATTTTTTGGTGTATTGTTCCGTTCGCCGACTTTTTCCTGTATGGTTTTAGCCACTTCTATATCTGCCGATAATTCCTTGTCATAAATTTCCTGTTTGAGTTGTTCTTTTTGAATGGGTTCCTTATTCAATTCATCGAGTGAACGCTTATCGGTATTGGCTTGTTTTGCCAACTGTGTAATAAATTCATTTTCATTGTTCAAATCGCGAACGTCAGAGATTACTTTTTCTTTTAATTCCGAAAGTGCAAACTGTTTTTCTTCCAAATTATCTAATTGCTTATTCAGTTCATCCAACTTGTCGTTAATGTGCGATTTTTCTGCCGCATCAGACGTTTGTTTCAACTGGGCTTGAAGTGGTTCAATTTGATTATTTATATACTTTATAGAATCATTGGTTTGTGCAATGGCATGCTCATACGATTGCAATTCTTTTTCTTTGGATTGTTGCAAGTTTATGCGTTCTGCAAATTCTTTTTGCAATGAGGTATATTTATTTTGACTCATTTCAAGTCGTTCCTTGTTTTTGTTGGCAGCATCCACAATGGCTTCATCAACAGTAGCGTCCGATTGTTTTTCCAGAGCAGAGGTTAGATTTTGAGTTTTGGCAACATCGCGTTCCATTTCATCAGCAACCTGTTCAAATTTTTGAGCCACGTTGTACGAAGTAATGGCTTTATGCTCCAAATCTTCTGCACTGTCTATCAATTCATAAACTTCCTGTTTTGCCTGCTCTATTTCAACAGGGTCTTTTATTGATTTTATTTTTTCATTCTTTTCATAAGCATGCTTTCGCTTTTGATTTGCCAAGTCGTTCTTTTCTTTGGCCGATAAATACGCCAACTGACTTTGTCGTCTTATTTCTTTGGCACTTTGCTGAATTTTTTTATTGTCTGCATTCAGATTTTGAACAACCTCTTGAGAGGTTAAGGATGGATTGTAGGTTATAGGTTTAAACGTATAAGGAGAAATTACCGCCACATTTTGTCCACTGATTGACGTAGCCAGTATTGGGTTTTGTTCCTGCTGAGTCAAACTTTTGTTTTTAGATTCTTCGGCATTTTTTATTTCTGCCAGTGAAGATATTTCGAGCCGTGATACATTTACTACTTCCTCCAAATCTTGGTATTCACGTTTTATAGGACTTTTATCCACAATGATTTTATAAACCGTAATATTATTATCTCTTGTTTCACGATTAGAAGTAAAATATGCATAAAAATTGTCCTTATCGGTAATATACAAATAATCATCATACGGAGTATTAATTGGAAAATCAAGGTTTACAGGTGCAGTCCAAGACATGGATGAACTGTCAAATACCGATTTAAAAATATCGTAACCACCCATGCTATTATGCCCTTTGGAAGAAAAATACAGCGTTTTTCCATCTGCATCCAAAAATGGAAAATCTTCATCATACGGTGTATTAATGACCGTTCCCAGATTTTCAGGCTTAGACCATTTATCGTTTGGCAAACGCTCTACTCTGTATATGTCTCTGCCGTTTTGTTTGCTATTTCCATAACTTCCATAATATATGGTTGAAGAATTATTAGGCAAAAATATAACCATATTGGGAACTTCTTCTTTCTTATCTATCGGGCTTTTCAACTCTTTAGGCTTAATAATCAGTTTACCATCAAATTCTTTCAAGTCATAAGAATAAAAATAATTATCACTTTTTATTCGATGGTTGTCAACCACTGTCAAATCACTGATATATTTAATAAGGTCTTGTCCACTTTTGCACATTTCTATCAGTTTATCTACATTCAGTTCTTTTACCAGTTTTGAAGGTGCCGATTGTGCAAATGCGTTATAATTTTCGATGGCTTCGGTAAAATGATAGTTGAGATGTTCTGCCCGCCCCATGTAATATTTAATCATGGGGTCGCTACTTTTACTTTCGGCAAATTGCAAGTATTTGAGTGCTTTTTCTACCTGCTGATTAGTTTCTATTAAACAGGCTGCATAATGTAAATTATAAACCTCATCTTTGGGATACAAACTCAATAATTGAGAATACAACGGAAGTGCAGATGAATAATCTTTTTCATTATAATATTTTAAGGCTTTTTCTTCGGTTTGTTTATCAGCATTGCCTTGTGTTTGAGCGTATATCACGAAGGTAGAAAAGAAAAAGATAATCAGTATTATTATTGTTATATAATGTCTGTTTTTATTCATGTAAAAACATTCTATTTTAAAGAGACGAAAATAAGTAAAATTTTTTTATCATGCTACTTTAAAAAAAAAGTTTAACACCGATTTTTTAAATTCAAAAAAAGGTTGTATTATTGAAGTCTAAAATAATTGCTTACTTATTTAAATTTTAGGTCTATGTTTAGAAGATTAAAATTATATTTTGGTGCAACGGTAATCGTATTTTATTTCAGCATTTCGTTCATTTTTTCGCAATCTGAAGTAAACATTCCATTAAAACAAATAGTTTTAGAAAACGGTTTAACAGTTATATTAAGCGAAGACCATAACATACCCATTGTTTATGGAGTAGTAGTTACCAAGGCTGGTGGTAAGGAAGACCCTGACGATGCTACAGGAATGGCACATTACATGGAGCACATGCTTTTTAAAGGTACGGAAGAATTAGGAACAATTGACTGGAATAAAGAAAAACCATACATTGACCAAATTGTTTCATTATATGAAGAATTAGGAAAAACGACTGATGTTGAAAAACGTAAGGACATACAGAAAAAAATTAATGATGCTTCGGTCGAAGCCAACAAATATGCTATTCCTAACGAACTTGACAAGGTGCTGAAACAAATCGGTTCAACCGAGATTAATGCCAATACATCGTATGACCGTACTGTCTTTCACAATGCCTTCCCACCGTATGAAATGGAGAAATGGCTTGAAATATACAGTCATCGCTTTATAAATCCGGTGTTTCGAAGTTTTCAATCTGAACTGGAAACGGTTTATGAAGAAAAAAATTTATACGCAGACATGTTTCAATTCAACCTGCTTGAAGAATTTAATAAATCCTATTTTAAACATCATCCCTATGGACAGCATCCTTTGGTTGGAACCATAGAGCATTTAAAAAATCCATCGCTTAACAAAATGTATCAATTTTTTAATACCTATTATGTTCCCAACAACATGGCATTGATTCTGGTCGGCGATTTTAACAGCGATAAAGTAATTCCTCTTATTAAGGAAAAATTTGGGAAATGGGTATTTAAACCTGTTCCAGAAAATAAAAAATATGATGAGCCGCCATTTGCCGGTCGTGAATTTGTTGAAAAAAAACTTACGCCCATCAAACTCGAACTGCTTGGTTTTAGAGCACCTGCCAACAATAGCCCCGATAAAATTCCTCTCGATATGTGCGTTTCAATTTTATCCAACGAAAATCAGACAGGCTTGCTGGATAAATTATCATTAGATAACAAACTGCTTGGTGCAATGCCCTTTTATCAAGCCTATAATGATTATGGCGAATTAGCCATCATCGCCATTCCTAAAATATTAGGTCAGAAATTGGAAGATGCAGAAAAATTGGTATTTGAACAACTAGAAAATTTACGCAAAGGCAATTTTGATGACGGGCTACTTGAAGCCGTAAAATTAGAACAGTACCGTCAGTTGCAAATGCAATTGGAAACCGTTGAAGGAAAAGCCATGATGTTGGCAGAACTCATTGGGCAACACCAAGACCCTGCGGTTATATTGGAATGGCCTAAAAAAATTATGGCTATTACTAAACAGGATATTATGGCTACCGCACAAAAATATTTGGATGGAAATTACCTCGCCTTCTATTCACGCATGGGCTCTATGAAAAAGGAAAAAATTGATAAACCCGGTTTTAAACCTGTAGTCTCCAATACCGATGCTACTTCCAAATTTACAAAACACCTTGATTCTATTCCATCGTCCGAAATTAAGGAAAATTTTGTGGATATCAGAAACGATGTGCCTTATAATCGTGTAAAAAGAGGTATTAACATTTATTGTGTGCATAATCCGTACGACGATATTTTTTCGCTTACCATAAAATATGATATGGGCGAATACTATCATCCATTACTAAAATATGCCTGTGAACTGGCAAATGTATCGGGTACCAGTAATAAATCTGTCAACGAATTTAAATTTGAACTGGCTAAATTGGGATGTACATACAATATATACAGCGACATCAATTATACAACTGTTGAATTGGAAGGACTTGAAAAAGATTTTCCGGCTGCCCTAACATTGTTGAATGAACTGCTAACATCACCCAAAGCCGATAAAAACAAAATACAACAAATTATTGACAGTGAAAATGCTAATCGTAAAGTAGAAACATCAGACCCAAGAAATGTGGCACAAGCCTTATTTTCATGGATAGAACTGGGAAGGAAATCGCCCTATATGGATAGACCTACTATTAAAATGCTTAAAAAATTTACTATAGATTCATTGCTTAATGTTTTTAAACTGGCTACAACCTTTGAATGCGATATACACTATGCAGGACAAAAATCAATAGATGAAATAATACCTTTATTAAAAAATAGAATAACTTGGCCTGCCGTACCTAAAAATTCACTAGCACCTGCCGATATTGTTTATAATCAATATACCGACAATGCTATCTATTTTATTAATGATGATAAAGCCTTGCAAAGCCATATTTACTTTTTCATGAATCAAAAACCATATTACAACGATTTTGAACCAGTGATAGATGCCTTTAATGCATATTTCAGCGGTGATTTTAGCGGACTGGTATTGCAGGAAATAAGAGAATACCGCTCTCTGGCTTATTCGGCAGGTGCTCTTTACCGTATCCCTTCCAAAACAGGCAAAGAGAATTATTTTATGGGGTATGTTGGTACTCAGGCAGACAAAACTATCGAAGCCATTAATGTTTTCGATTCGCTGGTACGTGTAATGCCTCAAAAATCGGAGCGATGGAACATGCTCATCAACTATCTTGTCAAATCATCTTTAAGCAGTCGCCCCAATTTCAGAAACCTCAGTCAGGAAGTGGTTAAATGGAAATATTTGGGATATCAATATGACCCAAACGAAGGAAAAATTCCTGCTTATTACGAAATGAAATTTGATGATATGTACAAATTTTATCAGGAAAACATTCAAAAAAAACCGATGGTTACCTGCATTGTCGGAAATAAAAAACGTATTGATATGAACACACTTGCTAAACGTGGTACCATCATCACGCTGAAACAAAAAGATATTCTGGTAAAATAGTAATTGACTATAAAATAATTCATCTTGTCATTGCTGACGAGACAAATATAAAATTTATATCAATTTGTTCATCGTGTTTATTGCCAAGCGATGACATATTTATTTCATTCTTTTGTTAGCGGTTTGGTATAAAATAATTGGAATACCTAATACCAAATTTTATAAGTGATACTCGTTACTTCATTTCAAAATGCTCCTGATCGGTAATTTTTTCGCAATAATTGCACTTTAAGGCTACATTCTTTTTGTCGATAACAGTAAATTTGGTTTTAACTTGTTCCACATTGGTAATGCACTTTGGATTCATACACTTTACAATACCTTCGATGGTATCTGGCAGTTGTACTACTTTTTTCTCCACCACTGCATAATTACGAATAATATTGATTTTGGCTTCGGGTGCAAACAAAGCAATTTTATTCAAATCATTATCATCAGGAAATTTATCGGAAATTTTTATAATTCCCTTTTTACCCAGTTTTTTACTTTCAAGGTTTGAGCCAATGGTTATGGGTGTTTGTATTTTGTGTAATTCCAACGTAGATATAACTTTAAACAAACTGTTTGCTGGAATATGGTCTATTACGGTTCCGTCTTTAATAGCACTTACTACAAGTTCTTTTTTCTGTTCCATATCAATTAATTTTTAAGTCCAAGTATTAATGAAATAATTGCCATTCGTGTATAAACGCCATTGAGTGCCTGTCTGAAATAATAGGCTTTATTGCTGTTGTCCACATCGGTACTTATTTCGTTGACACGTGGCAGCGGATGTAAAATTTTTAAATTGGGTTTAGTCCCTTCAAGCATGGAAACTTCCAAAACATAGGTATTTTTTACCTTTTCGTATTCTATGGGGTCTGAAAAACGTTCACGTTGCATACGAGTTACATAAACAATATCTGAAACCTTTAACGAATCGGTCATTTCTTTATGTTCATGATAGGTAATGTGCTGTTCCTTGAGCATTAATTTGTATTCTGTTGGCAATCGCAATGTTTCTGGCGAAATAAAATGGAAAGTAGGATTAAAATATGACATGGCTTGAATAAGCGAATGCACTGTACGCCCATATTTCAAATCACCAACGAAGGTAATGGTAAGGTCATTTAATTTTTGTTGAGTTTGTTTAATCGTGTATAAATCGAGCAGGCATTGGGTAGGATGCTGATTGGCACCATCGCCAGCATTTATAACCGGTACAGGTGAAACTTCGCTTGCCCAGCGTGCACTCCCTTCAACAGGATGCCGCATTACAATCAAATCGGAATATTGAGCCACCGTAAGAATGGTGTCTTTCAACGATTCGCCTTTCTGAACGCTGCTGGAACCAGGGTCACTAAAACCAATTATCCTTCCACCCATACGTTGAACAGCACTTTCAAAACTAAGTCGTGTTCGTGTGGATGGTTCAAAAAATAACGTTGCAATGACATAACCGTTGAGCAACTTTTGATATTGCGTCGGATTTTTTTCATACACTTCAGCCAGTTCAATTATTTTTAAATAATCGTCCTTGCTGTAGTCGTGAATGGAAATTAAACTTTTGTTTTTCATTCGATAAAATTTATTAATTAAACATATTGATGATTTTTGTTTTCGAAACTATGCTCTTTTTTTGAGATGTAATTAATTTATTTATAACGGGTATTATATAATACAACAATCCCTTACATGATTTGAACAAACTAATTAATTTCATATATTTGTATTTTAGGTGAAACCATTGCAAAGGCATGAAGCAAGGAATCTGCTTCACGAATGGGAGTTTTTATTTCAACTTCACAATTTATATCGAGCAATTGGCGAAGCACTTGACTATGATTCTTTTTTATAATAGACATTACATTGCTAATAACATCATAGGTAAATACAACACGAAAATGTTTTGTAATAGTTACAGATTCTTTTTTTGAAGATGAAAGACATTCGTTGGTGGCTGTTTTGTATGCATGTATTAAACCGGGTATTCCCAATTTAATACCGCCATAATATCGGAGTACTATCACCATTACATTTAAAAGGGAATAATTTCTTATAACATATAAAATTTGTATTCCTGCAGAATGTGAAGGTTCATCGTCATCGTCAAAGTGCTCTATCATTTCCTGATTGGATAATAGACAACGATAGGCATAACAATATTGTGATGCATCGTGATACTCTTTTTTTATCTCTACTAAAATATTTTTTGCCTCTGCTTCGCTACTTATAGGGAAAGCAAATGCCACAAAGCGACTTTTTCTATCTTTAAAAACACCTTCGGAACGAGTTCGTATAGTTACATATTCATCCATGCCATTGCGATATTGTCATAAAAATAATAGAGATAAATGCTATAAAGATGCCTATTTTATTAGTGAGTAACATTTTTTCATGAAAGAATAAACTGCCTATGAAGAGGGAGCATGCAATTATTCCAATATTTACCAGACCAAAAACAATAGAACTGTCGATATGACTATAATTTAACGCACAAATTAAAAAATACATGGAACCGTAATTTGCCAGTCCAATAAAAATACCTGCCAGTAAAGTATAGAGATGTAAAAATTTTTTAAAAAAATCTTTGGTAAATATTCCATACACCAAGCCTGCCAATAGAGAAAATGAAAAAAGTGAAGAAGTAAAAAGCGATTCCTCCCCTTTTGAAATATATATTTGTTGTACTATTTTGACTAATGAATCGCAGGTACCCAAACCAATAAAAAGCCATATTGGCAAAAGCATTAGAAACAGTTTTTTCTTTTTTTGTGGGGTATTTTCTTTTTTAATTAACAAAAAAATGGATATCAGTGCCAATATTATTCCTGCAATTTTTGAAAGTATAATTTTTTCATGAAAATAAAATATGGAAACCATTACAGGAAACACCACCGACATTTTGCAAGCGACAGTAGTAATGGTCATACCTATATGCTGAGTGGAATATTGTATTAAAAGAAAAGTAATAAGCAGTAGTATGCCTATAAAGAGAGCAAAAAAAATCCACTTGCTTTTATAAATATTAATATAACTTCCGTCGTTGCTGGTAAAGATAAAACCAATAGTACCCGCAACCACATAGTTTATGATAATAGCCTGAAAGGGTTTTATATTAAATTGATTAAATAGTTTAAAAATTATAAAAATGAACGTTGATGAGAGTATGGCGAGTAAAATAAACATCATCTTTTCGTCCAATTAAAAAAAAAGCAGGTATTCCCTGCTTTCCGTTTATTACATTTTGAGTTTCTTTTCAATATCATCAAGGCATTGTTTAAATTTTTTATCTGTTTCGAGCATGTTATGAACTGTTCGACAAGCATGAAGAACTGTTGCATGGTCTTTGCCACCGATAATAGAACCAATAATAGCCAGTGAATTCTTGGTAAATGTTTTAGCAAAGTACATGGCAACTTGCCGTGCCTGTACTATTTCACGTTTTCTGGTTTTTGACTTTAACGATTCAACGGGTATATTAAAATAATCGCAAACCACTTTTTGAATATAATCGATAGAAACCTCGCGTTTGGTGTTTTTTACTATTTTATCAATAATTTGTTTGGCAAGGTCAACAGTAATTTCCTTTTTATTTAAGGTAGATTGAGCCAGAATAGAAACCAGTGCACCTTCCATTTCGCGAATATTGGAAGTAATATGGGATGAAATATATTCAAGTACTTCGTCAGGCATTTCTATACCATCGTTGTACGTTTTACGTTTCATAATGGCAAGGCGGGTTTCAAAGTCGGGCGCTTGTAAGTCGGCTGCCAATCCCCATTTAAACCGCGACAGCAATCGTTGCTCAAAACCCTGTAGTTCTACAGGTGGTTTATCAGCAGTAAAAACAAGTTGTTTATTGGATTGATGTAAATGATTAAAAATATGGAATAATATATCTTGAGTACGTTCCTTACCAGCAAAATCCTGCACATCATCTATAATCAGCACGTCCATCATTTGATAAAAGTGAACAAAATCATTGCTGTTGTTGCTGCGAATAGATTCCATAAACTGAGTAATGAATTTATGTGCTTGTACATATATAACAATTTTTTCAGGAAATCGTTTTTTTATTTCAATCCCTATTGCCTGACATAAATGTGTTTTACCAAGCCCGTTGGCACTATAGATGAATAAGGGGTTAAAAGCTGTTCCCGCAGGGTTGCAAGCAACAGCATATCCAGCCGAACGTGCAAGACGATTGCATTCGCCTTCGATAAAATTGTCAAATGAATATTCTGGATTAAGTTGAGGGTCAATATTTAATTTTTTTATTCCGGGCAAGATGAACGGATTTTTTATTAATTTTTCATCGTTGTTAATAGGAATAGGTACTTGTTGATTCGAAATATCGGATTTGTTTTTGGTTGGTAATTTTACGGTGTATGGCTTTGATGACGAAGTGTTTTTATCCATCACAATGTTATATTCCAACTTAGCATCTTCGCCAATTTCTTTTCTTAGAATTCTACTTAGCAGGTCAATATATTTTTCTTCGATATATTCATAAAAAAAAGAACTTGGTACTTGGATTGTTAAAACATTATTTTCTAATTTTAAAGGTACAATAGGTTCGAACCACGTTTTGAAACTTATTGGTTTAACATTGTCACGAATCACTTCCAAACAATTTTGCCATATTTCATTATGACTTTTTTTCATCTGTTTCAAATAGTTAGCATCATTAGCAATTCATGAATTTTTCGGTAGCAATATTGTGAAAAAAAATGTTTAGAAAAAAATTTTTTTTGTATTGTATTTGAACTTTTTTTTTCGTATAAGCAACTCCTAATTTTATTTTATTCGTCAAAAAAACATGTACAATTATTAACATATTTATTTTTTTTAGCATTAAATTTCTACAAAAGTACGGCTTTTTGTGTAGAAAACAAAATAAATCAATAAAAATATTTTTTATTTCAAGGAGAGTGCAGTTTTTACAAAGTCCACAAATAAGGGATGTGGATTCTCAACAGTACTGCGGTATTCGGGATGAAATTGCACACCAATAAACCATATATGCGAAGGCATTTCCATTATTTCTACAAGATTCATATCGGGATTAATTCCTGCTACACGCATTCCTGCTTTTTCAAACTGTTTCTGATACAGATTATTAAACTCGTAGCGATGACGGTGGCGTTCACTAATGGTATCACATTTATATATTTTATATGCCTTTGTACCTTTTATCAATTCACAGGTATATGCCCCCAATCGCATAGTACCTCCTTTTTCGGTTATTTCTTTTTGTTCTTCCATTAAATCAATCACAGGACTTGATGTGGTTCTATCCATTTCGGTTGAATGTGCGTCGCGTAACTTTAAAACATTACGAGCAAATTCAATTACGGCAATTTGCATTCCCAAACAAATTCCAAAAAAGGGAATGTTGTGTTCGCGGGCATATTGTGTTGCAATAATTTTTCCTTCGATACCGCGATGTCCAAAGCCCGGTGCTACAATAATACCCTTAATACCCGCCAATTTTTCTTTTACATTTTCATCCGTAATAATCTCACTGTGAATCAATCTCAAATTTACTTTGGCATGATTGACAGCACCTGCATGAATAAGCGATTCGATGATAGATTTATAGGCATCAGCCAATTCAATATATTTTCCTACAATGGCAATATCAACAGTTTGTTTAGGATTTTTTATAAGGTTTACAAAATTACGCCAATTGTCGAGGTTGGGTTCATTTAATAAAGGCAATCCCAATTTTTTCAATATAGTTTCATCCAATTTTTCTTCGTGCATGAGTAAGGGTACTTCGTAAATGGTTTTTACATCACGCGATTCTATAACGGCTTTCATCTCAACATTACAGAATAGTGCTACTTTTTTCCGAATATCGTTGTTTAATGGTTTTTCAGAACGAAGCACAAGCACATCGGGTTGCACACCATCTTCTAATAGCATTTTGACACTGTGTTGTGTTGGTTTTGTTTTTGATTCGCCAGTAGCAGATAAATAAGGTACCAGTGTTAAATGGATTACGGCAGTTTTGGCAGGCATTTCCCATCGCAATTGACGAACCGATTCAATGTAAGGTAATGATTCAATATCGCCAACAGTACCTCCTATTTCTGTAATAACAATATCATATTTATGTTTGGTACCAAGCAGTTTAATACATCGTTTAATTTCGTCGGTAATATGTGGTATAACCTGTACTGTTTTTCCCAAGTAGTCGCCTTTGCGTTCCTTATTAATCACATTTTGATAAATACGTCCGCTGGTTATGTTGTTTGCCTGCGACATAGGTCTGTTCAAGAAACGTTCATAATGCCCCAAGTCAAGGTCTGTTTCGGCACCATCATTAGTAACGAAGCATTCGCCATGTTCATACGGGTTTAAGGTACCTGGGTCCACATTCAAATAAGGGTCGAGTTTTTGAATGGTAACATTGTAACCTCTTAGTTGAAGCAGTTTTGCCAATGATGCAGAAATAATACCTTTTCCCAGTGAAGAAGTAACACCTCCGGTAATAAAAATATAACGCGTATTTGTCATAATTAAAAAGTTAAATTAACGCCAATACTTGGAATAATCGGTAATTGATTTACACGTTGCCCATGAACACGGTCGTAATAAAAAATATTTTCACGATTATAAACATTGGTACAACTCAACGTTATTTCGAGTGTTGAATTTTTAGAAAACTCAATTGTTCTTTTTAGCGTTATATCTAAACGATGATAAGAAGGCAATCGTCCCGTATTTAATTCACCATATAAAATACCCATAATCGCATTGGTAGAAGCCATATTAGTGTTGATTTCATCAATTTGAAGTTGTTCATAATATCCATTTGTTTTAGTGTAAGGAAAACCACTTCCATAATTCCAGCGTGCACTAATTTCCCAATCAAGATTTTTTCCAAAAGTTTGCGTGGCTACTATATTAATATTGTGTCTTCTGTCGTAAAATGGAGTATAAGTATTGAAGCCATCGTAACGATATACATAGCCAAGTGAATAAACTGCCCATATATACGTACGTTTAAAATCGTATTTTAAGGTGAAGTCCACACCATAAGCATTTCCATTTTCAACAATAAAATCTTTTTTTAGTAAATCAGGTTCTTCAGAGTTATCGGGTGAATCATCAAATATCTTATTTCGGTTAATATCGATTAATTCCATATTGTATTTGTAATACCCTTCGACGTTTAAATCAAGATTTTTCATAAGGTCGTATTCAAAGCCAAGAACTGCATGAACCGAACGCTGTAAAGAACTTTTTACATCTTTACCGTCAAATTTTTGTGGCAAGTCGCCAACGCTGGGGCTTGTTAAAAAACCATAGAACAAGTTTACTACATCACGATTGCTAGTAGCACTTATAAAGTCTTGCGAATACAAGCCTGTTGCAAGTTTCAACCTCAATTTTTTTGACAAATTGTATTTAATACCAAGACGCGGTTCAGGCGAAAAGGCAGATAACGAAGCATAATATTGAATACGAAGTCCCGGTTCGATGACTATTTTTTCCAAAGTAATTTTATATTTAAAAAAAGCGGAAATATCTGTGGTGTGTTGCGACTGGTCTATTAATCGGCTGGCTGTATTGTAATAATTAAAATCGGTAGTGTAACCCTCTGTTTCAATGCCATAAATCAATTGATTTTTACCATTAAAATAATTGCACTCAAATCCAAAATTAAATCCGTTTATTAAACTGTTACGTTTCAGTCCATCGGAGGCATCCAAAGTAATATCATAATTAGAATAACTTAAATTTATTTTGAATATATACGGCGAACCGGCAGGTACCAATATAATATTGGAGCCAAAACCACCTGATTTCCAATTAAAATCAGACAGCGATTGATATTTAACATTATCGGTAAATCTAAAACCAAAAAGGTTTACTTTACTTCCGTTTTCTGTATTCAATGTAAGTTTTCCATAAAAATCGTTGAATGAAAAAGGGATTCCATCTGAATCGACATACGCATATAAAAACTTGGAAGACTCTCGAATATAGGATGTTTTGGCAGAAAACAAATATGATAAAGATGTTTTAGATAAATCATCATTTTTAAATATAGGTCCTTCAAGTAGTAATTTGGAGCCAAACGTACTGGCAGAAATTTTTCCTGCTTGTCTATTACGATTGCCATCGCGGGTAACAATGTCCATGACCGAAGAAATTCTGCTGCCATATTCTGCATTAAAACCTCCGGAATAAACATCAGCATTGCGAATAATGTCGGCATCAAATACAGAAAAGAATCCGATGGAATGAAAGGGATTGTATATGGTCATACCATCAAGCAGGACTTTATTTTCAATAGGTGAACCGCCACGAATAAACAATTGGCCGCCCTGGTCACCTGTAAAAATTACACCGGGCAATACTTGAAGGTATTGGGCAAAATCGGGTTCACTGCCTATGCTTGGAATTTTTTCTACTTGCTTGGGCGTTATCTTATTTACAGAAATTTGTACCTGTTCGGTTTTGTTTATTTTATCGGCAGAGACTTCCAACTCATTCAAAACAGTTGTTGATTCGGATAGATAGATTTTTTTGGTAATTATTTCTTTGTCCTTCACCGTTACAGTAACACTTAACGAATCATAACCTACATATAAAATATTTAGTGTATAGGTTCCAGTTTGAAGTTTACTGAAATTAAAAAAACCATTTACATCTGTGGTAGTACCCAATTTAGTGTTTTTAATAACTACATTAGCATATATCATGGGTTCTCCATTTGCCTTATCATATACAAAACCGCGTATAGTGCCTTGTGAAAACAATACTTCAGGAAGTAAAAATAAAAAAACAAGTAACCGGTTTAATTTTTTCATTTAATCTGCTTTATCAGTTTATCTATGTATTGAACCTGTTCTTTTAATACTTCTGTTTGTTTACGTCCATCATCAATTTTTGCAATAAAATCCTTTATCAAATTGTCAGCATTTTTTGATTTGGAGAAAAAACCAATATTATTTTCCAAAATTTTTAAATCACTTTCCAACTTGTGCAACTGTTTGGCAATATTATTACGTTCTAAGGTTAATTTTTCATGAGCATTGGGCAACAACATCATTGCATCGGCTTTCATTTTAAAGTTCATAAAAACTTTTTTCTTTTCATCTATTTTCAAGTTTGAAAATACTTTTTGCGTAACCATTTTATAACGTTGTTGAATATCTTCCTGCCATTTATCAGCCACTGGTCCAATTTCAAACCATTCGTTTTGGAGTTTGCGAATACGCATTAAATCTTCTTCGGGATTATCGGAATATTCAAATATATCCAATTCATGAATGATGTTTTCCTTTTTGGATAAATTTTCATCCAAAATGGATTGAATGGATGTTAAGTGATTTGATTTTCGTTCAAAAAATTCATTACAAGCACTTCTGAAACGATTCCAGAGTACTTCAGAATCTTTTCGTGGTACAGGTCCAATTTTTTTCCATTCTTTTTGAAGCGATATAAGTTCGTTCGTTGTTTTTTTCCAGTCGGTACTGTCTTTAAGTGCTTCGGCACGAATACACAAGTCGGTTTTTCGTTGAAAGTTGTTATTTTCTTCTTCCGATTTCTTTTCGTAAAATGCTTTTTTGGCATTAAAGAAATTATCTAATGCTTCTCTAAAACGCTTGTAAATGGCAGCATTTTCTACTTTTGGTACCATACCAATTGTTTTCCAACGCTGTTGCAAGTCAATCATATTTTTGGTGGCTTCTTCCCATTCTTTATACCTATTATATGATTTGGTAGAAATTTCTTCGGCAATTTCGCAAAGTATGGTCTTGGCTTTTAAATTATTTTCTTCTTCTTCTCTCTTTTTTTGAAAAAATTCCTGATGGTTTTTATGAATTTTATGGGTAGCGTTTTTAAAACGTTCCCATATTTCTTCCTTTTTATCGGGATATACAGGACCTAATTCTCGCCACCGTTCGTGCAATAATTGCAATTGACCAATGGCTTTGGTTACATTGGTTTCAAGAATAAGTTGCTCGGCTTTTTCGCAGAGTTCAATTTTTGCTTCAAGATTGTGTTTTAAATCATAATCACGTGCTTCCTTATTCAAATTGAGCCAGTTGTAAAACTTATCACACGCCAGATTGTAATTATTATAAATGTCTTTAACATTTTTTTGCGGTACTATGCCTGTTTCTTTCCATTGACGATTGAGTTCATGAAACTCATCCATAGTGGTTTTTAGCGATTCGGGTTTAGTAGTCAGTTCATTTATTTTTTCTATTATGTCGAGTTTGCGTTTTAAATTTTCTTGTTTTTGTTTTTCAATATCTTCAATTAACTCCTGTTTTTTTTCACGATAGGCATGATAGAGTTCTTTAAATTCGGCTTCCAATGCATCAGGTTCAGGTTGAAAATCGTCCAGGTTACCACCTTCATCCATAATTTTTTTCCGACGTTCATCGTTTTCCTGTTTCAGTCGTTTATAAAAAAATGTTTTAATCGATTCTACTTCGTCATGAAGTTGTGAAACGTCACTTTCGCTTAGCAATTGTTTGAATTTATTTATCAATTCCTCTTTTGATAACGAAGAAAAATCATTTACAGGATATTTCATAATAACATCACTGATATCTTCCATTTCTGGTAACGGTTCTTCTGGTTCAATCTTTTCTTCCCATTGGGCATTAAAAACAGGGTTGGTTTCGGACATTACGTTTAAGTCATCATTTCCCCCTTCATTCTCACTCAAAGTAGTGTTGTCGTTGATGTTTGAATTTTCCATGAATCAAAAAAATTAACGTTTCAAAATTACATATTTCATTTGACAATATCAAATGCTTTCATCAATATAGATTTTTAATTTGAATGATGTCAATAATACAGGTTATTTTATGCATCAGTCCATATTAATCCAACCTATTATTCCGACTTGCTAACAAGTTCATTAAAACCATTCGCTTCGCTTTTTTTTTATGACTGTTAGTCTGTCGGCATTAACCAAAACACACTAATCCCGACAATCTCGTCAATTATGACTTTATAAAATTCTGTGGTTTGTAAAACATTCAACAAACTATCCATTGGTCTATATCTTTGAATCCGTTTAAAAAATCTTTGATTTGCATTCTTTTTTTTCCTTCAAACTGACACTCGTTAACTTGGATTAAACCGCCGTCGCAGGCAATGTATAAATAATTCCTTTTATCGGTAATCAATGTTCCGGGTTTTGTTTCATGTTTTCCATCAATCAAGTCCACATCAAAAATTTTAAACTGCACGGTTTTATGGTCAGTAACATGTACCAGATTAGTATATGCTGCGGGATAAGGACTTAATCCAAAAATAAGATTTGAAATTTTTTCTACTTTTTGTGTCCAGTCAATTTTGCATAATGCAGGTGTAATTTTGGGAGCAGTCTTTATTTCTTCGGATGGGATTATAAATGAAGACTGGTCTATCGGTTCAACATCATTCTGTTCGATATGTGGTAGCGTTTCGAGAAGAAGCGATGCTCCTACGTGCATAAGCATATCATGCAGCATGCCCGCATTGCATTTAGGTGGAATACTTACTTCACGGAATGAAATAATTTTTCCACTGTCAATATGCTCATCAATAAAAAACAACGTAACTCCCGTATGCTTTTCCCCATTAATTAAAACCCAATTTATGGGAGCAGCGCCGCGATAGTTGGGCAGCAACGAAGCATGAATATTAATAGTTCCTCTGGGTGGCAACTGCCATACTTCGGCAGGAAGTTTTCTAAACGCAACTACTACAAACAAATCGGCTTGATACGATGATAATTGTTGAATAAAGTTTTTATCTTTCAATGATTCAGGTTGAAGGATTGGGATACATAATTCCAGTGCTGTTTGTTTTACAGCACTTGGTGATAATGTTAAGCCTCTGCCTGCAGGTTTGTCTGGAACAGTAACAACGGCTTCTATTTTATATGAACTGTTGAACAGTTGTTTCAATATATAAGCCGCAAAGGCTGGCGTTCCCATAAAAATCAGTTTCATTTTTTATGCGAATTTATGATTAGTAAAATTTTCTGCAAATTGCGACGGCATATCTATGATATATACTTTTTCTGTAGCGCGTGTAATAGCGGTATATAGCCATTTCAACTGTTCAACACCCATAGTTACATATCTAAAAAAGGAAGCATCAATATATACGTGCTTCCATTGACCACCCTGAGCTTTGTGCGTCGTAAC
>Ga0302253_1000180_pt1 | contig 63180 bp, 59 predicted proteins | sample AAG_RA_Trp_MG_FD_193537 | JGI IMG/M metagenome (GOLD analysis project Ga0302253, IMG submission 193537) | Enriched activated sludge microbial communities from anaerobic digester in WTTP, New Holstein, Wisconsin, United States - AAG_RA_Trp | ecosystem: Engineered > Bioreactor > Anaerobic >...
GGCATACGCCACATCATCGACTGCGTCGTGGGCTGATTTCTTCGGTCTGAATCCGTATGAGGTCTCACAGAAGTCCGCCTCGAAGATCGGCTCAATCACCAGTTTTACGGCCATTTGAGCCACCCTGTCCCGTATCGTTGGAATGCCGAGGGGACGCTTTGTACCATCCTTCTTCGGTATCATCACTCTCTTTACGGGGTCGGGCAGGTACGTTTTGTTTCGCAGTGCTTCCTTCAACTCTTCCAAAAAGGTGGCAACCCCTTCCCCGGCCTCGATGACCTCGAAGGTGATACCGTCTATCCCGGCACCCCCTTTGTTGCCACAGACAAGGTTATAGGCATGACTGAGGATGTCTGCCCGATAAACCTTATCATACAAGGCGTGGAAGCGGCAGGCCGGTTCTTTCTTGGCCTTTCAGTAAAGCTTCCTCTGTAGCGTCCTGATCGTCTCCGGGGTTGTTAGCATCCCTGCAATCCCCTCTCCCTCCGCTCTTTGGTTGCGTGAACAAAGTAGGGTCCCTTCCCTCAGACAGAGTTGTGTTGTCCCTTATCCTCAAACGGTACTGTGAACCCCTCCGACTCCCAATACGGCCCACTGTGTTTTCGTTTCCTTATACACACACATCGGTTGATGTCCTCAATATCACCGCATCGGGTCTCCAGCACTGGACTGTTTATCTTCCGCAACATGCCGCCCCCGCTACCCCGAAAGATCACTCGAGCCTTTTCCGTTATCCTTGCCCTTGTGCATCGGCCTTCCCCTTGTGTCCACAGGGTCGGCATCTTCATCTTAGTTTAACGAGGCTACCTATAGGTTCTCTTGCGTTACGGCCTGCTGCTTTGCCAATTGGAAACTTACGACTCCCGATTACTCGGACGCCGCTTCCTTGAACTACCGGGGTGAACGGATAACTCCCCGGACGAAACTCTAACCCGTGAGAATAAACAGTTGTTACTGCGTACGGACACCAGACTGGTTTTTTGTCAACACTTCTCTGGCCTGCTTGCCTTCGGGGGCCGACCAAGCCATATGTCCGCATATTTGCGCGATCATCCTGTTTTTTGTGGAGATGCATTGAAAGGACAGAATATGTGCTGACATCGTCTGCATTCATAAAGGACGAAGCCGGATACAGTGGCGCCATAGAATATGAGGAATATTGCCAGGACGGGCAGATTACCGACCAGCCAGTAAAGAGGGATAACCAGGATGCCGATCAGAGTTCCGAAGAAACACAACTTGTCGAAAAGGTTTAAGGGACCGGGACGGTATTTAAAAATCTTGCGATAGATCTGGCCCCAGGGAGGAAAGAGGCAGTCCTTGTATTCCTCAAAAATATAGGGACAATGGGAGCAAAGACCATATCCGAACATTAAGAGCATCGCGAAATTGACAAAAACGAAGTAGATCAAGGCCCATAGCGGACTCTGGAGGTAGATGCCGTACATCCCGACTGCCACGGCACCATAAATCAATGTTCCCATGAAGATCTTTTCCATAACCGAAAATCGATGCGTGATGACGCCATTTTCCATACCATGCTGATTTGACATGATATTTCCTCCTTTTAATTTTAATCCTTTTTCGGGTAGCCATTCCTGTTTTTTTACAAAGAAAGAATAAATTGTACATAGCGCTTGCTATGTCGAATAAGGGGCTCTTTTTGTCAAGAACTTTTACGAAAAATCATCCGTCCAGATTTTCCAGAAAGATGATGGCGAAAAATTTCTTGCCGGGTGAAGCGGAAATCAGTGTGACTCAACCTAAAAAATTGATGGACGAAGAGGGGATCTTTGATCAATATTCTGTTCTTCCAGAAATAGATAATGAGGGATGGGAATCATTCCCATATTGTACCAAACCATGACAACACAGCGGGAGAAGGTCGGTAGCCATTTATTTTCAGAGGGGGAGTTCGGGGGAAAAGTCGCTCACCAACAGACAAGCACGCATTACATAAACCGTTTATCCCGTTTGAAATCAAGGATGTTACACACCGCGCGGTGGCGGCGTTGTGGTTGCCCGTTGCCGTGCGTCTATAAACCGGCCATGAAAGTTGCCCCTTTGGGTCCCCCTTTGGGGTCGGACCAAGTTAAGTACCTGATTTGTCATGATTTACGTTCCATAAATACGTGTTTTCAAGCCTTAAACCCCCTTTTGGGGTGTCAAAATGGAGACCATAAGAACACTCTAATTCACGTAGTGAATAAATTCTCTTGGCAAATCCTCTTCCCTCTTAAAGGTCGAATCAAGTCATGGCTATGTACTTTTGCGATCATTCCCTTCCAGACCTTCAATGAGGTCGGCAAAAGTGGGTCCCCTGGAGAATATCGTCCTGCGGGGTTCCCGTAAGCGTAGAAACATAATTCTGGGTCAGTTCATAACCCGTGACGGTCGTTCCATCGCCGAATATGAACTGATCGATCGGGAATTTCTCGCCGCTACTAGTAAACCAATTTCGGATCGTCAGTGAATCCGCAGTGTTTCTGATGGTGATCTTAAGACTGTTACCGGCGCGGGACAGATCTAGATCGGCTCCTGTAACATCCTCGCCGAATTTTACAACGTCGATTGACGTCCCATTATTCCAGTCATATTCCTCGATCGTGTCGTTGCTGACGTAAATAGGTAAGTATCCGATCCGCCATAACCTAAAAGCCGTCCCCCGCCTCGCCGTCAAGGGTGTCGTCGCCGCTTAACCCCGAGAGCGTATTGGCTCCGTCGTTACCGGTGAGGACGTTGTCCAGCTCGTTGCCCTGGCCGTCGATCGCCGCAGCGCCCATGAGCGTCAGGTTCTCCATGTTGGCGCCCAGGGTATGGGCGAGGAAGCTTCGCACCGTGTCCGTTGCCCTCGTCCGGGACCCCCAAAATTGTCACTGATTCAGTTGATTGTCGCCGAATAGGTTTTTCCGGTTAAGGACTAAAATTGGTTAGCAATAGGTTACACCATAAAAAAGGGGTTAAGCTGATTGCCTAACCCCTTGATTTTCTTGGTAGCGGGGAGAGGATTCGAACCTCTGACCTTTGGGTTATGAGCCCAACGAGCTACCGGACTGCTCCACCCCGCGATATATCTTCATTTGCCTTTTCTTGAAGAGCTGAACTCTTAATCCATCTCTCCCCGCTTTGTCAAGGAGTTTTTCCAATTCATCCTGATTCCATGAGACATACGCCCCAGAATCCGGATCAAACGCCGTCCCAATCCTAGGGCGATGCGGGACGGCCTGTCTGCTTCGGATGGAACCGCCCTGGTGGTATTACAGAGCAACCGCAGACAGAAACCGGATCAACCAGTGATCAGCATGGTCGTAGGATCGAGTCGAAGTTTCTTTTCGGCAGCGGCGGCCCCGTCCCCTCCCTTAATGGCTTGGAGGGACAGGTAACCTCCCCTCTCCTCGATTTCAAGTATCATTTGAAAATAATGCTGTAATCCATCTATGGAAAAAGGAATTCCAGATTTTGCCTTTTCTTCTTCCCGGTGAATGTGGACGGAAAACCAGACGAAGAAGCGGTATTTTTCCGCCAAGACCTTCAGCGCCGCCAGGAAGGATTCTGCCTGGTCGTTGAAATGGAGTCCGTCGATGATCAGGATCTGAGGCTGAAATATATTCTGAACGATCAGGTCGTTCAACCGCTCTTCCAGCTTCGGCACGCTGAAATCGTCGACATGGAAGGTCATGATGAACCGATGGAGAAGGATGTCTTCCCGAAGATCCTGAACACGCTCCATGGGATAAGCACGGGTCAGGTCCTGGAGAATTTCGTCGTACCACAGCGTGACCTTGTGGATCGGATCGTTCAGACTCACGTGAAAAACAGAGAATTCCTTCATCATCGCCTGGAGGGCGATCTGCACCAGCAGGGCCGTTTTACCCACTCCGGCCGGGGCCATCACGGCACCGAATCCGGCATTTTCTTTGAGTATTTCCATATTCAACCCCAAATGGCGCAGAGGGTTTCGCTCGCTTAATTCGCTTTTCATCATCATAAAATTCCTATCTGAAAGGTAGATGATCCGTCTCTTCAGGCGGAAGCTTCCCATCGGAGTAAACATTCTCTTTTCGTAACATGTGCTGATCTCTTTACGCAGCACTTTTTTTCCTGAGGGCGATTTCTTCCATGATCTTCTCCGCAACGGACGCCGGTACCTGCCGATAAACGGAAAATTCCATCGTAAACTGAGCCTTCCCCTGGGTTGCCGATCTTAAAACCGTTGCGAATCCGACCATCTCGGCTAGGGGAACCTGCGACTCGATCACACTGATGACCCCTTCGTCCTGGGCGCCGACAATAATGCCCCGCCTCTGGTTGAGAAGCCCCATCACCGCCCCCTGATATTCCGTGGGGGTTTCGATGACAACCTTCATGATGGGTTCATGGATAACCGGCGCGGCTTTCGCGTAGGCCTCCCGGAAGGCCCCCTTCGCCGCAGCGACGAAGGCGATTTCCGACGAATCGACGGCATGGAAAGCCCCGTCGTTGATGCAGACTTTAATACCCGTCACAGGGAAACCAATCTTGGGCCCCTTTTCCAGAGACTGCCGGAATCCTTTTTCACAGGCCGGAATGTAGTTCGTGGGAATGGCTCCGCCGGTGATTTTGTTATCAAACAGGAAGTCACCCTCGGCGCAGGGTTCCAGGTATCCGGCAACACGACCGAACTGCCCCGCCCCGCCGGTCTGCTTCCTGTGGGTGTAATTGAATTCCGCCCGACGGGTAATCGTTTCGCGGTAAGCAACCCTTGGATTTCCCGTAGCCACCTCGGCGCCGTACTCCCGGCGCATCCGTTCCACGTAAATTTCCAGATGCAGTTCCCCCATGCCCTCGATGATCGTTTCATTGGTTTCCGCATCGACATAGGTACGGAACGTCGGATCTTCTTTCGTAAACCGGTTGAGTGCCTTCGACATGCTGATCTGCGCCTTGTTGTCCTTCGGAATCAGGGCCAGCGAAATAACCGGCTCCGGCACGAACATCGACGTCATGGTGAGATTGACGCCGGGAGCCACAAAGGTATCACCGGAGGCACAGTCGATCCCGAACAGGGCACCGATGGAACCGGCGGCGATGGCATCGATGTCCTCCATCTGGTCGGCATGCATCCGTACGACGCGGCCCACTTTGACCTTCTTACCCGTCCGGGTGTTGACGATCGTGTTACCCCGGCCGATAGCGCCCTGATAAACCCGGAGATACGTCAACTGGCCGTAGGGCCCGTCTTCCAGCTTGAAGGCCAGGGATACAAGCGGGTCCGCGGTATCGCCGGACAGGACCACGTTCCGGTTGGGATCCTCGATGTGGACCGCCTCATTCTCTACCTCCAGGGGACAGGGCAGATAAGACGTGATCGCATCCAGCAGGGGCTGTACGCCTTTGTTCTTATAGGCGGATCCCATGAAAACCGGCGTCAGCTTACGCATAATCGTTCCCTTCCGAACGGCTTCCATGATCAATGCCTCGGGAATGCCTCTCCCTTCGAGAACGGCTTCCGTCAGGTCGTCGGAAAACAGGGAAACCGCGTCGAGGAGTTCTTCCCGCTTTTCTTTCGCCAAGGCCAGAAACGCCTCGGGAATGGGTTCCCGGCGCAGGTTTTCGCCGTTGTCCCCGTCGAAATAAACGACTTCCATCGTGACGAGATCGATTACGCCCTCGAAGTTATTTTCCAGACCGACGGGAATCTGCAAGGCAACGGCGTTATGCCCCAGTTTCGTTCTAAGCTGGGAGATGACCCGCAAGGGGTTGGCGCCGTTCCGGTCGCACTTGTTGATGAAGGCGATGCAGGGCACCTTGTAGCGTTTCATCTGCTGGTCGACGGTAATCGACTGGGATTGGACGCCGCCGACGGAACACAGCACCAGGACCGCCCCGTCCAGGACCCGCAGAGACCGCTCCACCTCGATGGTGAAATCGACATGACCGGGGGTGTCGATGAGGTTGACGTTGTAGCCCTTCCAGTTGCAGTAGGTCGCCGCCGAGGCAATGGTAATACCCCGTTCCTTCTCCAGCTCCATCGAATCCATGGTCGCCCCTACGCCGTCTTTTCCCTTCACGTCATGAATGGCATGAATGCGTTTCGTATAGAACAGGATGCGCTCCGTCAGGGTCGTTTTCCCCGAATCGATATGGGCGCTGATTCCGATATTCCTTATGTTTTTACTTGCTTGTGACATAATCATTCCTTTTTTTCGTAGAAAAAAGCCATCCCTGGAAGAATTCGCTTCCCCGGATTTCTGGGTTAGTGAAAACAATTTTCTGACAGTTAATTTAGGTTATATTTGGATTAAGATCCGGCGACACTGCTTTTTATGTTGGAATCCTGCTCAAGAAACCGCCCAGAAATCAAATTCCGCTCTGAAATACCTGTTTAAACACCACGACAACGCCAATACGCTGCTGTAAAGGTTGCGAAGCCTATGTCTTTGCGCTTGATTTGTCAAGAAATATTTATTCAACCGGCACGTTTTTAATGCTATAGTCATCAGCATGAAAGATGCTATTCTGATTTCGGACTAAGGACAACTTGAAAAGAGATGGATTATTTCATCAATACGACACAGGATTACCACATCAGCGACTTGAACTCCCTCGGGTGGGAGTTGACCGTCTCGAATTGTCTTTATCCGGACCGGAGTCCCTGCCGGAGCATTCTTGTCCGGAAGGACTCCTACGGGCGGCACCTGTACGAATTTTTGAAGGAAAATCTGGATCTGGAGCAAATCCATGCCATCCTGGAGATCGGCGGCGGCTACGGTTACCTCATGCACGATATCCTGACGATCAATCCGAATTTCCGGGTAACCATGGCGGACATTTCCCCTTTTCTCCTTGCCGAACAGAAAAAGACCCTGGCCGAATTTCCGTTGCATTTCATTCTGTCCGATGTAAACGATCTCCCGGAAGCGGTGATTCGGGATCACGACCTCGTGATTCTGAATGAAAACGCCGGAGATTTCCCGACGGCGGTGAACGTCCCGACGTCTCTCCTCTGCCGTGACAGCTCCACGCAAGACGATCCCGGCTTATCTGAAATCCGCCGGCTGTTCGAAACTTACTCGTTTCCGGTCCCCGACGGGGATACGTTCAACTTCAACCTGGGGGCCGTCGAAACAACGGAAAAGCTCTGCCGGGCGAAGGTCCCCTTTATTTTCATCAGTGAGCACAGTTGTGAAGCCTGCGTACCCGGCGCATATCAGGGCGTCATTTCCGTATCCGCCCCGGGAAATCCTGAGCGGATACCTCTTAAAGGGCACGACGAATACACCATCCGATTCTCCCACCTGGAGAGGGTGGCAGGACAGTTCGGCTATCGAATCCTGCGCGGTCCCCTGGCCGATTTCGTCAAGCCCGATTTCAACGATTTCCTGATGCGGTTTCTGAAGCGCCGTCACTCAACCAAGCAAGAACATGAGATTCTGCATCATTTCGTCGAGGATCTCTATCAATACGAATATATCCTTCTTACCGGGAAGGATGGAAGAACGGGAAAGAACGACAATCATGCAAGGGATTGACGATTTACCTCTTTTTCTTTCTGACAGGTGCGAGACCTCTAAGGCCGCACCCAGGAAAAACCGGGAATGACACCGGTTGTGTCACTCCGGTTTACATGCTCTCGCTGAGAAAAAACTCATCTGTCACGGGCGGTCAGGACCCGCCGGTTGCGGGTCGCCGAGGCGGCGGATTCCGCATGCATCCTGTCCTGTGGACAAACCATCGACGTCCTCTGTGTCCTTGACGTTCTTTGAAATAGCAGACTCTTAACAAGAAAGGGTTTATTGTGATTTGTAAACGTTGCGGCATATGCTGCATGGTCGATTTCATCGCCTATGTCACCGAAAGGGACATGGAACGGTGGCGCCGGGAAGGAAGGCAGGACATCCTGGACATAATCGATCGCGAACAAGCGTTCTGGGCGGGTGATCACCTGATCTCGAAAGTGGATGGACGATATCTGGACCGCTGTCCCTTCCTGACCTGGGAAGGGGAGTTGCATTGCTGTTCGATTCACGAGACGAGGCCGGAGGTGTGCCGGAATTATGAACCCGGCTCATCGGAAATCTGCTCACAATTCAGGGGTTGACCGGGCCGATATGAACCGGATTCACTGATTTTCAGAATTCTGAATTTGAATGGAAAACCAGCAGGAGGGGGATATTTTTAAAATTAGAGAACCTTGATGAAGCCGTAATCCTCTGGAAAACGCCCGATTTTTCATCCCGATCCCTTCGCGGCGCTCAAGGATAAACTCCCGTAAAGGGTCGAATATCAAAAGAGGTTCTTCGTCGCCGGCGCACCTCTGAATGATGAATGATGAAAGATGAAGGAGGACTTTTTACGGCATCGGCGGATGTTATACGCAAAAGCATCGAAAGACTCAGAATGGCCCAAAACACAAATCAGGCATGGACCATGCCTCTCAATCCGGATTGCATCCGGCCGTCACCGGCTGCAACGTGAAAAGACGGAGGAACGATGAATAGTGAAAGCATGATTTCAAGTCATTTCGGTCTCGACCATCACGGCATCCATAACCTGAACACCATCTACTGGAACCTGCCGACCCCCCGCCTGTACGAGGAAGTGATACGCAGGAGCGAGGGACGCATCGCCCACATCGGCCCCCTGGTCATCCGCACGGGTCACCATACGGGACGATCTCCCCAGGACAAATTCATCGTCCGCGAACCCACCAGCGAAAAAGAAATCTGGTGGGGCGAAGCCAACCGGGACATGTCACCCAGTCACTACGAAACGTTACGTCTACGGCTTTTGGCGTATCTGCAGGGAAAAGACGTCTTCGTCCAGGATTGCTATGCCGGGGCGGACCCGAACTACTGCATCCCTATCCGGGTCATTACGGAAACCGCCTGGCATAATCTATTCGCCCGCAATCTGTTCATCCAGGCAAAACCGGAGGAACAGGCCCGCCATGTTCCCGGCTTCACCCTTCTCCATGTTCCCAATTTCCACGCCATGCCCCAGATCGACGGCACCCGGTCCGAGGTCTTTGTCGTCATTCACTTCGGGGAACGCCTGATCCTGATCGGGGGAACCCATTACGCGGGAGAGATCAAGAAAGCCGTCTTCACCGCCCTCAACTACCTGCTTCCGCGACAAAAGGTGCTCTCCATGCACTGCTCGGCCAGTATGAGCAAAAGCGGCGACGTAGCCGTTTTCTTCGGGCTTTCCGGAACGGGCAAGACAACCCTGTCCACGGATGCCAGCCGGATCCTGATCGGCGACGACGAACACGGATGGAGCAACGAGGGAATTTTCAACCTGGAGGGCGGCTGCTATGCCAAGGTCATCCGGATTTCCGCCGAGGCGGAACCCGAGATCTACGAAACAACCCGCAAATTCGGAACGATTCTTGAGAATGTCGGTTTTGACAGCATGACCTGCCGCGTCGATCTCAACGACGACAGCCTCACGGAAAATACCCGGGCCGGCTACCCCATAAGTCACATTCCCTCGGCAACAAGGAAAGGAGCGGGCGGTCACCCGAAGGATCTCATCATGCTGACGGCGGATGCCTTCGGTGTCCTGCCGCCGATTGCGAAACTGACGCCGGAGCAGGCGGTCTACCATTTTCTCTCCGGCTACACGGCAAAGGTAGCCGGGACGGAAAAGGGGGTCGACGAACCGGAGGCGACATTCAGCACCTGTTTCGGTGCGCCGTTCATGGTCCTTTCGCCCCTGGTTTACGCGGAACTCTTCAAAGTCAGGACCACCCGCCATCACACCCGCCTCTGGCTGGTCAACACCGGATGGACCGGCGGACCTTACGGAGTGGGAAGCCGCTTCCGGATTCAGGATACGCGGGCCATGATTCACGCCGCTCTGAACGGCATCCTGGCCGATGTCCCTGTGAGAAGGGACCCCACGTTCGGCCTGTCCGTTCCCGTCTTTTGCCCGGACGTGCCCGAAAATCTTCTCGATCCGCGGAAAAGCTGGCCCGATCCGGCGGCATACGATGCCCAGGCCGCAAAACTGGCCCATCTGTTTGCGGAAAACTTCAAAAAATACGAACGCGACGTCCCACCGGAAGTGCGCACCGCCGGACCGATTATTTCGGTATAAACTGTTTCCCATCGGAGAGAAACTGTGTCGTAATACCCGATTGACGTTTGAGGTCATTCTGAACGAAGTGAAGAATCTAATCATAACAAGATGTTAAAAAAACGAGATTCTTCGCCTGACGGCTCAGAATGACATTACGACACAGTCTCGGAACCGGGAGACAACCCGGCACTCAGGTTCAAACAAAAGAGGGCGGCCCGCAGCAGCGGCCGCCCTCTTCATTTCAGGTTTTCCGGGAATCGCAACGGTCGAATCTCCCAACCTCGTTTTCACAGATAAACGTGAAGGCCTCGCTCCTTCAAATATGTTTTGACGTCCCTGATGCGGAAAGTCCGGAAGTGGAAAACCGAAGCGGCCAGGAGCACCCGGGCGCCGCCCTTGACCACGGCATCGTAGAAGTGCTCCAGCTTGCCCGCGCCTCCGGAGGCGACGACGGGGACCGACACGACATCGGAAACGGCCTTCGTGAACTCGAGATCGTAGCCGCTCAAGGTTCCGTCGCCGTCCATGCTGGTGGGTAAAATGACCCCCGCCCCCAGCTCTTCGCAGAGCCTGGCCCATTCGATGGCGTCTTTCCCGATGGCCTTGGTCCCGCCGGAGATGACCAATTCGAACCCCGACGGCATGGCCGGGTTCCTCCGGGCATCGATTGCGATGGTGATCCTGTCCGGACCGAATTTCCGAGCCCCCTCCCGGACCAGTTCCGGGTTGAGGACGGCGGCGCTGTTCATGGAAACCTTGGCGGCACCGGCATCCAGTACCTGCTCGATATCGGGCAGATCGTTGATGCCCCCTCCGACGGTCAGGGGGATCCGGATCACCGAAGAGACCTGCCTCACCCATTCGAGACGCGTCTTGCGGTTTTCAATCGTGGCTGCGATATCCAGCATGGCCAGTTCATCGGCCCCCTCTTCCTGGTAGAAACGGGCGTTTTCCACGGGATCCCCCGCGTCCTTGATCTCCACAAAGTGCACGCCTTTCACGACGCGGCCGTTTTTCATATCCAGGCAGGGCATAATTTTGATGGGATCCATAGATTTTCCTCTCTTCCGATCAGATTTTCTCGCCGGGCAGGCTCTGAAAATTGATCGATCCCGGGGAAAAAGTCAAGTTAAAATCGGGCACGATTCAAAACATTCGTATCACCCCGAATTTATTGCTTGCTTTCTGAAGGCGGATCATTTAAAGGTGGCCGACCAGTAAATTGAACGACCTCCCGTCGTGTCGAGAATCTGACGACCGGCGGTTTTTTTGTTTTCAGGCAGATTTTCGCAAAGGTAGAAAATTATGAAAAAAGAGAATATACGCAACGTCGCTATCATTTCCCACGTCGATCATGGAAAAACCACCCTTGTGGACGGGTTGTTGAGGCAAACGGGGATCTTCAATGAACACCGCGAAATCGAAGATCGTGTCATGGATTCCATGGACCTGGAGCGTGAACGGGGCATTACCATCATGGCCAAGAACACCGCCGTCTGGTACCGGGACATCAAGATCAACATCGTGGACACGCCGGGACACGCCGATTTCGGCGGCGAGGTGGAACGCAGCCTGAACCTCGTGGACGGAGCCATACTCCTCGTCGACGCCAGCGAGGGGCCTCTGCCGCAAACCCGTTTCGTCCTGAAAAAGGCCCTTGGCAAAGGGATCCCGATCATCCTGGTGATCAACAAGATCGACCGGAGCGACGCCCGCATCGGGGAAGTTATCGACGAAGTCTACGACCTGTTCATCGACCTGGATGCGACGGAAGAACAGATCGAATTCCCCATCCTCTACACGAACGCGAAAGCCGGTGTGGCCCATCGGGAATTGGGAGACGATTCCACGACTTTCGAACCCCTTTTCGAGGAAATCGCCTCTACCATCCCCGGTCCCGAAGGGAACGACGAAGAAGAGCCCCAGTTCCTCATCACGAACCTCGATTACGATTCCTACGTCGGACAGATCGCCATCGGCCGCTTGATGAACGGAACCCTGGCCATGAACCGGCCCTACCTGCTGTGCGGGCAAGATCAGAACACGCCGGGAATCCGTTTCTCCCAGCTTTACACGTTCCACGGACTGAAACGAAAGGCGGTCGACCAGGGCGAATCGGGAGACATCCTGGCCTTCGCCGGCGTGGAAGGCTGCCACATCGGAGACACGGTCACCTGCATCGAAAACCCGAAAGTCCTCCCCCGCATTTCCATTGACGAGCCGACGGTTTCCATGATCTTTTATGTCAACAACGGCCCCCTGGCCGGGAAAGAGGGGCGCTTCCTGACATCGCGCCATCTCCGGGCGCGGCTGGAAAAGGAAACCCTCAAAAACGTGGCTTTGAAGCTGAAGCCCCTGGAACGGCAGGACGCTTTCGAGGTCTGCGGACGGGGGGAACTCCAGATGGCCGTCCTGATCGAGACGATGCGCCGCGAAGGTTACGAATTCATGGTTTCGAAACCGACCGTTATCACGCGGAAAGAAGACGGCGTCGAAATGGAACCCGTGGAACACCTGTTTCTGGATATCCCGGAGGAAAACGTGGGAATCCTGACGACGAAACTCTCGGACCGGAAGGGCCGCATGATCAATCTCACCAACAAGGGGAGCGGCCGGGTGAACGTCGAATTTCTGATCCCCTCCCGGGGGCTGATCGGCTTCCGCAGCCATTTCATGACCGACACCAGGGGCGCGGGCGTGATGAACTCCCTGTTCGCCGGTTATGAACCCTGGTTCGGCCCCATCCCCCAGCGTTCGAGCGGCGCCCTCGTCGCCGACCGGCCGGGACGGATAACCGGTTATGCCTACTACGCCATGTCCGACCGGGGCGAACTCTTTCTCGATGTGGGAACGGAAGTCTACGGGGGCATGGTCATCGGGGAAAGAAACCGCCCGGGAGATCTCTTCGTGAATATCGTCAAGGAAAAGAAGCTGACCAACATGCGCAGCGCCACCTCGGATGCCACGGTCGTCCTGAGGCCGCCCCGCCGCCTGTCGCTGGACCAGTGCATCGAGTTCATCGCCGAGGACGAACTGGTGGAAGTGTCACCGGAAAGCGTGCGCCTGCGCAAAATGTCCCTCTACACCCGTCCTTCGGCGGCGGCCTGAGAACGGATATGCCGGCGGCGGACGACAACCGCCCGCAACCGGTATCGATCCGCTATTTTGCGAATTCCTTCTCGATTCTCTGCATCGCCTCTTCGAGACGCGCATCCGGCACGGTCAGGGAGAAACGGACAAAGCCTTCCCCGTACCGGCCGTAAGCCGTTCCGGCGGCCACGACGACGGCCGTCTTGTCGAAAAGGCGGTTGGTGAATTCCAGGGAAGTCATACCCTGGGGAACGGGAACCCAGAGATAGAAGGTTCCTTTCGGCGGGTCGAAAACAATGCCGATTTTCCTCAGGGCGTCCAGGACCCGCCGGCGTCTTTTCCCGTAGATGGCGATCATCTGTTCGACCGCACCGGCCTCGTTTTTCAGGGCATGAATACCGGCATACTGGATCGGATTGAAGATCCCCGAATCGGTGTTTTCCTTCACCTTGCTGATGGCGGCGATCAGGTCGCGATTGCCGCTGGCCATTCCCAGGCGCCAGCCGCACATGTTGAAAGGCTTCGACAGGGAACTCAACTCGATGCCGACCTCCTTTGCCCCCTCGGCCATGAGGAAACTAATCCGCTCCTGGCCGGAGAAAAGAATTTCACTGTACGGGTTGTCGTAGCAGACGGCAATGTCGAACTGCCTTGCAAAGGCGACCAGGTCGTTCAGAAAAGGCAGGGTCGCACAGGCTCCGGTGGGATTGTTCGGGTAATTCAGGAAGATAGCCGTGGCGCTTTTCGCTACGTCCGTTGGAATGTCGGACAGGACGGGCAGGTAGTGATTCTCCGGCAATATCGGGACGTTATAGGGTTCTCCCCCGCCCATGAGAATGCTCGACCGGTAGGCCGGGTAACCCGGATCGGTCATGAGGACGGTTTCGCCGGGGTTCACCCGGGCCAGGACAAAATGATGACACCCTTCCTTGGAACCGATGAGTCCCAGAATTTCCGTCTCCGGATCGAGACTTACGCCGTAACGCTCGGCGTACCACCGGGCCACTTCGCGCCGGAAGCCGAGCATCCCCTTCTCCTCGTCCGTGGGATAACGATGGTTCTCGGGATCGTGGACCCTTCTGCACAGCTCTTCGATGATTGAAACCGGTGTCGGCTCAACGGGATCTCCGATGGCCAGACTGATGACGTCCACGCCATCGGCCTTGGCCTTGTTGATTTTCTTGCGCAACTCCATGAACAGATAAGGGGGGATTTTCGAAAGTCTCTGCGCTGCCTGCAATGTCAACCTCCTTGGATGAATTATGACGCCGGTCGCCGGATCCTTTACCCGGGGAACCGACTCTCATGGAAACGGATCGGGAACGATGGAGCCGTAAAAGTCAAAAAATCACGCCGAGTGCCCTCCCGAGTCCTTCGCCGCGTTTAAGGATAAACTCCGCGAAGGATCCCATGTTCCAGGAGATTCTTCACCGCCGGCGCTGCCCGGAATGGCCCAAACAGACTTTTTACGCAACCATCAGGAATAGGCCTCTTCCCAAAGCCTGCCTTCATAAACCACGTTGGCTTTTCCTTCAAGATAAATCTGATCGAATCCGCTTTCCGTTTTCCGGAAATGGATACGCAGGATCTCGCCGCTTCTGACGATCACGTTCACCGGAGAGGTGACCAGGTTCTTCTCCGCAGCGATCAGGGCGGCGGCTACGGAACCGGTGCCGCAGGCCAGGGTTTCGTCCTCCACGCCCCGTTCGTAGGTCCGGACGCGGATCGTTTTTTCGTCGACCACTTCGACGAAATTCGCGTTCGTGCCCGCAGGCTTGTATTCCTTGTGATACCGGATGGACCGCCCGATGCGGTTCACATCGAACTCGTCGAGGCAGGCGGTGAAATGTACCACGTGGGGAACACCCGTGTTGACGCTGTTCACATCGAAGGGGATATCGTCGATCATGATTTTCCGGTTGATCGTAAGATCTGTGGGATTCGTCAGGCGTAATTTTACCGTATCGCCGTTCACCTCCGCGTCGATCACCCCCGCCCTGGTTTCGAAAGACATCTTTTCCTGGGCGATTCCCCTGAGAAAGGCGAAGCGCGCGGCGCAACGACCTCCGTTGCCACACATCTCCACTTCCGAACCGTCGGCGTTGAAGAACCGCCAGCGAAAGTCGCAGGTTTCCGATTTTTCGATCAGGATCAGGCCGTCGGCTCCCACGGCCCCCTTTCTTGCACAGACCCGGTTGATAAAACCGTTCAAATCGGCGACATTCAACGCCGACAGGCGATTGTCGATCAGAATGAAATCATTGCCGCTGCCGCTCATTTTATAAAAATCAATCATTCTCGTTACCTATCCCACAAGCTTTCTGAAGCCGGCCCCTTTTGCAGACAGGAGAGGCCCTGCGTTTGCCGATTCAGTATCAATCAACCCGGGTGTCCGGAAGCCCCGCGATGCGGAATGAAAGGGGTGTTGCAGCAGTTCATAAGCCGAGTTCTGTTCCTCCCACCGGTCACCCGGAAAGAGGCGATGATCATTCATCTGGGACAGCAGTTGCCTGCTGACTCGAGCGACCTACCCGAAAGCACGGACGGGCCGTCCTTGGCGCTTTCCTATTCGGTCTTGCTCCGGATGGGGTTTACCAAGCTTTCCCGGTCACCCGGGAAACTGGTGAGCTCTTACCTCGCCTTTTCACCCTTACCTCCGGGACGAATCCCGGATCCCCACGGGGACCTCCGAAAAATCGGAAGGGCGGTATATTTTCTGTGGCACTTTCCTTAGGGTTACCCCCAGTCGCCGTTAGCGACCATCCTGCCCTGTGGAGCTCGGACTTTCCTCCAGCCCGCATGCGGGCCGGCGATCATCTGCCCTGCTGCAACACCTGATTCAATCGTATTGATTATCTCAGGTTAGTCAATCAAAATTTAGGAGATTCCCCCCCCCGAGGCCCCGGCGAACGCGGGAGACAGACACACGGGAGGTATCAGGGATTGTCTTCCTGGTTCTGCCAGTAAATAATCCGGTTACAATGAGGACAGGACATGAGCACCGTCGTTTTCTGCAGTTCGTTGTACATCTGGGGGGGGATATTCATGTGACAGCCGTTACAGATCTCTTTCCAGACCGATACGACGGCGACGCCCTTGTGGAGGTTGCGGATGGCCTCGTATTTCCGAAGCAGCTCGTCCTTGAGGGCGGACCGGATCCGGCCGTTTCTTTCCTGGCATTCCGCAATACTTTCATCGAGAGATTTCAACTCCTCCTCCAGGACATGGCGGTCGGTCCGATAAAGGTCCGTTTGCTCCTTAAATTCTCCCTCATGCAGTTTCAACTCGCCGTTCTCCTTGTCGATTTCATCGAACAGGCCGATGATCTCCGACTCGATATCGCCGTTTTTGCGGTCGAGATTTTCGATTTCCTTCAGAATGGCCTGATACTCCTTGTTGTTCTTAACGCTTTCGAGCCGCTCCTTGGCCTTCTTCAAACCATCCTGGCCGCTTTTCAGCCTGTCTTCCTTTTCCCGGTGCAGTCTCCTCAAATCTTCCAGATGGCCTCGAAAATCATCCATCTTTTGCTGCAAGGACCGGTAAGACTCATCCAGCCGGGCGATCCGTTCCGGCACTTCCTTTTTTTTCATCCTGATCCGCATCGCATCCGAATCACTCTTCTGCAGTTCGATCAGCAGTTGAATGTCTTCTTTCAATTATCTTCCCCTTTCAGTGGACATGTGGTTCAAAAAAAAATGCACCCGCATGGCGGGTGCATTTTTCCGAGGCGATCGTCTGCCCGGACAGGTGTTGTCATGTCCAATAATGCGTGAGACATTCTACCTTCGTATTTCATCATTTCCCTTCTTTTCCTGTCCAGGACAACTAAATGGTGGGCCCACCTGGGTTCGAACCAGGGACCTACCGGTTATGAGCCGGTGGCTCTACCAATTGAGCTATGGGCCCTAACTTTCCAAGTCTGCATCAAGCATTCTGCTGCGTTATAACAATTCTCCTTCGATGTCAATTTCTAAATTACCCGTTACGGGGCATCCGGCTGACCGGAGCGGGCCTCTATTTTGTCTTTTCCGCCATTCTCATGGCGGAAACATCTTCCCCTTCCATTCCGAATTCGCTGATGATTTCCCGCATACGCCGGTCTTCTTCCTCCTGGTATTCGATCCGCTCGCTGATGCCGAAGCGCATTCTCAACACCTTTTCTTCGCGGGGCGTCAAGGTAGCCAGGATCTTCCTCGTCTGCTCGGCCAGATCCATGCTGATGGTCGCCTCCGAAGGAGACATGATCTTTTTATCCTCAATGAAATCGCCCAGATGGCTGTCCTCCTCCTCCCCGATGGGCGTTTCCAGAGAAATGGGTTCCTTCGCGATCTTCAGGACTTTTCTGACCTTATCCAGGGGATAACCCATCTTGTTGGCAATCTCCTCGGGATTCGGTTCCCGTCCCAGTTCCTGCACCAGGTAACGGGAAGTCCTGATCAGTTTGTTGATCGTTTCGATCATATGGACGGGGATGCGGATCGTCCGGGCCTGGTCGGCAATGGCCCTCGTGATGGCCTGACGGATCCACCAGGTCGCATAGGTCGAAAATTTGTATCCCCGCTGATATTCGAACTTTTCCACCGCCTTCATGAGGCCGATATTGCCTTCCTGGATCAGGTCGAGGAACTGCAGACCCCGGTTCGTGTATTTCTTCGCAATGCTGACAACCAGTCTCAGGTTCGCTTCGACCAGTTTTCGTTTCGCCCGTTCCGCTTTCCGCTCGCCCTTCTCCATCATTACAACGAGCTTCTTCAGGGACGAGGGGGTATGGGAAGATTCTGCGGATATTTTTTTGACAACCCTGTCCGCTTCCTTGATGACCGCTTCATAATGCTGTAATCTCTCGACGGTGATGCCCGTTTCCCGAAACACGTTCTCCGCCTCCTCCGGCGACTTCCTAATGCGCGACCAGAGCTTCTCCAACTGGGTCCGCGACAGACCCGATTCGTCCTTGCACGCCTGGACAATCGCCTCGGCATCTTCGATTTCGGACAGGGTCTGCTTGATCCGATTGATCATCCGGTCAATCTGCCTTTTGCTGAACCGGATCTTCCGACAATACCGGATGATCTGCTTGGTGTTCTTGGCAATCTCCGCTTTGCAGGCCTCCTTTTTTTCCTCGTCGAGTCCCTTGCCCCTCAGTTTCTTTCGGATCTCTTCATTTTTCCGGTCCAGGTCGGCCACCTTATCGATCAGATTCAGGACCCTCGTCTTGTGAGCATCCTCTTCCTGGATTCCCTCTTCGTCGTCGATGTTGTCGAGCAGGTTCTTGATCCGGATCTCGTTGTTCCTCAGCTTCTCACCCAGCTCGATAACCCCCTTGACGGACAGGAGAACGGAAAAAACCGAATCCATTCCTTCCTTGAGCCCCTCTTCGATCTTTTTCGCGATTTCCACTTCCCCTTCGCGGCTCAAAAGAGAAACGAGGCCCATTTCACGCAGGTACATCTTGACGGGATCTCCCGTTTTTCCGACGGCGGAGATAAGGCCCAGAATTTCGCCTTCCTTGGCCGTCCCACCTTCTTCGGGAACTTTCTTGATCTGCAGGTTTTCGCCCTTATCCGCATCGATGATATCGATATTCTTCTCACCGAAAAGCATCAGAATATCGTCGATCTGATCGGAAGAAACGATATCCGTGGGCAGCAGGTCGTTGACGTCGTCGTAGGTGAGGAAACCCTTCTCCTCCCCCAGGGACAGCAATTTCTTAAATTCTTCTGACTTGATCTCTTTATCCATTTGGTATCTCCCTGGATTTCAATGAATCGGAACCGTGATGAACGGACGAATCTCCCTTCTTTTCCTGTCGAATCAGGTTTTCCTTCTCTTCCAACAGGTGCATGCACAGCTCGCCGTCACCATCTTGCTGCGCTTTTATCAACTTCATTTTCAGATTCCTATGCCTTTTTTTAAACCATTGTTTCTTCAACCGCTCAACGGTATCGAAAAACATGCGTTCCGCCACTTCCGCCGGAGGCGGGTTTTCCTCCATCACCCCGCGCAGAACGGCTTCCCGGATCGGCGGATTATCGATATCATGAATGACACCATCCAGATCAACCGCGCCTCGGCCGTCTTTCCCCACGATGCGGACGATCTTTTGCACGATCGCTTTCACATCGCCTTCGGAAAAATAATCGAGGATACCCAGCTCCGACACATCCCGTACCCGCCGGGGATTTTCCAGGATCAGGTGGACAAGGACCAGCTCCAGCTTATCCGCCTGATTTTTCAGGACGTCGATCCGGGTGTCCAGGGACGGACCGGCATCCGCAGATACCGCGTTCGCACGGCCGCCTTGACCCCGCCGCTTCAGGATGTCATAATCGACGCCGAAGCGCTCCGACACCCGCCTGAGAAAAAGATTCCGGGAGATGGGGTCGGCAATGCTGTTGCTGAGATGGATGGCTTCATTGACGGCATTCTTTTCCCCGACGACGGTCGTCTCCCGTGAAAGAACCCTTTCCAGGAAATAAGTTTCGATCGGCTGGGCCTCCTGGAGGATATCCAGGAAACCGCCCTTTCCGTACTCCCTGATATAACTGTCCGGATCGCAGCCGTGGGGAAGGCTTACGGCCCAGGCATCGACATCCGCCGACAGAAAGAGTTCAAGGCTGCGGGCCAGCGCTTTGCGCCCCGCTTCGTCCGAATCGAAGGTGATGTAAACCTTCTGGGTATAGCGACGCAGCAACGCCACCTGCTCCTTCGTCAGGGCCGTTCCCAAAGAGGCGACAACAGGATGGACACCTGCGTTCCACAGGGCGAGGAAATCGAAATAACCCTCGACCAGAATGGCGTAACCTTCCTTGCGGATAAACTCTTTCGACCTGTTCAGACCATAGAGATGCCGGCCCTTGACGTAAACCGGCGATTCCGGGGAATTGAGATACTTGGGTTCTTCCTGCCCCATGACCCGCCCGCCGAAAGCGATAACCCTGCCTTCGGTATCCTCGATGGGAATCATCAGGCGTCCTCGGAAGCGATCGTAGTAAGTGCCTTCCTTTCCCTTGATAATCAAACCGGCTTTTTCACCTTCCGATAGAGGGATCTGCTCCCGTTCCAGGTGGGCCCGCAGGGCGGACCAGCCTTCCGGCGCATAGCCCAGGCGAAAGGAGTCGATCACCGCCGGGGTCATCCCTCGCCCTTCGAGATAGGAGCGGACACGGGCGGCTTCGTTCAAAGCGAGATTACGGGCAAACCATTGGGCCGCCTTTTTATTGGCGAGATAAACCTGCTCCCGTTCCGTTACCCCCCCCCCTGAAAGGGAATGGTCCTTCGGATCGGGCAGAACGACGCCCGTTTTCCCTGCCAGGTAGCGAACCGCCTCGGGAAACGTCATCCCGTTCATGTTCATGAGAAAGGAAAAGGCGTTACCACCGGCACCGCATCCGAAACAGTAGAAGATCTGCTTGTCCGGTCTCACGGAAAAGGAGGGGGTCTTTTCCTTGTGGAACGGGCAGAGGCCGATGAAATTGCGGCCCGCCTTCCGTAAAACGACATACTCGGATATCAGATGGACGATATCGATCCTGTCCCGGATCTCTTCTATCTTCTCTTGGGGAACATACCCGGCCAATTTCACATCCCCTTCCGCAGGACACGCAGCGTAACGATCTCCCTTCCGACCAGAAGCAGGCAGGCAATCGACATACAGGAGGTCTTCACCCGATCATCGCTCCGGAAAACGAACGTCATACGGAAAGTCTGGCCTTGACTTTGTCTCCGACGGCCTTTCCGTCGGCTTTTCCCGTTAATTTCGGCATGAGGACCTTCATGACCTTTCCCATGTCCCGGATACTCGTCGCCCCCACTTCGGCGATGGCCGCCTCGATTTCGCGGGATACGTCCTCTTCCGATAACTGGGCCGGCATGAATTCCTGGATGACCTTCAGTTCACGGGTTTCCTTGTCGACCAGGTCCTGACGACCTCCGTTGCGAAACTGTTCAATCGAATCGTTCCGCTGCTTGGCCATGGATGCCAAAGCCTGGAGAACTTCCACTTCTTCCAGCTCACGGCGAAGATCGATCTCCCTGTTGTGAAGCGTGTTCTTGATGAGTCTCAAGGCGGACAGCCGGTCCTTGTCCTGGGCCTTCGCCGCTTGAACCATCTCCTTGTCCAGAGTTTCCTTGTAATTCATCTTTCCTACCTTTACCTGATAAGTTAAGTTGATTTAACTTATTAAAAAACAAGTTAAGCCATGGATTTATTTTGTCAACCTCTCCTTCCGTAAAAGGACACATCGACGGCCCCGCAAAAGCCCGGTTTTGTCGTTCCGAGGAGCAGCGGCGACAAAGAATCTGCTGTCATATTAGATCCTTCGTGGGGATTCACCTGCAAGCGCAACGAAGAACTCGGGATGGCAAGTCGAGCATTTTCCGACATTTCCCGAATTCGCCAAGCGCTTATCCCGGTCAAACCCGGCGGTATAAAACGGCCCTGCCGGTTACGGATCATCCTTCAGCCAAGCTCGTCGGCCAGTCTTTTCCCGCCCAGGATGTGCATGTGAAGATGGAAAACCACCTGTCCACCTTCTTCGTTGCAGTTGATAACCGTCCGGAATCCCGCCTGATCTATCCCTTTTTTCTTCGCAACGATCTGAGCCGCACCAAACAGGGACGCCAGGATGTCCGTTCCTCCCGCGTCCACATCCAAAAGGGTCGGAACATGCTCTTTGGGAATCACGATGACATGAACGGGCGCCATGGGGTGGATGTCGTCGAAAGCCAGCACCCGGTCGTCCTCGTAAACCTTGCTGCAGGGAATTTCCCCCCTGACGATCTTGCAGAATATACAGGATTCCATTGTTCTTTCCTCCCTGGCAATAAAAAATGGTCACGCCCCGGCAAAACGGGCCCTGGATTTTACGACCTGCCCCCTTCGGCCACGGCAATGGCCTCTTTCAGGGACAAGGTACCCGCATAGAGAGCCTTCCCGGCGATGACACCGATGACACCTTCCCGTTCGATCTCCACCAGTCTTTCGATATCCCGGATATCGGAAACGCCGCCGGAGGCGATCACGGGGATGTCCGTCATCTGCGCAAGGCGCTTCGTCGCTTCGACATTCACGCCCGTCTGCATCCCATCCCGGGAGATATCCGTATAGACGACCGCCGCCAGGCCGTAGTCCCGGAACCGGTCAACCACGTCCCCCGCGGATAGGGATGTCCGCTCCGTCCATCCCTGAACGGCCACCTGTCCGTCCTTTGCATCCAGGCCTAAAATGATGTGCCCGCGGTACGTTTCACAGGCGTCCCGCATCATCCGGCCGTCCCTGATCGCCGCCGTTCCCAGGATGACCCACTGCACCCCTCCGCGCAGATAACCGTCGATGGTTTTCATGTCACGAATGCCGCCGCCGACCTCAACGGGAATGGCGAGTTCCCTGGCGATGGCGGTAATGATTTCCCGGTTTTTCGGCGCTCCCTCCAGGGACCCGTCCAGATCGACGATGTGGAGCCGCTTTGCACCCTGTCGTTGCCAGCTCCGGGCCATTTCCAGGGGATCTTCCGAGTAAACCGTGACACGGTTGAAATCGCCCTGCAGAAGCCTGACACATTTCCCGTCATGTAAATCAATGGCCGGTATGACAATCACTTGTGTTCCTTTCTAAAAAAAGATCGGAATTCCCGGATCCCGGAAATTCCGCTGCGATTAACCGAAAATAACTGTTCCCGATCAACTTTTAATCATCGCGCCCCGGGGAAGCTCTGCATAATCTGCTCCACGCCCTCTTCAGCCAATTCCTTCGCCGTCACCCACTGCCCCTTCCCCTTGACAAAGAACCGGAACTGCAAAAGATTTTCCATCAGAGAACGCTGCGTCTCGTCAAAAATCGCCCTCCATTTCCGGGCTCCTTCTCTCGTGTCAACCAGCTGAATTTCAAAGGCAACCGACGCGGGCTTCTCGACGGCATAGGCGGTTCCTTTCCGCTCGTTGTAGCGATAAACGTAACCCACCACGATCGCATCGGCATTCAATTCTTTCCCCAGCCTGCGGATCAGGTCCGCTTCCCTTGTCGAAATGGATTCCGTGGCAAGCTGCCGGTAAAGGTCTTTGGTTCGATCGACGGGAATGACTTCTATTTCTCTGTTTTCCTCCAGTTTCTCCAGGAAAAGCGACTCGACGACGGTTTCGGCGCTGTCGGCGCTCAGGTCGGTCTGGCCCGCTATATCGCGCGGCATCAACCGGTTCATGACGTCCTCGGGTTTGGCCTGCTGGAACGGCAGCACGGCAATCCTTTTATAAAGCCCCCCCGTTCCGGACAGGCTGACCGAAGCGGACGGCGCGGCACAACTGCAAAGAAAGATGACTCCCAGAAGAATCGCCCCCAACCTGAAAACGGATCCGCCAATCGCTGCCATCTTTCCTCCTGTTTTCAACTTTAATCCAGACTTCCCTTGGTGGAGAGAACACCGGACAGATGGCGTTCCACCGCCACGGCCTCTTTAAAGGCATGGGCAAACGCCTTGAAGATGGCCTCCGCCATATGATGTGTATTTCTACCATACAGGACATTGATGTGCAAGGTGATGCCCGCATGATCCGTAAAGGCCTTGAAAAATTCCCGCAGGAGAGAAGAATCGAATCCGCCGATCCTCCGGTCCTTCAGCGAGGAATGGTACACCAGGTACGGCCGTCCCGAAATGTCCGTCGCCACGTTGCACAGGGTTTCATCCATGGGAATGGAAACGGAACCGTAACGCCTGATCCCGCCTTTATCCCCGAGGGCCTTTTTCACCGCTTCCCCCAGGCAGATACCCAGATCTTCGGCCAGGTGGTGATCGTCGATGTGGGTGTCGCCCTGGCCGCGGATGACGAGTTGGACACCGCTGTGCCGGGCGAATAGATTCAGCATGTGGTCGAGAAAAGGAATCGACGTCGCCAGATCCGCCGTTCCGTTTCCATCCAGATCAATCGAAAGGTCAATTTCCGTTTCCGACGTTTTACGGTGGATTTCACCCCTTCTCGCCATATCGCTCACCTTCAGATCACTTTATTGAGGGGATATTCAATGATCCCTTCCGCCCCCGCTTCCTGAAGCAGGGGAATCAGGTCCCGGACGATATTCCGTTCGACAATGGTTTCCACGGCGTACCATTCTTCCGAAAACAGACCTGAAATGGTCGGCGCCTTGAGCGAGGGGAGCAGCAGGATCACCCTGCCCAGGTTTTCCTTCGACACATTCATCTTGACACCGACTTTTCCCATGGCCTGCAGGGAACCGTTGAGGAGAGACCGGATCTGCTCGATTTTCTGCTTTTTCCAAGGGTCGTTCCAGGCCGCACGGTTTGCGATCAACTGGGTGTTCGTGGTCATCAGTTCATGGACGATGCGGAGTTTGTTGGCCCGGATCGTCGATCCCGTTTCCGTCACCTCGACAATGGCATCGACCAGGCCTTCGACGACCTTGGCTTCCGTGGCCCCCCAGGAAAATTCGACATGGACCTGGATGCCCCGCTCACTGAAATATTTCTTTGTATAATTGACCAGCTCCGTTGAAATCCGCTTGCCCTGCATGTCCTCGATAGAACGGATCGGGGAATCCTGCCTGACGACGAGGACCCACCTGGCGGGACGCGCGGAAACCTTGGAATAGACGAGGTCCTGAACGACGACCACGTCGGATTCGTTTTCCAGGATCCAGTCGCGTCCGGTCAGTCCCAGATCGACATTGCCGTCTTCGACGTAACGGGACATTTCCTGGGCACGGACCAAGGTACAGGAGAGTTCATCGTCATCGATATCGGGAAAGTAGCTGCGGCTGTCGTAAGAAATATGCCAGCCCGCCCGTTTGAAAAGATCCACCGTATTCGCTTCCAGGCTCCCCTTGGGAAGACCGATTTTTAACGTGTTCACTTGTATACCTCCCCCGGGTCGAATACGGGTTTCCCCATCACCTCGGCTTTGCCGTCGACCACTTTCCGGTAAAAACAGGACCGGTAACCCGTATGGCACGCCGCACCGCCGATCTGGTTCACTCTGAGGAGGATCGTATCATCGTCGCAATCGATGAAAACGGACTTGACGACCTGGACATTTCCCGACGTTTCCCCCTTCAACCACAAGGCGTTACGCGAACGGCTCCAGAAAGTCGCCTTTCCCGACTCCAGGGTATTCAGCCATGCCTGCCGGTTCATGTAGGCAAGCATCAGTACATCTCCCGTTTCATCGTCCTGCACGATAACGGGAACCAATCCATTTCCTTTTTCAAAATCAGGTTCAACCATTCGACATCACCCCTTTGTTGCATTGAACGGGAGAGAGAGTTCTTACCCCGGCCGTTCAGACTGGCGCATCGTAGTTGAACATTCGCTTTTAATCAAGTATTTTTTATGGCTGATCTTTCGATTTCATCAATCATCTCCTGAGATTAAAGCGGAGTTTCACCTTGCAAAGACACCATGTTTATGTTAATGGTTACCCGTCTGGCATGCTTGGTAATCAGCGCATCCATTCCCGTCGTTCCAGACCACATTGAAACAGTCGAGGCTAAAATTATGGCACTTCTTATCGGGGGTATTGTTTCCGCTTTTCTAGGTTTCGTCGGATTCGTTCTCTGGTTCGGCGATTTCTTGGTTCTTCTGAAAGGGGGGATTCCCATCCTTCTGCTGGCCGGAGGATGCCTGGCCGCCTACATCGGTTTTGACGATCTGCAGGACAAGCTGAACCGGGAAAGGCAGGACCAGGAAGAGGCCGTCAACAAGGCCCGGGAGGAAGCGGAAAACGCCCGGATCAAGGCGGAGCAGTACCGCGAAGAACTGGAGAAATTGAAGGAGAATTTCAGGACGCGCGCCGAAAATAATCCTTGACACCCAAAATAAAATGCCTTAACTGTCCCAAAATCCGATGCTGAATTGCGTTGAATTAAATTTATGAAGCGTTTGACGACTCACAGAATCATTTCCCCTCACCGGCACATCCGATCGGCCAACTACTTGTATCTCCGCCTGCTTGTCTCCTTCCCGGGATAAGCAGGCTTCCAGATGTTCGCCCCGTTTTTTATTTCCAGCAGCGTTTCTGTATTGTTTAAAAAAATCTAACCAGGGAGGATCACCATGATGAGAAGAAAGTTGTCTGTTCCAATGGTACTTTTTTTCGTTCTTTCATGCTTCATGTCTGCTTTTTTCTCCATTTCCAAAGCGGAGGCCGCCACCTACAACCTGACTTACAGTATCTTCTTCCCGGCAACCCACGGTCAGGCCAAGGCCGGCGAGGCCTGGGCCAGGGAAGTCGAAAAAAGGACCCAGGGACGCGTCAAGATCACCGTATTTTCCGCCGGAACCCTGACCCCCGCCGACCAGTGTTACGACGGCGTCGTCAAGGGCATCTCCGACATCGGCATGTCCTGCTTCGCCTACACCCGGGGACGTTTTCCCCTGACGGAAGTGCTCGATCTTCCCCTCGGTTACCCAAACGGGAAGGTGGCAACCCGGGTCGCGAACGACTTCTACCGGAGGTTTAGACCCAGGGAACTGAATGACGTCAAGGTCCTGTATCTGCATGCCCACGGCCCCGGCCTGCTCCACACGAAAAAACCCGTCAGGAAACTGGAAGACATGAAGGGCCTCAAGATCCGGTCCACGGGCCTGAGCGCAAAAGTCGTCTCCGACTTAGGCGGTGTTCCCGTCGCCATGCCCCAGGGATCGACCTATGAATCCCTCCAGAAAGGCGTCGTCGACGGCACGATCGGCCCCATCGAGGTGCTCAAGGGCTGGAAACAGGGAGAAGTGATCAAAAGCACGACCAACTGTTCGGCCATCGGCTACACGACGACCATGTTCGTCGTCATGAACCAAAAGAAATGGAATTCCCTGCCCAAGGACATCCAGAAGATCATCGAGGAGATCAACCAGCAGTGGATTACCGTCCACGGCAACACCTGGGACAGGCTGGACAAGGAGGGCAGGGACTTTACGCTGGGTCTGGGCAATCAGATCATTCCCCTGTCCCAGGCTGAAAACCTGCGCTGGAAGAAAGCGGTCAGCCCGGTGATCAACGAATTTATCACCTCGGCCAAGGCGAAGGGTCTTCCGGGTGATCAGGCCGTTAAGGAAACGGAAAAACTGATCCAGAAGTACTCGAAATCGATCAAATAGGCATCCCGTAATAATCTCGGCCGGTTATTCGGGTTTCCATAGAGCCGGAAACCGGCCGCTTCCGCTTCCGACAAAGGGACCAGATGATGTTGAAACTCGAAAGATGGGTCCAGAACACGACAAAGGGTATTTCTTACATCGCCGGCGCATCGGTCCTGATCATGATGCTCCTCACTTGTGCCGACGTCGTACTGCGGCTGTTCGCCCATCCCATCCCGGGAACCTATGAGTTGATCGGTTTTCTCGGGGCGCTTCTCATTTCTTTCTCCATGGCGTATACGTCGGTCGAACGCAGCCACATCGCCGTGGAGATTTTTGTAACCCGCCTGCCCCGAAGAGTTCAGTCCGCCATCGAAGGATTCGTTTCCCTGATCTCGGTTGTCCTCTTCGGTATCATCGCCTGGCAATCCCAGGTCTACGCCATGGACCTGAAACAGAGCGGTGAAATATCCCTTACCCTGGGGATTCCGGTCTATCCGTTTGTCGCCGGCATTGCGATCGGCTGCGGCTTCCTCTGTCTCGTTCTGCTTTTCGATGTCGCCAAGTCCGCCAGGAGGGTGTTCAAATGAGCCCGACGGAAGCGGGAATAATCGGATTTGTGGTCCTGGTCATCCTGATGTTTCTGAAAATGCCCGTCGGCTTCGTGATGGCCCTGGTAGGCTTCGCCGGTTTCGGCATGCTCGTTTCCTGGGAAGCCTCCCTGAATCTCACGGCACGGGATTTTTTCTCCGTTTTCAGCTCCTACAACCTGACGGTCATTCCCCTGTTCGTCTTCATGGGACAGTGCGCTTTTCATTCCGGCATCAGCACGAGGCTCTTCAGGGCCGCCCACAAGTTCATCGGCCACCTTCCCGGCGGACTGGCCATCGCCACGATCGGCGCCTGCGCGGCCTTTTCCGCCATCTGCGGATCGACCAGCGCAACCGCCGCCACCATGGCCTCGGTCACCCTGCCGGAAATGAAGAAGTACAACTACGACCCGTCTTTGGCCACGGGGGTCGTCGCCGCCGGTGGAAGTCTCGGGATTCTCATTCCCCCCAGCACGATTTTCATCGTCTACAGCATCATGACGGAGCAATCCATCGGCAAACTGTTCATGGCCGGGGTGCTCCCCGGTATCCTCCTGTCCCTGTTGTTCACCCTGGCGATTCTCATCTGGACCTTTCTCAAGCCGGAGGTCGGTCCCCGGGGGCCGAAATCTACCTTCAAGGAAAAAATCGCCTCCCTGTCCGGCCTGATTGAAACCCTGATCCTGTTTATCCTCGTCATGGGGGGACTTTTCGTCGGCCTGTTCACGCCCACCGAAGCGGCCGGCGTGGGCGCCCTGGGAACACTCATCATTTCCGTGGCGGGACGGAATCTCTCTTGGAAGGGTTTCATAAAAACCCTTGACGACACGGCGCGCATCACCTGCATGATCATGGTGATCGTCGCGGGCGCAACGATTTTCGGTCATTTTCTCGCCGTCACACGCATTCCGACGGACATGGGCGCCTGGGTCGGCGGACTTTCCCTGCCGCCTCTTCTCATCATGGCCATGGTGATCGTGGTTTACATCTTCCTGGGTTGCCTGATGGACTCCCTGGCCATGGTCATGCTGACCATTCCGGTTTTTTTCCCTGTGGTGACCACCCTCGGATTCGATCCCATCTGGTTCGGTGTCATCATCGTTCTGGTGGCCGAAATCGGCGTCATCACGCCGCCTATCGGCATCAACGTCTACGTCGTGGCGGGCGTCGCCCGGGACGTGCCCCTCCATGTCATTTTCAAGGGGACCGTCTGGATGATGATGGCCCTGTTCACCGCCGTCGCCCTCCTGACGATCTTCCCCCAGATCGCCCTGTACCTGCCGGGACTGATGAAATAGTCCCCCCTTGAGAAAGGGAGACCGGATGTGCTAGCTTGCCGGCGAAACGTTTCCCCTGGGCGGACATGTTTTCGCAATCCATCAAAGCTTAAAGGATCCACCATGGAATTTTTCTTTCATCCCAAAGCCATTGCCGTCGTCGGGGCTACCCCCAACCCGGCCAAGGGCGGTTATGCCATTCTGAAAAATCTTCAAAACACCTATCGAGGCGTCATTTACCCGGTCAACCCCCGGTATGATCAAATCGAGGGCATGACCTGTTATCCATCCGTTCAGGCCGTTCCCGGGAAACCGGATCTGGCCGTTCTCTTCATTTCCGCCGCGCAGATCATCGCCACCGTCGAGGAATGCATCGACAAGGGAATCCCCGGCGTGATCATCGAATCCGGCGGCTTCTCCGAAATCGGCAGGGATGGGGAAAGCATCCAGTTGCAGCTCTCGGTGCTGGCACGGGAAAAGGGGATCCGGATCTGGGGACCGAACTGCATGGGCATCGTCGATGCGAAGGCGGGCCATGTTTTTTCCTTCACGGACCCCCGGGTCTTGAGCAGCCTTCTCAAACCCGGCCCGGTTTCCCTGGTTGTCCAGAGCGGCATGCTCTCCGCCGGTTTCGTGGTCGATCTCCTGTCCCACGAGACATCGGGCTTTAACAAGGTCTGCTCCATCGGCAACAAGGCCGACGTGAACGAATGCGACCTTCTCGACTACCTGATGACAGACAGAGATACAGGCGTGATCGGTTTCTACCTCGAATCCATAACCGATCTCCGGCGCTTCATCGGCATTTACGAGGGGCACGGCCGGAGCAAACCGGTGGTCATTCTGAAGGGAGGAAAGAGCGCAGCCGGCGCCCGGGCGGCATTGAGCCACACGGCCAGCCTCGCGGGAAACCACCGGATCCTCTCCGACGTATTGAAGCAGTCCGGTATCCTTTTGGCCCGTGATTTTCATCAGATGATCGATCTCTGCCGTACCGTCGAGATGGTCAAGCCCCGGGCCGCGAAACCTTCCTGCAATATTGCCGTTCTGACTTTCAGCGGCGCCTCCGGGATTGTCGCCTCGGATTTCATGGAGGAATTCGGTCTGCAGGCGGCGGACTTGAACGAGTCGACCAGGACAAGGATCGAGGCCTTTTTCCCTTCCTGGATGCCCGCCGCCAACCCCGTCGACGTCTGGCCCGCCATGGAACAGCACAGCGGGAAAGGCCTCGACATTTACGCCCTGGCCCTGGAAGCCGTCCTTCAGGACCCGGGAGTCGACGCCTGCATGATCCACACCTTCGCCGGGTTCACCCGGGTGAGGCTGAATCTCGAAGAAACGGCCCGCCTTTCCCGGACCTGGGAAAAGCCCGTCTTCATCTGGGTTCTGGGGGAGCGGGAAAAAGTCCTCTCGTTTCAGATCGAAGCGCGAAAATTAGGAATCCCTGTTTATCATGAACTTTACCGGGCCGTCGAGTGCATGGCGTCCGCCCTGAATCGATCGTCAACGAAAGCGTTGGCCGGGGAGGACGAAGCGGCGACCATCCCATCCGTCTCGCCGAAGGCGCTTAAAGGTGCCGAGGGCATTCTGAACGAACAGGAATCTAAGCTGATCCTGAAAGAAACGGGACTGCCGACGGTCGAAGAATACCGGGTGGAAACGGCCCGGGAATGCGCGGATGTCGCCCGGCGGACAGGCTACCCCGTCGTTCTGAAGGGCCTGGAAGAGGGAAGAATCCACAAATCCGAAGCGGGGCTCATTTCCCTGGATATCCGGGACGAGGAACAACTGCTGCGGTCGTTCCGTGAACTGCAAAACAGGATGAGCCCGGGCAGCCCCGTTCTTTTGCAGAGGCATGTCAAAGGATACCTGGAAATGATCCTGGGATATCTCCGCGACCCGCAGTTCGGCCCCTGCGTCATGGCCGGCCTGGGAGGAATATTTGCGGAAACACTCAACGATACCGCTTTCGCCCTGGCCCCCTTGACGCTTCCAAAGGCGATACGCCTCATCAGAAGCCTGAAAAATCAGAAGCTGCTGAGCGGGTTCCGGGGGAATCCCCCCGTCCCGGTGGAGGAAATCGCCCGTTACCTCGTCATCCTGGGTAACCTGGGAGCGGCCTTCCCGGCCATCCGCGAAATCGACATCAACCCCCTCGTCCTGTCCGATGCGGGACCCGTCGTGGTCGATGCGACGATTATTTTAGAGCAGAGCTGAGGCGGGTTACCTGATGCGCTGAATGTCCTTTTCCTTGCCGACCACAACCAGGACCTCGCCGTCCTTGATGACGAAATCGGCGTGGGGCACCATGTGCATCTTGTCGGTAATGATATCTTTGATGGCCAGCACCTCGATATGATGCTTTCCCCGCAGCTGGAGCTCGCCGATCGTCTTGCCGATAAAGCTGTTGGGCGGAGCCATTTCAAACAGCATGTAATCATCCGACAGAGGCAGATAATCGAGGACGTTCGGGGAAATGAGGCTTTTCGCCACCTTGCCGGCAATCTCCTTTTCCGGGATCAAAACGTCCGTTGCCCCGACTTTTTCGAGGATCAGCTTGTGTTCCTCGCTCGGCGCTTTCACGATGATGTTTTTCACCTTCATCTGCTTGAGGTGGAGGGTGATGAGGGTGCTGGCCGCGAGATCTTCGCCGAAAGAAATAATGACAATGTCATCCTCCTGGATCCCGATCAAATCCATCACATCCTTGTCCGTTCCGTCGGATAGAATCGCCTTGGTGGAGTAGTCACGGATCTTCTGGACGGCATCCTTGTTCTTGTCGATGGCGACGACCTCAAACCCGTTTTCGTAAAGTTCTTTTGCGATGTTGAATCCGAATATGCCCAATCCGATAACGATGACTCTCTTCATCTGAATAACCTCCTTAACCGACCATGACGGTTTCTTCGGCATAGGTCAGGCTCTTTTTTCTCCGGCTGTACCAGGAGAAGGCCAGGGTCAGGGGACCGACGCGGCCTGCAAACATCATAACGATAACGGCCAGTTTCTGTACATCATTGAGCTTGGGCGTGACATTCATGGATAAACCCACCGTTCCGAAGGCGGAAACCGTTTCGAAGAGGTATTCGACGAAGAAATGCCTCGTTTCCACGGGATGCATTCCCGATTCATTCGCCCACAGCAGAAGAATCGAGGTAATGACGAAGACGAAGAAAGCGGATGTGAAGACGATCGCCAGGGTCCGTGTCAGGATTTCCGCCGGTATGGTCCTGTTGAAAATGTTCACCTGCTCGCTTCCCCTCAGACGATTCCAGATCATCATCAGAAGAAGCGTGAAACTGGTCGTTTTGATGCCGCCACCCGTCGATCCCGGGGAAGCCCCGATGAACATCAGGATGATCAGCAGCAGCAGGGTGGCGTTGGTGAGCTGACTCATGTCAACGGTGTTGAAACCGCTCGTCCGGGAAGACACGGAATGGAAGAAAGACGCCAGAATTCCTGCAGACAGGGGCATATCCTTTACCATGTGGTGCATTTCGAAGAGATAGAACAGGGCCGCCCCCCCCAGGATCAGGATTCCCGTCATGAGCAGGACGATTTTCGTGTGAACGGAAAGGCGTTTCTGCTTCCCCCTGCATTTCATGAACAGTTCATATTGAACGATAAAACCGATTCCACCGAGGATGATAAGCAGCATGATCGTCAGATTGATCGTCCAGTCCCCCTGGTAGGACATCAGGTTGTCGGAAAAAAGGGAATAGCCGCAGTTGTTGAAGGCGGAAACGGCGTGATACAGGGCCAGGTAGAACGCCCTGCCGACGGGAAAATCCGACAGGAAACGAACAAAGAGGATCAGGGTGCCCAAACTCTCAATGATTGCCGTGGAGATGAAAACCCACTTGATGATGACCAGGAAATCCCGTCGCGGCGTGTGGAGAAACGTTGACTGGGCGATTTCCCGTCCTTTGAAGGAAACGCCCCGGCCCATCAATCCGAAGAGAATGACGGAGAAGGTGATGATGCCGAGACCGCCGACCTGGAAGAGGATCAGGGTGATAATCTGGCCGGCCGGGGACAGGTCTTTCCCGATATCGATGGAAGCGAGCCCGGTCACGCAGACCGCGGAAGCCGATGTAAACAGGGCATCGACAAAGCTCAGGGAACGGTGGCTGCAGGAAAAGGGAAGATAAAGCAAAAAAGCGCCCAGAAAAATCACCACGGCAAAGCTCAGCATAAAGATTCGGGAAGGGGTAAGAATCCGTGCCACCAGGCGGTGCATCAGTGTGAGGATAGAAGCCATTGTGAAAGCGGGATTACAGAGGATCCCTCATATCAGGTCGGATTGGACAATCGACGACTTTCCTTGCCCCGCTTCCACAGCTCCCAGATCAGGAAGAAGGCACCCACCGTGATGGATGAATCGGCCACGTTGAAGGCAGGCCAGTGAACCGAACCGATGTAGAAATCCAGGAAATCCACGACCTCGCCGAAACGGATCCGGTCGATCAGATTTCCGACGGCCCCCGCCATGATCAGGGAAAGCCCCAGAATCATCCGCGATTCTTTCTCCCCCGCTTTCCTGATGTAGGACAGGATCAGGACGATGGCGACGACATTGACGGCGGCAAAAAAGGCGTAACGGAACATCGGCGAGGCGTCGGCCAGAAAGCCGAAGGCAGCCCCCGGATTGCGCACATAGGTGATGCTGAAGAATCCGCTCAAAACCGTTATCGTATCGTGAATCGCCATGGAAGAATCAATCCAGTACTTGGTCAACTGATCAAGCGCCAGGATTCCTGCAGCAGGTATCGCGAAAACCCCGTATTTGTTCATTTTATCAGATTATCCCGGACACCGTTTCGGCGCATCTCCTGCAGATCGTGGGGTGCTCGGGATTCTCGCCGACCGTTGGGCTGTAGATCCAGCATCGGTTGCACTTCCGGCCTTTGGCCTTGGATACGCTGATCAGGAGCCCCTCCATGGTTTCACTTGCAACCGGCTCCACAAGCTGCTCCCGTTCGACGAACTGCAGCTGCGAAACGATCAGCAAAGCCCTCATGTCCTCTTCATGTCCCCGCAATTCCTGAAGGAGTTTCGGAGGGACGGCCAAGTCGACGGCGGCATCCAGGGAATGTCCGATGACCTTCGCCTGCCGGGCCGTTTCGATGGCCTTCGATATCTCGCCTCTCACCGTGACCATGGTCTTCCAGCGCTCCGCCAGAACGGGATTGAGAAATTTTTCATTCACCTCTGGAAATTGCGCGAGATGAACGCTCTCCTGCTTCCCTTCGAATTCCGGCAGGGCAGCCCAGATCTCCTCGGCAGTGAAAGTCAGGATGGGCGCCAGCAGGCGGACCATCACGTCCAGGATCCGGTACATGGCCGTCTGGGCGGAACGCCTGGCTTTCGAGTCGGCACCCGAGGTGTACAGGCGGTCTTTCAGCACGTCGAGATACAGGGCACTGAGATCGACGGTACAGAAGTTGTAAAGGGTGTAATAAACCATGTGGAACTGGTAAGCCTCGTAAGCGTCACGAACGCGGCGGATCAGTTCCTGGAGACGATGGAGAATCCACTGGTCCATTTCCTCCAGATTCTCGTAGTCGAGAAGATCCCGCCTGGCGTCGAATCCGTCCAGGTTTCCCAGGATGTAACGGCCCGTGTTGCGGATACGCCGGTAGGCGTCCACCAGGCGTTTGAGGATTTCATCGGAGATGCGGACATCTTCCGTGTAGTCTTCCGCGGCCACCCAGAGGCGGAGGATCTCCGCGCCGTACTGCTCGATGATCTGCGGCGATTCGATGACATTGCCGACGGACTTCGACATTTTCTTCCCCTCGCCGTCCACGACGAAACCGTGGGTGAGCACGCTTTTGTAGGGCGCGCGATCGCGGGTCGCGACACATTCCAGAAGCGAAGAATGGAACCAGCCCCGGTGCTGATCGTTCCCCTCCAGGTACATGTCCGCCGGGGAAGTAAGGTTCGGCCAGCGCTCCAGGACGGCGGCATGGCTGACTCCCGAATCGAACCAGACGTCGAGGATGTTCGTTTCCTTCCGGAAATGCTCGTGCCCGCAGGCGGGACAGACCGTACCCGGCAGCATCAGGTCCTTCGTTTCCTTTTCGAACCAGACATCGGCGCCGTGATTCCGGACCAGGGAAACCACGTGATCCAGAAGCTCCTTCGTCAGGAGTTCCTGATTGCAGTTTTCGCAGTAAAAAATCGTCAGGGGCACGCCCCACAGGCGCTGGCGCGAGATGCACCAGTCGGGGCGGTTTTCGATCATTCCGAAGATCCGGTCATGTCCCCACGATGGAATCCACTCCACGCTGTCGACCGCCTGCAGGGCTTTCTTCCGGAGATCGTTTTTCTCCATGGAGATGAACCACTGCTCCGTGGAACGGAAAATGATGGGCTGCTTGCACCGCCAGCAGTGGGGATAGGAATGCTCGAAATCGATGCATCCCAGAAGGGCGCCCCGCTCCCGCAGTTTGTCGTTGACGGCGTCGTTGGCGTCAAAAACGAACTGGCCGGCGAAGAATTCCACATCCGCCGTGAATTTACCGTCGGCGTCCACGGGGGCGTAATTTTCGAGACCGTATTTCACGCCGATCTCGTAGTCTTCCTGGCCGTGACCCGGAGCGATGTGGACGCAACCCGTCCCGGCGTCCAACGTTACAAAGGGGGCGATGATGAGAATGCTTTCCCGGTCGATCAGGGGATGGAGGCACCGCTGCCCTTCCATAACCGATCCCGGAAACTCATCGAGGATTTCGTAGGCTTCATGGCGGTACCCGAACGCATCCAGGCAGTAATCGAGCAGTTCCTTCGCCACGATGAGGACTTCGCCGCGGACCTTGACGGCCACGTAGGCGAACTTCTCATGAAGGGCGATGGCCAGGTTCGCCGGAATCGTCCAGGGCGTGGTCGTCCAGATGACGAAGTGGACCTTCTCGCCGGCCAGCTTCGGGCGCAGGGCGGCGATATCGGACACCACGGCGAACTTCACGTAGATGGACGGCGTGTGATGCTCCGCGTATTCCACTTCCGCTTCCGCCAGGGCGGTTTTGCAGGTGGCACACCAGTAAACGGGTTTTTTCCCCTTGTAGACGCTGCCGCCGAGATAGAGTTTCCCGAATTCCTCGACCGTCGTCGCCTCGTAATCGTACTCCATGGTGAGGTAAGGGTTTTCCCAGTCGCCGAAGACGCCCAGGCGTTTGAACTGTTCCCGCTGAAGGTCCACGAATTTCCGGGCGTAGACACGGCAGGCCAGGCGCTTCTCTACCTGTGAAAGGGTTCCCTTTTTCTCGCCCAGTTCCTTATCCACCTGATGCTCGATGGGCAGACCGTGACAATCCCAGCCGGGAACGTAAATGCAGTTCAGACCGGACATGTTCTTCGATTTGAGGACGATGTCCTTGATCACCTTGTTCAGGGCCGTGCCGAGATGAATGTTCCCGTTGGCATAGGGAGGGCCGTCGTGAAGAATGTAGGCGGGGCGATCCTTGGATACTTCCCTGATTTTCGCATAGATACCCATGTCATCCCAGAGCTTCAGAATCTCCGGCTCCTTCTGCGGGAGATTGGCCTTCATGGGGAAGTCCGTCTTGGGCAGGTTCAAGGTGCTTTTATAATCCATTCAACACGCCTCCATAAGATATTGGCTGCCTAACTAGCACATAAACCGAAGTCTTTCAAGAAGAAGTACAGAAGGCCCCCGACCTGAGGGTCGGGGGCCTTCGTTTATCGATCAGGGTTTCCGGACGGCAAATTACATGCCCATTCCGGGATAGCCGCCTCCGGGAGGCATGGCGGGCATGCTGGATTTTTCCTCCGGCTTTTCGGCGATCATGCACTGGGTCGTCAGCATCAGCGACGCCACGCTGGCGGCGTTCTGCAGGGCGAACCGCGTGACCTTGGTCGGATCGATGACACCGGCGTCGATCATGTCTTCGTACTTGTCCGTCCGGGCATTGAATCCGAAGGAACCCTTCTTCTCCTTCACCTTCTCAACCACGATGCTTCCTTCCATTCCCGCGTTGGCCGCGATCATTTTCAGGGGTTCTTCAAGGGCCTTCTTGATGATATTGAGACCGACCTGCTCGTCGCCGGACAGCTTCAGCTTATCCAATGACGGGATGGCTCTCAGGTAGGCGACACCGCCTCCGGGGACGATTCCCTCTTCGACGGCGGCGCGGGTCGCATTCAGGGCGTCTTCGACACGGGCCTTCTTTTCTTTCATTTCCGTTTCCGTGGCTGCGCCGACCTTGATCACCGCCACACCGCCGACGAGTTTCGCCAGCCGCTCCTGAAGTTTTTCCCGGTCGTAGTCGGACGTCGTCTCTTCGATCTGAACACGGATCTGCTTTACTCTGCCTTCAATATCCTTACGGCTGCCCGCGCCGTCAATAATGGTCGTGTTGTCCTTGTCGATGTTGACACGCTTGGCCCGGCCGAGATCTTCAATCGTCGCATTCTCCAGCTTCGAACCCATCTCTTCTGAGATCAGCTTGCCGCCCGTCAGGATCGCGATATCCTCCAGCATGGCCTTGCGGCGATCACCGAAGCCGGGCGCCTTGACGGCCGCCACATGGAGGGTGCCGCGGATCTTGTTCACCACCAGGGTTGCCAGGGCTTCCCCTTCGATGTCCTCGGCGATGATCAGCAGGGGACGTCCCATCTTGGCGATCTGTTCCAGGATCGGCAGGAGGTCCTTCATGCCGCTGATCTTCTTTTCGTTGATGAGAATGTAACAATCTTCGAGGCTGACTTCCATCTTCTCGGGATTGGTTACAAAATAGGGAGAAAGATACCCGCGGTCGAACTGCATGCCTTCGACGATGTCCAGTTCCGTTTCCAGGCCCTTCGCTTCCTCGACGGTGATCACGCCTTCCTTGCCGACCTTGCCCATGGCCTCGGCGATGATGTTGCCGATGTCCTCATCGTTGTTGGCGGAGATGGTGCCGACCTGGGCGATTTCCTTCTGGTCCTTGGTGGGCTTGCTCAGCTTGTTCAATTCCTTCACGACCGCTTCGACGGCCTTGTCGATTCCGCGCTTTACGTCCATGGGATTGCTGCCGGCGGCGACGGTCTTGGCACCTTCGCGGTAGATCGCCTGGGCCAAAATAGTGGCCGTCGTCGTTCCGTCACCGGCGACGTCACTGGTCTTGCTCGCCACTTCCCGGACCATCTGGGCGCCCATGTTCTCAAACTTGTCTTCCAGCTCGATTTCCTTCGCCACGGTCACGCCGTCCTTGGTCACCGTGGGGGCGCCGAAACTCTTGTCCAGGATGACATTCCTGCCCTTGGGGCCCAACGTCACCTTGACGGCATCCGCCAGCGTGTTCACGCCCTTGAGGATGGATTTTCTTGCCTCTTCATCATATTGAATGATCTTTGCTCCCATTATAACGAATCCTCCTTATGTCAATTATTTCTTCTCGATAATGCCCAATATATCGTCTTCCCGCATGATGAGGTAATCCACACCGTCGATTTTCACTTCCGTTCCGCCGTACTTGCTGAACAGGACACGATCCCCGACCTTCACATCCGGTTTCACGACCTTGCCGTCTTCCATGATTTTTCCTTTGCCCACGGCAATCACCTCGCCCTCGATGGGTTTCTCCTTGGCCGTATCGGGGATAATGATCCCTCCCTTGGTTTTCTGCTCTTCCTCCAAACGCTTCACGATCACTCTGTCCTGCAACGGTCTGATTTTCATCCCCCACTATCTCCTTTCTCATATTGTATAATGATTTATCGGTGCCGTCTCGCCCCCGGCTCATAAAACGAAGCTATAATAAACATCGATTCTATCCTGTCAAGGCCGCGCCGAAAAAAAATAACGCCGCATCCTTCGCATCCGTGGCGTAATATTTCCTTGTTATTTTCGCTCATTAAGGATTCGATTTCACCGGGGGGATTTAATCCTCCGATACGGGTAAAATCGAAACGGCAACGGTGCACAGATCCTTAAAGCGTCCGGCATCCTCGATGGACCCGACGATGTCCCCGAAATGAATCGGGATGGCCAACCCCGGTTTGATTCGATTGACCGCCTGCGCCGCTTCCTCCGCCGTCATGGTGTAGGTCCCGCCGACGGGAAGGATCACGATATCGGCCCGGATCTGGTCCATCTCGGGAATCCGGTCCGTGTCCCCGCCGTAATAAATCGTCTTTCCGTCCGCCGTAACAAGAAAACCAAGGCCGTCGTCACTCCTGGGATGAAAGGACTTGTTCACATTGTAAGCGGGGACGGCGGTCACGGTGACACCGGAAACAACGGCCGTGTCCCCCGGTTTCATCGCCCGGGCGTTACCTCCCAGGGGCGCAAGGCAGTCAGGGGGGGCCAGGACAACCGTATCCTCTTTACGGATCTTTTCAATGTCATCCGGGGAAAAATGATCGTAGTGACTGTGGCTGACGAGGATCAAATCCGCCTTTTCCGCCGTCTTGATTTTCCAGGGATCGATATAAACAATCCTGCTTCCCTTTATTTTGACGCTGGAGTGCCCCAGCCAGAAGATGTGTTGCTCCATTTTCCAACCTCCTTCTTTTAGTGATCCGTTTTTACGGGCTTCTCAAGGCTTCGTCTTTTTTCGTCCTTCTAAAATGCATCGACCGCGGTCCGGATCCGAGTTCAGGATGTTCCGGCTCTGCTGGTGGAACCCAACAATCCGGGCGCATCAACGCCGCCCCCGTTTGCCCCGTCGAGCACCCTGCGCACGGTATCCGCCAGGTCCCCCCCGCTGAAAGGCTTCTGAATGAAGGCTTCGACACCTTTTTCCATGATATTCGCCGCCTTTTCGTTGATACTGTAGCCGCTGGCCAGGATGCATTTCATGGAAGGACATATCCGTTTCAGGTTCTCGTAGGTCTCGCCGCCGTCCATGCCGGGCATGACCATGTCCAGGATCACCAGGTCGATTTCCGCCTGCAGGCCGCGGCAGAGGTCGACGGCCTCCCGGCCGCTGTTTGCCGTAATGACCCGGTAACCCAGTTTCCCGAGGATCCGTTCCGTAACCTGGATGTTGATTTCTTCGTCATCCACCACCAAAACGGTTTCCGTTCCCCGGCGGAGCTCTTTGGACGCCCCCGTCGCCGCCTCGGCCAAGTCTTTCCGGGTACGCGGCAGGTAAACATTGAAGGTGGAACCCTGACCTTTCTCGCTGTAGACACCGATAAAGCCGCCGTGATTCTTGATAATGCCGTAAGCGGATGGCAGGCCCAACCCCGTGCCCCTGCCCCGGTCTTTGGTCGTAAAAAAGGGGTCGAAGATACGCTCTTTCGTCTTTTCATCCATGCCGATTCCCGTATCGGTCACGGCAATGCGGATATAAGCCCCCGCCATGCGGTCATCCGGCATATTTCCTGCGCTATTCCCCACGTTGACATTATCCGTCCGGAGGGAAAGCGTCCCGCCCCCGGGCATGGCCTGCCAGGCGTTGACGTACAGATTGAACAGGACCTGTTCAATCTGCCCCTGGTCCGCATCAACCATCCAGAGATCTTCCCGCAGCTTCTTTTTCAGAACGATCTCCGACCTGGTCCGGCTGAAAAGTCGGGAGCTCCGGTCGATGAGGGTGTTCACATTCGTCGGCTTCACCTCGTATTTGCCGCCCTGGGCAAAACCGAGCAGTTGCTTCGTCAACTCCGCACCGCTGCGCACCAGTTCCTCGACGCTGCGCAGCATTTCGTAGTAGGGATGGCCGGCATCCAGTTCGTAAAGAATGAGCGATGCATAACCTTCGATTCCCATCAGAAGATTGTTGAAGTTATGGGCAATCCCTCCGGCCAGGGTTCCGATGGCCTCCATTTTCTGGGCCTGGAGCAGTTGCGCCTCCAGTCTTTTCCGGTCCGTCACATCCTGAATCAGGGTGATGACATAGTCGGGTGCTCCGCTTTCCTTACTCACACACCGGGAAGAAACCAGGGCATGGAGATGCGTCCCGTCCTTCTTGAGAAAACGCCTCTCGACGTTGACCAAATCCGCCAGCCCGCCCGAACCATCGGTCTGAACCCGGATCTCGGGCGAATGTTCTTCGGGCAGCACCAGGTCTTTCAAGGACCTGCATGCCAGTTCTTCCCGTGTGAATCCCAACAGGTCGCAGAGTTTATCGTTCACTTCGATCCATTTCATATCCGGAGTGGTAATGGCGATTCCCGCCAGAGACAATTCGAAGTAATTCCGGAACCGTTTTTCGCTTTCGAACAGGGCTTTTTCGACCCGCTTTCGTTCCGTAATATCCAGGACCGTAAAAATGAGTCCCCCTTCCGGTCCTGCATCCAACATGGCCACCGCCATCAGGAGCACATCGATCCTCTTTCCGTCCTTACGGACCCACCGCGTTTCGATATGGCCGGCACCCTGTCCTGCAAGTTGCTCACGGATGGCATCACCGATTGATTTTGCCTGCCGGAATGTCTCATAGAGAATAACGGGGCTCCGGCCGACGAGTTCCTCTTCTTCATATCCCAACATGGAGCAGAAGCGCCGGCTGACCTGCCGAAATCTTCGGGACGATTGCATGGCGATTCCAACGGGTGCAGCCAGCAGCAGGGTCCGCAGGTTCGCTTCCCGGTCTTTCAGGGCCTCTTCGGTCGATTTCCGGGCACGGCTTTCCAGGAGCAGAGAAATCATCTGGGCCAGGGAAGCGGCGAAGTCCTGATCCTCGGAACTCCAGAGACGGGTTTTGCGGAAATGGTCCATGCAGAGGACCCCCTCGACCCTGCCATGAAGACGGAGCGGCGCATCCATGGTGGAAAGAATTTCGTGTTCGTTAAAGTATGCCGCCAGCTCATCCATGCGGGGATCCCTGCGCACATCTTCCACGGCAATGATCAGGTTTTCCCTGAGCGTTGCGAAGTAGGACGGATACCGGGACACGTAGAGCCCCTTTCCATCGCTCTTTTCGTGTGTTCCACTCCCGGCGCAGTAAAGATTTTCGCAGATCAGATGCGTCTTTTCCTGGTTAAAAAGCCACAAGCTGACCCGGTCAAGGTCCAGCATTCGGGCACCGACTTCCATCATGCCGGCGATGGCCGCATCGAAGTTCTGCTGATCCGACTGCGACAACTCCAGCAGGGCGGCCTGGTAGCGGATAATTTTCCCGGCGCGTTCCTGGGCGGCGATTTCCGACCTTTTCCTGCCGGTAATATCTCTCAAAAGCAGGATCAGCTGGTCGTCGAAAAGAGGAATCAGGCGCACCTCAAAAAACAGGCTCGCCTCCGGATGGAATTGTGAATACTCGAAAGCAGAGGAAACGCGTTCCTGAAGGGTAACCTCCACCGCCCTTTCAAACAAGGCTGCCGTCTCTTCCGGAACCAGGTCGGACAGGGATTTCCCGACGGGACGGCTGTTTTCAAGCGGAGAAGTCTTGCCGTCCGCAGGCTTGTGCTCCAGAACGACTCCCTCGGCATTGATCCGGAAGTAGTGGTCGGGCAAAGCCCGGAGGATCGCCCGCATTTCGGTGTTGGATTGAAGGAGTTCGTTCGAACTCAATTCAAGGGAACGTTCCAGCATCCGCCGATCTTCATCGTTCTCGTAATAAGCCGTGTTGACCGCTTCGAGAAAGGCGTTGAAATGTTGAGGAAGCGTTTCCGATGGCGGGATAAACCGACGCAGCTGCCTGGCCAGCAAGCGATGAGGTTCCTTCATTTCGTATCCTCGGATAATTCGGATAATATGGTGACGGTCATCGTCTGGTTGTGAAGTTCACTATTCCCTTTACCGGATGTGGGGGATATTTCCCCGTAGGAGTAAAAACCGGACAGGATCGCCTTTTCCCCCAGAATGTCACGCACACCCTCGACCTCTTCCTCCACCCGCTGCCGGAGAATCAATTTCCGTCCGACGCAGCTGATGAGGAGGGCGAGTTCAGGCGAGGCATTGCAAAGCATGGTCCGGCTGCTTTTCGCCGCCTCCACCGCACCGTCAATCAGGCGGTCAAAGTTGGCTTTCATCAGCCGGCCCAGGGCCCCTTCGGGAATATCTCCGGCAAAAGTGAGGCTCTGATCCTCTTCACTGACGGACAGGATGGTTCTTACCAACCTTTCCTCTGAACCGGGCATCCGGATTTGCAGGGGGAACAGCAGGCCCGAGGCGGGAAGATTCTTCGCATGCTCCCCCAGGTACGTCTTGTAGAGAGTCAGGGCGGATCGGCCGTCGAATTCGTAGAGGATGTTTCCCCGGGATCGGGTAACAAGGCGCTCCGGACCGAATGAATCCCATCCGCCGAACGACCCGAATCCGACCCTCAGGTGCCTGCCGTATAAACCGACGGCCACGACATGATTCCGGACGGGCGTGCCGTCCCAGAACACATAGGTTTCCCGGAAACGATCGCCGTCGGCCGATAAACCACCCGTAATGGAAACCCCATCCGGCAGGCCCTTGACCAATCCCCTGACCAGTTCGCTCCCGTTAATCCGCAAACCATCGGAAAACACCAGTACATGCACCAGGTCGTCGCCGGCCAATTCCTCCGCCAGCGTCTTTCCCGCAGAAAAGCTGTTCTCCGCATCCAAGATAACCGCCTTCACACCCCGGATGCGGGTTTCCTCGAATTGAACGACGGTGAGGACGAGGGAATCATCCGTCACCCGGCACCCGCAGATTTCGCCGGCAGTCGAACAGCCGAAAATCTGCGCCTCCGGATAGAGAGAGCGGATTTCCGACATCAGGTCCGTATTTCTGCAGATGGCCGTACTCCCGAAAACAAGAGCCAACTGGACCTGCCCTTTCAAGTTTCCCGGAGGGGCCGGTACCCACTTTTCCCGTTCAGTCCACCTGAATTGTTCGATCCTCATTTTGTTTCCCCCGCATTGATCGTGCGTTCAATGGTTGATGGCCTAAACCCGGAACCCGTTTTCCTTAGAGAATCTCGACAATCTCGGGTGCGTAAGCGTGTCGCCGCCTGCTTTTCCTGTGATAACGGACGATCATCATGAAAGTGATGCCGGTAAACAGACAGGCCGCGCCAAAGGCCCACAGATCGGAATAGAGTTCGCCCAGCAGCCGCAGTGCCAGGATTTTCCCGGCCACGGCAACGGTGAGAAAAACCAGGATCGGCAGTCCGTACAGAAGAATCGAGGCTTTGACGTACACCTCCGGACGGACCAGAATCTTGACCTTCTGGCCCGCGGCCGCCCCGACGAGGTTGACCGCATCCACGTAATCGTGTTCCTCGGGGTGGCAGATCAATGCGGCGGAGCAGCCCTCGCAGGCGCTCTTTTTGTCAATCCTGATCTTGGCCGTTTCCCCCTGGGCCTCGACCACGATTCCCTCTTCTTCCATCATGATTCGATAACAGACTCCCGTTGTTTTCGATTAACCCGCAAAAAGTCAAAAATTCCCCCCGCTTGACGAAGCTCTACCGCGACACACGTTTTCGCCATTTCGACTGCAGGGACAAATCTTGAAACCGGAGCCATATCAGGAGATCAAGATTCCCCGCATCCGTCGGGAATGACATTTTTCGGCATTGCGGCACAGCCTGGACAGGGGAAAACAGGCTTTTCGCGAGGCCGTCATTCCTGAATGGCCTGCGAATCAGGGGCAACGAATCGATTCTCGCCTGTATCCATAGCACTTTATCGGCCTTCCGGCAAATGCCGATTCACCCTTTACGGAAACTTCTCCCCGCTGTTTTCATTGAAGCGTCGTCTTTCCCGTCAAGAGACGATCGACGAAGGGCAGATCGGCCGGGGAAAAGTCGAAACATGGAAGCTCCGGAATCGAAACCCAGGCGCAGGCGTCGTGATCCCGGCAGCTCAACGTCCCGCCACGCCATCTTGTGAGGTACGCAAGCAGGCAAATGGAACCATGGTTGTAATGGTATACGCTTTCGCCGAAAAACGTTCCGACTTCGATGTCGATATCGAATTCTTCCTTCATCTCACGCCTGAGACAACATTCCGGCGTTTCACCCGGTTCCACGGTTCCGCCGGGAAATTCCCATTTGCCGGCCAGACGGTCCCGATCCCGCCGCCGGGCGATCAGGATCTTCCCCTCGTGGAACAGGATCGCCGCCGTCACCGTTTTCATATCCTTTTACCCCTCCTGTTCTCCGGTTCAGAATGGAATCCGGGAAATCAGCCAGATCGACGCCGCCGATAAAGCGGGCACCGTCAGATTGTCATCGATCCGGAAGGAAAAAAACTCGATCAGGGCTCCCGTAACCGCCCCTAAAAAAGCCACCCGCCAATCCTGGAGAACCAGCCAGGCCAGGGGGAACGCCGCGATGAAAAAACCAACCATCCCCTCCAGGGAGCGGCCGAAATACTTCTTCCTCCCCCAATTCTTCCCCGCGATCTCCGCCGCCGTATCGCCCAGGGAAAGGAAAAGCATGGCCGTAACGGCAATCTCCCGGGAAAAGAAGAAAACCACGATCAAAAAAGACAGGCAGGTAAATGTCGCCCCGGTAAAACGTTTTTCCTCGGACTGCCGGATCAGCAGGGAGAAATACCTCATGACATACCGGTTCAAAGGGGGAAAAAGCAATCGCAATCCGTCGAAAAGGAAAAACAGCACGAAGGCGGACGACAACACGATCAAAATGAAGGCCCTGCCCTCCCTTGCCGTGTCAAAAAACGGAAGGAACCAGTAGAACAGAGGGATTGCGGAAGAAGTGAAGACATGAAAAACCTTCCTCATCCCGAGGAAGGGTTTCGATACGGGGGTTGTCTGTGACACAGGATGATCCTCTTTCTGATAAACGCCTCATTCCGGCAAACCGGGAACGGATACGGTGAAATGCGTCGAGGCCGCTTTCCTTCGGTAAACGTTACGGTCGAACGGCAACGGCGTCCAGTTCAATCGGGGCCCCCTTCGGAAGCGCCGCCACCTGCACCGTGCTTCTCGCCGGGAACGCGCCGTCGAAGAACGAACCGTAAATTTCGTTCACCACCGCAAAATCGTCGAGATTCACCAGGTAAATCGTCGTTTTGACCACATCCTGCAGGGAAAGCCCTGCCTCGCCGAGAACGGCCGCCAGATTGTTCATGACCTGACGGGTCGCCTCCCCGATGCCCGATTCAACCAGGCATCCCGTCCGGGGGTCGATGGGGATCTGGCCGGAGCAGAACACGAATCCCCCCGCTTCCACCGCCTGCGAATAAGGACCGGCGGCAGGAATGTCCTTTACCCCGATAACTCGTTTCGTCATGCATTCTCCTTTCGATTGACACCCCTTTTTCTTCAGTCATGCCCTTCCGGATTCCGGTCATTTCCGTCGCCGCCCGAACCGCATATCGGGAGGGATCAGGACAAAGGTCATGATCACGATGATCCCGAACAGAACATAGATCACGTTAAAGACCCAGGCGGGCAGGTCATAAAAAATGACCGCCCGGATGAGGCGCGCCAGGAAGAACACGTCGCCTTCCACCGCCTGGCCCGCCAGGCGCCTCAAACGGGACTCCCATACGGTGAGGGGGCACAGGTTTCCCGCCAGGGACTGGACGGCGATAAATGCCGTCAGGATCAGGTGCACAGCCCGGAAAACCAGGTTCCGTATCCACGCCCAGCCGAGAATCCGCCCCGCCAGGACCAGAACCAGGGAGCCCACAACAAACAGGACGATCATGAAATGGACGGCGACGATCAAATCCGCGGCCAGGGCATAAAAATTCGGCATGGAAACGTTTCACGGTTGCAGGAAATCCGAATCCGTTCATCCCGGTTGCGGATCTCCTTCGGTCAATGACTTCAAATTATTTTCCGAAAACGGTTTTCAAAAGGTCCGTAACCCTGGCCGCCGGGTTTGTCCTGATATTCTTTTCCTCCTCGCCGATCATGTAGAACAGGCCGTCCAGCGCCCTGGCCGTCACGTAGTTATCCAGATCCAGAGACTCGAAACCCAATAACGGGAAGGTTTTGGTATACGTCCCGATAAGCTGATTATACCGGCTGGTCACCCCGACCTGGTCCATGCTGGAGGAAATGACCGGCCGGAAGCTGTCGGCCAGGATGTTGTAGGTTTTCGACTTGAGGTATTCCGTGGCCGCCGTCTCGTTTCCCCGGAGAATTTTCATCGCATCCTCGAAGGTCATCTGCCTGACCGCATCCACGAAAATCGCCTCCGCCTTCGGCGCCGCCGCCTCCGCCGCCCGGTTCATGCTCAGGACGAATTCGTCGACCTGCTGCTGGTAACCGATCTTTCCCAGCACGTCGGCCACCTTCTGAATCTGCTTCGGCAGTAAAATCTTGACCATCCGGTTTCCGAAATAGCCGTCTGTTTTCGACAGCAGACCGACGGCGTTGCCCGCACCGATGGTCAGGGCTTCCTTCAGCCCCGAAGCGGTCGTCTGGGTATCGGAACTCTTTGCGGAAGGTTTCGCCAGATCGATAAGAATGTCCCCCAGGAACCCCGCCCGGGCCTCCGCTGCCAGAAGAATCATCAGGATACTCCCGAAAACGGCCATCTTCAGCTTCATCGCCCCTGCCCCTTTCCCCATGTGTAAGCCTGTTTCATTCCCGTCTCTCCGCCTCACACCGCCCCGGCAAATGATCCCTTCCCCGGTCCCTGCGTAAAGACCGGTGGCCGCCGGGACCATCTTCTGATATGGTGACCGGCCTAGTAGAGATACTAAGCGTTTTTCCCGGCATTATCAATTATAAATCCATAGAGAGGATCCCCTGACATGAATCGGATCAAACCTTCGAAAATTGTCTGTGTCGGCCTCAATTACCGGCAGCACGCCCGGGAATTCGACATGCCCGTACCGGAAGAACCGGTCATCTTTCTGAAACCGCCGTCGGCGCTGATCTACGACGGGGACGAGATTGTCTATCCCCCGCTGACCCGGGAACTCCATTATGAAGCGGAACTCGGGGTGGTCATCGGCCGCACCTGCCGGAACGTATCCACGGAAGACGCCCGTGGCTTCATTGACGGCTATGTCTGTGCAAACGACGTCACCGCCCGGGACCTTCAGAGAAAGGACGGTCAGTGGAGCAGGGCCAAGTCTTTCGACACGTTCTGTCCCGTCGGCAGAACCGTCGCGGCCCGGGACACGCCGGATCCGAACCGGCTCCGGATACGGGCCTTCCTGAACGACCGGCTGGTCCAGGACTCGAACACCTCCGACATGATCTTCTCCGTGGAGCAGATCGTCTCCTTCGTTTCTTCGGTCATGACGCTTTTCCCGCAGGACCTGATCCTCACGGGCACCCCGCAGGGAGTCGGTCCGATGCAGAAAGGCGACCGGATCAGGATCGTCATTGAAGGAATCGGCGACATATCGAACCGGGTCGTCTGACCCCTCCGCAGGACATCCTGAAGGGGGGCGGCACAAACTTTTTTTAGCGGCCGTCTCCGCGGCTCGATTCGCGTCTGCACGACAGGAGACCCCGCCGGAACGGGGATCGGGGAAGCGGCGGGGCGCTTCGAATCCTTCCTCAAAGATCCACGATCAGCATGTAGATCGTGGCAATCACGATGGTTGCGATCATGAGGGGAAACCCGATCGCGAAATACCGCCAGAAGGAAATTTCGCACTGGTTTCTCCTGGCATAACTTGCCGCCACGATGTTCGCGGCCGCCCCGATCAGGGTGGCGTTGCCTCCCAGGCAGACACCGAGTGACAGCGACCACCAGAGGGGCTGAAGATCCATGCCGCCCAGCGGCCCCATGGACTTGATGACGGAGATCATCGTCGCCGTGAAGGAAACGTTTTCAATAAACGAGGAAAGAAGGGCGGACGTCCACAGGATCAAAAGGGTCATCGCCGTCGCATCGTCGGTGACGGTCAGGAGATGGTTGGCGATCAGCTTGATGAAGCCGGTCTTTTCAAGGGCTCCGACCATCACGAAAAGTCCCGTAATGAAGAAGATCGTCGGCCATTCGACCTCTTTCAGAAATTCGTCGATCTCTCCCGGTTTTGTCACCAGGACCATGAGGAAAGCCCCTCCGAGAGCAATGGTTCCCAACTCCAGATGGATCAGCCGGCTGCAGACAAACCCGGCGATGATCAACCCGAAAACGAGGAGGGCTCTTCTCGTTCTAGGCGGGTCTTTTATGGCCCGGGTCTCGTCGAATTCGGCCAGGATCTCTTCCGCGTTCTCCCGTACCACGCCGAAATCACGCCGGAAGAAGAACCTGAGAAACAGAAGGACACAAAGCGCGATGACCAGGACGACCGGCACGTTGTGATAAATAAAATCCATGAACCCCAACGGGGCCCGGCTGCCGATGAGGATGTTGGGCGGATCGCCGATGAGCGTTGCCGTACCGCCGATGTTGGAGAAAAAAATCTCGCCGATGATAAAGGGAAGCGGTTTCATGCGAAAGGCATCGGCCAGGGCCAGGGTAATGGGCAGGCAGATCAGGATCGTCGTGACATTGTCCAGCAGGGCGGACATCACTGCAGTGAAGAGACACAGGGCGACGAAAATCGACCAGGGCTTGCCCCCGGCGATTTTGATGACCCGGATGGCGACATATTCGAACAGGCCCTCTTTTCTCAGGAGGCCGACGACGATCATCATGCCACACAAAAGAGCCAGGGTATTGAAGTCGATCCTCCTGACCGCATCATCCTGGCTGAGGATGCCGATTGAAACCATCGCCGCCGCACCCAGGATGGACACGACGGCCCCCGGTATTCTGTCCCACATGATGGCGATATAGGCCAGGATAAAGACGGTAAGCGCCGCGATCATTTCAATCCTTCAAGACGACTGTCAACAGTTCCAGTTGCGTCAGGATGCCGAGAAACGTGTCTTTCCGGACCACAGGCAATGTCCTCCGTTTTGTTTTATTGAAAATGGTCTCCGCGTAGTTCAGGGAGTCGTCAGGGGAAACGAAAGGATAATTCCTATCAACGAATTCGGATATTTTTCTGGCCTGAATGCTCCTCAGGTTGTCATAGAATTTGGTCGGCAGGATAGCCGAACTTGTCAGGCCCTTCATGTAGTCGGGCAGGCAGGCGTCGATAATATCATAGACATCGATACAGCCGTAATAACGGTTGTCCTTGCTGACAATGGGGACGGCATGGTTGCGCGTCAGGGACATCGTCCTGATCAGCATGCGCACCGTCATGTTTTCCGACAGGGAGGTGATATCGTGACAGAAGACATCCCGGACTTTCATAGGCTTCGTTCCTCGCAGCACCGGATTTTAGGCAGATAACTTTTGATGACATCCAGATTCGGACTTGATTTCTCCCTCTCACGGGTGACGGCATACCCAAAGGCACACCCGTAATACATGGCCTCCTGAAAACTTTTCTGGTGACTCATCCCGTAAACAATGCCCGCGACAATGGCGTTGCTGAAACCAAACAGGTTGACATAGGAAGAATCGTCGGGTTTGAAAATCATGGCCCGGTTGCGTGTAACGGCCACAAGCATGCCGTCTTGCCTCACCAGGTGGGAAAAAACGACCAGTTCGATGTCAGGATCCCTTCCGATGATTTCCGAACCGGCCAGAATGCAGCTATCCGGCGATCTGAGTTTGTGCCCGAAAAACAGACCGCCCATACGCATATCGGGCAGAATACAGGTCGGTCCGCAGGGCAGGGACGCCTCCAGGATATCGGGAGAGGCATGGAGAAAGGTCCGGCACCCCGCTTCGGCCGCAATCAGGACCAACTCACGGTAGAAACCCCGATCCATACCCGGACAGAGGGCTCCCGCCAGGACCATGATGTCCACCTGTTGTACGACTCTCTCATATTGGTCCATGAAAAGATGAATGTCATCCTCATCCACGCAACTGCCGCTCTCGTTGATCTGGGTCAGCGTATGGTTCTTGTTGTCGAGAATGTAGATGTTGGTTCTTGTTTCGTTCTCCGTGGGGGTGAAACCGGTGGTGACTCCGGTCTTCCGGAGCTCGACCAGAAGCACCCGGCCATTGTTCCCCCCGGCCAGCCCCAGGGCGATGCTATCCAATCCCACATTCTTAAGAAGGCGTGATATGTCGACTCCCTTTCCTCCGGGAAGAATCTGCACCCCCTGCACCTCGGACAGGCGGTGCAGCCTGTTTACAGTAAAGTCTTCGATGAAATAGAGTTTTTCCAGCGCGGGATTGATGGTGACGGTGCCGATCATATCGCCTCCCCCAAACAGAAATGATCTTCATCATGCTATCGAAATCAGGATTTGTCAATTTGATCCTGCCGTTTTTGCCGCTGCCGGGGTGAAATCAGGCCAATCCGGATCGATGACGGCCATTGATCGATATCTTGCCTGAATCGGTAGCAGACCGATAATCATTACGACATGTTACAGAACCGGATTGGGTGATTTCCGACTTCTTCCGAGGTCCTCGGGGTCTGCATAATCGAAAAATTGCTATGGCATCGGGGCAAGTGATGGTAGACTGCGCAAAATTTTCGGGGGACAGTTAATCTGGGCACCATGAAATCGGACACAGAACTTCTCTTGAGCGAAAATCTTGTCGCCTGCCCGGATTGCGACCTCCTCCAGCGGCTTCCACCCCTGCCGGCAGGAGGAAAAGCGCGGTGCAGCCGCTGCCGGCGGATTCTTGCAGTCGACAGGGCCCACACCATCGAACGGACACTGGCCTTGTCCGTCGCCGCGTCAATCCTGTTTGCCGTCGCCAACCTGCAATCGCTGATCAGCCTGTCCACACGCGGCCGTGAAACCAATACGACCGTCTTCGGCAGCATCCTCGAAATGTGGGCACGAGGTTACGAAGTTACGGCCGTCGTCGTCGGTTTCTGCTCCATCGCCGCCCCGGCCCTCTATATTGCCTTCATGCTGATCGTCAGCTTCGCGGCCCTGTATCCCCCGGTTCCCTGGTGGGTCGGCATCCTGCTGCACTGGGTCGATCGGCAACAGACCTGGGCAATGCTCGAAGTGATGATGCTCGGGCTCCTCATCTCCCTGATCAAGCTTTCCGACATCGCAACGATGACACCCGGCCTCGGAATGTATGCCATGGGAGGCCTGATCGTGGTCTTGGCCGCGATGAAGGTCACCTTCGATCCGGAAACCGTCTGGAGGCGTCTCCAATGGCTGGCCGACACGGATCCCCCCGTCAATCCGGGCCGTCCGGACGCCGTCGAGGAGATCGGCTCATGACGTCGCGCCCCCTGACCTCGAGAGAAGCCGGGCTGCTCGCCTGTGCGACCTGCGGCCTTCTTTCACGGCCGGCGACTCCGCTTAAAGCCGGATACTGCCCCCGTTGCGGCTACAAGCTCTCGCTGCGCCGTCACCATGCGATTCAGTACACATGGGCCCTGATCATCGCAGCCGCCATCTGTTACATCCCCGCCAACATCCTGCCGGTTTTGACCCGGGTCACCCTTGTCTATACGAAGGGGGACACCATCATCGACGGCATCGTGGCCCTTTATGCGGAAGGCTCCTGGCATCTGGCCCTGATCGTCCTGATTGCGAGCATTATCATTCCCATGGCGAAGCTCATCGCCCTGGCCTATCTCCTGATCATTGTCCGCTCCCGTTCATCCGGCAGCAATCTGGACCGGACCCGGCTCTACCGGCTGATCGACTTCGTGGGCCGGTGGTCGATGCTGGACGTGTTCGTCGTCACCCTTGCCGTCGCCCTGGTCCAGATCCAGCCGTTCGTGCTGGCCAAACCCGGCCCCGGCGTTCCGTTCTTCGCCGCCGTCGTGGTTCTCACCATGCTGGCTGCAAAAACGTTCGACCCCCGTCTGATCTGGGATTCCGATACCGAAAAGGAGGAACCACATGCCCGAAAATCCTGATGCGCCGCAAGTGCCCCAAGCGACACCTGAATCGAGGAAGCGTTTCATGATCTCGGTGGTCTGGATCATTCCGATCCTGGCCGCCGTCGTCGCGGTTGGAATCGCCGTGGAGCGTTTCCTCAGCGAAGGCCCGACCATCACCATCGTCTTCAATACAGCGGAAGGAATCGAAGCGGGGAAAACGGTTGTAAAATACAAGGATGTCAACATCGGCCACGTCACGCAGGTACAGCTCTCGGAAGACTACTCGGAGGTGGTGGTGACCGCACAGATCGACAAAAGCGCCGAAGGGCTGCTCGTGGAAGATGCAAAATTCTGGGTCGTCCAGCCGCGGATCAGCTTAAGCGGCATATCCGGAATCGGCACGCTGCTTTCCGGCAACTACATCGGTTTCGAAGCGGGAAAATCGTCCTCCCCAAGCAACCATTTCGAAGGTCTGGAGGTGCCCCCCGTTGTCACGCAATCAGAACCGGGCAAGCAATTCAACCTGAAGGCCCCTGCCCTCGGATCCCTGGGAATCGGCTCGCCCGTATACTACCGTCTTCTGAACGTGGGACGCGTGATCGCCTATGACCTGGTGCCGGACGGTTCATCGGTCGACATAAAGGTCTTTGTTCAAGCTCCCTATGACCGGTATGTCACGGAGCAAACCCGTTTCTGGCAAACCAGCGGCATCGACGTATCCCTGAGCGCCAACGGTCTTTCCCTGAAGACCCAGTCGATCCTGTCGATGCTGATCGGGGGTATCGCCTTCGAAACCCCTCCTTTTGCCGGGGACGACCGGCCCGCGGCGGCGCATACCGTCTTCACCCTCTACAACGACAAGGCCGTCGCCATGGCGGAGGAAGATGGAATCGCCGTCCGCTACGCCCTCTATTTCGACGAATCCATCCGCGGACTGGCAGTGGGCGCACCGGTGACGCTCCACGGCTTCCCCATCGGCGAGGTGACGAACCTGGCCCTTGAATATTCCAAGAATACCATGAACGCACATCCCCGCGTGGACATTGTCTTATACCCGAAACGTTTCCTGAACCCCGGGGTCCATGCCGGAGTCATCGACAGGAATGCCTGCGATGCCTTCCTCCGGCATTTGATCGATCACGGCCTGAGAGCCCAGTTACGCAGCGGAAACATCCTTTTGGGCCAGCTCTTCGTCTCCTTGAGCTATTTTCCCAAGGCAAACCCCGTAACAATCGAATGGAAAGAGGCATCCCCACGCCTGCCCGTCGTACAGAGCGGCCTGGTGGATTTCGAAGAAAAGATCAATTCAATCCTGACCAAAATGGAAAAAGTCCCTTTCGCGGCCATCGGCGAGGAATTGAAAACGACCCTTACAACACTTAACCAGGCATTGCTGGATATCCGCAGGGCAGTAGGCCGCCTCGATCAGGAGGTCCTGCCGGAGGCCGGAAAAACCATGGAAGATCTGCGCCGGGCGATCGCCGCAACGGAAAACGTGCTCAAGAGCGGTGAGCGGAACCTCATCGGCCGGGATGCGCCGGCCCAGCAGGAATTGCGTGAAGCCCTTCAGGAGATCGCCCGGGCCGCCCGGGCCGTCAGCACCTTCACCGAGTATCTGGAACAAAACCCCGGCGCCCTTTTAAGGGGAAAAACACAGGAGAACGCTCCATGAAAAAAAAGGCCGCCCTCTTGTTTTTCTTCAGCCTGATCGTCCTGTTATGGGGATGCTCCGCCGCCCCATCCCGCTTCTACACCCTGAGTGCAACGGCGAGGGCGTCACCCGGCGGCACATTCCCATACGCCGTATCCGTCGGTCCGGTCACCATTCCCCCCGCCGTGGACCGTCCCCAGATCGTCTCCCGGATCGGGCCGAACCAGGTACGGATCGACGAGTTCAACCGGTGGGCGTCACCGCTCAAGGCCGACATCGCCAGGATCGTGGCGGAAAACCTGAGCGGGCAACTCGGTTCGGCCCGGGTCACGACATTTCCACAGGCAGCGGCGGACGAAGCGGCTTACCGCGTGACCATCGATGTCCTGAGCCTGGAATCCGTTCCGGGGAAATCCGCCGCAATCGATGCCCTGTGGACCGTGCGCCGCATCGAAGACGGCCGGGTCCGGAGCGGGCGTACCTCCTGGAAAGAGCCGGCCGTCGATCCGGGATACGACGCCCTGGTCGCCGCCCACAGCCGCGCCCTGGAACGGTTGAGCGAGGACATCGCCCAGGCCCTTATCGCACCGTGACCCGATCTTTCCGTACGCCAAAAACAAACTTGCCTTTTGTTTTAACGAAACCCTCCCTTTTCTGTGAATCATTCGTTGACATACGAAACCGGCACTTTTATACTTCGGCCGTCCTGAAAACCGTAAAATGATGGAGGTCAGTATGCGCAAACTTTTAAGCTGTATCTTGTTTGTCATCGCATGTTTTTTACCGGCCGTCGTGTTCCCGGCCATGCCGTCTCCAGCGGCGAACATCAGGCAGGTCAGAACTCCGGAGGCATCCATCAAAGTCGCATCTCCCGCCGGCGGAGAAACGTGGGTACGGGGAGGGCAGTACAACGTCACCTGGAATTACGCGGGAAATCCGGGAGCCACCGTCAAGGTCATTCTGCAGAAGTCCTCCGTAACGGTGGCGACGCTTGCCAGTAATGTCCTGGTCAGCAACAGCGGCAAGGGATCCTATTTATGGACCATCGATAAAAATACACCGGCGGGGCAGGACTACCGCATCGTGGTGCAGAGCAACACGGCAAATGTGAAAGGGACGGGGGGCCTTTTTTCCATCTCCCTCTCCAGCGTATCACGAGACGGCTTTGTCGGGGTGAAGGATTTTAAAAAATATCCGATTTCTCCGGTAACGGTATCGGAACCCAAAGCCGGCCAGACACCGTACGTCCCCGGCTGGCCCCTTGCCGTAAAATGGAAGTATACGGGGAATCCTCCCGGGCTGGCGAAAGTGCTGCTGCTGAAAGAAGATCAGATCGTCAGGACTTTCACGCCGGGCACGCCCTGGGGAAACGGCGGTGAAGGCGCCTTCACCGCCTCGATGCCTGAAAATGAATTCGGGTTCACGCTCTACAGGGTCAAAGTCGTCAGCAGCACAAACGATCAATACGCCGGAACCAGCGCCGAGTTCATGGCCATGCCGACCATGAAAGTCAAATCCCCGGTCGCGGACGGTCAAAAATGGAAAGTCGGCGAAACGCACATCGTCAACTGGAAATACTCGGGAGGCTGCGGCAGCAAGGTTCGTATTAAAGCCATCCTGACCAGCAACGTGTGGGCCTACGATCTACAGACAAGCTGGCCGATCGGATCAAACTGGAACGGTTCCTTCCCCTGGACCATTCCGTCCGGTATCCCGGCGGGGGAATACCGCATTTATCTGCAAAGCGAAAACGCCGCCTGCAGCGACAGAACGGCCATATTCAACGTGATTCATTGAGACCAGCCGGATTCCTTCCGGCCGTGGCACAGGCATGGCGGAGGTCGTCCGAATGATCTTTGCCACACCGTTCTTGACGGAAATGGCCGGCTCCCGGCACCCGATGAAGTGCGGCGCCGAACAAGGCGAAGCCTCCCCTCCGGTCTTTTCAAGGCAGGAAACGGGGAAGGTTACAGGAAAGGTGATAAGATGCGGGAATGGTGTTTTCTTTTAGCAGCCATAATTTGCGAGGTTGTCGCGACAGCCTTGCTCAAATCAACGGAAGGCTTTTCACGATTCTGGCCTTCGGCCATCGTTGTGGTCGGCTATGCCCTTTCTTTCTTCTTTCTGTCCCTTACCTTGGAAAAAATCCCCGTAGGCATCGCCTATGCCATCTGGTCGGGCGTCGGAACCACCCTGATCGTTCTGATCGCATGGCTTTTCATGGGTCAGAAACTGGACATCCCCGCCCTGGCGGGCATTCTCCTCATCGTCTCGGGCGTGGTGATTCTCAACATGTTTTCAGAATCCATCGTGCGCTGATCGCGATCGAAATTCAAAAATCTATGAAAGAAAAACAGCCCCCTTCACACCTTCGAACCCTCAAGACCTTTACATGGGCTTTCCTTGTTCTTCTTGTCTTGTGGACACCGGTCCAGGCGGCCGAGCAACGGTTCCCCCAGGTCGTCATCGAAACTAACATGGGCGATATAGAAGTTGAACTGTATCCGGACAAAGCCCCCAACACCGTCGGAAACTTTCTCCGGTATGTTGGCAGCCGTTTCTATGACGGTACGATATTTCATCGGGTCATTTACGGTTTCATGATCCAGGGCGGAGGCTTTACAAAAGAGATGGAGCAGAAAAAAACACTCGATCCCATCGCAATCGAATCCAGTAACGGCCTTAAAAATGACCGGGGAACGATTGCCATGGCCAGAACAAGTGATCCCAACTCGGCGACCAGCCAGTTTTTCATCAATACCCGGAACAACTCTTCCTTGGACTATTATGCCTCAACGATGCGGGGATACGGTTATACCGTCTTCGGAAAAGTAATCAAAGGGATGGATGTTGTGGACCATATTGAAATGGTTAATACGGGATCGAAGGGATACATGGACGATGTGCCTGTCAAGCCCGTAATGATTGAAAAAATATTCGTGAAATAGATTCTTCGTCACCGGCGCTCCTCGGAATGACCCAAACGGGCTTATTACGGGACCATCCAATTTGTCGCCGCTTCAACAGCCCGGAAGAACGGAGAAAATCACGCCCTTTTTTTCTTGATCCTGTTTTTCCTTTACATTTCAGAAGCAACGTCTTATCAAACTGGATTTGTTATGCCGTCCATACACACAACAAGGCCGGGCGGGGGGGCTTGAAATGCTCCGCCGGCTTCAAGAAACGGAAAGCCATGGAACAGAAAGACTATTACGACATATTGGGATTGCCAAGCGATGCCGGTCAGAAGCAGATCCGGGACGCATACCGCCGGCTGGCCCTGCTTCACCACCCGGACCGGAACCAGGGAAGTCCGGAGGCGGCCGAACGGATGAAAGAGATCAACGAATCCTACGCCGTACTTTCCGATCCCGTAAAAAGAAGGGAATATGATGAGATCAGGCAGGCTTACGGATCATCGGCATACGGCCAGTTCAGGCAGACCCATTCCGATCAGGATATCTTCAAGGACTCGGATATCCGCCAGGTCTTCGAGGAATTGAGCCGTGCCTTCGGCTTCCGGGGGTTTGACGATATCTTCAGGGAATCCTACGGCGCCGGGTACCGGACCTTTGAGTTCAGGGGACCGGGGGCCTTCGGGCGGATTATACTGGACGGCTTCGGAGACGGCCAGGGGGATCGGAAGGGGGACCTGCTCGGCGGACCTCTGGGAAAGATAGTCCGATACGGCCTGAAAAAGAAATGGGGCATCGAACTGCCTGAAAGAGGAAAGGATGTACACGATTTCATCGTGCTCTCCCCCGAAATGGCCCGGCGCGGCGGCCGGATGCGGTATTCGTGCAAAAAGACGGGCAGGGAGCTGTACGTAACCATTCCCCCGAAGACAAGAACGGATCAAAAATTGCGCCTCAAAGGAATGGGCGAGGCCGGCCGTGCCGGCGGAGAACCCGGGGATGTTTATTTGAAGGTTCACATCAGAAGCTCCCTGATACAGAAAGCGAAGGATTTCATCGCCGCCGTCAGGTCTTCCGTGAAGACGGAATAACGCGATAATATGGGGTTTTTGTATATCTTCCTCGTTGTGCTGGGAATCACGTCCGTGGCCTATCTCGCCAAGCTCTCGGCGGGAAAAGGCGTGTCCTCTTTTGATTTGACCTTTGTGATGTTCACGGCGGCCGGGGTTCTGGGGTATTTTTTTGCCGAATTCAACAACGTGGCTCCGGCCTGTTATACGGTGGAATTATGGTCCGTTTCCATCCCCGCCGGAATCGGCGGGGCAACGGCCGTTTACGTTTTCAACAATGCGGTCAGGATCGGCCATTTCGGTTATTCCCATGCCATTTACAGGTCGTCGTTTCTCATCCCGGTTGTGATCAGCGTCGTCTTTTTCGGATCGAGACTGAACATTGCCATGGCAGTCGGAATCTCAGCCATACTGGCATCGATCATCCTGATATCCTGGTCGAACGATGCCTTCTCCAAAGGGCCAAACAATCTTCTGTGGTTTCTCCTGAGCATATGCGCCTTTGTGTTGAGCGGCCTCCCAAGGATCGGGCAGCTGCTGGCAAGCCATAACCGGATGAACTCATTCGCTTATCTATTCTTGTCATACGCTGTCGGTTTTGCCGTGCTGTTCATCATCTTTCTGGCCGGACAAAGGCGCATAAAAATCCATGCCTTATTTTACGGCGTTCTCGCCGCTTTCGCGAGCTATGTCGGCGTCTATTGCACCCTTGAAGCCCTCAAGCTTCTCCCTGCGGCGGTCGTGTTTCCCATTACGCTCAGCGGACCGATCATCCTCGGCATGTTCATCTCTTTCGTCTACCGGGAAAAGATCAGGCTGCATGGCTGGATAGGCGTTTTTTTGGGCGTGTGCGGGATCACAATCCTCTCTCTTCAGACTTATGCGGCCTGATCAGGCCTCCGCCGCGGCCCTGAATCCTTGTCTTCCCATGCGCCGGGGCATCACCAAGGCGGTTACCCCCTTTTTTCGCCTTGAGCACCGGCTCACGTTCAAGGAGTCACTCCGAGCGAAGCGAAGAGGCTCTCTTCAGGGAAACTCTTCGTCGCTTGCGCTTCCCGGAATGCCCCAGACGGACTTCTTACAAAGGCTCACTGGTGGCGACAGGCAGATTCAGGCCCCGGGCCTTCGCTTGCAGCTCCTATCCCGGTCAAGTATTCATTGTAAACTCTGGAGCCGTCAGGATTGTTCCAGCAGGACGGATCCGAACCTTTCCCGTTCCGGCCGAAATAATACGCATTTGCTCGACAACCGTAGCAGATATGACGATTTTCACAAACACCGCAATGCCCTTCCGGAACGGGGCATTTAAGAGAATCCTTGTTTTTTTCCCAGACGTCTTTGAGATTTTCCTGTCTGAGATCGGCAACGGTCTCACTGTCCGGTAACGTATCGCACCCTTTGACGCAACCTTCAGGGTTGACGGCAATCGTCGTTTCACAGTACAGCTTTCCGGTTGCCGTGGGTCCCAAAGCCAACATGGCGGGATTGTTCATTTTTTTCGCCCTGAGCTCATAAACGTATCGTATTTCCGCACGTGACGGGACCAGCCGGGCCACATCCCATCCCCTTCCCGCAGGCTTGAATACACCGCCTGCATAAGAACCGACGCCGATGTAATCAAAGAAATAATCAAAAGTGGCCTCCATATCCTTAATCAACGGCTTGATGATGGGCACCGCCAGGTGCATATGCCTGGGATCATAGCCTGCATCCAGTAAAAGATGAATCCCTCGCAGGGATCTTTCCCACTCAGCCGAAGAACACCTGTTAACCGGATGGGTTTCCAGAAAAGTGGACTTGTTGATTGAATCGAAATGGACGAGCAAATCGTCCGCCAGTTCGACGAGACGCTTTGCTTTCCTGTAATCGGTCAATGCGCTGAAAGGAGAAGCAAAAAAGTGTCTTACCTCGTCGCCTCCTTTTTCTTTCAGGTACTCGAGCAGGATATCCCAGTCCGAGCGGAGAAGGGCATCTCCGCCAGGCCAGGAAAAACATCGAATGCCCATGTCGATGGCCTGATCGAAAATTCTTTTCCATTCTTTCGTGGTCAGTTCATTTGACGTGTCCCACTTTTTCACGAACGATGCGTAGCAGTACGAACATCCCGAAAAGCATCTCCTGGTAATCTCTACCTCAAGACCGTAAAGCTTGTTTTGCTTCGCATACTCCGCCCTTTTTTCGAACTGGTACGCATCGCGATAGCATTTTGAAATATCCTTTATTTCGACCATTTTAATCCCCCCAGGCGGTTTGCTTATTTCTAAATCATGGGCTGAAAACCCTTTCGTCAAGGAAGGGGGCCGCCTGGACAGGAGGCCCCCTTCGGTACAAACGGTCAATGCCGCGGATTTACTTGATCCCCTGTTCCTTGATGGCCTTCAGAATCTTTTCCGGCGTAGCCGGAACATCGGTGATCATGATACCGATGGCGTTCCGGATCGCGTTGAGAACCGCGCCGGGAGGATTGGCCAGGGCACCCTCCCCTGCGCTCTTGGCGCCGTAAGGGCCGAGCGGATCGGGTTCCTCAACCAAAATATTGATCAATTTGGGCATGTCCGCCGGACCGGGCATCTTGTAGTCCGTGAAACTGCTGTTGAGGCAAAGGCCGTTCTTGTCGTAGTAGATCTCTTCCATCAGGGCCATCCCGATCCCCTGCTGAATGGCGCCTTCATTCTGCCCTTCGCAGGACGGCGGATGGATGGCGCGGCCGATATCGTAGGCCATCGCGCTTTCCATCACCTTCACTTCGCCGGTTTCGATGTCCACTTCCACGTCCATGAAACAGGCCGCAAAGGGCGGCGAGTGATGGGGCGCGAAATGGCTCGCGTAGCCCTGGATCTGGCCGGGAATGCCGATCGTCTTCCCCGTCGCGGGATCGATGAAGTTGTAGACACCCAGGGACGTGATGGTCTTGACATCGATCGACTTGTCGGGGCTCCCCTTGACGAAGATCTTCTTGTCCTTCATCTCGAGATCCTCGACATTGGCCTCCAACTGCCGGGCCGCCCGCTCGAAAAATTGTTGTCTGGCATCCTCGCAGGCGGCTTTGACGGACCCACCGCCGACATAGAGGGTCCGGCTGGCATGGGCGCCGATATCGAATCCTGACGCATCCGAGTTACCCGTCAGCATATGGACGTCATCGAGACTGAAACCCAGGGTTTCCGCCGCGATCTGCTTCAGGGCCGTATGGGCGCCCGTTCCCAGATCGGAACACGACGTAATCACTTCCGCCGTGGCGTCCTCGTTGATTTTAACCGTGCAGGTCGTATGCTCCAGCAGCATCGGGAAGGCGCCGCTGGTATGATTCATCACGGATACCCCCACGCCGCGCCGCTTCGGTCCCGTCTGGTTGGCATAACGGGCCCGCTTCTCCTTCCAGCCGATCGCCTCGGCTCCCCTTCGCAGACATTCGTCGAGGGCGCAGGAGGGATATTTGAAGCCCAGTATCCACGTGTCGTCACCGACACCCTTGTGCCATTTCATGCGCCACTCCACGGGATCGAGACCCAGTTTGCAGCACATTTCATCGACAACCTGCTCCATGGCGATGTTCGTCTGCGGATTTCCGTAAGCGCGGAAGGCGCCGCAGGGTGCCTGGTTCGTGTAGTAGGTGTCCCCCTTGTAGGCCAGGGCGCCGAACTTGTACATGCCGGCCAGCCATGCGCCGGTCGTGAAGGCGACGCCGGATCCATGGGTATAGTATCCGCCTTTATAAGAGGTGAAGTGACCCTGGCAGGCAACGGGGGTTCCGTCGTTCTTGAAGCCCATCTTCATCCTGTAAAGACCGGGATGGCGGCTCTCGGAGGCGATCCAGTCCTCCTCGCGCAGGTACTGGACCCTGACGTACCGGCCCGGAACGGCCAGGGCCATGGCACAGGTCTCCGGTTCGCCGATCATGCCCAGACGGCCGCCGAATCCGCCGCCCACGATGGTCTGATTGATCTTCACCTTCGTCATGGGCAACTGGAACAGGCGGGCTAGCTTGTTATGGACCAGCTTGGGCATCTGGGTCGACGTCCAGCAGTTGAGACGCCCCTGGTCGTCATAATAGGCCACGTAGGCATGGGGTTCCATCTGGCACTGCTTGCATTTCGGTGTATAAAAGGTCTTGTCGATGACCAGGTCCGCCTTGGCCATCTCCGCCTCGGCATCTCCCCAACCGTAGATATTGTTCGGGAACATGACCGACGGCAGTTCAAAACCCAGATTCCCCGGCTTCAGGGGCGTGAACTGGATGGCGTCGGGTTTCTTCGATTCCTCCGCCGTCAGGTAGACCGGCAACGGCTCGTACTCGACGACGATCTTCTCCGCCGCCCGCTCCGCCGCTTCCTCCGTCTTCGCGATGATCCCCGCGATGGCATCCCCCTGGTGCTTCACCCAGTCCGTGAAAATGAACTGATCTTCGATATCCCCCAGGATCTTGCCGGCCGGCTCCGAAACCATCAAATCCAGAACGCCCGTGTTGTACATTTTTTGGGTGACATCCTTCGGCCCCAGCACTTTGAACACACCCGGAACCTTCGCCGCCTCCGAAAGATCCAGCTTCGTCACCTTCGCATGCGCGTATTTTAGGCACCGGACGATCTTCCCGTACAGCATCCCCGGAAACATGACGTCCGCTGCGTAAACCGCACGGCCCGTAACCTTCTCCCTGGCGTCGACCTTGGGAATTCTCTTCCCGATCACAGCAAGTTCGCTCATGAATATCCTCCTTTCCTTCCCTGCTTAACATGTGGAGGCCATCGCATCACCGGCCTTCTGAATCGCCTGCACGATCTTCACATACCCCGTGCAGCGGCAGATATTCCCCTCCAGCTCA